>Ga0179593_1579807_pt1 | contig 10202 bp, 9 predicted proteins | sample CZODoug2_1_08_16_FD_185931 | JGI IMG/M metagenome (GOLD analysis project Ga0179593, IMG submission 185931) | Vadose zone soil fungal communities from Angelo Coast Range Reserve, California, USA - CZODoug2_1_08_16fungal (PacBio error correction) | ecosystem: Environmental > Terrestrial > Soil >...
CGAAACGTCTGAAGTTTGGAATCAAAGATTGGCGCAAAAGGAGCACAATTTCAGCTACAAAAGCCAGAAAATGACTATCGAAGGGTCAAACTCGGAAGAGAGTCACGACCACGTCGCCCCAGACCGGTAGGAGACAGCGATACGGGGGAAATCCTATCCTCCTCTCTTTGAAAGAAAAAAAGAGGCGGCTAGAGGAAAATAGTCTTTATATTTGAGGAGCATTACGATGCATAGTAAAATATAAGTAAGGGCCATCCAAGAAGGGGAAACCGTGTAGGCAGGGGGGACGCGAGCATTTAAAAGGAAACTTACGGATGGAGAGTTTTAAAAGAGGGATATTAAGGAACTACCAGAGAAAGGAAAGCTAAACTAAAAACTGTCGACCATAAGGTGCGGGTGTCAGAAGCCGACATCCCTGGAGACATCTTTGTGGAAGAGAGTTGGTGATATTGTCTACCCAAAATTGGAACTGTTGACGCCGGGGGGAAAAAAGAAAACTCCGGCGTTTTTGTTGAAGCGCACGGAGTTGGGGGCTCCTTGACGACCGAGGTCAATTCAGGGCTAAAAGAATGGAGATAAGTCACGATTGGGAGAAGAATTTTTTATCTGTTGCATTGATCGGAGGACGTCGAAAGAAATTAGGTGAAAGGGGGTAGTTTGCCGAACGATCTCGAAAAGCCCATACGCGGCCAGGGAAAGTTTAACCCTCACTGGAAAAGAGGGCCGCCGCGAGGTGGGGGGGGGGGGGGGAACGGCTGCGAAATTCAAAAAAGCTTGTCGGAGAGTCCTCGATAAAAAAAAAGCCAAGGTTTTTTGAGGGAGGGGGAAGATCGGACCGCGTGGGGGAAACCTTGCATAGATCGGGGGGAGCAGAGAGAGGCCGGAAGCAGATAGCGCTGAGAACTTCCGAAAAGAGGATATCCAGATTGAACTGGAAGGAAAGAAACCGATGCTCAAGGAGAAAAAACATCTTTTTGAAAAGGGGGGAAGGGGCCGAACTGCAAAGTGAATGGAAGGAAAGACCGGGAAACGTCCGCACCTTTATGGTTTGTGTTAGGCAACGCGGAGATCGGGGGGGAAGAGGAAGTGCCAACCACAATGATGGACTGCCCCAGAAAAAGGGAGAACCGTCCGCATGATGAAGAGTAAAGCGACGAATCAAAGCCTTCAATGCTGGGGAAGGGAAACGTATCACCGGAAAGGTAGGGGAGCAACAGGCGTGTGAAGGATTCTCTCAGGAGGGAGTAAAGCACCGCCATGAAGCGCCTTCCGAATAGAGTCCCCGGGGCTGTGTTTTTGAAGGTACATAACGTGGGGACGCCAAAGCAGATTAAAGGGAAGAGTCTTTGTTCAAGAGGTCAAAACACAGACGCGCTTTCAAGAAGACCATGGTCAGAGGGCGAACAGGAGAAAAAGAGTGTCGATCTTTGGGAAGGGCTGCCCTCTCGCAGCATCAGGGAGGGGGGGGTGGGGAGGAGGCATCTCTCTCAACAAAAAAAAAAGATATATGAAGAGACCGCTCCAATACGCGGAGTGGGAAAGCAATCTTCACTTTGTCTAACAGAAGATCGAACGAGGAAAGATTTCTCGTCCATGGAGTCCAATCCCACGGAGGGAAAGAAAAACCAGTTCGTTGCACTCGCGTCTGAGAAAACCTTGCAACCCTCCGGGAAGACGGCGTTCATCGCGGGAAGCACGTAGTCATGAAAAATCGTGGGCAGGCCGGGCCGGCAGAAGGGGACTGGATGGACTACAGGCCGGGGAGGAAACCGACGGCACGGAAGGCGCTACGGTGCGCCGGTGGGCCGGACCAAATACCATCCTTGAGGGAGAAGGTCGCATGAGAACAGCGATCGTCATCAGAGAAAGACACTCTGGGGTGCCTCCTCAGGGTCTAGCTTGAAGGCTTCCTGCCTGAGCATCAAAGGCTATTCCCAACCTCCATGTTCGGAAAGGAAAGGGGGAGAGTCCTTATGGAGTAGACCTCTCCTATCGAAAGGGGTCGGGCCGATGCCAAGGGGGAGCGATGGGTGGGGACGAGTTCTGAAAGGGGGGATCACCTTGCCTTCAACAAAAAAATCGATATAGGAGACAAGGCGGGCGATCAAGAGGCATGGCACCTTGCCTGAGAAATAGAGTACCCTCGCAGGTCACCCTTGCGTACGCGCCATGAAAACTTGGACTCGAAAAAAGGTACTTATATAGAGGAGACGCACGCTTCTGGCGAAGAGGTCACGCCAGGACGCTGAGAAGGATCTTCCAAGCTTCCGAAGGGTTCACTCAAGAAAGGTCCTCGTTGGCTTACGAAAGGAATCTTCGCACCACGAGAAATCAAAGAACAGAAGGGGGGAGCTCATTCATCTACGGAAAAAAAAGAAAAAGAAGGGAATCTCCACTCACAGAAGAGGCGGGAAACAAAGAAAAAAGCTGGAATAAAAGCGACGGTAAAAGACGCGGTAAACACCAACTCGGCGAAAAAAAAACAAACCTCCTTCGGGGCGTCAACCTTGTCCTCCAAAGGTCAAGGTGGGGCAGGAAGATAAACAACTTGAAGGTCCTTTTCCTTGAAAAAAGAGGGGCTTGGACGAGGAAGAGAAATTCAAAAGCTTCAGATGTGGAGTGGAGGGGTTCCTTGCCTTCAAAAGGGGAGGGGTCTGGGTTCCTTCGAAGGAAAGCAACAGAAAAAAAACCCTTGTCTTTGGTCTCTGCGGCAAGGGGACCAGTTTTCAGGGAAGACAACCTGTCAAGTGCTCTGACCAAGAGACTCCAACCTGGGTCGACAGTAGAAGGAATCGAGAAACATCTAGAGAAGGGCCGGGGACAAGCCAGTCTCCAACGGATTTAGACAGCTAGGAACGAGGGAGAATCTCTCTTCCCTAGGGCGGATCGCCTTTTCAGAAATGGGGCGAAAATAGGAAAGGGACTTCAAGCCCCGAGTTTGGGGGGACCCTGTCGGTGAAGGTAGGCGGGTGGGGGGGGGGGGTTGCCCGATGAGGGTGAAAAAGGCTGGTCGGAATGTCATGAGCGCAGCCGTGGGGGGAGGTCTTCTTCAAAGAAAACAAAACAACAACGAGAAAGGGGAATCCTCGTTCAGAAAGGACGAACGGCTGCTCGAGACTTCTGGCCGCACTAGAGGGAGTCATCTGCACCAGAAGGAAAAGCCTAAAGGGGGGAAGAAGGGGATTTCAAACTCTTTAAAGAGAAAACCACGTCGCCCATAAACCTGTAAGATACGGGAAAGGGTAAATCCTAATCTCCAAGGCACCGTGGAAACGGTCCCCTGCCTAGAAAAGAAGAGGGAGTTCTCGAAAGGAATCGAGACCACTGAAAAAAGGGGCCTCCCATCATCGACGGTTGTCTAGGGGATCAGGAAAGGAAGATCGGGGACACAACAACAACGACCATCGGAAAAGGTTATTTCTTTGCTGAAGTTCTCATGAAAGATCACCTCACAAGGGACTAAGGCCGTTCATCCACAGAAGGAAAGACTTTTCTCGTGCACAAAAGGTCAAAAAAATCCACACCTGGGGTTTAATCGTGGGGGGGGGCGCTTTGAGGCGGACCACCGGAATCAAAAGAACGGTTGACGCTGCACAGGAACCGCCGGCGTGTGGGAAAAAGTCCTAGGGTGGTGTTGGAACGACTGCGCTGACGGGGAAAAGAGAAAAGGATTTCAGGGATCACCAATGAGATAGTAGTGGTTTGATCAGGGGGTCGGGGGGGGTCGCGATGCCGGAAAAGAGGATCCCTTCTTTTATTGGGGGAGGGATAGGGAGGAAAGATCGTTCGATGTTCAGAAGAAGAGGCCAGGTGCCCCGCTTGACCAAGGCGGGGCCGGGGGGGAGACTGACTCAGGACAGAAAAGGGAGGGGTCTAAAGGGAATCCTCTGTTTCTTCGAGAATCTACATCAGCGCAATTTTTTGAGGGGGAAAAAAAAAAAAAAAAAAAAAAAGAAAAAGAAAAAAAGAGAACCAGCTGCCATTGTCACGGCGAGTAAGCCTGGGGAGTGCGTCTGCTTGCATATAGGCCGGCAGCGTTGAGGATTGGGGGGGTCGAAACTGTAAAGAGGCTATATCGAGGTCTGAAAAAAAAATTGAAGCAAGGGTTGGGAAAAAAACTCGCCGAACAACATCTGAAATGGGCAATCGGGAAAGAGGGCAAAGATTGACAGGGACGTCATGAAATAAGTCGCACCCGGGAAAGAACCATGGATTGGGTGTGGAAGAGTATATCGGCAGGCGGTAATCGACGAAGGAGAGAGGTTGGAAAAAAAAGCGTGGTCAGGAGGGAAAATGATAAGATTCAGGGATTCAATGCGAAGGGTTGTCTTGGACCGGAAGCAGATCACCTGCGCAAGTCGGGGGCCCTGAGGTTTACGACAATCTCCAGCACCTTCCATGAGGAAGCAGGGCAAGAACTTTTAGAGAAAAAAATTGTTGTTGGCATGGATGAAGAGACGGCCCTGTTCGCAAACGGAGCGGCACGCGGATAAGGGGAGAAACATCGACGCTCGTTCACGGAAGGAAGAAGGAAGAAGGATTGTTGCAAAAAAAGGGGTGCCTTTGGTCTTGTCGATCTTGTTAAGGCACAAGGCCCGCGCGCAAGAAAAAGGGGAGGGGTAAACAACAACGAACAAAGGGGAAAAAGAAGAGAGAGACTACGAAAAATCTTCTTCTTGCGAGCGGCATGGGGGGGGACAGATCGACACGACCGACCGGAACTGGGGAATAAAGATGAACTACTAGTTAAGCGTGACCTCTGCGGGGATAATGGACAACAAGAGAGAATGATGTCCGAAAGCGGGGAGGGTAATTCAACCTATGTCATCAATTCCCACAAAAGGGAAGGGCGATAATTGCCTGAAAGGGGCAGCTTAAGTGAGGGGGACGACAGTCCTTCTAGAAATGGAGAAAAAAAAAAAACCGTTTGCGCGACCAAGGGACCGTTATAGTTCCGCCAAAGAGTTACTTCTTTTGATAGCAACGAAGGAAGAAATCGCAAGAAAAAGGCATCATTCTGCCTTTCAAGAAAAACGCCTTCTGGTGAGAACGGGTGCAATGCCTTACCGGGGAGGCCTAAAAGAAAGCTTTTCCGCGAATTCTATGAAAAAAAGAAATCCTGTTGAAAAAGGAGGCATGACGTCCTACTGAAAGGAAGATAGAAATGGGAGTTCTTCACAGAAAAAAGGGTGTTCTTCGAGTTCTAAGGGGAAAGTACAAAGTGCAGGAATAGATATCGTCCGATCAGGAGAAACAGCGGCGAGAAGAAAAAAAGTGACGAAGCGCGAGGAAACCCGTCTTCTCGCCGATCAAGGGACTCAAAACTTGGCCGAGAGAGCGAGGAAGGACGGGATTGGAAGAAGATTTCTCAAATAAAAAAAAGGGACTTTTTCCTTATCAGAGACGGGCCCGAATCAATCTCGGGCAAGAAAGGAGGAATGGGCTGAACAGAAACACTGCTCGAAAAAGGGGAAAATACCAACAACGGGTAGAAAAGTCCCAGAATCGACAAGGACACGACATATCAAAAAAAAAAAAGAGGTCTAAATTGTGACGCGTACTGAAACGGTCAATCCTTTTGCGCTGAAGAGGAAGCTAAGGATCTGAAAACATCCCAAAAGAAAGGGCCCAACACAAACGATACTTAGGTGCAGCGCACAGGGGAGCAGGAATTCAGGGACAGACAATATCAAATCGAGGTGACCAACTGATGTACAGGGGGACACGGCGGGAGGATTTCGAAAAAAGGGAAGAATCCCACCGTGCGTACCTCTCTCCACACGATGTGGGATTGAGATAGGTCCTGTCTTCCTTGTCGCGGTGATCTGATTCCTGCGCACTTGTACGAACCTCATCCTTTCCTTGGAGGGGGGAAAAGCGTAGGCAAGTACCAGGAGAAAAGGGTTCAGGATCAAAGCTTGGGCGCTTACCAGAATTTTCTTTGGATGAAATCGTCCTGATCCGGAAAAGTGTTGTTTAGGGAACCGTCCGCTCAAAGTTAACAGCGATGAGAGAGGGGAAGCGACCGTATCTCTGTAGATGAGGAAAAGCAAAGGGCTTGGGAGGGGGAAACGATTTTTCCATCACCCAAGGGGAAAAAAAAAGTAATTGCGGGGGGGGTAGACATTGGTGCAGGACAATTCTTGGTTCTTCACAGAGAAAAAGCCTTGGGACGAGACTGGCGGCGGGTAAAATCTCTCAACAACTTATTAGGTAATTCAAAAAGGTAGGTTGGACCTCGTGAGAGGTATCTAAACGGCTGAGCATCCTGCCTGGGCACAAGCCTTGGGATCATGGGGAAAAGAAAGGGCAGAGTAAAAAAGAGGCACCGACATGTGTGGTCAAACTAGGAAATAGCTTGTGGGGCTTCCTACACTTCGGGAAAAATGGCAAATTCTAATAATCCGATACGGGGGGGGGATGATGGAAAGAATCTCAGCTAAAAATGAAAAAAAAAGATCGTCTAGCGGAACCTTCCTCTGAGGAGTTCTCTAAGGGGGAAAATCTTCTAGACCCTTTGTATATTTTCAGAGAAGAACAGGTTGTCGAGACGGTACAGGGCCGCGAGCTTAAAGGGAATCTTCACGGACATGCAGGGATCGTTTCTAAAAAGAAATTTACGATCACCGCAGAAACGGACGACGGGGTAAGGAGAAACATCGTCGACCGAGGCGGGGAGCTTGAGAAAGGAAAGCACCGCGCAAAGGCAATCCAAAGGTGGAACATCAGGGGCATCGATTTGGATATAAAACGGAAAATCACGGGAAGTTTTACGCTTCACATTTACGGAAAGAGTCGTGGGTGGGGAGCGAACTATTTTTGTGGGGGAAGTTGTACTACCGGGCGAAAAGAACACCTGATGCCTTTGTCGAGGCGCAATCACCAGATTGAAAAGGGGGTGGTGATCTTGGAGGGATCTTCTATTAATGAGCAAGGAAGAAAAAAAGTACAAAGAGTACGTTTTCTTTTCCTGAGCGTGGGGGAAAAAATAGACGATGTTCAGAAAAAAAAAAATTCCCGCTGATGTTGAGGCGGCCTCTGTCCGCCTCTTAGAAGGGACCGCTCAGAAATCTTCTTCGTCCAGAAAGGGTGGAAAGAGATCCTCGATCGAAAGAAAGGTAGGGGGAGGGAGTCCAGTGTCAGGATAGGAGCGGACCCTTGGCATATAGAGGGGAGAGGGGGAGAGACAAGGTGCACCGCCGCGTTGATCGAAGGAGGAAGGGGCACCATGATCGGCGATATCGAAAGAGAAACTGGCAAGTTCAAAGGACCGTCCGAACTAGAAGGGGGTGAAACTTTTCATCTTGCAAAAAGGAGAAGGAGAGGTTACCGAGAAAAGGAAATCTCACGCCGATAGAAAAAAAAAAAGAACCTGAGTTGGTTCAAGGACTCTAATCGGACATTCCAACCAGCATGATGGAAGCAGCGGGGGGGTCTTGAAAAATCGTCTATTTATAAAAAATCGACGTGGCTATCAAAAAAAAAGTGTGGTCAGGACCTGGAGGGACCGGAGTCAAACGAAACTTTCGGGGCCGTCGGGAAAGGGATAGCCGGCCGGGGGAAAAGCCTAAATGGGCCGTCCGCCGTCACGAAGGGAATGGGGGTTTGTTGGCATTAACGTGCCCGGTTTCGCCGGGACAAGGAACGGAATCGGCACGAGGTAAAGGGGGAAGGGTATGGAAAGGTACAGACGCGCGTTTTCAAAAAGGTGAAAGCCGGATTGCTACAAGTCGCGGACAAGGGGCCTGGTCAGGGGGGAGAAAACCGTGCCGAGCTTGCAGCTCGGAAAAAATATGTGGAGCGTCCCGGAAGAAGAAAAAAAAAAAAAAAGAGGGAGGAAATCAAAAAGAAAAGATCCCTACGACCGAGACAAGAAGGAGAAGGGGAACTCGGCACGGTGTATAACAGAAACGAACAGGGAAGCTGCTCGCCTTTTTCGAAAAGGGGAACTGCGTACCCGATCCCTGAGGGTTAATACCAGATCCTCTTGCCTATAAGGACGGGCAGCGCGGGAAAGGCAACGTATGGTTAATGTCATCAATGAAAAAAAAAGAGGGGAAGCCTCCGATAATGCCGCTGTCCAGAGAGGGCGGAGATGGAGGTGCTGGGGGGAAGATAATTTCTTAACCGACGCAAAAAAAGTGTTCCGACGGGAAAGGACCTCCCCCCGTAGACAAAAAAGCATTGAAGGTGAGGAAAAAGACCTTCTCATGAATCAGGGAGAAGAAGGGAAAAGAAAATGCGGACCGAGCTACCAAAGATGGGCTGGGGGGGGAAAGGTTTGCATCGTCGCTTAATAACTGCCCGTATTCTCGCTGCTTGCAAAGCAAAAAATCATTCGGTTCTATCCTTTTGCGGAAGAGGGCACCTCGCCTCTCGAGAGGCAAGAGGGGGGGGCCAGGGGAGGGTCGGCTGAGTTCGGAAAAGAAAGGACAACCGTTGAAGTTAAAGGGGCCCTGATATCCCGAGCATGAAGAAAAACGCGTCTTTCAACCTGCCTGAGGGACGAGGGGAAATCACCGATCTATGCCAAGGAACGGGAAACGGCGAAGAAAAGACCAAAAAATTGCTACAGGTAGGGTCTCTCCGACACGCAGGGAAAGAAAAGGGCTCAGACAGGGGGCCCTGGTGAAGGAGGCCCAGCGTGACTGTGACAAATAATACAGAAAGAAGCCTCTTATGTTTCTAAAACGAGGACAAAGATTGGGAAGCAAGGCCAACGAAGGAAAAAGAAGGGTATGTCGAGTCTCAGGCAATGGCGATAAGGAACTACCATATCAACAACCCTCAATATCTCGGTCTGGCGTATCGCAAGGGAAAAGGTGATCCTGAAATTACTCTAAGGCGTACAAGGAAAAAACACCAAACTGGAAAAGGGGGGACAACCCACTCCTTGAGGGAGAAAAGGGGTTGAAAGGGAAAAACCGAGGGGATTCAAGGGAAAGAGAAAAAGAGAGTTAGAGACACCTGAATGTACCCTGAAGGAAAAACAGTGGAGGGCCTTTTCTGGGGGAAGAAAACTCTACCTCGAGGGCGTTGTCTCCGATGGGGGAAGAACTTTTCCTTTCCTTTTTGTAGTTGCTGGGGGGGCCTTCGCAACTTTGAAACGAGGCCAAGAAAAGAATCCGTAAGGAGTTTTTGGAGACGTCTTCCCTGGTATGAAAAAAACGGGGAGAAGAAGAAGGGACAACAACCTTTCTCGGGAGGGCGCTGACCAATCCTAAAGAAGTAGTTGAGGAAGGGGACATTTCTGAGAACCCTCTGTAGAGCAAAAACAGCCTCTTTGAATGCATAAGGGATGTGAACAAACAATCTCGAGAAAAGGGGGATCCTGGGATCATTGCTGGGGGGACTGCTATTTCGACGGGACAAGAAAAGCTGTTACTATCGGAAAGGGTCACGGCGGGGAAGGGGGGAAAAAGTGGTGGAGGATGTGCAGAACTTGACGGAAGGGGGGCGTTCAGCCGTCAGAAACGCCCGGATAGAGGACAGCCGGAAAAAAAAAGAGCTGAAAGCGGCGTCAACTAAGAAAAAAAAAGAAGGAAAAGAGAGAGGGGGGAAAAGTTCCAGAAGAGATAAAAATGAGATGCTCATCCGGGCGGAAAAAATACTGGCGCACATCATCTCAAAAGATTTTCAATCGAGCAAAAACGCCGTAAATGACCGAGAAAAAGGAACAGGGTGAGCACGGGGGAAGACACGTCTCCCATGAACAGAGAAGCAGGAGAACAGCGAGAAAGAAGGGGGGGTAGGTAAAGCCTATCTCAGAAGAAAGGAAAGGGATCGTCGTCTATCTTCATTGTGAAAAGAGAAATAAGCGTTAGGGGGTGAAAGAGAGAGGGAATCGGAAAAGAAAACAGGGAATTTTCAAAAAAGTAAATGGTCTATACTGAAAATTACATGGAAAAAAAGAGGGAGAGGGGTCCGAGCACTTAGCATTCTTGAAATGCTTACACGGTGAGGAAAGGAAGCCACTACCTTAAGAAAAAAATTTCAACCACACATCGGCTGGGGGGAGGGGGGAGGGAGAGGGTCGAGGGGTTCTTAAAAAGCCTAAGAAAAAACTGCCGCGGCAAGGTGGGAAAAAGAAAAATCATCTATTGGATAGAATGAAATTCCGTTTGCAAAGGGAAGGACGGTACCAAGCCCGGGGCGGCGTTTGGTTGGGGAAAACTGACCGATTTGGGGGAAGAGCAGGTACT
>Ga0179593_1606505_pt1 | contig 10202 bp, 7 predicted proteins | sample CZODoug2_1_08_16_FD_185931 | JGI IMG/M metagenome (GOLD analysis project Ga0179593, IMG submission 185931) | Vadose zone soil fungal communities from Angelo Coast Range Reserve, California, USA - CZODoug2_1_08_16fungal (PacBio error correction) | ecosystem: Environmental > Terrestrial > Soil >...
ACGAAGGCTAACAAAGCACAACGCCTGAAGGAAACAGAGGCGAAGCATGCCTGTATCCTAATAATTACCGATAGCAGGTATGGGGGGATAGAAACGACCTTCTTGCTCGATTGGGGCGGTCTTGTCCGGAGACATGGGGGAGAAAAGTTTTGGGGGGGGGCAAAGCGCGCAACCACACCAGGAAGAAAAAAGGGCCCCTCGCGGTCGACGAGGGTGGCCCGGGCGGTCGTCAAGGGAATAACTGTTCCCCCTGTAAGCCAATCGGAGGAAAAGAGAAATATGGTTACATTTGGCTTTTCCTGGAAAGGAAACGAAGGTAGAGGGAACAGTCATGGAGTAGCGACGGACGGGGAGAACGAAGCATTTCCAAGGGAGTTCCTCCGGACCTACGTCAAGCGGAAAAGGGAGAGGTTGAAGAAAGAGAGTATCACTGAACTGTCGGGGCCCGATGAAAAAAATTATTTCGGGAGTGTTTGGTTTATCAGGGTTGAGAAGGCTCATGACTTTTAAAGACACACGGCATGGGGACGCGGGGGAGAGAGCCTCACGCCGCATAGAGCTTAACACTCCTTTCGAGAAAAAATCCGGAAAGGAAAACAGGGGCAAGAGAGGGGGGGAATGCTAATTATAATGACTGGGTCCTTGAAGTTCCATTGACGATTCATACGTACTCTTCTAAAATCATGCAAGATAGTCCCATTTGAGCTTAAGACAGGGCCCTCGTCGCAATAAGACCCTGCTTGATCCCTCGACCGAGCGTCAAGACTAAGGGAGGTCAAATATAAACTATTCATAGACACTTCGGACCGTTGAGGTAAAAAAGGGGGGCACAAGATGAAAAAAAAAAAAAAGTAGGCGCATACCTAAAAGAACATAAACGGCTACTGGCCGGTGCGAAAAAGCCAGGAAAGAGGCCCTGGGCAAGAGGACGTGGGCATTTTAGACAAATTAATTTCAGGCGTCAGTTAAAGGATCTCAGAAGACGTAGAAGTGGTGAAGAGCATATGACGCACCAAACAGTGGCTGCGCCAAAAAATCAGCGGGAAAAAAGGACTTTTATCGGGGGCTACACCCTGTCAGGCGAAAGAGAGAGTGTTATCCGGGAAGCAAGTTTGAGAAGCCGACCGATGATGGGCTAGCGTGAGGTCGTGCGGGGAAGTTTCGCTTCTGGATCAAAGACCAAGCAAGGAGAGGGTGGTGGGGAATTTGAACAGCATCAAGGATGTTAAAACGCTATGAATATACAAGGCTAGCTCTCTCTAAAAAGCTGAGCTGGGGGGGGGACAAAGGAAGATATTCCGCTGGGGAAACTTGATCTTTCCGAAACTGGAGAGAGATCCAACAAACGGGGGGGAGGGGGGGGAAAGAGTACTTTTCCGGACCCAACGCAAACGCAGGGGGTGAGAGCCTCTATAGCCTCTTTAGAAGCTCATAGAAGAGATGAAGCTCCGTTAACTCAAGTTAGTTCGCAAAACACAAGAGCAGAAAGGGATTGTCGGGAGAAACGCAGGAATTTAAGACGAAATTCCTCTAAATCCAGACGTCATCGGTAAAGATTCAGAACTGGATGGGAGTGACCTTGGGAGGAAAAGATCGCCCGTACTGGTGGAAAAAAAAAAAAAAACAAAATCAGAAGTCCAAAGGCAAATCAATGGGGGGTTGACCACTTGGGGCGGCGTTAAGATGGCACAACGAGGCGGAGTCTGCCTTAACGAGACGATGAAGTAGTTTATCCAAACTCTCCTGCACTGGGGGAAGTGCAAAAGGCTCTCTGAACTAAAGTTTCGCCAATAGCCTATCGCGTCGCTTGTCATTTTAAAAGATTAGGAGAGGGGGCACTCGTGGCAAGGTGGAAATTTCTGACCAGGACCCGTTAGGCCAAGGGAAGGGTGTGGATACGTATCCGAGAACCTTAGAAAGAGGACAGGGCCTTCAATTTACTGCTAACTCGAGCCGGGGCTGTTCGGAAGAGGGTAGCTTGGGAAGAGCTTTTTCGAGCGAGGAGAACAATCGAACGCCCCTACTAATTGCCGCTCATGACTGATAACCCACATCTAGTTTTAAGCCGGGGTCCGGATTTGGGACAGGAGAGTTGGGGGAATGCTCTGTCAGTGGGAGTCTCAGAAAGAGGTCACCAGGGGTGAGGGACATAAAATGAAGATGTGATCACAGCCCAATAAAGAAGTTGGGCGTAAGCGAGCTACGTTCTCTAAGTTAAATCGCGATCTTCCTTGAAGGGCAAAGAGCGACGCTCGTGAAGGGGAGGGAATCGGTAAAAAACACAACAATGGATTTTCTTGAGGGGGACATCCCGTAAATAGAACAAGTGAAAAGAAGAACCGAGGGAGAGACGAAAAAAATGAGTAACAGTTTCGCTCTTAGGGGAAAAAAGACCCGCAAGAAAATGGCCAGTTCTTCACCTAAGAAGAACCGACCAGTCCACAAATCAGAAAAAGCCTTGGCACTCAGTGTAAAGTGGGGGGGAGGGACGGAGGAATTCCAAAAAAAAAAAATTGGAAAGGAAAACCGCCTCGAGAACGCCCGGGGGGTCGGGCAGGTACAAGAGGCTATCAAAAGGGAGGATAGGCGACTAGATCCAACCGAAAAAAGGGGGGGGGGGTTGCAAAGTTTCATGCGTTGAAAGCTTGTGCGTTTTGAAAAAAGGAAGTCAAGCTCATACTGACAAAACCGGTATCTGCTTCTCATAGGGGGGACCTCCAATTGTGCCGTCCCAAAACCCAAGGACGGTGGGGGGCAGTGGTGGGGGGACGGAAAGGCTGCCTCGTTCTGCAAAGAGTCGATGATATGGAAAAAAAGCTTCATACCACATAAAAAAGGGAGACGCGCAGAAAATTGGCAGAAGAGGGACATCCTGCAAGTAGAAAACCCCCCTCTAAAAAAATGCCCGCAAGCCCGGCGGAAAAACATCAGGAAAAGAAAAAAACAGAGATAGGCACAAAAACCTCGGAAGTGAGAACGAAAGACAAAGTTTCTGCAAAGAAATGACCGGAAGAACTTAAAATCCGATAGGGGGGCGCGGTAAGGAGCTTTGCGTGGGGTAAGGGGGGCAAAGCTTGGTTACGGCGCTTGCTTATAGGCCGTCATAAAAAAAGTAAAAGGGGCAGAAAGAGGCTCGTAATGGCATTGCCAAGAGGGAGACGGTAAAGCCGAGAGGGGACGCCGGGTTCAAGAGAGAAAAAAATTCGAAGGGGGGGTTCGCTGGATAGTACGCCGAGAGGAGAGGGGTTTATGAAGTGTCGTCAATTAAGAGACCACTTTGGTAAAGGGTTGAGACTTCGCGTGCTGTCCTTGGTCGGACAATCAAAATCGGGAATTTTTCGGCCTCTTTAGTAGTTTATCAGCACCTCTACCGGAGTATTGAGAGAAGCGACTTCTCGCACCATTAAAGTAAGCGGTTGAGATTTGGAGGCGTTGTGTACTCCATATAAGGGGAGAAGGGGGCAGGCCCTATCTTGGGAAGTGAGTGGTCATAACGTCCAGAAGGGGGGCAGCGAAGGGGGTCCAGCTTAAGCCGCACAGGAAAACAAGGTGAAAGGAAAGTTGAGAAAACAATTTATAGCCCAAACCAACAACTTAGAGATAGAGGCTTTTCGCGGGAGAATACTGAAGTGGGGACGTCTCTCTGCCCTTAGCTTTATTCGGCTCGAGGGAAAAGGATGAAAAAGCAAAAAAAAGAAAAAAAGTTAGAGAGAAGGAATGAAAAACAGTGGGAGAGACAGATCCAATGGAAGAAACACGAGGTATCTCTCACAACTCTTTTTTACTCACTTTCAGCGGGGAAAAGAGCGGGGGAAAAAGAGGGGGGAAGGAGAAGTGAAATACGTAAAAATGCGGGTGTATGCAGGAAGGACAAAATACCCGCGAAAACACCGAAAAATTCGCTACAGGAAACACATCGGAAAGGGAAAAATTGGGCATAGAAACTACCAAGGTTTCATTGGGAAGATTACAGTTGGGGGAAGAAAAAAAGTCGAGCAAAAAACGGCTAAATCCACCTAAAAGCCAGAGCGAACTGCGCTCATGATCTGTAGGTGTGCGGGGGAAAGGGGACTCTCAGGGATCAGCAATCGCGTTATCAAAAAGCAAAGTAGACTAGACGCATGGCCGACTCCCAGCTGACAGCTTGAGAATGGAATTGCAATGGAAAATGTAAAAGTTTCGTCTCCTGCAGCGTTTTCATTAGGGGGTGGGGGGGGACCTATTTTTAAGGGAGGTGGAGACGGTAAAGCGAAAGACAGGCGGACGAGTGAGTTGGTGTGTGAGCATTGCCCCTAAGGAGCGGGGGAAAAATCAATGGTGGGGATTTCCAGAGTGGGAACCCTTCAACAAATTGAAAAACACGCATCCGTCACGCCCGGAAGAAAAAAAAGGGGGAGGAATCGGGAATGACGGAAAATGTAATGTCCATCCCCGAGAACGGGGTGGGAAGTCTGATAATGCGACGCTGCCCCACCAGCACAAAAAGAGAAAGCAGGGGAAAAGATAAATTCACTGGGATATCTCAAAACGGCTCTAGTAAAAGGGCAGTTCTGGCCTCCTCTGGCTTTCTGCTGCCGAGAGGTGGTCCAGACATTTTGCTATTTGGGCAAAAACTGCCGAAGGACAATAGTGTCAGATGGGGGTTGGCCCTGTCTGTTAAAAAGGCTGATGAAAGAAAGGAAAAAACTTAACGGAGATGCCGAACTTCACTAGAACGAAATAGGTACTCTGGGTTTCCGGCGAACAGGGCAACTTCATGGGCAAATAAGGAAGGGGGGAAGGGGGGGGAACAAAGATCCAAGTTTCTACCTACAGCGGAAGCGCGTTAGTAGACGGAAATATCAAAAAGGGGAATCAACTAAGAACTTAGGCCGATGCCAAATTAGTTGGGCTGGGGATCGGCCGATTCATAAGGGTAAATACAATTTAACGCATCGAGGGCGAAATAGCAGAAAATCAGGCAAAGGTCCCTTAAAACGGGGGACGTTCCGCAGGCCATATCTTAGTGTGGGTCTTTCTGCAAAAAGAAATACAGCGAGACAGGATCTAGAAAGGAATCATTCAATGTCAAATGTTAGCTGACCGAACGCCTAACGCGAAATCGAGAGGATAAGGGCCTGGCGTTGTAGACCTAACCTAAGAAAGGGCAGGAAAGAAAGAAACGCGGGGATTTAACACTTTGGCCAAAGTGAAAAAACGAGGCGACACTCAACAAGAGACGCGAGACGGGCAAGGGGGGGCGAACGGCCACGGGCAGAAGAGGCCCAGTTTCAAAGAGAACGATATTTGAAAACTCAAAAGGGGTAGGTAGTTAAGGATCTCGAACCCGTACATTTTGGTGACGGCAGCGAATATAACAGCATGGGACAAATCAGACTGGCCAGCTAGCATGATGTTGCCGACGTAACGAAGATAAGCAAGGGGAGAAGGGGGGAAAAGCTGAGAGCACGTACAGACGGCAAAAGAGGCACTGGGAAGGGGGAATTCAATGGCGCGGGTCCATGCTAAAGACCGGGATAGAGGGTGGTGGTTCGAAGAACTTAAAACAAAAAAACGCGTTAAAAAAAAAAAGATCGGGCGAGGAGATTGCTCTGCGTTCTGGCGTGGGAAAACGAACTGCTTGAGAGCTCAACCAAAAACGGGAGGAAAGGTCAGTACATACGCAGCGTGAAAGGGAGAGCGTGCGCGCGCCTGACTTAGCTCAAGCTTTTCACTCATGGATGTCGTCGCAATGCCAGAGCATAAAGGAGGGGTCCGGGTCGATCCCGGCAGATTAACGAAACATTCGCTAAAAAAGGAAATCCAAAGCGACCGGAATCAAACTGGGGGCGTGCCCGGGAGTCAAAAAAAAAAAACATGAACGCATCTCACGTAAGGTTAGGGGCAACGCCGAGAGTCCAAGTCACCAGATTCACTGAGGCGGAATATCGAGGGAACCAAAATGACGGGCGAGACCTTAACGAAGACTAAGAGTAGTGTTATCCAGGTAAATGCGCTGTTAAAGCTTGAACCAAAAGTAAGAGGGAACGAGGGCGTCGAGCTAGGAAGGGGTAACTTTCGCGCCCCAGGAATCGGGTGAAAGGAAAGACAAGACGTTTACGGGCAGGCGTCTACTGCCAGGTTAGATTTGTATCCAGGATTAGACTCAGTGACGGCTCCGAGGGACTTCGCCGGGCGGCGCCTGGGGTTCGACAACTAATGGACATAGATGAAGTGAAGGAAGGGAATGGCTAACTCATCGAATCACAAGGAAGACCACGAAGCAGCCTGCACTGAAAAAAAGGGACCAGCATAGTGAATCTGTAGCCGTCGAAAAATGACATAGGGGCAGAAGACTTGAGGCCGAAGCGGCCCCAATTCAGTGATTTACACCTGAAAACAAGGGGGGAAAAAAAATGCCGAATACTTTTTCGCTGAAGCCATACGTTCTCTGATATCTGCGCGAGGGCCGGGGAACCGAGATAAACCTTTCGATTTCATAGGGTCCCGGGGGAATGTTTACAAGAGCTCCATGATGTGCCCTCCCGGTGAGATCAAAGGAAAGAAAAAGAGTACAGGGCTGCTATTATTGGAGCCGAAAGAAACGGTAAATTTGATTAAACAAAAGGAGAAGGGACCGGGCAAAACCCAGTCGACAGCGCTTGGTTAGCGTAGGTTCAAAAACGGAGGGAAGGGGGGACTAACAAAGGTGAGAAAAACAACGACAACGAAAATTGAAATAACGGACAAAAGGAACTGGGCTAAAGAAAAAATTCTGGGGCAGGACTTCTCACTGCCACTTCCCTTTCAAGGGCCTATTGTCTCTTGGTTCTTGTGTAAAGGTCGGAGCTAAAAATACGACCAACGGTATATTAAAGATATAACACCTTGGCGGAAAGCGAACCCAGAAGTGTGACGACTTGTGGTTCCGGCATTACATTCTGAAGGTGAAATGGCGGAATATCGTCTAGTCCTGGACCCTCTTTGCTAGCCAAGGCGCAAAACAAGGCGACCAAATTGTGCAACGCTTAGCACGAAGAAGAAAAACAAACGCAACATGAAATCTGCCCAGTCGGACAAAGGCCGTCTCAACCTACAGGAAGGTCTATTGAACCAAGATCCACTCTACGGTCACGGTGGGCCTCCGACGGGTCCCCCTGTTAGTTGGAGCCCATGACCACTTAAGGGTCAAACGGTCTGTACTGGAAGGTCTCCTGAGGGGCGGTACGAAAATAAGGTTGGTGGGGGTTCTGAAGGGGGAGGGCTTTGACCTTGGCGAGGATAGAGTTGAGAGTGCACTTTGAGAGAGGGCGGGGGGGGGGGATGTGGCCTTGTGGGAATGGAGAACCCTGAGATAGGAGTCTGGGGGGGGGGGGCGGACCTGGGTGCGGCTTGAAATGTGCGAGGGGCGGGACAGGATAGGCTAACATCGTAAACCGATAAAGAACAGGAGGGGTCCCCCCTCCGTCTCAAAGTTAAGAGTAAGCTCCCTGCGGGAGATCTTGAGCTAGACTCCGCCACCTTGGCTGGATGTTAGTCTATGACGAAGGCGCGATTGTTGAACAATAAATTTTCTGGGGCAGAAAAAAAAATATGGCCGCTCTTGAGCGTTAGGTTTTCTAAATGTAAAAGGGAACAGGTTCTCAAAGAAAAGCAACGTGCAGTCCTCATTCCCTGACCTCCTGCGGTCTTCCTTAGCAGATTATTTTGTGCGGGGATGGAGGTTCTGTCCCGGGTTAGCAACAATAACGGATTATTGGGATTAACCGGCGGTACAAAAGAGAGTGGGCAGCACGTGACAAAATCTTTGTTTAGACATTGGATAGGTCATTAATCTCACAACATTATCAGCTAGTTTCACATCATTTAAATGGTGTATTTTACTGCACAAGGGAACATCCGGGAATCAGCGGCCCCGTCCGGTGGCTCAAGTCGTCCAACATCTTAAGGGGAAACGTTGCGGCAGGGCAGAATAAAGGGACGGCAAAACCAATTGGAGGAGAGCAACGAGGGGGAAATGGTGTGAAGAGCCAGAATTGGCGAGTGGGGTCTCCCGGGGGTGGCGTCTACCCTCGCGGTGAGCTAGTAAACTCACACCCCCAGCCGCCGATTGAGTGGTTCCCAGAGGATCGGAAGGAGATTCGGTTCATAACTGGGGGAGTTCCGTATTCTGCTCCGACGTGGGAGGAAATGCTGCGACGATGGGGAGATGCATCCAAACAATTGGATTAGCTCGGCCTCAGAGGGGAATGCACCACAAAGAAACCGAAAACAAATGGAAAAACGGGAGAGAAAAGTTGACGCCGCAAGAGACTCGGTTGGCAATCGATGTAGATTGGAAAAGGATAACCGGGGGTCGAAGAAAAAAACTCTGAAGCAAAAAGAAAAAAGGCATATCAAGGGGGGCCGCAAAGATAAAGAAAAAAGGCCGGGAAGAAAACTGCTCTCGTGATAAAGGAACCGAAAATTCATAGAACCCAGACATGCGGAGGGGGTGAAGCGCGTCCACGCCGCCGGGACTGGGGAGGGGAAAAAAAAAAAAAAACTCTATTAATATCGGCAGCCTGGGCAAACCATTGCGAGGCCTATGTATGGTGGGGGGAGATTTGCTGTGGTAACGCCGGAGGATCAGAAGGCGAGGGGCCAAGCTTTCGCCAAAAGCACAAAGGACAGCAAGTTGATCAGCGGACAACGGACTTGCATCGGTGAAAAATGAAAACTTTGTATCTCCGGGGCCTCGAGTTGGGTGGGGGGTTTGGCCGGGGTTGGAGGAGGGTACCGAGGCGTGCAACGTTCGGCAAGGGGGAAGTTGAAGATTGGTGGGGGGGGACATCAACAGGAGTAATCGTAATCGGTTGTTTTTTGGAGAAGAGTGGGCCTGTCAGAAAAAAAAAAGCCCTTTTGGAAAAAAGCAGCACTCTTCTACAAACAAGGTCGCAAAAACAAAATGCCTTTTTGCAAGGGGACGCTGGGGTAAGGATCGGATTATAAGGGACGAGAACGTGGATCAGGGGGGATGAGCGATCTCAAAGGGGGGGGGCGCCCTCACCTGCCAGAATGAAACTGGACCAGGCAGTGTCATTAGCCGGTCCAGGTGAGAGCAGTTCTTGTCCGAAAGACTAGAAAGCTCGACGGGTTGCTACTTTTAGGAAAGAATGTGGTTTGGTCTAGCCGACCGCACCACTTTAAAAATAGAGGGGATGGGGGGGGGGGACCCCGGTCCGGTGAACTGTAAAACTTAAAAATACCTTCGGTGGCACGCTTCGCTGCAAATTACCGAGGGATGAAAGGGGAGAGGGAAAATAAAAGGAGACATTCAGGAGTATAGAGGGGAGGGGGTGGACGAGAAATCCATGGGTACCAGCCATCACTAGGAAAGGAGTAAATCGGGTTCGAAACTGAATCTCAAAACTTTAATATCACTATTTCGATGAAAAGGGGGAACAGGAAAGTGGGGGGGGAAGACATACTTTAATCAAAAAAGAGTACAAGCTTAGAGAGAAGAAAAAAGAATCCTAGAAGACCTCGAAAACGCGAGAGGCACTATGAAGTCGTACGCAGAGATCTAGGGCTTATAGTTTGTTCGGGAGCCGAATCAAGGGAAGGGGGACCGAAAAAGAGATCATGCTGCATCTACGTCCCAGTAAGGTCGGAGACACCGCCCGGCAGGCCCACTACGGCGACCATCCCGAATGTCTAAAAAAGAAAAAAAGGGGGGAACAATATAACTATGGGGCAGTAGAGGGAAAGTAAACTTAGGGTTGGAAAAAGGTATATGGGTAACTCAATACCTGAAAAAAGACAAGCGCGCGCTACTGGCAACGAGGCAACGCCAGCGGCAGTCAAGGCCCAGAAAACGACCAGGCTTTTGGGAGAGAGGTGGATACCCTCACGAGGATGAGTCTGCAGGAAAGGAGTCCTCCCGACTAATTTGGTTGGAGAATATGACGCACAAATCAGTGCGGCGCGACAAATCCGGAGTGAAAACCTACTTGACTCGGGGGACAAGGGAAGGGGGTGAAGATACTAAAGGAATCTAAAGGGGGGACCCATTTGGGAAGCCGTAACGGGAAGGTTAGAGCTGGATTATGTCGTCGTTCAACTTTACGCAAAAACCAGCGGGGCAGGGCGAAAAAGACCGCATGTAGGGAAAGAAAAATTACGGATAGTCGCGAAGAAATGCTCTTATAGTCTAACGTGGTGGGGGACCAGAAAACAGGAAG
>Ga0179593_1373841_pt1 | contig 10201 bp, 9 predicted proteins | sample CZODoug2_1_08_16_FD_185931 | JGI IMG/M metagenome (GOLD analysis project Ga0179593, IMG submission 185931) | Vadose zone soil fungal communities from Angelo Coast Range Reserve, California, USA - CZODoug2_1_08_16fungal (PacBio error correction) | ecosystem: Environmental > Terrestrial > Soil >...
GCGGCCAGCACTAGGGAGGTCAGTGCGTTCGTGGTCTGAGGTGGGGATCTAACCAAAAGAATGGGTAAGGGGGTTAAGTACCGTGCGTTAAGCGCCGAGAAAGACCTTCAAAAAGCATGCCCGCGGTGGGCACAGGATTCAAGAAGGAACGCGGGAAGCAAAGACCAACTTACCGTTTGGGCGGAGGTGTAGTAAAGCTTGAGCCCTAAAGATAGGACTGACAGTCGAGAAACGGCTCGGGAGAGAGTGAGGGCCTGGTTCTGGGCTACGTCAGGCACTAAAAGGAGTCAAAAGGCGACTAAAAAAATGGAGAGGCTATAGGGAATCATTGCAGGAGACGCGAAAATCCTTTATAGGGAGTTCTACCTTGGCGAAGAAGGAGAAAGCGGGGGGGTCGGAGCGAGAGAGAGGGTGAAAAGCACAGGACGACAAAGAGTTGTTGAAAGAGTCGACAGCAGGGGGGAGGTCGATGCCTGGATGCCTCAAAAGGGAAGAAGATCGAAAGGGACGAAAGGAGGCGCAGAAGGAAGAAGTGTAGAGACGAAGGTGTACGGGGTTGGGAGGGAGTTTAAGCCCTACGTAGACGACGGGGATCAAGGAATATAAGTGGATGAGGGAAGGAGATTCCGAAAAAAGCGTCCGCAGGTAACAAAAAGGGGACTTCGCCGAGAAAAAAAGGGCGCATACTGAAAGGAGAGAGGCGCTGGACTCTTCGTGAAAAACTGAGTCGAGGGCGAGATGTGGAGAGGGGAGACGTACCTAAAAGAAGGGGGAAGAAAGAGAAAGGCCTGGACCGCCGCTGCTAAACGGTCGGCTCGCGCAGAAAGATGTAGAGAGGTCTAACGCGTGAAACGGAGCGGCGAGCGTGGGTAAAGGGAAACAAAAAAGTGAGAGGAAACCTTGCCGAGGGAGGGACGGACGGTGTAAAGTAAAAACGGACTTATGAGCGTAAAAAAAATGTCTGAGCTGGAGTCGCGCAAAAAGGCTCTGCCGTCAAATGCCTTATACAGGCTGCGTAGACAGCCGTCAGAGGGTTCACGGAGATGTCGGATTCCAGATGACTTACGGGAAGGGTCAACTAGTAACGCACGAACGGGGAAGGAGCGCGCGTTCCCAGGAGGTTCAGCGGGGGGGGAAAGGGGGGGGCCTGACGGGGAGGGGGAGGGGACCTCGTGAGATGTGGGTAGTATATGCAGAGCGGCCGAACTCGTTTGGGGACGACGGCATGGCACTAGAGAGTCTATATGCAAACCGGGAGCACGCTAGGTTAGAAGGAGATGTATTGCGCTCCTCTCTTGGTGGGTGCGCAACCGAGCAGCGGGGGGCGTAGGGGCATCAAGCTCAAAGTTTGACCGGAGGGGTTTACGCGACTCGTGATTGCGTGGGGGTCAATGAACGTTTGATCTAGATGAATAGGCGCGAAGCGCCGACGGGTCGCCCGTGCTGGGCCACACCACGGGGTCGGTGCCAGAGTACCTCTTAACGAGGGACACCGGTTCAGACGATTCAAGGGATTGAAGACCGTCGGGCATTAGTTTGAGCTTAGAGGGACTAATCGTGCGGTGCATCCCTCAGTCGGGGGGTCGCGCGCGCAAAAAGAAACATTGCTGCAGCCAAGGGGAAAAAAAGTTATAAGATACTGAAAGCCAAGGAGAGAGTCAGGGGGGGGGCAATGGGGGCGAAATTGCCGGGCAGTGTCAGCAAAAAAACAGCGCGCACACTCAATCACCAAACAAAGAGAGTAGGAAAAGATCTGGCTATCGGTTTTCGGCGAACGGCGAGCGCCAGAACCCATGGCACTCGATTCTCGCGGCGTGAAAACGTCGGAGACGCTCAGCTCGGGTTCATGAAGAAACGGAAGTCTCGAAAAGCTCGAGGCGATTCCTGAAAGAGGGTACCCGAAAGAAACAGAATTGAAGAATCAGATCTGGAGAAGGAAAGTGGGGGGGCCCACTCGTAGATGGTACCGGGACCAAGGTGGGCAACGTGTCGACCGGTAGAGGCGGCAAAAGAAGAAAAACAAAGCCTGGCCACAAAAAGGGGGGCAAGAGAAATTGACAATCCGCTTATAGTGAGGGAAAGGGGAAAAGCTAGACTTGTCGGTGGCCAATCAGCGGGCCGAGCCAAGAGAGAGCGTGAGCAGCAACTGCGACTTAACAGAGACTCGGGGGAGAAGGCGCTCAAGGTAGGAGAAACTTAAAACACTCATAACGAAGGGGCACACGGTATAAGACCATAACACTAGGGGGCGGGCAAGGCCGGTGGGCTGAACTGATACCTGAACGAGTCGCCCATAAATGGCGATAGAAAGAATAGAACGTAGCGACCGGAATGTAAGAAAAGCGGCGAAAAAAAACCCCTCCGGCAGTGAGAATTGAGAATGAGAGAGTAGGGACTATCCATAATCTCTTGAGCACGGGGAGAGAATCAGGCATGAAAGAGAGGAGGTCTACTTAAATAGAAGAACGGTTTGAAAGGTCGTGCCATCGGAGAAGACAGGGGTTCGTAAGATTGAGAGAGGGTCAAGGCGGAAAACAATCTGCACACTCTTAAAAAAGCTGAAAGTACAGCTGGACCGAGGGGGGGGGGGATGAAGGGCAGCGCATAGAGCTAGTCACGGGGTCATGAGAACGCGCGGAGTAACTCTCGAAGTACAGGCCAAGCGAAAACGGAGGCGAAAATACGGGGGACTCCAAAGAAAAAAGGGACTGGGGACAGCCGGGTAAGTCGTCAAAGGGGGAGTGAAGCGCGTCATTGAAGGTGAGGGGCGACAAGACTTGGACAGAGAAGCGGACGCAAAATTAATAAATTCAGGAGAAAAAAGGGCATCAAAAGAGTCGAAGCAAAGGAAGGAATCTTCAACTCAAAAGGAAAAGTAGTCGAAAAAGTGGGGGGAACCCAATGAGAAAAAACCCAATTACACAAGAGATCAAAGGGGTCGAGAGGAGTAGGCGAAAGAAGGAGGGGATCTGGAAAATGGGGAATAGGGTCGAAGACAAAATTGCAAGAAAAGGATCTAGGGAGAGAAGGGTCTACGAGATCTCTGGAAGATTAGCGCGCCAGGGGGGGAAGGAAAATACACGGTCAAGAGGAAAGAGACACGGTGCAAATAAGGAGAGAGAGATAAGAGGGGATGGACGTAAATTTTCGGTAGAATAAAAGGGACTGAGTAACTAGCCGAATAAACGAACCGGGCCTATCTACAGAAGCCAGGAAAAGAGGAGTTGGGTAGAAAAAAGTCAGTACTGAGGGAAGGAACCATTGCCTTTGTAGGAGGAAAAACAGATTACGTAGGAAATACGGAGGGGGACAGAAGAAATGAATGAAGGATTACATTCGGGGAGAGAATGTCATGGGGAAAAGACCAAGGAAGCGGAGAAAAGGAATACGATATCGTTCGCGGAAGGAAGGAAAAGGAGGGTGCGAAGAACACGAGAGGTAGTCCAGGATAAATAGAAACTTAAGCGGAAGAAGGAAAGGGACGGAACATCAAAGGAAAAAGCTAAAGTCCGGGGAAGGAAGTCGAGGAAATGGGGCACATTCTCTGAAGAAAGACGAGAGAGAACATAAGGGGAGGCTCCGTAAATCCGCAGTAGATCAACCGCCGGAGAAGACTGAAATAAAGGTGTGCAAAAGCTCAGGAAAATGAGAGGAAGACTGAGAAATCGGAACGGTGCATCTCAAAGAAGGATCCGGATGGGGAGAGGGCCAAAACAACTGGCGTAAATTCACAAAGTTCAGGCTGACGGAAGGAAATGAGGACAGAGAAACCGACAAAAGATAATGGGTTATTTGCTTAATGAATCCTCGCAGAGGGGGGAGAACGCCTACAGAAAAAATGTCGCATACGTGTCCGGCAACAGGGAGGAAAGGAACAAAAACGGTATCAAGGGTAAAATACTGATAAACAGTAAAGAGAATCCATCTCAGGAGTATCTGTAGAAAAGTCAAAGTACAGAGAGGCAACCACAGAGAGATAAAAAAAAAACACGAGGATTGAAAACTATATAGGTGGACACTCTGAGGAAAACTGGGGTGAAATGACAGATCAAAAAGGAACCTGGCGTTCTGGGCTATGAAGGGAGTCTCAACCAGGAAAGTGCCGATAGACTAAAAAGGGGAAACTTCTCCTACTAGAGGAGGGGGACGGCCTTCAATAAAGTCTTGAAACTTCTCTTCACCAACGCGCCCCGGAAAAGGTTTAAGAGGACTAGAGCCTTTGAAAGAAGAGGAGGACACCGGGCAGGGGGGGCCCAGGGCCTCGGCCCGCGTTCCACCGTCCTAAGATGAATGAACGTCGATGACAGCGAACAGTTCATCTCAAAACGAAAGATTCGAGAGCATGCTTAGTGAGGAAAGCATAGAAGGAGGGGGAGAGAGGGGAGGAGCCTTCTGATCTGAGGACTGCCAAACAGGAGTTCAAGAACCTTTCGTAGACTTGCGGTTAACAGTGGGACCCGGCCATCGCTCCGAGAAAGTTGAGGGAAGCTAAGGAGGGCCTCCAGGAACGTCAAGAAGAAGAAAAGACTCACGTTAGGCGCAAGGCAACTGATCCTGGTCAGGAAAATCTTACGGAAACCTTCATCCAAGAAGAAAGGCAAGAACGGATTAAAGTAGAATGACTAGGGCGACCGACCTGTACTTGCGGTAAAAAACGAAGAGTGCCACCGCCGCAGCGCTCCGAGGAAAAGGTCGCGTATAGAGATTAGATGGATGAAGAAGAGGGGAAGGCAAGAAGGCCACTCGCAACAAATCACGGAGCTCCTCGAGAAATTCCGGCGAAAGCACCAAATTCCTGATGGGGATTCCTGAACAATACAGAAGAAAAAAATATATCTCAAACGAAGTTCTCCAAGAAGCCGAGATCGGGAATGAGTCGAATCACATATCGGGAATAGGAATCAAGAGAACTGCTTAGACATAGATCGAGAGAGGCTACTCGGCGGCACATTTCAAACACCGCTTGTCGGGGATGTGCGACGATCTCTCCCAGAAAAAACTACGGCACCACACGGTAAGCCGGAGAGGAAACCTAGTCAACCAATCAATCGGCAGCCTGGAGGAACTCGAAACAATAGCTGAACCGCCAGGCAAAACCGAGCACCATGAGGTAACGCACTTCGTTGGCCCATCTTGCGCGTACGGGGGGGGGACGGCTCAATAAAAATAATTGAGAGGTGAATACCATCGCAAAAAAAGACGGCTCGAGCGCGCGCGAAACTAAGAGGTCCGCGTACCAAATGCGACGCTTGCATCGGTGGACCGCCGTGACATCTCTAAAAGATGTAACAAACACCCGGGCATATCTGCGCAGCAGGAACCAGCCTGATGACGTCACGCCCGCTTCCGGGCGAGCGTAGCACCTTAAAAAAAACCTCAATGCGGGAAACAGGCAATCAATACCGGTGTGGGCGGAAGACTAGAGGATCAAATTACTGGATCGATCACAGCCACGATGAGGGCTCCGCGTGAACAGACTGCCGGTTCAGCCCGCTGGAAAGCCCCGAAAAAAAAGGCTGGGTGGAGTGCAGATTGGGAAGCCCATTCTCAAGGGGGTGACACGGCTAATAGTAAGAAAGAGATTTTCGCGCAGTCAGGCTCGAAAGCCTCTCCTATGGCGTCACGCCGGCTCGGGCAACAAGCTCGTCGGGGGACCCAGTGGGTCCGGACATACAAGGAAAAGGTCAAAGGGCATCAGGTAAAGGGCGATCGCGGGATGGTAATTCGCGGCGCACTCGCACACTGTCGAAACCGTTACCCACCACGTTCCCAGTACTCTCTTACAAACAAAGAAAACCCCGTCCAGAGAGTTGCTCTTGCTAAGCATGAGTTACTTAGGTTAACATCAGTCTGCCCGAAGAAAAAAAAAGAACTACCGGCGGCTTCACCGAACAATCGAATCTCCGAAAAAAACGAAGATACAACGAGTGCCTGTGTGCCCTTGAATTTATCAAGAGAAGAGAAAACAGCTCGAACTCTGAAAAAAAGTGGAAGAAGAAGATGGCGAGCTGGGTCGCCGCAAAAGAATCTTGATAACCGGCACATCACCAGGCACTATCGAGCTGGAGGGCTCGGACCTCAGAGGGCGGTTAGCACTGCAACGGGGGCAGACACTCTCTCAACGGCGAATAGGGAAACGAGATAGTTAAACAAGGAAACGAAGAGGAAATATCTTCCTTGAACGGGACTGGGACATCTGAGAGGTACGCGGGGGAAATGGTTGTGGTCCACAGGGCGACGTGCAGCTACCAGAGACAGCGACCATCCAGCTCAAAAAAACTTCTGGGTAGGCAAAGGACAATCATTAAGTATTAAGCAACCGCGTAGAGTGGGGAATTGCCAAAAGCCCTCTGCACAAAAGTCGTAAGCAGCACAAGCATGGCGAACAGAAGCGCTTGAAAAAATTTCGCACGCGTCAAACCAAAAAAGATTGGGACGGGGCAATCTTAAGTTCGGACAACGAACTCCCGAGGGGACGGGAAGCGCGGGCAACAAGGTCGGGCGGCGCCCGAAAATCGGTAGCGCTTAGCGATCAAAAAAGCAAAACGAAAGAATCTGCGTGCGACCAAAAAACCACTCCGGGACGGCGAGCACTACGCCTGGGATACTGACATACGCGCTAGCCAGAAAGCCTGGCTCGCCACAATCGACAGAAAAAGGCGTCGCCGTCACGAAGCCGGGTGGAACCGAACGAGACGATAGGTGCAACAAGATGCCATCTGTCGCGAGGTAAACCAGGATAAACTTCTCAAAAAAGCTCTCGCACGCTTCAGGGGACACGAGGGAGAGAAACTCGTCGAAGAAAACGCGTCTCCGCGGCTGCCCATCTTCGTTCGGTACGAAAACTAATCTCGACGCTAAGACGGTGTAGAGAGCAAAGAGCGACCGAATTGGCCGTTCGGCAAAACGCTGATGACTCAAAAAATAGGGGAAGTGGAAGGTTCAGCCCTGAAAGCGACGGCCACTCAGTAAGAAGACGGATCCGGACGGGGCAGACGAAGTCGACTACGGGGCGGAAAATCGTCAAAACATAAACCTACACAAAAGCGGCTACACGGTGGACCTCCAGTACACCTCTCGCTGCGACGGAAAAGACCGTTCAGAGGATCCGAGCAATCAACGGCTGTATATCAGTGCCACCACTAGAAGCGTCCGCCGTGGCGAACTCAATCGAGCGTCAAGAGGTGTCAGCGCTCAGTCTCAGAAAAAAACAAAACTGCAAAAAGGGCGCGCCTGCAAAAGGTGGAAGGGGAAGCTCGATTTCTGAGCATCGTGGATGGCTAAAGCAAGTTGGTCTTATTGGACGTGCGACCTCTATACCTGAATCCTAAAAAGCTGACTAGACAAAAGAAAACCTCTGAGCTGCTCACACGTCTTCGGAGGAGAAAAAAAAACAAAAATAGCAGTGGTCGGCGGAAACGGGAGCTCAAGGGAAGACTTCGGGTGATCAGCAGGCCTGAAATCGAACACGTACGATGTCATCGAAAGAATCCGGAATGACAAGAGCACAAAAACAACAAAACCGCCGCCTACTACAAGATCGTGCTCGGAACAGCATGCCAGGCAAAAAAACCCAAAGCTTCGCGGAAAACACCTAATCGCTTCGATGAAGCGCAAAAAAAAGTTAGACGACCGGTTCTGAAGGCAACTGCAGAGCGTTAAGGGAAAAACTATACGAGCATCAATCGGGCGCATCTCGCATACGTAAAGTAAGCCCCAACGTATCGATGGAGGGTGAAAAAAAAAGTGACCGTCTCACAACATCAGCTGACGGTTCATGCTCCAAGTGACTTCCGGGGGGGAGACCGGGCTTCAAGTTGAAAGGCCCCGTATGAAAGAAGGGAACCTTGCAATAGAAAAACCCAGATCACCGGAAAAAAGGCTCGTGGGTAAAGAGATCGCGCCGGTCGGGGAGCTCTAAACTCGACGGGCTAAGTGGCCCATGCGTGGCGTCAAAAAAAAAGATTCAAAGCTCGAAAAAAATACAACATATCCGAAATGCGTCGAAGCCAGCGCTCAGGCGTATAGGGGAAACACGACAACTTGAAGCAGTGTCAACAGGAAAAAAACCACAACAACGAGGAGGAGGAAAGTAGGGACCGCGAGAACTTAACCAGGAAGCAAAGCCGGGATCCGACTAGTAAGGGGCGTCTAACGGTATTCTTTCCGCAGGAGTAAAAACAGCCAACGCCGAGCGCGTTCAGCGGCAGGGGAACCTACGGAGAAGCTCTAAATTCACCACTAAACAGTTGGGGAACAGGGGATAAATGTAAAATCGCAGGAATAGAAGGAGAGGGGCCGAAAACCAGGACCCGAGGGCCGCGTCATCCAGGAAGAAATGTTTGGAACCCCCGCTCACCCGTCGGAGAAAGTCATTGACAAGGAGAAGTTACTCCAAGGAACAGATTCAACTGAGAAGTCTAGTGGAGAAAGGAACGGCCGGGCGACGAAGTCCCTGATGATCGGAAGTCGTCGGAAGAACCAGCCTTTCTGGCAGGCCGAAAGAAAAACGTTAGTAAAAGGGGGGCCTAGTGACTCCTGCAACACCATCGTAAAAGCCGAAACGAAGTGGCCGAAAGAGCGTATGGAAAAAAAAAAAAAGAGAAAGGAATTGCCCGGCCGAAAGGCTTCTTGCTTCGCACATACGGATTCAACGGGCGAATCCTCGTACGTGTCTCCGGAACTTGAAAAAAAATTCCCTGCTGCTACACGCAGGATTCAGAGAAATGGTAAGAAAGAAACACGACCGTGTTGCTCTGCAAAGCAACCACCCGGGTGAAAAAAAGGCGACTGGTCTCGTATATCTAGAGGTCCGGAGAGTCACCGGGCTAGGAAAAGCACGAGGTCCCTCCGCACCTGAAAAAACATCAACTACTCGAGAGAACTTGCCGGCGCGCTGCAAAGGAAGTTTGAGTGGGAATGAGAACACGTCTCGCGAAACCCTGAAGAAGACGCGAGCAAGGGAAGCCACGGTCGAGAACGGATATCGTTTTTGACAATGAGTCGACAGCTTCAATGGGGGGAGTAAGTCAAGGGAAAAGATACTAAGTCAGGGACCTAATCGTGCCAGCTTTAATAGAGGGAAACGGGAGTACCGGGGGAATCTGTTGACTCTTTGACCAAAACGTCACGACGGAGAACCCGTCCGACGAAGGAAGCCAAGCGTCAACGTAGCAGTCACAAAAAAGCATGGCTCCACTGCAACGAATAACTACGCCAGGCGCGCCGAAGGACCATTACGGGTCAGCGATTTCTCAGTCAGGATAAGAAAAAAGGAAGGAGGAGAAGAGGAGTGCGGGCTCGGACAATAAGATGTTAAGAACAAAAACGCTCCGCCGGCTCGGCGAGCGGGAAAATTCGGAATCTATTAAAGGTCTACTAAATGGAAAAAAACCGGGAGTCGTGGCCGACGGACCTCGAGAAAGAACAAAACCCCTTGAGATCTGCCATACATGGGGGGGGAAGGCTAACACAAAAGGGGATGAGAGAGAAGAAAGGATGTGTCTAGCTGCTAGAGAAAATAAAGAGGAGTCCCGGAGAAGGACGGAGACGCTCAAAGCACCCGGAGGGTGGTGTCGAAGAGAAAAGAAAAAAGCTACATTACGGTCTCGATCACTATCAGACAAATTACTTGTGAGAAACCGGGTGGGAAAAGGGGGCTCCGGTTAACAAAAACGCGAAAACCAAAATCGTGAGCTTGTGGTAGCGAAGGTTGTCAGAGGTGTCTGCAAAAAAAGGACTAGGGGTTGACACGGCGACTGCAGGATCCTCCCAAGATGTGAAATAAGTCGAGGTGCTGAAAAGGACTCTCTAAATGGTAGCGACGGCGACTGATGGAAAAAAAAACTAGGGGGCTTGTTTAAAAAAAAAAGGGCCGGCGCTACTAGGAAGGGTCCTGGAAAGCCAGTAGGGTGCTCGCGAGGGGAAAACTCTTCTCAGTCGCCAAGGACCACGGTCCCCGGTGGGGCCAACCAGCTTGTAACGATACCCTCTGCTCAGATGGGCTCAACCTTCACCCCGTCCAAAGTAGGGTGAGAGTCAGGGCGAAAGGATTGGAGTTCGGGGAACTATCTCTGAATAAAAAAACAGCGATCGCCGAAAAGAGAACAATTTAAAGGGAAAGCGGCGGAAAAAAAACTCGCACGCCGAGTCAGGGGCTGCTGGGGCGCCTGGCGCTCAGGGAAAAAACGGAACCTTCGCA
>Ga0179593_1440033_pt1 | contig 10201 bp, 10 predicted proteins | sample CZODoug2_1_08_16_FD_185931 | JGI IMG/M metagenome (GOLD analysis project Ga0179593, IMG submission 185931) | Vadose zone soil fungal communities from Angelo Coast Range Reserve, California, USA - CZODoug2_1_08_16fungal (PacBio error correction) | ecosystem: Environmental > Terrestrial > Soil >...
TGGTCTGGGTCTCTCTTTTCTAAAGAGGAGGATTAGAGAAAGAGGTGTGTTGTGGGGGTTACGGGCGCAAGACGTCAACGCGCGCAGTATCTGGAAAAATAAAGGCTTCGAAAGGGGGAAAATGTAAGAAAAGTTAGAAGGGAAGAGGGAGAAAAACGGCAGTGAAGAGTGAGGTCGACTTTCTGGTCAAACCCCATCATCGGACTACCCTCCGATTAAAGGGGGTGATCTAAAAGAACGAGAGCAGACGCAAGGTGTTTTGCGTGTGCCAGAAGCTATACGCAACCCAATTCAGGGATCGATAGGGGGTGCAATTATTGTACTAAAACGGGATGGGAAGCTGATTGGACGAGATTAGACAGGGGTTGAAAGTCCAGAATGGGTCGGGCAGGACCTTCTTGCACGCACACGTACTCCATCCGAGGAAAAGACGGATATAGAGGGGGAGGCGAGTGAGCGGCGAGGGGGAGCGGAAAGGAACGCAATTAACTGGCAAGAAGGCAAAGCAAAGGACAACCCATTCATGCATTACGCTTTTGTTGGCAGAGGTAAGAGGGAGAAAGAAAAGGCAGGTGAGTGAAGGGAGAAAGCGTGAAGGGACGACGACTCATACGGTGCTGTGTCACGTCATCGTTGGTAAACGAGGGGAAAGGGACGAAACATGAGGATAGTGAATCGCGGGAAGGTGGCCGCAAAAAACAGCGGACGGTATGAAAAGGAAAATAAAGAAAAAAAGGGGAAGAAGACGATCTGAAAAGCGCCCCCCATCACAAAGCGCACAGAAAAGCTAGACAAGGGAAGTTAGGGGAAGAGAGGGCTACTAAGGAAAGAAAGGCTGCGAAGTAACCGAGGGGTTAGGAAGGCTGCGCGTCCTCATCGAAGAGGGACTAAAAATTCCATCCGACGTTCTGCGACGGGGGGAAAACGACACGAGAAGAGTGCTGCACGAGCAGAGCATGAATGAAAAAAATCCCAGTCTGGGTAAGGGAAATGGAGAAGAAAAACAGTTTCCGGACAAGAGTGGACCAAACAAAAATAAAGGGGAAAGATAAATCTAGGTTGGAATGAAATGGGGACAGATCTTTAGAATGTTCGAAGAAAAGAAGTCAAGAAAAAGCGGTAAGGGGAAACGCGAGCGGTAAAAGTGGAAAGCTCGAACAACCAAAAAAAGCTCCATCCGTATGCACTCTTCCTCCCAGAAAAAACAGTCAAAGAGGAGGAAAAAGACTCAATCCTTGTGATACGTGCGGGGAGGAATTGGCACCAGAGAAACGAGCTTAAGGGCTGTAGGGGGGCATCACCGCCAACTCACGTAACAAGGGTCCGAGAAGCCACGGAACCAGCTTCAGAAAGAAAAAAAACAATCAGCCGGCAAATGCCGATTGGCATGGGCACTACTCTCGAAAGCAAGTGGGGGGAAAAGAGGCCGAACACAGCAAACTGGAAGGATACGAACGAGCCTCCAAACTGTTAAGGGGCGAAAACAAGTGGAATGCCAAATGGGTGTATTCTAGCTATCAAGGACGGAGATAAGGGGGATAAAGACAGCCGGGGGTCTAACTCAGATGGGAGTACGGACCAACCAACGCTAAACTCACAGCGGCCAAAAAAATGAAAATACGAGACTTAGGCAAGCAACAGAAGGGTGCTGTTCAAGAAGAGAACACAAGCAGCGTTGAGGTAGCGGACTCGGGGTATTAAGTCCTAAAGCATTCACTCTGAAAAAACTAAAATCTTTTCTTGGCGATGACGTGAACGGGGCCAGAAAGGAAAAGATATCATTGAAAGCAATTGAAAGGTAGCCATCAAACAAAGAACGAAGCCGCCACCATCATGGGCTTCGCAACGTCAGGGAGAAAATTCAAAGGAGCCGAGGAACGAAAAGGGGTCTGTGGAAGCGTTACTGAAGACACAGGGGGGACAACAGGATGAAAAGAAAAGCCAACGCGAGGGCCACGGAGGAGATCGCTCAACAGAACGGGGGTAGGATATTAAAATATATATATACGCACATAGGGGGAGGAGGGAAAAGGCCCGCAGTCGTACAGAGGAGAAAGGGGATCAACGCGTGAGAGAACGGCAAGTCGGGGGGCGAAACAATTTCCGAGGATCAGAAGGACTTGCGAAGAAAAGGGAGGTTTTGGCAGAGAGAGAGATTGGGTGTGGCTACGAAACTGAAAGGAGACGGGGGGGACTAGAGCCAGAGGAGATTCCAGGGTCAATCTTCTCATTCCCTCCCAGCTGGGAGGAGGGGGGGAAGATAAAATGATGTCAGGAATAAAAAAACACGAGACCGGGGAAAAATCTGGGTTGCTATTGGGCTAGCTGGTGCGAAAAGGAAGGGGTGTGAAAAGGGAGAGTCCACTAGGGATGTTGGAAGAGTTGGATGAGGCTGTGGCCAGGACCGAAATCACAAAAGGATCTTATAACGTCGAGGTTCCTACCCTAGGAAGAGACGGGGGCTAGAGACAGACCGAAAGGAGAGAAAAGGCGGGGTCAAAAGAAAAAAGTCGGGGGGGCCGACCTGACTTCTCGGCATGGGGGGGAGGGGGGGGTGACTCATGGGGGGAAATAATACATGGTAAACAGCAAAGAAAAAAAACAAGATACTCAGGAGCATGAACGGTTCGTGACGGGGAAAAAAGAATGACTTTCTTTCGTCGGGGTTGATGTAGGGATAGGAAAGGGGCCGTTCCGGGAGGGGGAGGTGGAAACCGAAAGAGTGAAGCGCTGTCCAATCAACGAAGAGGTATAAAACTTTGCGGCGGTTAACCTCGGAAGAAGGGGGCATGCACTTCAGAAGTGGAGGGGGCTGGAGGGGGATGTGGGGTTGCGAGGTACACTGTGTGAAGGGGGGGTCTGGTTTCCAATTGTGGGATCGGAAAAGGGAGTGCTGTCGGCCCTCAAAAGCTAGGAACCGTTCGGGATCGAAAAGAGTAATTTCGAACACTGTTTACGCATTAGCCTGCCAGATGATGTTTTCTTAAGAAAGCGGGTTTGGAAAGTCAAAAAAGATGATCGTGCGCGAGGGAGAGCCGCATTTCGAGATTTCACCACGCGAAGACCTGATGTCTTCCACAAGACGGGGAGAGGGAAGGAGGCAGAAAAAAACACCCGGTTCCGCGAAAAAGAACTAGCGTCGGAAGGTAACTAGAGAGGCGATGCTCGGTCTGGGAGATACTTCGCCCTCCGGGGTGATACGGGGGGAGAGGGGGTAAGAGGGAGAGACCTTTTGAGGGGACTTTACAATGGACTTCCTAAGAAGAGGAGGGAATGGCATGTCAAAAAGAACATGTCGGAGTTGAATGCATCAAACGTCTGGGGTTCCCTCCTAGTAAATCAAAGGGGTGACGGCAGACAATTCAAAATGCATCAGGTACAAAAGGGCAATGAGCGTAGAAGATGGGAAAAAAGGGCGAGCCAAAAAGGGGAAAAGCATGGTGGTTGGCAGAGAAATGCAGTCTCTATTACGCTCACAAATAACAATTATCCCAGAAAGAAGGGAACAAGGAAAAAGAGAATCTACAGGAGGGAGCGGAGGTAAAAGATGCATTGCAAAGATAAGGCAAGAAAACAAATGGAGCACATGAGAGTCAAAAAGACCACACGGACGAGGGGAGGAAGGGAACGCATAAAACCGACTTGGAGGGCGATTAAGCTGCGGAAAAACAGTGACGTACTAGCTTGAAGTCGGCCACGGAGCCGGGGAAGGGGGTCTGCTCAGGGGGAGGGGAGTGTTATGAGCAAGATAAGAAACGACACGCAGAAAAATGACGTGGAACAAACGCTTAAAATTGTCAAGGAAAACAAGGGCTTGAACTGCACAATGCCACCTCTCTCCATCAAGTGTAGGGAGTCGCCAAAAGGGGGGGGGAAAAAAAAAAAAGTCAAGCCAAGGGGAAACCAAATCAAGAAAACGAGGAGGCGAGGAAGTCGAACATGAAAGCCGAAACGAAAAGAGCATCTCACACAACTTAGGGATGTTGGGGGAGGGGGAGCCATCGGCCTGTAGGGGGGAAAGGGGGGGGAGGCGAGAGAAGCCCGGGGTGGGATCGGGTGTGTGAAGTGCCGATGCAGGAAGGCAAGCGCGGTCTTAATCAAAGGGACTTGAAACGGATGGTGCATGGGAGCTTCCAAAGGGGTGCGTGAAAAATGTAGGCGGGGGTGACGACATTTAAACGGAGTGGACAGTCAAGGTAATTCTGCTTTTCACCTCCCTCAGCAGCAGCAAGGCCGACAAGAAGCGGGAACAGGAACATCACGATGCGCAAGGAAAGGGGGGGCCAAAGTGGGCCGGTCATCTAGAATCACACTCGGCAAGGTAACAGGGGTTGCACTGAAGTTATCTCTGGGAAAGGAGGAGAGGGTGTGGACGAGTGGGGAAAGTGTTGCGTCTGACCTTCTGAAAAACGCTCGTACATCCACCATGCAATCTGAAATATAGATCAGGTGACCTGACAGAGGAGGAGGTCCCAGGTTATTCTATAACCCGTAAGAAGAGGAGCGTGGCAAAACCTGAAAAAACCAAGCAGGGAAAGGAGGTTTGGGGCGAGAGATGAAACAGCGGTCCCGCGAAAGCAGGTGTGAAACATGAAAGAAGAGGTGAGGTTGTGAAAAAAAAAACTGTAAGTATGGCGGGGGGGAAAAAACAATCGGGGGTGTACATCCACAGAAAGGTGTCTTCTGGGGTGACAGGAGGATTCCTTTAGAGACTCTTCCTGGACAGTGGATAGGGGTACAACCAAAGTCAAGAACGGGATCCTTGACGAGCGCACCTCAGGGATCACCACCCGGAGACTCGCAGTAAACGATTAAGGGATAACCTATATAATAGGGGGAGAAATACTAAAAGGGATGATCAAACCTGGGGATCGGGAAGCTTCACTCTCTAGACGCGTTAAGACGGGAAAGGGAAAACATGGTTCTGATCCGTCACTGTAGGAAAGAGCTAAAGTAGAAAAGTAGGCACTAGGCAGGCCCGTGGTGTATGTGGGGGGGATGGAGGTTAAATTATTAAGTACGAGGGGGAAGCATATTGTTCCATGCAGGGGTTTCGTGGGGAAGAGGAGCGTGTGTACTATAAGAAAGGTGATGTCTTGAAGATAGCTTCGTAAAGGGAGTGTGTGATAATCCGACAGGAGCGCGCGAGGTGGGAAATAAGAGAAATCGTTGTCAGCAGCGAATCTAATGTGGGAGGAAGTTATGCTAACAACCACGAGCAGGAGAAAGAGCTAGGTGACAAAGAGCGAAGGCCACACTCATAGTGACTGGACCGGGAGCCGCCAGTGGTGTAGTAGGGCGACTACATGGATTTTCACAGAGGATCTTCCCTAAGGGTAAAAAGCCATCTCTAACTTGAAAAAAAGATAAATCATCACAAACGAAGAAAATAAAGAGCATTGTCTCCCTCCGAACAGAGCATTTGGGGTATGCCTATTGTTCGGTCGATTGTGGCCTCAAGCAAATTCCTGTTCGGTAAAAGGGAGCAACCAAAATAAAATTCCACGCCCTCATAGAGTAAAACTCCCTGGAATTCTTGCGAACACCCCTAATGGTAGATCGGCCGGTCTGGTTTGAGGCGGCCCTCTCTCCCCAAGGGAGAGGGGGGAGAAACGATTCGCAAACTCATTGATTGAGAGTACGCCAAAGGTACTGCAGAGGCGAAATCCGATAACGGAGAGTAATCCCAAGAACTGGGGGGGGTTTCTAAATCCAGCGGCGGGAGAAAAGGATACAACAGGAGGTATCTTACCGACGGTAGGGAAGAATGTCCTAACCCAGAGGGGGGGTAATAGCCCGAATTAAAACAAAACTAGGGGAGGTGGTCGGCTTCCGGGTGAAAAAAGGGAACCATAGAACAGAGAGAGCAGGGGTTCCGGCAGCAGCAGGATGACTAGACATCACCGTAAAGCGAAAGAGCACTCACCAACAGTCAGGTAGGGTCTCACTTACGGAGCTTAAGCGCACAAGAGGAGCGCCAAAGGGTAAGGAGGAGAACCTACTAGAACGCCTTTACAGAAAAAAGGTATGCGCCCAGCGAGGTGAAACCTGGAGGAGAGCGAACACCACTTAGGGAGGATGAGGTATATAGGAAAGAAAAAAGGGCAAAGAGGGGAAAAAAGACAGGGGAGAAAAATGCTGGGAAAGCGAGAAGAACGAAAAGGGTGAGACGAAACTTAAGGTGGGGGTGGGACAACTACATGGACGATAATGCGCCCGACTTGATACTTCGGGTGTGTTCTTTCTCCGGGGGAAGCGTTAGGGGGAGGAGAATCAGCCGTGAAAGATACCTGAAATCAGCGAGGGACTATTTGACAAAGTCACAAAATAGGCGTCAGCGCAAAACTGCCACTTCTTGGTGGATCTGCCTCTGTGAAATGAGGGGAGGAAGAAAAGGCTCTGCTCTCGCACCTGTTGAGATGGGCTAAAGGGGTGAACAGCCACAGAGTTGTTCTTCTCCGACGTAATCAGGGGGGTTTTGGGGAAAGGAACCACAAATGGTGTATCAGGGGAGGAGGGTGGTAGGGACGCCAATGAAACGTCTAAAGACGTCATGTCGGCTACAAAATCGAGCACGAAGTTACTAGAAATCATAACTCTGAAACGGTCAAGAAAGGAGGGGGGGCAAGCTCGCTACTGACTGGTCCGGCGAGATGGCGGCGGATGGCATTTTCGTAGGACTGTTTGCCCCGTGGAAAAAGGGGACGAAGTATTCACATCACGAAAGAAGGGGAGTGCAAAGGCGAGGTGCGGGGGAAGGGAAAAAGTGCACGGGTCGGGAGTCGGGAGGATTGACAAGGCCCGACGCTGGAGTTCAAAAGCAACGCCGTCGAGAAGGGGCGGCAACAGAAATCAAGTATACACACTGTCTTCGAGGTGAAGAACTAAGATGCAGTTTGAAGGGGAAGTCTTTAGGTAAATCGTTTCTTGAGATGTTTGTGGGAGGGAGATTTCCACACTTGGTCGAAAATCTCGGGTTTCCAGAAGGAGGGGAGGAGGGGGCAGGGACTGTCGGGCAGGACAATCTCCCAGCCGTGCGAATCAAAAAACGTAAATTGGGTATCTGCAACACGAAGGGGGGGGTTGGTGTTTCCACACAATTCTTTTGGCGGGAGAAGGAATGAAAAAATAAAACACCGAATCAAAAGAAGGGGGGGGGGTCGGCGCCGCGCCGGGGCCACCGCATGGTCGCAGTAGTCACCACAGAGGCAGCGAAGATGAGGCAGAATTCAAGGCGATCGGGGGGAGAGGGCGGCAGCCAAGGGAGTCACTGGGGGCCGAGCAAGAATCGCTTCGGGTATGGTAAACTGATCGGCGGTGAAATGCGACTGGAGGTCGGTAGGAGGGGGGATGGACGGGGTTATAGAGTCGACGGTAAAGAGCAGGCTACTAAAATTTGTTTAACCTTGGGGAACGGGCCGTCCACTGAAGTCTCGCAGATCTTTCCACGGAATCTTGACACAAGAAAAAAAATGTAAAGGATTTACCTGCTCAATCGGAGGGGGTGGGCCCCGGGAAGAAGAAGGGAGCACGTTTGCGGGGCATGTGTCAAGATGCTCAAGTCAAGACACAGCTACGGGGAGATTCCCTACGTGATCTCCTAAAAAAAAGAAAGCAACTCAAGGGGGGGGAGGTCCCAAGCAGGACGATGCGCGGTAGAAAGGAAAACCCGGTATCCCTCGGAACGATGTCTCGGAGCACGAGATCTATAGGTCGAAAAGGTTATGACGCGTCTCCTGTGCAAATGAGACCTACCACATAATGAATTCGGAAAAGCACGCAGAAAGAAGTAAAGATTTTCAGGAAGTGGCAACATCGATCGGGGCGTCCAAGGCTGGGCTGAATGCTGGCTGCAAAAAAGAAAAAGTGGAAAGTAGATGGGGATTGAATGGATGAGAGGGCTCAGAGGGAAGGGTCCTATGCTGAAAGGGGAGGAAAGAAGTGAACAGAAAGCACTGCCGTTAGAGGCACCCGCTTAAATTTGCACGACCCTTTCTAACTCACAGCTGACCATAAGAAAGGAATTTTATCAGATCTCGCGGGCGTGCCGGATCGGCCAGCAAAAGAAAAACTCACTAAAAGGACTGGAACATGAAAAAAAAAAGACGTATGACGAAAAAGATCGCAAAGCACCTCACCCAACACTGAGGGTAGTTAAAGGGAAGGGGGGGAGTTTGACAGCACTCGGCCTGTTAGTATAACGGGGGAAAGGCCCGTTGGGGGGGGCTGCGGGAAAGGGTGGTTCTTTCTACTTCCTAAACAAGCGGAAGATGGGGGAAAAGCAAAGGAAGGGAGAGATTTGGACGGGAGTGCGTTCCCGGGGGGGGTCACATGTCGCGGTTTACGTCAATGCATTTCTGAAAGGGGGAAAACTGAAAAATGGGAGCAGTGAAGAAAAGAAAGCTAACCTACAATACCGCGACGAAACAAAAAAACCGTGAAAAAAAAAAAAACGGCACAGCGCATACTCAACATGGGGGTTCAGTTTGAAAAGACTCCACTCCAAGGGCACTGGATCTAGAGGGGGGTTCACGGGGGAGGGAAGATCTCGGGCTTTTGCCCCGAAAGGGATACATGATGTGGTTGTAACGCTTGACCTAGCCAACCCAACGGACTAATAGACCAGCCTCTTCAAGGAAGAATGATCTATTCTGAAAGTCATCGGCGGGAAGGAAGGGGGAATGAGGAAAAGAAGTACCTCAAAACCGAGGGCGAATGCCAACCCAATGCCGGGAGAATGTTTGGGGGGGAAGAGTAGGACGAGGGGGGAAGAAGGATTTAACGGACGCCGCGTTAAGTGGAAATCAGCAACGTCTCAGGAAGATAGTGGCCACCGCCAGCGGTGTTGACGCGGGGAAAAAAGCCGAGGGGGCGGAGGGGTGGGAGGAATATTTCGCGACATCTTCGGAAGGCCTTAAGGAGGTAAAGTGGGTACCAGAAAAAAAGGGGTAAGAAAGAGGGGGAACCTCTCCTAACCAGACAGCAAAAAAAATAGAAAAGGCCGCGCAAGCCGAGCAATAAAGGGCTCCACAGACTACCAGGTTTCTTGACTCGAACGGGGGAGGGGGGGACTGGAGGGAAACGCTCTACTCAGCAGAGGGGGGGGAAAGACAGTGTTCCAAGAAGGTAGCGGACGCGGGGGGAAAAGCCAATGAGAAAAAAGGCTGGGGAGAGAACAAAAGGAAAATATGACCACCGTCAAGGTCGTGGGAAGGAATTAATGAGCCTTGGGGGCTGCACCTGGACGTAAAACATCTTGTTGCACTAGGACCCTTTGGAGTGTCTCCCGCTCGAAGGAAAGAGCGGAGCATGCGCAGCACTCGAACTTATAAATCGTGGCTCGGGAATCGCGAAAAGGTGACTGTCGGAAAAAAAAAGCCAAAAAGGGAAGATACGCCTCCACAGAGAGGACGGAACGAGCCGCCAGTTTTTATACTATCGTCGTGGGGATGGGCCCAGCGGCCGGTACTTCGGGTCAGGTTGCAAAAGGAAAAGAATCGCGTCAAATGGAAGGGAAAAAAAAGAAAAGCATACAAGGCAGACCGATCATTGAGTCAGAAAAAGCAGGCACTTAAAAGAGTCGATTTCATCGCGGAGAGGGGGGAAATGAAGGGAGGGTCAACAATTCTAAAAGACCCTTAATAGAAGGAAAAAGATCTCAAAACATTGGAGGCCACAAACCCGAAGGGTGCGCTTGCAGAACTGTGATTAGCATTATCCCTGCAGGAAGGGGGGAGAAAATAAGAGGGAAATTCCCCAGGGGCGCTGGAAGATTGAGAGTTAACTAAAAAAACGCTACTAAAGAACTGCCAAAAAAATCAAGCTTGGTCTTGAAAAGGATCCGGGAGGTCATCAATAGGGGGGAGGGAGCACAATCGAAAATCGTTGCGGGTAGGAAGAGGGAGCAAATGTCATGGTACCACCATCAGGGGAAATAAAAGGGGGAACGCTATCAACCAACACTGAGGGTGGGGTGAGGACGAGATGTTGAAACGGAAATATCCCATCTTCTAGCAGGGATAGCTCAGCAGCAGCTTATAAAAAAAGACACCTACTCATCTTCCCTCACCCAAGGAGAGGAGAAGAAAGGTATGGCAATGGAAATGCACCAGGCTTAGAGACAACCTGAAGTCTGGAAAGGAACACGTGAAGAGTATAAGGGGGGAAAAGAACTCCTGGGTTCTACCCATAGGGACGGAGT
>Ga0179593_1488226_pt1 | contig 10201 bp, 8 predicted proteins | sample CZODoug2_1_08_16_FD_185931 | JGI IMG/M metagenome (GOLD analysis project Ga0179593, IMG submission 185931) | Vadose zone soil fungal communities from Angelo Coast Range Reserve, California, USA - CZODoug2_1_08_16fungal (PacBio error correction) | ecosystem: Environmental > Terrestrial > Soil >...
GAATTTGGGAACAAAAATCGGCTGCGACGTCGCAAAAACTGCAAATAACTTGGGGGAATACAGTCCCTGTGCCAAAGAGGTGAAAAACATCATTGGGTGTCAATAAGTCAACTTAAGGGGGGGTGAGCGGGGAAGGGGGCATAAAAAATTTGGTAGTGTAAAGCCAATATTCCATTCTTAAATAGCAAGAGGTATCAAAACGAGGGGGTGGGTACTACGGGGGAAACACTTGGGGTGTTGACAGCGTCACGGGGAGGGCGCCGCTTTAAAAAAATCCAATCGGCAAGTCGGTCACCTTAACGGAAACGGGGAAAACAAAAAAACCAAGCGAGAACATGGTAAATTGGTGGGGTCTCAGAAGGGCGAAGGTCCTTTATGTCACAGGGAGAGCAGCACGCAAGATGCTTCCAGCACAACCAGGAATCAGGTTGGGAACAAAGAAAACAGTGGAAGAACGAAGAAATTAAACAAAAAGAGCCAAGGAGAACAAGAGGAGGGGGTTCACTGGAAAAGCACCAAGCTCCAGTGGCTTGACTTATTGTAACTAAAAAAAGACCGGGGAAACCGTGAGGGGATATCCGAAATTCCAAAAACTTTACGGCCATAACAAAAAAAATCCAAAAGAGTGCCGGGCATAAAGAAACAGACGGACCAAGCTAACCCTATATTTTTTGAAGTCTAAAAAAATCCAAAGGGGAGTGATCAGGATAGAGGGTGGAACGGAAGGGGGACCCACTGACTTATTAAAAGTCGGGTCAAGCACAACCTGAAAAATTCTCCTCCGACAAATCGGCAGGTGCAGAAAAAAAATGCGTACAAATTAAACAAGAAAAGCTTTGATGACGGTCAGAGGTACGGAAAGGCCTTCTGAGACTGGGGGTTTACATTGGGGGCGGGGGGTAAGAGGGGGGACAAAAAACAGGGAATCAATTACAACCCAGGGGGGGGTTAATTAAGTGGGGGTTCTTAAAGGAAGGGGGAGGTTCAGCAAGAATTAACCAAGAAGGCCCAATCGGGGAAACTGCCTACCTACGAAAAGTAGGATAGGGGAAAAGCTGGAAGGGAAAAAACTGGGGGGGGAGGGCACATCCCGGTTATTTTCAAAAAAAACGTCACAGGCGGGTCGTCCGAGGGAAAAACTTTGGTGATCGTCTGAGGAAAGAGAGCCAGTGCAACTAGTGGAGGGGGAACAGCGGAAGGTAGCGAAGGGGAAATAAAGAATATGTTCAGGTAAAACGGAACTCAAAGTCCTTCAAGCACATAAAATTGGAAAAAAAACATGCAAAACCAAGGTAAAAACAAACCTGGGGGGGGGAAAGCTGTTTGGTTGTCCTCACCTTCGAAGTATTTAATGCATCGGGGGTCGGCAAATCCTTAGGTGTAAACCAAGGGGGAAATTAGGAAGGGTTACGTAAACTCATGGAACAACCCGGCCTATGGAACTTGCCGTTTAAAACATCCGAAGGAATTAGTCTTGGGGGGGAACATCACGCCGAGGGTTCAAAATGAGATCCCAGAGGCATAGAAGTCGGGCCCGTACTTTTTGCCGAATAGAACGGTTAGAGAAGGGTTGCCTAAACTCCCTCAAAATGAAAAACAGGGCACATAACCGTAACTACACCGAATAAGATCGGAACTCGGAAACAAAACACAACGGAGAAGGGGAGGAAATTATCGGAAGTCCACAAAACAGTGGGACCTGGGGGAACGGTCGGGCTTTTTGGGGAGGGGGATTGGGAGGAAAAGGCACTTATCGAAAAATCCACGGTCGTGGCTATAACGGGGGGTGGCAGCTTATTCAGGGGGTGTGATCATTGGGGAAAGAAAGTGAATAACAAAGTCGATGTCCTTCAAGGTGGTTGAAAGCAAGAGTCGGGGAGAATCAGGGTAGGGGGGCGGCCCAAACTACCGAAGGGGGTTTCAAAAAAAAGGGCTACGAAAATGAAAAGAAAATCAAGGGAAGAAGGAAAGGGGTGGTTGCAGGTCAAGCTCATCAAGGGGAAAAAAAAGGAAACGGGGTGGCGGGGGGTTAAAATCTGTTGAATTGGTCACTGGGGGGGGCGAGTGTGCGGAAATTTTGGGGATGGGCCGGTCAGGGGAAAAAATATGGGAAAGTAGGACAAAAGGCAACCGGGGGGGGGCTCAGTGGCAGACACTATCAGAAAAATATGTGTAGGGGCATACGAAAACAAAAACTTGCCAAAACCGCCGCGGTTGTGGAAAAACAAAACCCAACGGGTCGGCTGTCGATTGGGTCAGCAAGAAAAAAGTTCAAGCGGAAGTGAGGGAAAGGGAAAAAGGGGACAGGAGGGGGGGCAAGTTCGGGTAACAGTGCCCTCTCTAAAGAGGAAAGAACCGCGTACTTGGGCCAGCAGGATTGGCTAGCCGGACCGGTGTCCAACAATAAGAGCGAGGACCGTAAACGTTGTCCAAACAACGTGTCAAACGGCCGGCGAGTTGCTCTGGAGGAAGGCCCGCATTCTGGAAAATACCGATTTGACAGGTAAGGCAGGGAAACCGAAAAAATAACGGATGGAAGAAATAACCCGAGGGAGAACAACGGCATTATGGGGTAACGAGCCCAAAGGGGGTCCAAGGGGTTGAAGCCAGGGGGTCAAGCATCGGACCTTCTGGTTCCGGCAGGGAGGGGAAAGATGTTTCGCAATCTAAGACGAAAGCAGAGTGGAAACGGTAGGGACAGTAAAAAAAATACGAGAACTAAAAAGGCAATGTTTAAGGGAAAAGGGGACCGAAAGCAGGGTGTAAACAAAGCGATGTCGGAACATTAAGTGAGGGGAAAGGCATCCCAGTTCTGGGGGGGGTACACAAAAGGGAAGGGCATGGGTGAAAGCCTCTGGTCAGGGGGATCCCCAACGGGAGGGAATCCAGGCACATAAAAAAAATAAAAAGTACGAAAAGAAACTCACAAGGTGGGTGAAAGAAAACGTACTCCCAGTCCATGAGGGGTTATAAACCGGCCGAGGTGAAACTGACTTCCTACTCGACGCAACAAGGGAAGGAGGGACTGGTGGCAGACCAGACCCAATCCGTTAAAAACTCTTGAACTAACGGGAAAAACGAGGGGCCAGGAAGTTAAACGAAAAAAGGGGGGGGGTGGGGAGGAAAACAGGGGAAATAAAAGAGAAAAAAAAAGGATCCCTTTATCGCAAAACTGCAAGGGACTAAGAGGTCACCAAAGCCGTTGAGTGTTGGGGGTAAAAAAAAGGTAATGCGAAAACGCCGGTTGGGAAAAAAAGCTCAAAAAAGAATAAACACAACGAAAGGAAAAAGGGAAGAAGAGAGAAGGAGGGCAAAAAGGTCAAAAAAAATTTCAGGCAACACTCCCAATCACTGGTGAATCCAAGCACCGTGGGAAAAGCAAATTCACAGAATTGGACTCACGAAGTTATAATGGGGAAAAAGCTGCGAAAATTGGTGGGACCAAAAGGGCCATTTTCCAAAGTAAGGGGAGGACACGTCGACGCCTCGAAAAATGATGCCGCGAAAATGGGGGGACGAGGGAAATCCTGGGTCGCGGCAAATTCGAATCACGCCAAAAAACCTTTCACCAAGACATCCGAAACAGAAGGGACAGTGAAAAAAATGGAAACCGCAGGGGGAGAGTCTGAAAGAATTCAACACCTTGGGCAAAAACGGCGAAACTCAATTAAGGGAGGTCAGGTCCGTCTCAAAAGTCTCTGCAACCCCAAAGGAAACAAGCCGCAGTGAACTCTGGTAAAAAAAAAACAGGGATCAAAGGGGACCTCGATGTTTTTTTGACCAAATCCAACAAATACCCAACCAGATTCAAACTTCCTTGGAAAAAACAGGGGGCGGTGGCAAAAGGAAAAGGGGACTGGCTAAGTGGCACGTAGGAGGGGAGAACGAGTAAGACCTAGAAAAAGATGCAAAAAAAAAAAAAAAATGGCAACCCGAAAACGGCAAAAGCAAAGGAAAGATTGAAAAACAGCACGGACTCATGGTTGAAACTCAAGGGGGTTTCTGGCTCTAAACAAAAGAAAGGATGAGGGATAAAAAAATAGGTAGAAAAACTGAAACGAAACAAAAGAAGGCGGGGTTGAAGGGCTGAAAAAGAGGACCCAAGGCACCCGGGCGGTAAATAATACACTGGCATTAGGAAGAAAATCAATATACCAAGGGAAGGAAGGAGGACTGTTGGACGCGTCCAGAGGAACGGAAGGAAACTTAGAATTAATGTGGGTTTCAAGGGTCCTGTTGGGTCCTTTAGCACCAAATCGAAACAGTAAATGGAGGGATGGGGCCCTGGATGGGTCTTAAAACGTTGCAAGGGCCACAAGGATACCATAACGGACCCATCCCCACCGCTTAAACAAAAAGTACTGGTTTCGTGGAAAGAAAAAGAATAGTAGAACAGGTCACGAAAATGCAAGGAACTTGGCAACGGGAACGTTGAAAAAGGTGCCAACCGAAAAAAAAAAAAACAGGAAGCCAATTGGGGGGGGGCCAAAGGTGCGTAAGGGGGTTTGGTGTGAAAGCATATAAAAAGCAAAAGGGAAAGCTGGCAAGAAAGCCCATAACAGGTTTAAGACACAGTCGATTCGGAAAACTATTTCTGAGGGAAAAAAAGAAGAACGGCCCGCAATCAAACCAGATGGACAATACAAAAAGAGGAAGGTAACTCAAAGACAAAAACTGGGGAATGGCGCTGGTAAGCAGGATCGGGATCTTTTAGGTGATGTCAAAGCACAGGGTCGTTTGAAAAAAAAAAAAAAAATCTTGGTACAGGGAGGGAAAAAGACATTAAAAAGGTTAAAGAGCCTGGCTACAAAAAAGGACACTAAATAGGAGGGGGTTAAGTATCAGAAAAGGGGTTTCCAAAGAAACCTTAGCATGGGAAAGCCCTGAACCAAGGTTGAAGAAAAAAAGAAAGAATAAGAAGAAGGGAATCAATAAGAAACACATCAACCTCCACCAATCGAATCCGCACAGAGGGGAATTTGGGGAAAAAAAAAAAAAGAACAACGGAACAAAGTTGATAAAGATCACGGGAGAAAAACCAACAACCAACAACTGGGGAGGGTGAGGGAAAAAAAAATAAGGAGAAAAGAGGGACTTTCGGGAACAGAATCAAGAAAAGGTTCAGGGACTTCTGGGGTGGGGTTAGGGGGTTTCAATAAAATTGAGCGAAAGGATCAAAATGCCTGTCTTGGAAAGGGATCGGGAGATTGGTGACTCAGGAGGGGGTGTAAAAGGGGGTAACAGGAGTGGCAAAAATCAGTCAATGAAAAATGGGGTCGTCCGCGGGGGAAAACGGGGGGGGGGTTCGGACTCAAACAGTACCGAAGTGTAAACAACGAAGGGGAATTGAAGCCGAATCAAAAAAAAAGGAAAAACAAAAGGCTCCTCTCAAGGGAAAAGGGGGGGGGCGTGGGTCACTATCTGGGGGGTGTGTGGGGGAAAAAGTCAACGGGGGGTGAGCGTCTTGTGGGGAAGACGGGGGGCAGGGAGTCCTAAAGGGATGAAAAAAGGACGACTAAAAAAAATGTCGACGCAAGCACTAGCCGCACTAGGAGAGAAATATAAATATCACCTTCCAACAAGACTTACGGGGGGGGTTTGGGAAGAATGAACCGCCTTCGGGGCAGAAAACGTTGAAAGCAGCGCAAACGTCACAACGAAAAATAAAGAAAGGCGGTGCATGGGGGAAAAAAAACATGCGGCTCTCAACTGGTGGGCGGCAACAAAGTCGAGAAAGAATAAAGATAACCAAACCCGGACATTTGTAGCGTGTGTGCGAAAAAACTCCCTCCAAAAAAGAAAAAAAAAAAAAAATTTTCCAAAAGCGTGACGCAAGGAACTGCAAAAAACGATATAGGAAAACCTGAAAACTCTAGGGGAAAGGGTGGCGCCGTCCGAAGGGAACTTTGCTCTCTTGGGGAGAGGGGGACCGGAAAAGAACGGGAAATCAAAAATTCAATCTCTACGTGAAGAAGGAAAAATAGATCTGGGGAAGCATTAGGGTGGAGTCAAACGTGGGGTGGAAACGTTCCACGTCGGGGGGTTTTGATGCGGATGACCTAAGGACCGTTGGGGGGGGGTTAGTTCGGAGCACTGGCATGAAAAGGTCTCTGTGTAAAGGAACATCGACGGTGATGGGGGGGATTGGGGGGTGACATTATAAGACGCAAAAAGGAGGGGAGTGGGGGTGTAGCGGTAAAAAGGATCTTGGGAACTGCCTTGGCGGAAACATATGAGAAAGGGAGACCCTTTTATGGTTTGGGAACAGAAGATTCAGACTAGGGAGTTGGGGTGGAGAGATGAAATCGCGGTTGAAGGCCGGAAGATGGGAACAGGAAAAATCACAAGAAAGGCATCTAAAAAAAACACGCAAAAAAAAAGATGAACGTTAAAAAGAGGCTAAACTTCTCACGGTTAAGGAGGAAAAGGCCGCTGGAGGATGATGGTGAACTTACTCTAAGGGCAGAAAAAAGGGTGGGTGGCCTGGAAACTATCAAAAAAAAAAAAAACCCATCGGGGCGGAGGCATAACGGTGCCCAGAATAGTTTGGGTCTGGAAAAAAGAAACTCCCATCTTGGGGAAAAGGCAAAACAAATGGTGGAAGAGGGGGACATTAATACCGTTCCACCCCCGGCAGGGGCCTATAGGGAAACAAAAAGGGAATTTGGAGGAAGGTGACTGGGGGGGTATTGGGACCCTTGGGAAAGGCTGCGCGAGGTTGTTGACAGAAAATCCTGGACAAACAACGGAGTATTAAAAAGAAAGTTAGTAACAAGCGCTAAACATTGCGAGCAAGCTCAACAAGAAAAAAAATGTTACATCCAAAAGGGCAGAAATAGGGGGCGACACGGGAGACGAGAAAAAGGTGTTGGGGTATACCAGCAAGGGGGGGGGGGTTGGAACCATCAAATTTGGACGGAGGGAACCGTGCCCCCGGTAAAGCTCGAGCGAGTCAACGTCGAAGGGGTAACCGGACCTTCCACGGGGGGCGGAGAACACGGGGTCTTCGGTGACAAGAAACTTGAAACGAATAACCACAGGTCCAAAGGAAAACGGCGCCTTGCACCAAAAACGAGCAGGTTCAGAGACAACGAAAGTCGCGATGCTCTCCGACTGATGAAAGGGAAGGGGGTTCAATGAAGAGCCCATGAGGGAACCTCGGCAGGCCAAAAAACCACTTTAAAAGAGGGTGGTTAACACCAAAAGGGTGGGGGAGCGGAAGTAATCACATATGTGACCGCCAGAAAAAGGGGGGGGACCACCCAAATTCGTTAAAAGAAAGGCACAAAAAACTCGCCGGGGGGGGAGGAAGGGGAGTTAGGAGGCAAAAAAACTAAGCACCGTCGAGGTGAAGAATAGCGGCACGACCAAGAACGAGGGGCACAAAAAAGCCGAGAAAAAGAAAAAAAACAAAAGGGGAAACTCCGGGGAGTAAGGGATTACACATCACAAACGACCTAAAAATGAGTACGTCAACTCACTTTGAAAAATAAGTTGGGGGGTGGTCCTTAAAACACGAAGTCCTTGACAGTGAAGAAAAAATAGATTGTGTAAGACACCTTAAAAGCCAGCGCTGGGGTTAACGGGCCACTTCCGGAGTCACAAAGGCAAAACAGACTTAGGTCAGAGGAGTAAAAAAAGACGGGTCAAGTGCAAAGGAGCCAAAAGGGGGACAAACGACGGTTCCTTGAACTACGTCAGATATCTCGACCTGTCACGTCTCGGGGGCTTGTGGACAATGTAAAAAGGGAAAAAAGGGATGCAAAAGTCGCGACAAGCCTGGAGGGGGATGGTCCGCCTTAAATGGGTTGAAGAGGAGTTTGCCGCAAAAAGAAAAAAAACCCAAGCTCCCCAACGGGGGGGGCTACGAAACAGCATAGAGACGAGGGGCATGGTCCCGGTGGTGAGGAATGAAAAAAAAACCTGGGAAATGCAAGCAAAGGGGGGGTGACTTGGGGGGATTAGTCGAAACCGTACCGGTCGTTGGCAACAGGTTGGTGGGGGTTTTTTTTGGGGTCGGGGTCTTGTTGGGGTATTCAAAAGATCAGCAGTGCGGCGCAGGGAGCAACGAGCCCACCCTTTAGCGTGCCGCCTTGAACCCAACAAAGAGTGGATATTTCGACGAACAAAAAACGCTGAACACGCATCAAAAATCAAAAAGATTGGAATGAAAAAAACACCTCCGTAACAAAAATGGTAAGGACAAAGGCCCTTGAAGGCTGGTCAGTGGTTAAGGGGGCCTAGAAGCTGTACTCGGAAAAAAGGGGCCGCATAGGGACGGTTTGACACTGTATGCCGGAACTGAACATGACCCACTGGACTCCCACTTACCGAAAAATCAAAGGGGGGCGGGTGACAAAAGAGTCTCTTGGTGGGGAAAAAGAAAAATCTTTTAACCCAAACAGTCAACCCTCGGGCTTGCATGAGATTCCACCGTAAATTATAAGGGTCAGAAAGGTCTAAAAAAAGGGGAAGATGTAATTGGGGGCGAAACCTCCCTGAAAGCCGCGTGCACATTCGGCTTGGTCTGTAATAATGAAATATATGTCGAAACACACCACGGGGAGTTTAGAGAAATCTAGTCGGTTAAAAAAGAAAAGAAGAAGGGGGTAAAAATGCAGGGGTAGTTATGTGGGGTGTGTTGGGGGGGCAAAAAGAAGAAATTTTAGACTATCCTGTCTTGGGGGGGTTTAAAAGGTAAATGTTGAAAGCTTAATTTAACTCGGTTTGGGGATGGGGAAATCGTGGGGGGGAAGAGCAAGGGGAAAGAATTGGGGGCTAGTGTTAGACCAAGTCTGAACGAACGGTCCGTTTGGGGGAGCCCTCACAAACCAAATAAGCAATGTCAACAAAGAAGAGGGACCCATCACAAGATCCTTCGCCGAGGGGCCGCAGACGTGCCAAAAAAAGGTGTCTTGGCCATCTGGGTTTTGAGGGAAAATCAAACGGGGTTGGAGCAGGGCAAGAAAACGTTGCAAAACGTCCTATAAATCAGGTCCAGGGGGGACGCAAAGGGGAGCTAAACTTAAAGGGGAGGGCCTCAAATCTGTGTCGAAACCAACAAAAGAAAAAAAGTCACCGGGCCAGGAAAACAATCCTGGCGTTGTTTTGAAAAAAATCATACCCAGGAGGATGGTAAAGCAATGTTGTTGAGAAAAAATCAGGCTCCACGGTGCAGGAGGGAGAGGTCCGGGAACATTACCGTTTCGCGGGGAATGGTAATGAGGAAACTCAGAAAGGGAAAAGAAATTAACCATCCATACAGTAAACTGTGGAGACTAAGGTTGAAAAAGAAAAGGGGGACCAAGAAAAAACCGAACCCGGTGTTCAAACAGCACCCGGGACGAAACATCAGGGGGGGTAAAACTTCAAAACAGACAGACACAAGGTAAAAAAAGGCAGGGGGAGGTTGGCCGTTTCATACGGTGATCTGCGATAATTTCATTTCCTGGAAAGGGAGAAAAGGCACAGAGGGTTCTGTCAGCAAGGGCGACCGGGAAGGGGAGATCACGTCCTTGTTGCAACCACTTGGGTAAAAGAGCCGTGTAAAGTCGGGGTTGTGCAATATGGGGCCATGCGTCGTGTGACAGGTAAAACAGGCAAAAAAAAGTAAGGCTTGGTAGTCAGAAAGGGAAAAAAAAAGTATCCGAATGGTGCGGAGGGGACAAGGACAATGGGACGAAGAACGTAAGCCCGGTATTAAAGGGACCTAATCGGTGTGGAAAAGAAGTTTGAAGCAGAGTACGGCACGCCATCAACCCGTGGTCTGGTGGTTAACACCATATAAATTGCGAAAGGGGGGGGCATGGGGGGGGGCCTCTTGAAACCACGGAAGAATTCATGACAAGCTCAAATACCTTGCGGCAACAGAATCAAAAGGAGTCCGTTTAGACGAAAGGGGAAAGGCTCTTGCCCGGTGAAGGAAGCTGGTGGCGATGAAAAACCATGAGCAAGCATCTACCCTAAAGTGGGTCCGTTCAAAACCACTATAAAAAAAAAAACGAGCCTTGAGAAGCCCTACTTTCGGGATACTGGCCACTCTGCGGGGGGAACCTCCCAAGGTTTGGGTATGAAAAAAATTGGATAAAGAGACGAAAAAGGGGGAAACTGTCTCACAGCCAACCCTAGGTCACCAAGGGGATTGGAGGAAGAGGGGCTTTGGGAGTGTCAAAGGTAATGCCTGACTGATTTTGGGGGGAGG
>Ga0179593_1530421_pt1 | contig 10201 bp, 10 predicted proteins | sample CZODoug2_1_08_16_FD_185931 | JGI IMG/M metagenome (GOLD analysis project Ga0179593, IMG submission 185931) | Vadose zone soil fungal communities from Angelo Coast Range Reserve, California, USA - CZODoug2_1_08_16fungal (PacBio error correction) | ecosystem: Environmental > Terrestrial > Soil >...
TGCGCACCGAAAAACGAAAAGTCCAGAGAAGAAAAAAAAACGAGGGCAAGAGGGGCAAAAATTGAAGTGTTGGCTCGGGAGGAGGGGAGAACCGAAAGTCCCAGGAAGAAAGTTTGGGGGGGACCCCTCTAGGACGGTGAAGGTGTAAAAAAGGGGGGAAGAGGAAACCGAAGGGAAGGGCACCCGGGATGGTTTCTATACCTAAAAAGAGGGGTAAAGGAGAAGATCAGGGAAAAAATTACTATTAAAGCCGCCATGGTCGGCCCTGACCGCGGTCAAACGGGAGAATACAGGAGACAGGCAGGTCGCGTCATCGCATTGATAAAAAGAAAAAGGTCAAAATTGAAAGGGAAGAGATGCGGGAGGGTTGACCAGAGAATAAGAAGAAGTACAGGGAAAAAAGAAACGGACTCCGCGTCTCAAGCTTTGAAGCCGGGATGGATGATGCAAAAGAAAGAGGGGTCGGTCGACTCGGGGACCAGGAAAAGGGGTCCAAGTGGAGGAGGAGGAGTAACAGAGGCTAGGCATCTCTCCGCTACCTGTTGGGGATCCGTGACTGGTCGGGGCAGGTTGATACAACGCGGCCCGATGGGAATAAGGGACGCTGGGAAAAAGAGACGAGGAAAAAAAAAAGATGTCCGGCGAGAAAGAAAAAGGGGGGAAGGCAGGGGAAAGCTTAAAAGGCAAACCTTATAATGTCCTCGCGCCGCTACCGAAGTGCACGTAAAGGGAAAAAAATTGCGCGGACGCTCGTGCCGGTCCAAAAAATTGGGGAAAATAGGAAAGGGAAGGAAAAGCACCGGGAAAAAGGTAAGGAAATCGGAAAAAGAAAAGGGCAGTCGCGGTCAACTTTTCGCCAAGTTGGAGTTTCGCCGCTGGTATCATTGGGGGAGTAAGAAATGAAGATACTGCAAGCCGAGAAGAGAGAGGGAGAAACTCTGAACTCTCCCTCTCTAGGGGGAATCGCCCATGACAATGGGTAAGGGGTCAGGCTTACACCGTCGACAGTATACTCAACAACGGAAGGAAAGGAAAAGGAAGGGGAGACGGTAAAAGAATTTAAACAGCCGGAGGGGGGGGAGAAAACAGGGGGTCATCGTCAAGTCAACTACGGGGCGATGTCCCGAGTCAACATGGGGCGGATGTGAAGGGAGATGGAAAAAAACAAGGGGGGTAGAGCCACCAAGGTTGGAACAGTTGACGCGACGGGCGGAGGGGGGGGAAGAAAAAGAAGGATGAAAAGGGGATAAGGACCACAGAGCGGCTTACACGTTCGATCAAAAAGGTGGAAATGTGAAAGGGGTAAGCATTCATTGAAATTTAGCGGGCGCGACGGATCTAGATCAGGGGGGAAAGAAAGCTAGCAGGGGACGGCAAGCATGGGGAAGGAGGGGAAAACCTTGGAGGTCCTGGAAATTTGTAGAAACAAAGTCTCCCAGTCGACGACTCATCGGCCCGAACGAAGGAGCAAGTGAAGTAAAGACAACTGAAGCGAGGGAGAGAAGGAAGGGAAGGAAAGGGCAAAACTTTTACAAGGTGTGCGCTTTAGCATAAACCTTCGAGGGGGGTGTGGAAACGACGTGTCAGCCGCTGCGCAAAGGGGGGGGGAGGACTATAAAAAAGGGAGGGGGGGAAAATACTTAATAGAGGGGAAAACTGGAGTTCCGACAAATCTCCCACAACTTAGATGGCGTGCGGTCTTTGGCAAGCTGGACGGAGGGCGGGAGGATAAGGAAGGCAAAGACCGTCAGGAAAAGCTGGAAGGGACCAAGCAACGGACGTCTCTTCCTGGGTCCAGCGTCGCTGTACGCCGTTAAAAGGGGGGTCGACCCCCGGAAGGGGGGAAACTTGGGGGAACAGGAGGGGGGCGGGAGTCGCTGAGAACTACAAAAACCAAGAAAAAGAGGCTCGAAAAGGGGGGTTTTTCGGAGTGGGGACGCGTTCTTTCTGTCAATCGGCGAAAATGGGTCCTCGCTTTCTGGCGACCCTGGAAGCGAACTGGAGGGAACCGGAGGTCATTCAGGGGGGAGGGGTGGAGGGCAGGGAGGTAGGAAAGAGTCTGGTAGCTCGAAGATGGTTTGTGGACGGGGGTGGCGAAGGTGGCGACTTTTCTCGGGCGGTCAGACCTTGGGGAAAGAAGGCATGGGGAATGGCAAAAGAAGGGACGGGAATAAGATTAAGAAAAAACCCTCCCGAGAGACGCGCGCTCACCTGATCGTTCGCGTCGGGCGGGAAAGGAAAAAAGAAGAGAATTCGTTGAAAAATCGGGGACGTCGTGTTTGGAGTGCATCCCAATCTGGCGCCTTCTGCGACCGGCGAAGGGGGGGCGGGACTGTAAGGGTGAACAGAAAAGAAAATTCACAGGCCTCACTCCGGCGAGTTTCCTGAAAACCGTGGAGGTCAGAAAAGAGACTGGTCCCAGAGGAAAGGGGAGGTGATAGGGGGGAAAGGGGATACAAAGCTCGGTAGTGACTCAATCTGCAGTTGTGAGTCTCTGCCTGCTAGAGGAAAAAGAAAAAGTGTAGAAGGTTGCAGAGAGGAGGAAAACTGGGGGAGGGAGCAGGGGGGGGAAAAGTACTTTCACATGCCTTCACTTCTTGGCCGGCGGGATCCTAAGGCGGGGGGGGTCGACCAGATGCAGCCTTGGGAGGAAAAGAAGATTCCTTTTTAGCTCGTTGTACCGAAAAAAGGAGCGAAGAAAGGATGGAGTAGAGTGGGAAACCGAAAGTTAGGGCTCAGGAAAAAAAGTCTCATTTCACAACTTGGCAAGAAAGAGAGGGACGCTGTCACCATGTACCGAAGGAAAAAAAAATCAGAGGATGGCTTCCCCAGGGCCCGAAGGAAAAAACAAGATTAATCTGGATATCGATCCTGCAGTGGGGTCGGCAAGGCGTCCTAGTTGATGACTGCGAGTGGGAATGAGAGGGGGGGGGTCGATCTGAGAGGGAAAGAATTTGAAAAAAAGAGACATGATTCTTCCCGACGGCTTAAATCACCTATAGAGAGATAGGGCGGACTTCGCAAACTGGCTGAGAGACCCGAGAAGCTCTGACGCCAAAAAGAAAAAGAGAGGAAAACTTGTAAAAAGAGATTACTCCTTCATGGACGCAGCTTGGGAGATCGGAAGAGGAAAGCTTTAGGGACTTCCGTCGATTTAAAAGGGGGACAAGGAGAGTCTGTAAAGGGGGGAGGTCCCCGGGGGAGTTTCTTCTCGCACCTTCAAGGAAAGGAAAGAAAAATTGAGAAGAGATCAACAAAACGGAGGGAGGTAAAAAAGGAAAATATCACCCTTTTGTAAGGGGGCCGCGCAGACGGTGAAGAAGCGACACCGAGATCGACGGAAGCGGGAAGAAAAGGCAAGGAAGGGAGGAAAATCCGGCGCAGAAAAAGAGGGAGAAAAGGTCAACAAGGGAACTCTATATTCGTCACGGCGTTAAAGCGCCCGCATCCGGGCAGAGCCGGGCGGGGAAAAGGGGGGGGTCGAGGACGCCGCCCTGGAGAGAGAGAGGGGGGTCTTCAGGGAGGTTCCGTCCAGGAGGGGGAAAGGACATGGAAGGGTACCCGAACGAAGCCTCCCCATTTCCTCTCGGGGAAAGAGACTCGAAGAAAGAGCGAGGAAAGAGGAGAAAACAACGATTCCGGGGAAGAGGGGACCCTCCTAGAAGGAGGGAAGGGGGAACAAGGTGTCCGCAAGAGCGAAGCTAGATTGGTGACCGATGAAAAGCGGAAAAAAAAAACAGTGCAGCTTGGGATCCGGGAGAGGAGAGAGGGGATTTCTGAGTTAAATTTCAATCGCTCAACTTGTCGCTCATAATGAAGGGAAATCCCGCCCTCTGGCGACCACCTGTAGGATCCCCCCGGGGTCAGAAGAGGGGAAATAGGGGCACAGGGGGAATATCTTTCAGAGGGAGTGTTTTGAAAGAAGGTGTACATAGAAGGAAACTGTCCATCACCCCCTTAGCCGAGACCGGGTCCAAAGCTTTTTGGAGGAGACGACGATCTCATAGCATGCAATGTAAAAAAAAAAAAGGGGTGAAAAAAAAAAATAAAAGGAGAAAAAAAGAGTGGGAAAACAGAAGGGAGAATCAGGTCTGAGGACTATATATCTTGGAGACTCCGTCTATCAAGAAAAGAGAAGTTATCGACAACTGCCACGGGTAGGAACGCTGAAGGGGAGCTAGGGGGGTGCAAGGGGACGGTTAACGAGGGAGTTCCCAACGAAAAGAAATTGAGGGAATGGTGGGCAGAAACTCTAGCCCCGCCATACCTACTGGGAGTCTCCACCCTACGCTCCAGGGACCGGCACGGGAAAGCGGATAGGTGGAGGAGGGGGGACTGAGCACCTACAAAAGGCGGAAGAGTCGAGGGGTCTGAAGTCAAGAGAATGATTTAGCCGTTTTTGCCAGGCAACGGTGACAACCAGGAGCGCGAAAAGACACGCAGAGAAAAGGGAGGTAAAAAAAAGCGAACTCTCAAACCACCAAATAGCGAGGGGAAACGCCAATAAGATATTTCGCCAACCGAACGAAAAAACACCCGTTCCCGACAGAGACGCTGCAATCTCGAGAAGTCCAGGGTTGGAAGGTGGGCAGGACGGACCGCCATAAAATACGACAAAAACAGCGATTGGGGAGAGGAAAAGAGGGGAGGGTCTTTCTCAAGGTGCGCTGAGCCGCAGGGGGAAAAAGCTGAACGTTCGGGGTCGGCCACCACGGAGGGACCAGAACTTCCTTGCAGATTTCTGGGGGAGTCAAAAGGAAGAGGAGGGAAATATGGAGGTCAAGAAGGGCGAGGGGGGATTTTGAAATTAAAGCTCTTAAAAAGGCATTTCTCTCATCGGAATTAAGACTACAGATCCGCCGGGAAAAAAAAAATTGAGGGACCGGCAGGAAGCCAGGACCGTGTCAAAAAAAAAAAGTGGATAAGAGAAGACAGGAGAGAGACACTTCTTTTCCAAATGGAAATCGTCTGCCTCGACCGCAAACGGAGGGAGAACACATTCAGATGAAAGCAGGAAAGGAGGAGGGACGGGGCGTGCTGAGGCAAACATGTGTGGACAAAAAGGGGGATGGAAGGGATAGAAGCTGTTATACTTGGCTGCGACCACCCCAGATGGCGAAAACGCGGCCCCTGCCAGGACCTGAACATCAAGGGAGGATTGCAGGGGTCACGAGAGAAGGAGAACCGAATTGCAAGGGGGGAAAGAGCATGACAGGAGAGGAAATTGAGCAAGGAAAAGAAGTTCCTGCCTTTCAAAAAAAAAGTCCGCCTCTTTGAGAACATGGGGGTAAATATCGAGCCACTCCGCAGGGGCGTCACTGGGGAAGAAAAAAAACTTGGAAGAGGCGGATCAGTTTAGGAGACCAGAAATAAGGAAGTACTACTAAGGCGGAGGGGTGCCCGCGCGGCACGCAAAGAGCGGGAGAGGCTTAGAGAAAGTGACGGACTGAGTCTGATTATCGGGGATTCGGTGTAAAAAAACAGGAAAGGGGGGCGAGAGCCACACAAAAGTATTATGAGGAAATAGAGAAAACCGAATGGACCCCGAATAAGCCCGCTGGAGTAAAAAGGGTCCGAGGTGGAGATAGGGGGTCCTCGCTTTCAACTCAAGAAAAACTTGACGGAATCGGATCCTCTTGGATAAAGCCAAAATCTCATGAAACAACCGCGAAAGGGTGCTCATATTGAAGTCAATGGCCCGGCTACCAAGAGGAAAGGGGAGAGGATTTTCGAGCTGGGGGGGCCGGCGGAAAACAAAGAAGGAAAGACAATGGGTAAGGAATTATCAAGGGGCGAAAAATTGAAGTCGGTTATCGGGCCGGACATCGGAGCAACGCCAAGCTTCAGAGGGAAGGGAAGGGCGCGGCAAGGCGGCGATCAGCTGAAAAAGGGTCAGAAAAAATTCAAGAAAATAGACGACTCCCATCGGCCCCAGAGATCGGACGCTCCCCAAAGGGTCGCTGCCGCGCTGGAATAGACGGGGGGCTTAAAACGACTTTACACGGGGGGAAAATTTTGAGGAAAGGATCAAGGAACATGGTCTCTTTGGGTCCGACTGTCAGCGGGAGGGGAGAACTAGGGAGAAAGGGCGTGTTTGAAACGGGGGGGGAGGGGAACTGGGGGAAAAAAAATACAGGCCTCGGAAAGCACTATGTTGAAAAGTGTTGAAGGGCTGACGATTAACAACGGAAAGCCGGGAACCCGACACTCGCGTCAAGGATAAAGGCGGCTATCTTAGTTTTCCGACCTGAAGAGGGTAAGGAAAAAAGAAAGGGGAGGGTTTCTCAAGACCCCGACTTTCAACTCAGTTGGGGGGGATCTGCTGGGCGCGACACTCTGATAAAAACGCAAGGAAGAGTCCTAGAGAGGAGAAAACGATTGGTTTGGAAGGGTCGGGGGGTCTGCTGCCAACATTAAACTTGTACCGGCTTACTCCGCTTGCGGCGGCTGAGGAATTGCCGGGGAACGGGGTGTCATTCGGGGTTCGGGAGAGAATACAGGGTACGTCTATGGAGAATAAAACAGTTTGAAGGGAATAAGACGGCGCGGTTTGGGCCTGATTTCGCTCTTTTCGCGGGGCCTGGCAGGGGGGAAAAAAAGGGGAAGGGGAACGGTCCATCCCAGAAAAGGCTTTGGAAGACCAACTAGGACAAAAGGAGACCATCGGTTTTTTTTGACACTCGGGACGCCGACGAAGCCGACAGGAAAGACTTGGGAAGGCCGGGGGGATAGGGGGGAAGGGGGGGGGTGAAGGCAACTTCCAATTCTGGCGCAACTGTAAAGACAACAGCCATGAGATTGCAGGGGGGAGGCAGCTGCTTGAACCGGAAACGAAATCAACTTTGACTCTAAGTTCAAAACAGGTGAAATGCGCATATAACTCCCTTTTCTGTAAGGGAGGGGGGAGGAGCTCCCATAAGACTTATTCCGCAATTGTAGGATCTGGCATGCGACTGAAGGGGAAATCTACACGGAATTGTTCCGAAAAGAGATACGGTGGAGGGGTCGAGAGATGGGTTACTACTGAGGTCTTCCGTCGGGGTAAAAAAAGCCAAGAATTCTGAAAAAGAGCGAAGGGGTTCCCCGGAAAATCGGGAAGAGGGGCGCCTATCAGGGACATCGGAACGGCCGAGCGCTATTCTTGAGAAGAGGAAAAAGAAATGAAGGGATTGAGATCGAAAAAATACACCAAAGGGAGACCGCAGGGAGAAAGTCTCCTCCCATTCGCGGGACCTGGCACAACCGAGGAAAAGGGCTTCGCTCTTGAGTAAAAAAACGGGGGGACAAGGCAATAAAAAATGAAGGCAGGAGATGAAGTCTCTTGTCGTGGCTAAACAAGGCGCGGGGAGTTGAAGGAAGGGAGAAGAAATTGGAATCTTGAAGAAAAAAGGGACCCCAGATGCCAAGAGGTTGCCCTTCCTTCAGCACTGAAGCTCGACCAAAAGGCACCGTGCTGGAGGTCGGGACCACAGAACTAACGTGAGGGGTAATGGGGCTAGGAGTTAAAAGGAGGAAAACCATATAAAGGGGGGCTCAGGGGGGAAATGCTTTGGGTCGAAGGGGGACGGGAAGGGGACCGGACTCGCTCCGAGGGGCAACTAAGAAAGGAGAGGCCGGGGAGAGAGCTCAAGATTTCTTTCAGCGCACCGTCTGTCCCACTCCGCCGGACAAGGGGCAGGAGGTCATCGCTCAAAAAAAAAAACTAGAAAAGAGGAAGACCTTTTTTAGGCCAGAGAAGTGCAAGAAGGCGCCGAGTCCGGGGCACGGGTGGAGAAAGGGGGGGGATGGCCATGAAATAGTTATAGAATCGAAGAAAGTAAGAGACTGAATACTTATCCAACAGGCGACGGTCCAATCGGATAGGGAAGAGCGAGAGGAAGGGTTCAGACCAGTCATGGGGAGAGCAAGCCGTTGCGGGTGAGGCGACCTCCCCGGGCAGGAACCGGAAAAAGAGGGGGGATTCGGAGCGTGAGAAGGTGGGAGATCACCGGCTTGACCTGGTGCGTTTGTCCGGCTGAAATGTCAAAAGGAAAGACGCCAACACAAAAAAAGGGGAAAAATAAAAAAAAATCAACTCCTCCGTCGGGAGGAGATCCCAAAGGCCGTAAGAGGGAGAAGGAGTAATTTCGTAGTTCCGCTGGGAAAAGTTTTGAAAGAAAAGAGACTATCTGGGATCCTGTCCTTGTTGACAAGCGCTAGGCTGGCGACGACGCAGCGGGGGAAGAAGGCTAAAGAGGGGGGCTTCGAAACATTTCAAGGAGAACTCTGAAGGGCAAGACACAGATAGGATAGTTCCGTCTGCGAGAAAACTGATAGGCTCCCCCGGCCTGAGTTACTGGGAGGGGAAAACGGGAGAAGTCGTTGAGCTAGAGGGAATTAGGGGATGAGCAAATTGACAGTAGGTATTCCAGGCATCCCCTTATCCTACCGGCGGGCGAAGCTCAATCGAAGGGTCTGGAGGAAGTATCAGACAGAGAGTCAATAAAAAAGTCATGGCGGGGACGATCTGGGGGCGAACGAAAAAGGAAAGACCGGAGGGAGACAGGCCGGAAAAACAGACTCGAAGGAAGAGGAAAAGGGGAGCGATGTCTGGGGAAGTAAGAGGTCGCCCCCTGAGAAAGGAATGGCTCAAGAGGGTCTCCACTCCAAAAATGGGAAGGGGCAGATCCACGGGGGTCCTCCGTCAAGGCAATGATCGGTCGCGCGACGCGGATCGGGGGAGGAGCCGGGGGGGGAAGAAGGGGAGAAGGGTGGGTAAGAAGTCCCGTCTTGGGGGAAGGGGGGTAGAAGGGGGCACAGAAAAAGGGCCATTTCCTTATCTCTAAATGACCCGCAAAAAGAAAAGTCCCTTCCCCGTCAAAAAGAGGGACTCCAAGGCAAAGAGGAGACGGTATTGCAGACAAAAGACATAAGGAAAAAAAGCCAGCAAGAAGCAATACAATCTTCTGCCCACCGTGAAGTTTCCTTTGGCTAGCAAGAAGAAAAGAAAACCGCCAGTCAACCGACAAAACAAAGCCTTGGAGAAGAAAGAGGGAATATGAAGGGGGCAAAAGAGAAGTCTGCCGAAGAAGGTCATGAGAATTACAAAGGGTCGGGGGATCAAACGCCATGTTCCCGCCTTGAACGCCGAAACCCAAAGGATAGCCGGCCCTGTCGGCTGAGGGGAGAAAGGGGGAAGCAGGGAAAGAAGTCGCGACAGGACAGTTAAGTTAAAACAGAAAAGAAAAAAGGGGGACAAGGAATAAACTCGGGGGGGCCTTCTGGGTCGCTGCAAATAAAGAACTTGGACACTCCCTGGAGCATCCTCGCGAAAAAGATGAAGGGGGAAGAGAAGGAGAACAAAGAGGTAGGTCCTGTCACTCGGAAGAGAAAAAACTGGAGGGGGGATAAGAAAAAGGGATAAAGTCAAAAAGGCAGCGCTAAAACGGTGGTATCCGGCGAGGGGGGGTCATGGGAACGATTCGCGGCCCGATGGAGGTGAAGAAGAGGGGGGAAGAACGGGTGATTTCGATTCAAAAAACCCGAGGGGACGCTAAAATACAACTCTTCCCCTGGGAATGACATTAACATCTCTTGTGCGAAGGATCCTTCGCCGCTAACCGAAGTGCACGGCGCATGAAAAAAGGAAGGAGGGACAAGGAGCCGAAAGTTGAATATCAAATTGAAGAAAAAATGGGCTAGGAGGAAAAGTCCCCTTTGAACGGAAAAGGAGGAAAAAGAAACTTCATTCTGAGGACACGGTTAACGCCACAACCTCGTTGGGTCACCGGGTGACTTCATCAAGGAGGAGGAAGAGAATGGGGAAACCGAAGAGGCGCATTGAGGGGGAAAACGATAGAAAAAAACCGAATGCTAAAATCATTGTGATATGGTTCCGCCTCGAGGGAAGGGTCTTTAACCGTCGACAAGTATCTCAACAAAAAGGGAGGGGGGAAGGAATGAAGAAAGGGAAGGGGTAAAAAGGGACCCCGAGCAACACCGCGGGAGAAAGTACAATTGTGAAAAGGAAGTAGGGGAAAGGGGGATGACCGAGTTCAACACGTATCGTCTGCTGGTCTGGAGTCGGAAAGTTTGATTGAATCAACCAATATCATAAAGGGAAAAAGGGGTGGAAGGAAAAAAGGGACAAAGAATTAGGGGCTCAGGTATTTAATGCCATGTGAAGGTCGGGAGACAATTTTTCGTGGGGTGGGACCTGCGG
>Ga0179593_1544831_pt1 | contig 10201 bp, 12 predicted proteins | sample CZODoug2_1_08_16_FD_185931 | JGI IMG/M metagenome (GOLD analysis project Ga0179593, IMG submission 185931) | Vadose zone soil fungal communities from Angelo Coast Range Reserve, California, USA - CZODoug2_1_08_16fungal (PacBio error correction) | ecosystem: Environmental > Terrestrial > Soil >...
CTGGTCCCGGTGTTGGCTCCCCCCCTGCCCCCCTCAATGCTTGAGCGGTGTCCCAGTCACTCTCTGTGTTGGAAGGTGAAAGGTCACTATGAAAAGTGGTGGGGAAAGTCACTCTTTAACCGGAAAAAAAAATTTTAAGAAATACAAGTGGGGAGGGAGTTTCGTCCCGCGGGAAGGAGATTGTGGAGGAAAAAAAGATTATTTTATTAACGCAAAAGTTCGTACAGCCTCAAGGTGGAAAACTCCACCGCCTTCTAATTGCAGGAAAGGGAAGGTTATTGTGAGGGTCGGAGAAGAAAGAGAACCACAACAAACGGGAAGAGATCGGAAGCGATCTATGGGGGAAGAAACAGACAAAAGAGATAACCGGATAGGAAACTGCGGTTTCGGGTCGGGGACGCTGCTTCGGGGAAAAAGCGGGTCATAAATACTCGAGCCACCATCGCATTCGAGTGAGCGAAACCGCATGAGAACGCCGCACGGAGGGAATTTCTTTCCCCTCTAACCAGGGGCGCAGGTGGAAAAAAAAACCCTGTTTAACTCGGGGGAAAGGTGACACAGCGCGTTGAACCGAGAGAAACGGGGCAAGAAAGGAGTGGGTGTGGTGTGTCGGGGTCTTTCTGGAGGAGGGGAAAAGTTCATTCTGACGAAAAGAGGGAACCCATCCTGCGGAAAATTTCGGACAAAGCATCGGGGGGAGAGACTTCTCAAGAAAGGGGGGACTCTCTTTCTCAAGGAAATTTCCGCGCGAAGAAGAGGGGGGGGCCGGCTCGACTCGGCCGCTACTTGGGGGGAAACACGTGCCGGGAACACGTGAAAGGGAAGATTGAAGAAAAAATCAAGTGGGGTCGAAAGTCGCCGGAAATCGGCGCCAGTTCACCGAAAGGACCATCCCTTAAACACCGGGCGATTCGAAGGGGAGGGGGTAACGCACACGAGGAGTCTATTCCGAGAGCTACTACTTATTGCATCCTCTACGGGGGAGAGAACACGGGGAAAAAAACGACGGGCTTCCGACCCTCTTTTTTTAGGAAGAAATCCTCTGGAAAAACTTCTAAGGATCGTCAAGTGGGAAAGTCGCTAACCCCTTACAACTCCTGAGGTATTCTCCTATCTGGGGAAGAGTCGCAGAAGGGGTTCTAAGCACCAGAGCGTCTGCGAAAAGAAAATACTATCCTCTTCTAGGAAAAGGTTATCACCCAGAAAAAAGGCGCATAGGCTCCTCTAAGCCAACTTGGGAAATCATTTTTCATTAAACGATGGCAAAGAAAGGCAGGAAGCTACTATAGGGGGGATCCTTTAGGGACTACCTGTGGGGTCCACCATCTCGAAGTCAGGGCTTGATCAGTCTACTTCGACGACAAGGAAATTCTACTTGTTAAATCTGGGAAACCGAAAGGGTCCCAATGGTTGTTTTCAACCAAAGGAAAGGCTGCCTCTACCGGAGGGGGATTTCGTCTCGAAGAAGCTTCCCTATCGAAAACAACTAACAATAAAGATTCTAAAGCGATCTTTTATGAGGAAAAAAAGAACTAATGAATATCATCTCTCGGACTGTTCCGTAGTAAAACAATCCTCTTATCATGTCTGCTTCCTTCAGAATCCTTCCCCAACCTGGGGGGTTTCGAAGGGGGGAAAGGAGTGCTCTTCATATGAAGAAGATAGCTTAAATAATACTAAGCCCAGAAGAAGAAAGGGGACCGACTCCTTAACCTGAAAAGTTTCAAGGGGGGCTCATCAGGAAAAAGGATTACAAGCGGAAACAAGATCTGAATCAGGTAAGAGGACCTTCCGGAGGAGGCATTAGGTAGAATTTTGAGAAGAGAGGAATACCTTAACCCTTTTGGCTACCCAGGAGTGGGGAAAAAAGGAAAGGCGAGCCCGCCGGAGAAGACCAATATTATGACCTCCTGCAGAGAAAACTCTTGACCAAACAGGGGGAAAAAAGGTGGAGACAACTGTCTCCGTTAAGTACAACAGAAAAAAAGACAAAGCCCTCTACAGGGAGGGGCGGACAACGCTGCGGAAGACGCATCGGGAGTGGGAAAGGAAAAATTATGTGAGCAAGAGGGGGGATGAATTGTGGCCCTGCGAAAAACGACCTCCGATAAGGAAAGGAGTTTTTTAAAAAAAAAGAGAAAGAGGGAAACAGATTAATCCCGCTCTGCAAGAGGGTCTGTGAAATCTGTGGAAAAAGCCTCTCGGAAGAAGAGGCTTATTGGAATATAGAGGGGGGGGGGAGAGAGACTTTTGCCAGTGCGGAAGAGACCTAAAGATACCAATAACCCTTTCAGAGGAGAAAAACAGCACCCTTCCATGCTAAAATGGTAAATCAGTGTGAGGGAGGTCCTTTTACCATTTTAATGGAGAAAGGATAGAATTTACCGTTTATAGGGTATCAGGAGGGATACCAATAAAAGAGATGAATTAATACTCAGAAAACGGGCAGAAAGGATCAATCAACCATAAAACTTTCCAAGGAGAGGTCGGAAAGTGTCGAGATCAAGACGAGGATCCTTTTTGAGGAATCCATAGATGGACCGGGAGAGAAAAGGAAGAGGGACCTTTTAAGAGGAAATATCGGAGCGTGGGCGAGGAGACATAAAAACCGGATCCGTTTGACTAAAAAAAGAGATCCTACTGTAGGGGGTGGCGTTTTGGGTGGGGGGAGGGCGGCTAACTAGGTTGGGCTTGGCCGAGGCTCGAAAGGTTTCGCTTTAAGCTCTTCGCTGCGGAAGGGATTCAATCCTTAGGGGAAAGGCATTAGGCCTATAAGCAAGGGTTTAATCTACTCTAGAAAAAGGGAGAAGAATAAAAATATATGATTAAAAGATCGCCAGCGAACTTAGCTCCTCATTGGGGGACCGGGGGCGCAATCATCTAATCATGCTGAAAAAAACCGAAATCTCAAAAGAGGTTTCTCGGGGAAAAATGGCACCTATTTACGCAGGAAAAAAATCCTCAACGCCATGCGGCGGATCTGGACGGTACTCCCTTGAAGGGGCGACCATCTCCTGAGGGAAAAGTCAATCTTTTAATTGGGCCGATTAAACGGTAAGAAGGAGGTGGAGACTTACAAGGGAAAAAGCGTCTTAATGAAAGATGCCGAGTGGAAAACCCCCCACATCAATGAAGGGTTTTGATCTTAAGGAGCTTGGTATGAAGGGAGTTGTTCGTGGGAGCGCACAAACTACGCTTAAAAGGGATTTTTTGTGGAGCAAGGAAAAAAGAAGATGTAAGATCTCGACACTGTCCGGAGGTGAAAAAAAGCGGTTTGGGGGGGGGGAAAAGATGGACCGTGAACGCGGGACTCTTCTAATCACTGTGAAAAAGGGGTCGACTATCTGCCATAGAAGAAGGAGTAATCATCCTCCTAAGAGAAGGGAGGGTTTTTAACCAAAAAAGGACTAACAATTTAATATCTTTCTTTTAAAATCTGTGGGGGAAATATGTGTTAACAAAGGTTGCTTCGGAATCTTCCTTTCCGGTCGGGGAAAGGAAAGAGACCAATTTCTCCCATAATTTGTTCGAAAGAATCGCCATCCAAGGGATCAGGCCTCGACGACAAAGCACACCCCACGTTGAGGGATGGGGTTTTTTGGGCCGTGTTGTAAGAAGGAGGGGGGCAGCCACTTTTTGGAAGGGGGAAAGACGTTCGTGATCTCGGAAAAGAAAGGAGAGAGAGTGGGGGGTCATTCTATTTTCATCGTCGAGGGCTGGGCTGCAGGGGAGGCGTTTGAAAAGCGGGGGGAAAGAGGCTCATCCATACAACTTCTAAAAAGAACAAAAATCTTCGTTCGCCGGTCATCTGGGGGAAAATGATTCCGAGTCTGTTCCCGCGGGATCTTCATACGATCCAAGGTCTCAAGCTCCTTTTACGAACATGGCTGCTGGCTTCGTCAGGAGGGCAAGGATTCAAAAGGGGGGGGAATATGCCCAACCCGCGGCATCCCATGGCCGGCGGCGTGGAAGCGCAAAAGAGCGGCGAAAGAAAAACCTTCCCGGCTAAAGAATTAGACCGTGCCGGTTTTCGGGAAGAAAAGAAAGACGCGTGGTTGTCGATCGGAGATTTGTTGTGAACTGGGGGACTCTGGCCTCTACTCGAAAACGTCCGGGGGGATTGGGGTCTGCCGCCGCCTCACTGTGGATTGAGAAAAGCTGAAAGGGAGTTTCGGGACCGCAGTCGCCGACGTCGAGGGTATTCTAAGGCGAAGGAAGAATCGGAAAAAGCCGGTGTTGGGCCAATAGAAAGTTCTCCCAGGGAAAGTATCGATCCTACGTCGGGACCGGCCCCCGCCGGGGACGGGAGTTCCGCCAATGGAATGCTCGTCGCCGAAGGAGAAAACTGGCAGAGGTGATCTGATTCGCGTGACTTTGGGAAGAAGGTCAGCTGGGGCTTCGATACATCAGAGCGGCCGCTGGGAGGAAGAGAGCGCATGGGGATTTATTGTGGGGACAACGTGGCCGTTCAAAAACATGTTAGAAGTTAGGAGGGGAATTCTGGCTGGAAGAAGCCGCGGGGCTGGCAAGGTGAAAGTTAAGAAAGGACGTTTGCAGCAAGGTCGGAAAGGAAAAAGGCAAGGGCGCGGCAATCGCCGTTGATAGGGGGGAAATGCCTCCGGAAGAGCCATTTGTTACGTATTGAAAAGAAAAAGGGGAAAAGGAACATGGCGCCGAGGGGGAAAGGGGGCCGGCGAAGGAGGGAAAAAGGAAAATCGCTGACTTCACGCACGGTTTTGGAGAAAGGGGAGACGTTTTTCATGTAACAGAGGGAAGGGAAATCTACAGAAAGGAGGGGGGTCTTCCGCTGAGTCACCTTTCGACCGCGACGGAAAGTGGGAGTCGCTGCGAAAATGGAAAGCTTACGGCGGGGGGGGGAAGAGGGGAAGGAGAAGTGAGTGGATCATCATTCATCCGGAAGGAAACCGACTATCTCGATACCCTACACAAACCGGGAAACAAGGCGGTCTCGTGCCCAAGCAACGCCTCTTTTTTAAGTGCCGGGACCCGTTCCCAGTTTTTGTGGCCGAGGAGGACCGAGCCCGCCCCTCGGTGCAACGTTTCTTAGAGATTGGGTCTTTTCTTCCCTCTGGGGGAGAAGGCGAATGGGGGGGGGGAGACCAGTAGGTGAGAAAAATCTGTCGTCCAAATCGAAAAACCGCCAGGACGAATTGCACGTCATCGGTTAAGAGGGGGATTGGGGCAGGGAGGAAAGCAGCTTCCGCTCTCTCGAAAAGGAAAAGAGAGTAGATCGGAGCACCCAGACACAAGATGAACGCGACCGATGACAGAAAGGTCGGTGGCGGGAGGGAAAACGGCTTCTAGACATCGTTACCAAAAATAACCATACTCGTGTCAGAAAGAGAGATAACAGACGGGGGGAAAAAAAAGGTTCAGGGGCCCACGAGATGTTCTTCCATCGGCCGCAAAGGTCAAAGGGGTGTCTAGGGAAAAAAAAAGATCGTGAACGTGCCCGGGGGGAAGTTAACCTCGGCAACTGATCCAAGACTCATTCGGTGGTGGTCGTTGTGTAAGAAGAGGGGAGTATTCGAAACAGGGAGGGGGAGGGGAAAAATGGAGCATGAAGGAAAATTTCTGAACAACGCGATCGGATTCGAAGCTACTCATCTGCAAGGGAGAGGAGGGGAAAGTTGGGGGGGTTGACGCTTGGAAGTCTCTGAATAACAAAGGGAAGATCGAACTTTACGTTCCGAGGGGGGAGACAACACGGGGGAAGAAGATGTTTCTCAAAGAAGATTTGGACGTCAAAAGTTTTAGAACTTGACGCCTGGCACGTACCCGATAAAAGGTTCAACAGGGAAGGCCATCACTTACGACCTGCAACACATGGCTGAGCGACACACGATCCAACGTCGGAGAAGGAAAAGGGCGCGACTACGGATGGGCCTTCAGCTAAGGGGGCAACGACACTGTGGGAACGTTTAACCCCGACGGGAAAGAAAATGAAGGGGAAGGGTGAATCATCCATAAGAAATCAACGGAGTTTATACGGCCACGTTGAGGAGCAACACTAAAAAAAGAAAAGGGTCAATGCTCTCTTCGCCGCCACAAAAACGGGGATGGTATCGAAGCCAGAGTCGGAGAGAATCCCTCCGCGGAAAAAAAGCTGAGGGATCACTCAAGGGATCCGGCTTAAGAAAAGATACTCAGCCGGGACGTGAAGTGCGATCACAGGGGGGACGGAGGGAAAAAGTCGAAGCCGTGTCAGTTGGAAAAGAGGGGTGATTTCCCCAATCTTTTCACAAAGGAAGGTCGCGAGAGGGCACAGTTCAAAGGGGGCTCAACGGCACATACTACTGGCCTACCTTTTGAAAAAGGAAGACATATGTCATCACTCAGCGGTGGAGGGTCAATCCCCAGTGAGGAAGAGACCGCACCCGTCTCCGGGGGGGAGGGGGGGCTCGAAGAGCTGTCCCGACCACCTCCACAACGAGAAACTATGAGACAACCATCGCGAAGAATAAAAGAAAGAAAAGGGAAGCCGAGAGTGCCTTTGATATTTAAATCAAGGAGGGGGGGATCGGGGAAGACGCCTGCCTCAATTCGGGGGCTCACTTTCAGAGTTTGCGGCAGGATCATCACGAAAGAAGCAGAGCAGGAGAGGAAACCGAGGACCGTAGCAAGGGCAGTCGATGCACATGCCAAGTATCGAATCAGGCAGGAAAAAGGAAATGACAGGGGAAGCCGACTATGCAGGATTAGAATTTGGCCGGAAACACCCGGGACGACCCGCTTTTTTTAAAAAGAAAGACCGGCGAGAAAGAAGAGAAAAGACCAACGAAGCCAAGACAAGCTCCTTCATATTACCAACACAACTTAAAAACCGGGGTGCTACAAAACTGGAGGGAGGAAGAACAAAGAAAGCCGACAAAGCCCGCCTGAAGCAAGTTTGTTTGTGTCAGGACCGGGCGGGAATATCATACGAACGTTGCGTTTCTATCCTGAAGGGGGAGCTAGTTGAGAGGGGATTGTGGCCGACCGAAATAAGAGAGGTCAAAAGAACGAGTTTTTAACCACAGATTTCAGGAAAAAAGCTTGCACAGAAGGGAAAAGCCCGCTTTCTTCAGAGGTGAAATCTTTTGACAAGCATCGCCCCCCAACTTTTTGTTTTTTTTTGGGAGAAGGATTCTTATTGGGGGGAGAGGTGAGACGATTTGTCAGATAGTGCCATTTCCTTCGAGGAGCTGGTATACAGAGAACTGTCCCATAAGGGAAAAAACCACAGGAAAAGGAGGCCACCCCTCGGAAATCAAGAAAGGGAAAGAAGAATTCGTAAGGGCCTTTTATGAGGGGTCAGATATATAATAGCAGGAGGCGTGGGGAAAAAGACAAAAGGGAGAGCGGAATTAATAGCCATCTCTGAAAGTATAAAACGGTCCATGCTACAGTCGGAATCCTTGTAAGGGCTAATTCGTCCTTTTATCAGGGGACAAAGAAGCATATATGTACCTTGGAAAAAGGAAACGTCAAAAGAGGGAAAGGGCGTCTCATTCGGGGGAGACATATCTCAGGGGTCCGTTTTACTCATCGATCACGAAAAAAAAATGTCTTTGGAGTTGGCGGTTTGGAAATCTTTTACTGAGGTACACATAGGTTCTCCTTTCGAAGCATCTTAGGGAGGGGAGGGGGGTCTTTCAATCAAGAGAATCGGAGTCACAGCTTCTGGAAGAGAAATCTCCTTTGAGGAGAGGCACAACCACGTAGGAGGGATAGCAAGAGATCGCATCTGCTGCGAGAGAGCCGCTGCGGAGGAAATCTCCCAAACTAATGGGTCTGGTCCATCCTCCTAAAGCGAACTGTTGGGATCGGCCAGCGCACCGAGTTCGCACGGTCCCACAGCCTCGCAACGGAGAAAGCAGGAGAGAGGGGAAGGGGACGCCTTGTGAAGCGAACACTGAGACTATTAAAAAAGGGGAGGGGCGATGAAAAAGAGAGGAGCTGGAAAGGATCAAGACTAGGGCCCCCTGATTTTAAAAAAGGGGGAAAAAAAAGGGTTTCTGGGGGGGGATGCAGAGAAGTGGGGTTCTTGGTAGGGGAGGGGACCGGTGTTCCAGTGGTATCTAGAAAGAAATGAGAAGAAACGTCCATGAGAGGTTAAAAGGTGTCCAAGGAATCAAAACTGATGCCAAAGGGAGGTGCATGACCCGTTTTGAGGGGAGTAATTAAGAAGGCCGGTTTCTTGGGATATCGACCCTGCAAAGGTCAAAATGTGGATCTAAGAAAGCACATCGATAGGAAAGAAGCCGCACGAAGCGAAAAAATTGGAACCACAGTTGAGGAGGGCTTTGGAAAATCTTTTCCTCGGGGGTCTGTTGGGAAAAAGGATTCTCGGGGAAGGCTTCTGCAGTGCACAATTCAGAAAGAAGGCTCACTCTCTTCTCAGGGAAGGGAAAGGGAAGGAAACGCCCTCGGCGGAGGAAAGAAAAAATCTTACTCATAGAAACCCCACGTTTGGCCTTCGCGGGCTGGAAAGAGGGGGGGTTCCGGTGGGAGGACGAGAAAGTTTTTGTACGTCCAAGAAGCAGCTGTGGGTCACTCAGTTAGTAGTCCTCATGGGGGGAGGGGTCATGAGGGTCATCGTCTCGGAGGGAAGGGAGGGGCGTTTGAAAGAGCGGGTCTCCCCTGTGGGAAAGGGAGGAAAGGAAATCTACAAATGAGAAAGAGGAGACCAAGAGAATGTGCCTCTGGTTTAACAGATCCGTGCCTGGGTGCAAGTCATCATAGGGAGATGCGCCAGGGCTACTCGGTTAGGTCTTCTCTGAGGAGGATTTAAGAGAGGGCTTCAGCAAATTTCCAAGGGACCCCTCCGGGTCCTCCCCTTGCCTTCTTCGTGAAGGAAGGCGCCCCTAAAAATCTTAATCAAACTTCCCTGCCGAAAGAGCGCGGGAAAACAACGGGCCGTTCGGGGGGGTGCTCATAACAGATGGTTGTCGAGGAGTTTAAGAGCAGTGGGATTTGGGGGGAGTTTGTTCTAGGAAAAACCAGCGTCTTCGCAGGAGGAAAAACTACACCGGAGTGCGTTGTAGCGGCAAAAACTTTGATTGTGAACACGAGTAAAGGGACAGGCCATAGAAAAGCCATCCGGGAAAGGGGGGAACGAACGTCGACGGGGGGGGATTCTAAGGAGAGAGGCTATCTCGCCGGGCCTGTTTTTGCCATAGGGGGTTTCCAGGAAAAAAAAGTTAGGAAAAAAAGTCTCTCGGACAGACTTCCCGTGAAGCGCCGGAAAAAAAAGTTCCGCCAAGGAAAAGCGTAGCCGAGATCCGAAAAATCTTTTTCTAAAAGAGGTTGAATCCCCGCGTCTCGTCAGAGAAGAGGGGCTTCCCTGGTTGCTTGAAAAGATACAATAGTATCTCCTCTGGGAGGGGAGGAGCGAGAGTCATTGGTTTTACAAGAATTTCAACTAAAAAAAAGATACTTTTAAGAGAAGGAATCTTTCTGAAACTCCTCCTCTTGGATCATACGTGTTCACTTTCACCAGGGGGAGGCCAGCGGAAAAGATGAGGTTCTGCACGGGATTCTTCGCGAAGGGGGGAATGGGATCGGTGAGTTCCCTCCGCCAGACTAAGTTGTTTGCAGGGGGACGTCGAAGTTGAGGGGGGAAAACGCGTGTGAACGTGCTGCTGCCAAGTCGAAAACTTATCGCTGACTTCCAAAAAGGGGGAAGGTGTTGGGCGAAAAGAGGAACGGCACCGTTTGCCAGAAGGGGAAAAAAAACCGACTTCCTAGCCTGCCATAGGGGGCCGAAATCGCAGAGTTCCCCCTTTTACCGAAAAAGCCGATGCGGCGAAAAAGTCGAGGAACTCTCGAGGGAAAAGAGCCGTGGGGGGGGACTGACGCGGCAATCATTCAACGAACTTGTTTCTACTCCCGAAAAGGGGGAAGAACCTACACAACCGCAAAAAAATGAGTCGAGGCAGAGGAATGCCGATGTCCTCAGGAGGGCCAACGTACGAGTTGAACCATTGTTGGAGGAGCACGTTACCTAGCAACAAAGTTGGAAGAAAAGTAATGACGTGCGTCCAAGTTAGAAGCGCTGCTGGAGCCGGCGATTGTTGAAAGGGGGGGGGGTTCTGAACGCAGCGGGGGCGAAAAGTAAGGCCAAAGCAGCTGTGTTAAAAAAAAAAAAAAGGACGTCTAATTGTCACTAAGAAAATCCTTTGGGTGAGGGGTCGGCAGC
>Ga0179593_1259307_pt1 | contig 10200 bp, 14 predicted proteins | sample CZODoug2_1_08_16_FD_185931 | JGI IMG/M metagenome (GOLD analysis project Ga0179593, IMG submission 185931) | Vadose zone soil fungal communities from Angelo Coast Range Reserve, California, USA - CZODoug2_1_08_16fungal (PacBio error correction) | ecosystem: Environmental > Terrestrial > Soil >...
TTTAAAAAAATCTGTTGCCGGAAATATTCACCAGTTCCTTCGAAAGTCACCACAGCAGAATAGCCCAAAGGAAGAGGGACGCCGAAACGGTGTGGAATTTGGCACGTGAAAACGAAGCAAAGATGAAGCAAAAGAATGACAGCACAAAGAGAAGAGGTATCAAAGTGGGGGAAGGGGACAAAAAAGACAAAGATGATAAAACCGCAAAAGTGGTTAAAAGGAAGACAAAGAAATTTAACAAGGGGAGCTGGAAAAAAAAAAAAATCGTGGGGGGAAGACGTAGAGGGAGGGAAACGAAAAAAAAATTCAAAGAAAAAAAAGGCAAACCAGTGGCAGGGTCATAAGGAGAGGTGTATTAAAAGAATGGAATACGGAAAAGGAAATGGGGAAAAAGTGGACAGGAGAACTCAAGTTGAGGATGAAAGGATGATAAAAAAACCAAGAGGAAAAGGAAGAAAAAATGGGAAAAAGAAAACCAAGGGAAAAGTCGGGTCAAAAACTCCGGCTCTGTAGATGGGGAAGGTCCAAGGTGAGCGAGGGGAGCAAAGCAGAGTCAGGGTAAGGTTGACAAAAAAAGGGTAACGGAGTGGGGCCAAGAAAGATAAAGCAGATAACAGGTGGGGGGGGGGGCAAAAAGTTCAAAAAAAACTGCGAAAAAGAGGGGGGGAAGAAATTCTTCGAAAATAATGAAGTGGAATGTCGGAACCCCTGGGTTATGGTCGGCTCTGAATGAAAAAAGAGGAGGTGTTTTGGTAATCGTAGTACAGAGAGCAATAGGGACAAATCCTCAAAAATTTCCGCAACTAAAGGTGGCCAGTTCTCTTGTGTGAAAGTCAAGAAAAAACCAACACCAGAAAACCGTGATGGTCGTGGGCGTACGAACTGTTGCCGGAATGGCCTCCCGCATCGTACATGGGGTCCAGTGTAAAGGACGCTAAAACGTATCTATGCAGCGTTCACCTGAGCAGACCGCAGGTCGGACACTGTCGAAAATTTCGAAGAAGGGACCGAGCTCGCCAGAAAGTTCCATAAATGGACCGTGCTGTAATGAAATGGCAAAATGGACATATAACGAGGTTTGACCCACTAGCACCACGGCTTTCCGAAAAACTGTTAACGCAGTATGTCCTCGCGGGGCATGCTAAGCCATAACGGGTGAAAAGTTACAGGTAAAAAACCTACCATAACAATACTTTAATGAACAGGCAGAGGGTCAAACGGGACCCTCACATTCCCCGAAAAACCGAATTAACGGGTATTTTACCACCCAAAGTGATCAATTAGAATTTTCCCTGGCCCCACAGCTAAAAACTGCCACCACTACAATCCAAGCAAATTAAAGATCAAAAAAAGCGACACATCGGCGTGCCGTTCTTCCACCTCAAAAAAGATCGAAGGGAAATCAAGAAAAACCGGACGGAAACATCAGGAAAAAAAATGGTTTAAGAGACCACCCTCACTGAAAACCTCACGCAACGTCACCGAACAATGAAAGGATCAAGGGAAACGGGGAAAAAAAAAAGAATGAGGAGTACCAGAGCAGGGGCAAACTAGGGAGCAAAATTCGTCGTAGTCTTCAACACTCGCTCGCCATATCAAGAACAAAAAAAAAAAAATTGTGAACGGGGAGAAGGGGGAAAACAGAGAGAGGAAATGGGGGACAGTAGAGTCTATTAAAAAAAACAGAAACCGGAAAAACTGTCCGAAAAAGATGAATGTGTCCTCCTCAGGAAAAAGACGGGGAAATGAGACTGCTGCTTCTCTAGGGGGGGGGGGGGGGGAAAGCTACTGCTTGGGGAGGGCGGGGGGGTAGGGGGGGGGAGCGCGGGGGGGGGGGGGGTTTAATTTATAAAACGAAATAAACAGAACTGAGGAAAGGGGGAAAAAAAAACCTGGGCGTCTTGGCTTGGAGGTGTCGCGCATGCAGTGGGGAGCTGGTGGGAGAAGAGAAGGAATGGGGTCAAAAATACTGACGCAGGGGGGGGGGGGTGCGCCCAAATAAAAAGCGCACAGAGAAATATAGCGACCGCGTCAGTCTAGACTGTCAGCTGGGGGGTAAAAAACTCAACAGAACTAGGAAAACCGAGGCATGAAGGGGGAATGAGGTCCAAGGGGAGGAGAAGGTCAGATGGCTCAATATTAAAAGGAGGAAGACCGGACGGACCCTAAGGACCAAAAAAAAGTACCCTTGGAGGGGTAAGGAAGTTGGGAGGAAAGGGGGGGGAAAAAAAAAGAGGGAGAAATGTTGTTTGGTTGGTTCACAGTGCAAAAAAATAGGAAGTTAAGGAAATCACTCAAAACGCAGGGTGAACAGAAAGAAAAGGGAAGTTGTCAGGGAGAAGACTGAAGCCAGAGGCTTCAGCGGGGGGGGTGGGCCACGCAAAAGTGTTGCCATCAATAACGGGGGGAGGGGACTTTTTACTCTAAAAAGCAGGAAAGAAAAGGAATAAAAAGGGAAGAGAAACTGGGGGGTTTCAACGAAAGAGAAAATGGGGGTCCCGAAAAAAAGAGGTCTGGAGGGGACCAGGTCAACCAACTCAAGTGTGACAAAACCGCGGGTGTCGGTGAGAAACGGTTGGCACTAAATCAACGGGGTCTCAGCAGACACAAATGGGGGTCGGAGGAAAGTAAAAAATGGAAGGAAAAGGGGGGTAAGAGCAAAGGAACTCCTTGTGATGAACCAAGCCACTTCGATAACAATAATGGGCCAAAGAAAGAATAAAAAAAAAATAAGAGGGACATCTAAAAGGGGGAAGAAACCTAAAAAAAAATGAACACATAAATAAACAAGATTGATTTGAGAGAAAAAGGGAGGATCACTTTACCGCAAAAAGAGGAAGCGTTTTGAGGGAAAGAAAAATCTTTCGAGAGAACTTCAAACGGGTTCAAAAACTTGGCAAAAACAGAAAGGGACGGGTATTAGTGAAGAAGCAAGGAGAAACTCTAAAAGGCAATGAAGGTCACAGTCCCTAGAGCCACGGGAAGAAGGGGGATGATTGGAAGTACTGAAATTCAACTGAAGAGGGGGGGGGAGACTCCTATACGATAAAAAACCACTGTCCCTCCATTTAAAATTGAACAAGGGATCCTAATCCTAGGAAAATAGATTCAAAAAAACAAATCGACTATAAAGAAATCAAACTTAAACGCAAAGGCTTGGTCAAATGGGTGAAAGATCAAAGCTCTCGTGCTGCATGGTCAAAGAAAAGTTTGGGCCGGACATTGTAAATCCAATTCAAAAAAGGAATACAATCCAAAGGATTATCGATCTGCACTTCGGAGAGAGACGTGGAACACAGATTTGACAGCGAAGATGCCGTGGCTTCGGACGCTCAACCACCTAGCCTGAGGTTGGAAAGGAAGTAACACATTACACCATCGGTCTTTCTTCTGGAAAGCACGGTCTATGTGGCACGTATAGTCAGGAGCACCTAGAGTGGTGGGAAACAACGATTCAATTTGGAAGCACCATGCAAAAGTTTTTGTGATGGGACGGCAGTGACTGACATAGGATGAAATAAACCCCAAGCAAAAAAAATAATCAAGTTGTCGGAAAGACAATTGGCAAATGTAAAAAAGGCCGTGGGGTCGAAACCCCCCGTTCCAGCGGCTGTTAAAATTGAACAATCCCCAATCCGCAAACCCGGACCAAGCCACTTGTTGATCTCGAAAACAAAACATGCGCGTGTTGCCTGATAACATGCCAGGGTTTTTATTTTGGGGCAGTCAAGCCTCTGTCGCGGCAGAATGCGGCCCGGAAGAGAAATATTGTGACCACGACTTGGATCACGATCGGCAGGTACAAGGGTAACGGCAAGAACTTACAAGACAAGAAAAGTATCTCGTCACGGCAAAAAAATAAAGCGAACCGAGGGGTTGGGAGACAAAAAAGACCAACCATGGAAGGTGCGCAACGTGCAAAGGAACCACGTGGGGGGGGGGGAAATTCAAACTGTTAAAAGGGTTGGTTTTTTTCACATGTCGAATAAAGGCGCTTGAACATCGAAAGAAGGTGCGAAACTTAAAAAAAAACAAAAGTCAGTGCTCAACTGAAACAGGGACAAAAAACGAGGTTTACAACCTTTTGAGAAAAATGGAAGGGGTGACCAAAGGCACAAAAGTGGGGGGTGTTTTGAGGGATATCTTTCGGCGGAAAACGGGGGCCGTAAGGAGGATTGACACCGGTCATTCCGAAAAAAAGACCACGAGGGGGGTGGTCCTCTATCCGATGGCAAAAAAACAACCAAAAGGAAAGGGATTGCCGTATTCTTTGATCGCGGTTTCAAACAATCCCTAACGCGGTGGGAGGTGTTCGGGGGGAAAAACACCAAACAAACGGTGCATCTGGAGCTGGGAAACACGCGAGAAACAAATACGAAAAAAAAAGGAAGTCTGTCGGGATTGAAAGGGGGTCAAGACACCAACAACCTCAAATGCGAATAAACTGAAAAGCAAAAAAAAAGGTTTGCAAAAAAACAATGACCGGGCAAAAATCGAGATATCCCTGTGCAACCGAAAAAAAAAAAAATCAACATCAAGCGTAAAGGTCAAATAGAGAAAAGGTAGCGAACAGAAAGCCAAACCCTGTATAAAAGACCCAACGGGGTGGCGGGGCAAAAAAAAGTTAAGGAAGAAAAGGCGTTATGAGCGACCAGCAATACCGGCCCGCGGGGGGAGTAACCTAGAAAAAAACCGCCCTTCCCGTCCCCTGGTAAAGCCGGGCCCCGGGTTGGGGCGGGTGCAAAAAAAAAAGAAAAAAGAGGGCAAACGGTGCCCAGATGAAGGACGAGAGGGCCGGCGAGCGGCGGAAAACAAAAAGAAGAAGTCCCAAAAAAAAAAAAGCCCAAACTCGCGAGAAGCCGCGCAGGCCAAGGAAAAATAAAGAAATCAGCGAAAACGCAACAAAAAAAAAAATTCGGTCAACATAAAGTGCCGCCAGGGGGGGAAACGGAATCAGTACCCACGGGATAAAGAAGCCCAGAACATCCTGGAGAAAAAAAAAACCACTGGGCCGGACTGTGCCGTGAGGTGGAGCCCATTTGCAGGTGACTCGACCCGAGGTTAAAGGGGTTGGAGATTGGAAAAAATGTGGGTGGGGGGGGGAGGGGGGCACGAACCTCACATCCGTTTTCAAAAGAGGAAAGGCGTTTCTGTCCACAATGAAATTGTTCGCGGAAGACAAAAAATCAACAAAGCCAAAGGAAAAAACCTTCCACGGTTGACGGATCACACTCAGGTAAAACCCGTTAAGCGGGAAGCAAAAACCCTGAAGTTCTCCCAGACTGAATGGAGGAGGAAGGGTGCCAGGCGGGGAAAGAAAAAAAAGAAAAGCACGGCAACAATATTCTGCGCAGACCAAGACCAAAAAAAACGCAGGAGTAAAGGCAGGACTTGGACCCTTTATTAGAAAAGGAAAGAAATGAGGCCTTCCAGGGCCCCCACGTAGTTCATAAAAACTGGGGCGCGTCGCAGACGAAAAGCGGGGAAGAAGAGTAGGGGCACGAATACGGCCCAGCGGACCACAAAACTGAACGGGAGGAACTTGGAGAACGGTTAAGGAGGCATTTTGATGGAAAAAGCGGAAGGGGTAAATCGCAAACAGGAAAACCGACGTACCCGACCGGGGACCCTGGGTTCAAAAAAAAAGGGGGGCCACTCCGGGAAAAGGGGCCGCGGCACTCCATAATACAAAAAAAAAAACAATCAGAAACAATGTGGTCGGGAAGGGCAATTTGGTGGGTTGTCAGAGAAGTAGAAGGGGGTCAAGGAAAAGGGGACAAAGCAAGGTCCTCCCTCCAAAATAAAAGGGCTAAGGATTAATCATCCAAGATAAAAAAAAAAAAAGGGGGGGAAAAGGGGGGGGTTGAATATATAATAATATCATACGCTGGACGTTCTACGCTTGCAGGGGGGGTAAGGCCGGAGGACAAAGGGGCCCTTAGGAAAAAAAAGGGACACCGACGCTGACAAACAGGGCGGGGTTTAGGTTGTTATGCTGCCGATTAAAGTCACCGGGGGAAAGGAAAAAACCGTTTCCTGGGTGGGGGGAGATCACCGCGCCGCGGTAAGCGAACGATTGGTTTCGACAGAAGAGGGTAAAAAGCAAATTCTAATGAAAGAAGAAAAGAGACATCCAAGGGGGGTCGCCTAACCGGGAGGAAATAAAAGTGTCCGCTTGCCGATCGATTTGCCAAAGTCCACTCGGCAACGCAGTACTCGGGGTCTAAAATGAGAAAATAGAAACCTGGGGGCCCCTTTAAAGAGAAGAAGGATTGATGGGGGTCAAATCCAAAAACAAGAAAAGATACTACCTGAGGTGGGAAAATTTTCAAATCTTCCATAATGTTTCCCAGAAAAAAATTTTCAGGGGGGGGGACAGGGGAATGTGTCCCTACAGAAAGAAAAGAAGAAAAAAAAAAATTTCACAGTAGTTGGAAAAGGAACTTCGTTCCCGATTGACGACCACTCGAGTGTCGCGGACACCGGAGGGGGGGGGGCCTGCTGGTTAAAAGCACCATTTGTGGGGGGAAGAAAAAACTAACTGGGGAAAGGGGGGTACTACTTAATCTTTGACGAGAAGAGGAGCCTCAATGAAAAACCGAAGGCATTCACAAAGAATCAAACAAAACCTTTCAAAAGTAATAGAGAAAAGGCAACTTTATCTAAAAAAAACAAAGCCCGAACGAAGCAAAGCCCAAAAGAAAGAAACGTTAAGCCACAATAATGGAAATGGTTGGCTAGATAAAGGTGGACGAGGGAAAAGTAGGAAAGGGGGATAAAAAAAAAAGGCCACGGTTATGGTGACATAATGTTGAAATAGCAAGAGTGGGGTTGGGGTAGAGAGGGGCTTTCTAAGGGGAAAACACAAAACACGGACGTTTTACGAAAAGGGAGAGTATGGGACAAGGCTGCTAACACGAAAAAAGGAGAGGGGAAGGATGTTGCTAATCAGGAATAATGGAAAAGATAGCACCTCATTTAGTCACCACCCCGGATTAAAAAACAATGGACCTTCTGGAAAAAAAAACAGGACGTTTAATTGTCAGGGGGGGGGGGGGGGGGGGAACGAAAAAAAAAAAAACGCTGCAGAAATTTACGGGGCATGCGGAAACCAAAACAAGTTCAATATAAGTGGGTGGGGACAAAAGAAGGGAAGGAAACAAAAAAGCACCTGAGGGGGGGGGCTTACTAAAAGGGGGATGGTTCGAGGAAAGGGTTCAGAATATAACAAAAAAAAAGAGGGAGGGGTGGTTTTTGAAAAGGGAGTAGCAGAAAAAAGGACTTCGAATAGGTGAAAAATAGGAGGGGAAAACAGGATGTCCTGTTGTATTGGAAAAGAAAGTTGATGGGGGGGTCGTTTCTGAAAAACTTTAAGAAAACAAAGAGGGGGGGGGGGGGGGGGAGGGTAGGGAGTCTGACCGAAAAAAAGAGAACCCAAAATAAAAAAAAAAAAAGCAAAAACTATGGGGAAAAAACAAAAGAACAACGGGATGGGGTGTGAACCGTAAGAAGAAAGACAAATGAAAAATAAGGACATAGGGTGTGGGTGCACATCGTAAGAGGGACACAAAATATGAAAAAGGACTTTCATTAAAGGGAATGGAAAAAGGGGGTCAACTGGAAGCTAATGGGGGGAAAAGGGGAGCAAAACACAAAAAATGAAAAGAAGAAGGTGAGCCTGAAAACAAAAAAAGGGGTGGGGGCCCCATGGGGGTCACCACCAGGAAAAGGAAAAATTGCAATGAACAAAAGTTGGGGTAAAAGGAAGGGGGAGAAGGATTTAGTGGAGGAAAAAAAACAGAAGGTCCATCGGAACCTTATGAAAAAGGGGAAAAAAGTTTGGGGAGAGGAAAAAAGAGTTCCCAAGGAAAAAAGAAAAAAAACTGAGAAAGGGGGGGGAAAATGGTAGGGGGTCTCCAGGGGGAAAACTCTTAGGAGGAGGGGAACAGGGGAAACGTGACGAAGAACAGAGGGGCAGGGGGAGTTGGGAAAAAAAGAGATGGAATGCTTGTTACCGGGTTCCAAAGAACCAAATCTGGTGTATAAAGAAGGGGGGAAAAATCGTCGGGGGTGACAAGAGGGGCCTCTAGGGGAACCGAAACGAAAAGGGGGAATAACGCGGGGAAAAAAAAAAAAGGAAAAACATGGGCATTTATCAGACACAGGAGGGGGGTGAAACCTTCTGGAGGTGGGGTGATTGGGCAAAGGGAAGAGTTTGGACGGGGAACTGCAGCCATCTGGAAAGGCAAGGGAAGGAAAGCAAAGGCCAGAAATTAAGGTGAACCGTCAAATCAGAGACCGGGAATATCCGAGGGGGGGGGTGGAAAAAAGGAAAAAAAAGAATGGGGTGGGGGCAGGGCCGACAAAAAAAGGACTATGAGAAAAGGGGGGGTATCTTTCTGAAAAAGGTAAGGGGGTATGAAAAATTCATGAAACTGCCCACAGAAAGAAAAAACATAGGGAAAACGGAAAAAGAACGCTACGGGTGGGCATGGAATCAAGGTGAAACTATAGAATCCGAAAATAGGAACGAAAAGAGCGGGGGGAGGGAAAAGAATCGTGGTTCACGGGGAGAGGATCACAAAAATCTAAGACCGAAATGAGGGTGGTGGTCAGGAAGTTCCTCCCTAGGGGAAGGGGCTCTAACCAAAAAGAGGAAACAAATGACAGCATCGCCGGGGAAAAGAAGAAAAGTGGGGTCCAAAAAAAAAAGAAGGGGTCACGTCTAATAAAAGGAATATGCTTGAAGCCGGGGAGGTTGTCTGAGGCAAGGAAGGAGCCCATGGAAAAAAGGGGGAGAACAGGGGGAGTGTAGTCGTAGGAAAGGGGGGAAGAAAAAAAAAAAGCTTCAATGGAAAAAGGGTCCAATCCCAAACGGGGCTGAGAAGGGGGGGCGAAGTAAAAAGGGGGAAAAGCAGGGACCTTTTCGGAAGGAAAAGGAGGGAGGGAAAAAGTCAAGGGGTCGGTGCAAACCCAAAAAAAAAAAGGGGAACAGTCAAAAAAGAAAAGGGGAGGGGATCAAAATAAACCTGGTACTCCGTGGTTGTGGGAAGAGCATGGTGAGACGCACCTTAAGAAAAAAGAAAGGTCAAACTGGGGGGGATTCGTCCTGTTAAAAGGGAAAAACGGGGGCTAGGGAGACAGGGAAAAGACTGGTTTGGGTGATCGGGGGATAAAAGGGCTGGGGGAGAAAAAAAAAGGAGGACCGCTGGGGGGAAGAAAAAGGGGGGAGGTTCAGCACGAGAGGGAAAGGGGCAGAATTGGTTGGTTTACTTTGAAAACGGAAACAACAAAAGGAGGAGGCAGGAAACAAAAGTGCTTTCGGAAAAATGGGGGAGAACGGGGGTGGGCAGAAAGGCCGGGGTGGACGAAAAAACAGAGGTGGGGACTGCCCGGCAGAAGGAAAATTTCTCCAAGGGGGGGAAAAAAGGAAAAGGGGAGAAAAAAATTCAGGGGAGGATTCCTCCTATATGGGAAAAAGCGGACAGGCGAAAGAGCCCCCAGGCCGGGGACTGGGGGGTTTAGGACAAAGGTGCGGGGGGCAAAACAAAGGGGAGGGGAAGGGCCCTAGGTGGGTCCTAAACTGGAAATGAAAATTGCCCCCTCGGGAAAAGGGCTTTCCCTTGGAGGGAGGGAAGGGGGGAAAGAAAATAAAAGTATTGGGGTTTTGCACCGAAAGAAAAAAGAGGGCAAAGGAAGGGGGGAATAGGAAAAATTGAAAGGGGGAACGCAAGTTCAGTAGAAAAGCAAAGGTTGAGAACAAGGCGAAAAAAGGGTAACTCCAGAAAAAGGGAAAGGACCCAACAAGAAGGAACATATGAATAAAAGTTGACGAAACATGGGGGGGGGGGGAAAAAAATGTTACGAGACCCTGGGAATGAGGGCTTATGTTCGCTAGGTTGGAGACTTCTATTGGGGGGGGGGAACGGTGCTAAAACATAGGAGCAGAGGCAAGAAAAAAAAGGACAACGAAGTCTTAGACAAAAAGACGAAAAAATCTGCGGAATTACTTCGGGGGAGAAAAAAAAAACGGAAAGACCAGAAAAAAGGGAAAAAATGAACTTGAAGAACCAGGAAAAAGGGAAGGGAGAAAACTAGAACAGTCCTTACCAGGGAAAAGAAGACGGAGGAAGGGGTACCTCAGCGTGGAAAGGCAAACCGGTCAGCGAGACGGGGAAAGAATAAAAAGGAAAAAAGACC
>Ga0179593_1265601_pt1 | contig 10200 bp, 10 predicted proteins | sample CZODoug2_1_08_16_FD_185931 | JGI IMG/M metagenome (GOLD analysis project Ga0179593, IMG submission 185931) | Vadose zone soil fungal communities from Angelo Coast Range Reserve, California, USA - CZODoug2_1_08_16fungal (PacBio error correction) | ecosystem: Environmental > Terrestrial > Soil >...
AAAAATAAGGAGGAGATGCCCCGAAGGTCATTTTGACGCCGCGATGCCCGCTCGAAAGACAGAACATCGATGAAGGTCAAAAAAAAAATCGACTGGAGGCATTATACGGCAACGGAGGAAAATGGAAAATAAACTCAGAGTTACCCAAAACGGAAAACCAAGTCCCCGGCGCCCGTGAAAAGAGATGTGGGGCAGAAATGGGGTGGGCACGGGTTTGGGTTCGGAGGGGAATGACAAAAACTGGTAAATGCGTTACTTGCCCTTTGTTGAAAGAAGCGTGCCCTAGTTGTGCGGGGAATAGGCGGCATCCGGGGGCAAACTATATTGTGTGGTTCAGAGAGACGAGTTGGGTGCCCGAAAGGGGGAGGTGGAAAAAGAGCGTGGCGCAGCCAGACCTGTAAGGTGGGGGGGAAAGAAGGGAGTCGGGTTGGGAAATTTGGCGTTCCGGCGATAAACCAGCTGTAGGCGGCCACGGCCCAAGAGCAGGGGGGTGAGCGAGGGGGGGAGGGATGCAGGGAAAAGGGACCGCCAGGCCAAACGATGGGAGGTCCGACCAGGGACCAGGCCCATAAGGAAAAAAGGTATGGAAATTGTCTAGTCGTGAAAGAGGGGTCAAAAAAAAAGGACAGACAGCAAAAGAAGAAGTTGCCAGGTACCACCCCGACTCCAAGTTGACATGAAAAGACCTATGGCCCTGGGAAACGTGGACTATGACGGTTAGAGTTAAAGGTCTCTATCGGTAAGCGAGAGGAGAGGTACTGTGAGACCAGGGAAAAGAACAAATTACAGGGGGGTGAAATGCATCAAAATCGCCCGGAGTGACTCATAAACAAGACAAAAAAAAAAAAGGCGCCCGCCGTACATCGGCAAGGTGCCGTCCTAAAGAACCCGGCGGGAGGCGGGAAAAAACCGATGGGGTCCGGAGAAAAAACCCCACAGAAAGGACGTTGCAAAAGGGCATAAAGACATAGGCAAGGGTGCCTGAATTCTTCGCGGTGCGGGAGGAAAAGAGGAATAAAAGGTCGCCGAAGAAGGGGCCTTCCAAGATCCGGCATCAAGGAGGAGTGTGAGCTGTGGTTGTACCGTCCTCGGGAAAAAAACGACAGGGGATGGTGGGGAACCCGGCGGGCGCGACGACGGCCGAAAACGCAAACTAACATGGAAGTGGGGTGGGTACTCTCAGGCCGCCACTGGATCTACGGTCCCCAGTTTGACGAAAAGGGCTTGGTTCCGCTTGAAAGACACTCAGGCCCGAAGGGAAACCGAAAAGAATGACGACCGTCCCGCTGGGGGAGGGGCTACACTGCGGGGCGGGGAGTCATTCCCGTGACAGAGGATAGAAAACAACGCAAGGTCGGGTGGGGGAAAAAAACTAAAAAGGAGAAAGATAGGACGTGCATGGGGGAAGGATCGCCATGTGCATGGGGGGGGGGGTGGATCTTCAGACACAGTCGAAATCGCGGGTGGGCGCCTGGCCGCCAAGAAAAAAAAAAGGGGTAAAGCGAACGGCCCGCCCGCGACACCGACCCTCCTCTGGTAAGGGGGAACACGTGCAAGGTGCCCCACCAAAAAAGGGTGAAAAAAAAAACGTGTAAAGGGGGGATCACCACGGAAACGCGGAAAAAGGGCGGACGGGAGGGTCCTTGGGTGCCATGAAAACAACCTGTCTAGGAAGAGGGAAGTGAGGAACTACGAAAATTGTGTCAAAAAGGGTCAACGCCGAACATCCCCTTCAACCCCTTCTAGCATGAAGGGACGTCCCCCCCCCAAAGGAATTTTGTGGTGTGCCGAACACAAGGGGTAAAAATAAAACACTCACGCCGGACGCCAACGTACCAAACGGCCCCCCACTAGGGTAGAAACAACAAACCGGGACTTCGTGGGCATGAAATTGCTGAACAAAAACAACAAAATCTGAAAACTCCGCTTTTGGGCAAAGGATCGGTGCCAACTGATACTAGCATGGGGCTAGACAAACAGTCGGGGAACGAAGCTGATCAAAAAAAGAAAAACGGGAGAATCAAAAAAAAAAAGGACCCAGAATCAATTCTACTCACAGTAAAAGACACAACATCCGCCGGTGAAAAACAATTCAGGATGACCGGGGGTCCAGGTCGTTAAAGAAAAAAAGATACGTAGTAGGGGCGGAGGAGAAAAATCTCAAATTTCCTCTGGACAACAACAGAATTTTGACTGGCCTAACAAATAACCTCAAAATCTGAGGAAACAAAAATTTGGCAAAAACATGGAACAAAGGTTAAGGATGGCAAAGTGAAGGACGCGATAGCGTGAATCCTCGCAGATAGAATATGTACGCCCACGGGGGGGGACCACCGGGGTCGACTCCCACGAAAGGGTCAAAATGGGAGGGTAAATGGGGGGGGGGGGAAAATTTAGAAAACCCAAAAAAGGTCACGTTTCCGCTTCGGGACTAAGCCGCAGGTAGGACTCGGGTGTCGACCGTTCGTGGAAAAAAAGGGAAACGAACTTAGACTAGCCTCCCGATAATGGTGCACGACTAAAGCGCGGGACGAAAGAGCCACAACTGAGCCGAAAAAGGCGGTCATACTCGGGAAAAGGGTGGAAACGGGAGTGGATAGCGGGTCGGGGGTTTGTGTGACGATAAGCGGGCAGCAAGCTTATCCTTCTCGCCAGTGCCCGCGGTCAATCAAAGGAGGGGTGCCAAAGGACGGAAACAAGGAAAAGTGTTCACGATTTCCAAAGAGGAACTTGTTGACGAAGGGCTAGACTCTAAGCGCTCCATTGCCAGTACAAGAAAACCGTATCCACTCCTGCCAAACCGACCGTAGTAAAAAACTACCTCCAGGGTTTCCGACGGCCAAAGGAGAGAAAAAGGCTCCAAGTGTCGCAACAGGTGGTACACCGACTAAAGACAAGGCCCTGTAGGTCAGAAAATGCGGGTGTAGCCTCGAGAAACCGCAGTTATGCGTCTTACCAGGGGGGGGGGGGGAGAGTGGTCGGGGTCGATGGCCTGTCCCACCCGATGAAGACGGAAGGGGGTCGGATAATCACTTGGGAAAAAGGGAGCGAGTCAAGGACGTTCTTCCCTCTTAGTTCTTCAGGGACCTTGACCCCCCAGTGTTCTAACTCGGCCGCACCTTCCGCCGTGGGGAGCTGGTTTGGGGTTGCCCGGTGGCCGGTATACCAGCCATTTCGAAAAAAAAAAGAAAAAACAGTCAAAATACCTAGGTAGACACGTTCTAAAGCTATCGACGTCCGTGGGGCTTCCAAGGCTAAAGTACCACTCTCACTAGATCCAGGGTCATATACTTTGGTCGCCTAAAAAAAGCGAAAACAGAGAGAAAAAAAGGGGCCTTGCCGCCTAGTTATCAAATTGCTTCCGAACCTCTCTCACAAACAAATGATCCCTGCAAGTAGAGAGCGATCCGAAGCCGTGGGGGAATCGTTCCCTCTAACCACAAAAACCCGGTAATTATTATTAAGAAGGATAAAAAGAGTAAAAAGATAGTACTATTTCAGAGATGGGGAGGGGTCTGGCGAAAGCTCCAAAAAAAAAAGAGGACCTGTCCTCTGAGAGAAAACGGGAGCACGGGAAACGAACGTCGTTGGCCTACCACAGAGTAGGGAATGATTTAGGTTGAGACAGACAACGATGAGGCCTCAGAAGGGTATTAGACCGCAAAACTACAAAGACTGAACAGGACTGGAGGACCAAAAAAAGGAAGAAAAAAGAGACAAATGGGTTTGACAAAAACAATAGACAGAAAAAAAGAAACATCGAAGCAATCTCTACGGGGGGGAAACCAAAGATTAAGCCCCCAACCTGACCACTCTGGAATGAGGTTGAAGAGTTAATTCTACAAACGAAAAGAAACCCGGAAAAAAAGACCAAATAACGCGGTCAAGGAAAGGACGTATGGAAAGGGTGGCTAGAACATAAAGCGTTATGCTGGGTTGAAGGGGAGACGGGGAGATAGCACCGCCAGGTTTATGCCACCTTCTTGGAGGGATCGCTCTTCCTGACGGCAGAAGAGTGAACCCTGAGTACAGGACGCTCTTCGGAGAAATCAGGGATGTCCACATACGTAAACTTACGGAAACAAAAGTGAGCCCTATTGTGAAACAACGCACGGTCTTGAATACGGACCAAAAGGCATGACCGCCTGCGGAGATAAAAAAAACTGGTGAAAAAAAGGCTGAGGGTCACACGAAACCAAGGGTCCAAAGGCAACGTAAACCTCTCCAAAGGGCGACCCCGGAATCGCGGGGGAGGGAACGGAGAAAGGTTCCCAAAAACTGGTATGAAAAGTATGAAGATTCGAGAAAAAGCGAAGCACCAGGGGCACAGAAAAAAGCCACCCGTGGAGAACAGAGGACGTTAGGGACTCATAAGGAACCTTGAAGGTTGGTCCCCTTTTCCCAAAAAGAAAAACAACAAGGGAAGGGTAGGAGACTCACCCTGGAACCCGAACTCATAAGATAGAATAAGGGAGGCGGTCACACGATAGCCAGTACAGGAAAGGAGGGAGTAATTTTACGGTACGGGGGTCAACCATTAATTCCCGCGGAAATGGGGGGACATTGGGAAGAAACACAAGGTTCGGTGTTGGGCCTATGACAAAGGAGGAACACACTCTGTTCACTCTCCCAGTGTAAAGAAGAGAAGATTAGTATACTCCTACTACAGGGACACCACCGGGGTGAAAAAATGCCGGAGGAGGACGAAGACGGCGGGAATGATGAAAGAGAATGTGCGACGGCTCAAGACGGCCAGCGCTATAGTGTTTAATTCCTAGTTGGGCCCCCGCCTCTTACGCCAGTGGCAAATCGATCAGAACAGGGGGAGGAGGGGAAAACGAACTCACACACGAACGAGGTGCCAGTCCCAGAGCCTTGAACCAAGTGAAAATCCGAATTATATCGTAACTGTAGGAAATCGGAAAAGGGTACTTCGGGACCAGGGGGTCTGGTAAAAAAGGTGAAAACTGGAGAGGGGTCAAAGGTCCCCGCGTTATTGGTAGAAACGAACCTTGAAAAGCCCTCCATGGTCTATGGCCCGAACAAAGACAGGGCCCTTTTGTCAAAACTTCAAATGGCAAAGAAAAAGGACTCAGGGTACTTCCTTTAAAAAATGAAAATGGAAAAACTGGGGGGGCGGTAGAGGGGGGAGAGCTACCCCGCCTAAAGAGAAAAAATATTACATAGCACATACCCTGAACACGATGAAGCGAAGTAGCCATTCACTCGCAGTGTGCAATATAGAAGCTAACAAATTTGACCAAAAGAAACAAAGGGAAACATGAAACCGCGTTCAACTAAGAGAAGCAAGCCCGAAGTGGAGAAAAATAGAGAACAGGGAGGAATCAAAGTTGGAAAAATAAACAGGTAGAGAGTCAAAGTGTGGAGTGAATTGTGAAGATCAAGACGGCGGAAGGAACATTCTGAGGACCCCGGACCGGGGGGAAGAGAGTTAAAAAAAAACCTGGTCGAGTTGCAGAAGGTAGAAGGAGACGCCGGGGAAACAAAACCAACGCACCACTCAAACCCAACGTTTGAAAAAAAGACAGGTTCCCACAAATACTAAAAACGAAAGACGTGAATGTATGCCCACCGGATTACCATTCACAGCTCCTGGATAGACACTTCAAAAAATTCTGTAGAAAACTAAGGAAAACACCTGAGATCCATCCAGCCCCATAACAAAAACTGGGAAAATCTTTAAGGCGGAGGAAAGCAAGAAAAAAGGGGGATGGGGATCCAAAAAAAACCCCCAACCAGAAAAAAAAAAACAAACTCTGGTGGAAGACCGCGCGGATCCGAACGCTGCCAGTACTAAGAGGAGGAAAAGTAGCGTGTATCTCCACTATCGAGACGTCCGGTATGGGAAACACTCCCTGGGAGAGGAATGGGGGTTGCTACAAAGGACGAATCAAAAGCGAAAAAACTTGAATATAGGAAGCACAGGGGGCCCGCAAGAACCGCAATAGGTTAAGATAAGCAAAATTCAAAAAAAGGCAGGCCAAGGGGAGTAGGGGGGAACGGAAATAGAGGGGGTGGATTGAAAAAATGGAATGGACTCTAAACCAAAAACTAACGAGAAAAAACCTGAAAATACCGCTGGGTCAAGAAGGGAAAAGGTTCCCGGCTGCGCAAGAAATAGGCCGGCCACATGAGGTACCTGACTGCTGGCCGGCAAAAGAAATGAAAAAAAAACAAAAAGGAGAATAAAAAAAAAAAAACTTCTCTTCCACTCTTGCCGGGGTCGCCGATCTTAGGATTAAATTGAAGCCAGAAGGTAAAGAAAAGGGAGGAAAATATGAAAAGAGATGGCTCATGAAGGACTGAAAGGAAAAAAAAAAAACGCGTCATTTGCACCAAAGGTTCGACCGTGCCCAAAAGAATCGCCCAACATCGAAAGTGGAGATTGGCACGGAAAACACTTAAAAAAAAAAAGACTGAAGGGGAACAAGCCATAGTGTCAAAAGGAGCCAAGAATTGTATTAAAACCCAGACTGCAAACACGGTGACCAATCCTACAGGAAACGACCAGGTCCCGACCAAGATGAAAAAGGGCAAAAAAAAAAGGTTGAGGCTAGATCAGGGAAAAATGGAAAAGAGTTGGGAAGAGGATAAAGGGAAAGGAAATAAAGAAATAGAAACCTTCAGAGGAGCCCATCTGTGGGGAAAGGACGGCCTCTCTCAGTCAAATGACGCTTAACTCTATGAGAAGAAAAAACAAAAACGGTATGCTGGGATTAGAGAGAAAATAGAATGAAGAGGAGGGGAGTAGTCAGAGCGGCCCCGGGAAAGTAGACTAAAAAAAAAGGGAATTACGAGAAAAAGGTCTAGGTGAAAAGCTGGCTTAATGGGAAAAAGTCGAGGCCACCGTGCAGGGGGGGGGCCAAAAAGTGAAAAGAGAAGAGTGTCAAAAAAAATACCTAAAAAGAAAGGAGAAAGGCACTCATGAAAGGGGGGCCAGGGGCCTGGGTATGGGGCCCGGTTTTTCTTATTGAAACGTGCAATGGTTAGGGTCGGCAAGAAAATGGTTACAGGCTTTCATAACCCTCAAGGGGGGGGGGACTTGACTGCGCCCAGAAGGAAACGGCAAAAAAACTCATATGGTGGGGGTAGAATTTCCTTGGGAGAAGGGACGACGGGTTTGCAACGAGATGGGCGCATGGAAAGAAGAGCACAAGAGGGGCAAAGGGAAAGAAGTAAAAAAAAAAAAAAAAAAAAAAAAGGGTAGGTGAAACCAACGTGGGGGAAAGTCCCTTTTCAAAATCACAGAACGGTAGGGCGGGAAGCTGGGTGCAAAACAGCGTGATGGGGGGAAAAGAAGTAGATGCCTAGTTCCCTCCACAGGGCAAAAACACCGAAAGTGAGGAGGGCCACGCCCGACGGCCCCGGGGCAAAGAGAAGCAATTAGGACGTTTAAAATGGAGGAAAGGGGCCGTCACCCGCAGGAACAGAAATAGTTCCGGGGGGGGACCCCCCTAAGACACGTGCAAGGGCCGAACGAGGGCCCTTATTAAATAAGGTACCTGGCATGGGGGGTTCAAACGCAAAAGAAACGAAACGGGGCTCAAAAAGAGAGAAAGCAGATATGGAAAAAAAAAAGAAGGGTAACGTGGGGGTAAAAGCACCCTAACCAGAAATAGCCACGGCGGGTTGGAACGCAGAAAACAAGGTTTGAAGCCGGATTGGCATAACCCAGCTAACGAAACCCTACACGAATTGAAGGGCGAGGCAGAGAAAGAGGCCCCCGCGGTCAACGGGGGAGAGAACCAGAATTCTTGCTGTCTCACTACAAAGAAGAAAGGGGCTTGGAGTGGCAAAAAGAGCGGTGCCGGGGGGTTACGTAATAGGACAATGGGCCTCGCCAAACGGAGCAATGAGCACAAGAGTGCACAGGAAGAAAAAAGAGCGGGTTGGTAAACAAGAGGGTGGGGGACCATTCCGCGTCAAAGAGGCGTTACTTTTTGGGCCACCGGCGGCGGGACTACGGGAGAAAGTCAGATACAAGGGGGGTTGGGATCCCTCAGTGAAGGTCCCCAGCGAGAAAAAACGGGGCAACCCCTTTAGACGGCCAAGGTCCTTTACGACCACTAGAAGAATTTGCGAAAGTAGGGAGCCGGAGCACTTGCTGGACCTAAAAACGGGGGGGAAGAGGGGACGGCTCAAAAAGATAAAGGACTCGAAAAGGAAAAGGCTGCGGTTTGGGGGACATCATCGTAATAGAGAAAGGTGGAATGGGAGAGCGACAATAAAAAAAGTTGACTGGGAGAAGGGGGGGGGGGGGAACTGAGGTCAGCCTTCGGGGGAAACGGGGCGTTAGGTCATAAAAAGACCAACCGGGGCTTCCAAAGAAAATAAAAAAGAAAAAAACTGGAGAAGTCCGTCTAAAACGCAGAAGTCGGGGTACGGCACCAAGGAGGGTTAAAAAACGGGACAAAAGGGGTAAATTGGAAGGGACGCGACCTGCGGGGCGGCGGTGTCCACCCCCGTTGGGTCCGCACCAACGGTGAGGGTACATCCGAAAAATAGAAGTTGGTTCAAAGGGTTGAAACCAACGTCAGGCACCAAACTTCCTTCCGACGTAACAAATCAAAATGGAAGTGGGAAATAAACCGTTCCGATCTAAGGAGGAAGGAAAAAAATTAGGTAAAAATTGGGGAATGACCCCAACGGAGGCATTGGCATGGCTAAAAGGAGAATGCTAACAACTCTCGAAGGAACAAGCCGCTTTCCTGATAAACAGCGCGGTGGGAACAAAAGTAGGCGAAAACTAGACTTCGGGCAACCGGCGGATAAACCTCGCATCACCACGATCAGCAGTGAGAAGAAAAAAGAACAGACGCAAGAAAACTAATAACCGTCCTCTAAATACTTAGATCGGGGACCGAATAAAATTCTAGTTGAAATCAGGTCGAACGGGCTAGTGCCTCGTATAGGGTCAAGACTGGGCTCCGATTAAAAGAGCAAGTGTCTCGGATACCAAAACAAAAACACCAGAAATGAATAGGGTTATTGGGAAGGGAATAAACCCTCCGTCTCTAAATTAAAAAATGTTGCCAAAGGCCAGTAAATATGGCCGGGGGGTGTCCCTCTCTTAAAAATAGGGTGAGCAGCCGAATATAATAGCAAGTATCATGCAAGAAACAATTTTAAAAGGGAGAACTACATAATGATGGGGGTGTTTTTGGGACATTGGGAAAGGTGGCCCCCCAGGTCCAACTTTAAGCTCAGGAAAAAAACGAAGGGACCAAAAAGAAAAGTCCTTAGGGCTTTGAAAGGGGAAACCGATGGAAGACTGTAGAACTAGAGCGTTTGGCTCCTAACGCCCATGTTGAAAAGACAGACGTCTCTAGTAATGCAGGGTACAAGACCCTGGAGGGAAATGGGGGGGGAACCGGTATTTGGGGAGGCTTTTCTTTTTTTACAGATAATCAAGCATGAAAAAAATCAGAGGGGCCAATAAAGGTATCATGTATTGAGAAGAAACCCGGGCGGGGTCCGAGTTCTCAACGGCACCGTTTACGAATGGGGGAAACAGCCACCACCACCTGAGCCAAAAGTGCGTCAAAAGGACATCCTCCGAGTAGCCCTCTCCCCACGTCAAGACGTCCTAAAAAAGTCGCCAGAAAACTTTGTCAGACGAGGCTTGGGGGAAGGCCTTAGGGGGGGGAAGGTACGTCGCAAATGCAAACTCAAGGGGTAAAGAAAGACCAAAAATCACCAGCGTTTCTTGGGGGGTGCAGGAATAAAAGGGGGCGGGGAACTGGTGTACACCGACGCCGTGCCGCGTATAGTGCAAGGCCGTGGCTTTGGTAAGAGAAAGAATCTCGCAGGAGGGGGACGACGCGGAACCCGTTGGGCACGGGCGAATCAACTTTTGGAAAAACGATGCTAAATCGGACTGATTTTTTTGCCGTCACGGGGAAATGTACTTACCCAGTTTTGGAAACAGCTCACTACTTGCACTCAAAAAGGAGCAGGGGGCACGTGGTGTTTCGTGGTATAAAGAAGGAAAAGAGCAGAACCTCGGTATGAAGCAAAGAAAACATAAGAAAAAGTAACTGTCGGGGGGGTGCGGCAAAAAAAGAGTTTCATTCCACACGAGGCAATGATGGGAGCAACATTACGGAAAACGATCTGGAAGAAATACTCCGAAGCAGCTATCCCCACTACCGACCCACCAAGAGCTTGGGGGAAAGCAGA
>Ga0179593_1384694_pt1 | contig 10200 bp, 8 predicted proteins | sample CZODoug2_1_08_16_FD_185931 | JGI IMG/M metagenome (GOLD analysis project Ga0179593, IMG submission 185931) | Vadose zone soil fungal communities from Angelo Coast Range Reserve, California, USA - CZODoug2_1_08_16fungal (PacBio error correction) | ecosystem: Environmental > Terrestrial > Soil >...
AAAAAAAGGTTGTGACACGGGTCTTCGGGTAGAAGGAAGACGGACTCTCTATTAAAGAAGAACGTCAGAAAGAGAGAGCTTGTTGACCTTTCGAATTTTCCTTTCTCCACCGTAAAAGGAAACCCCGATAAATCCTACCGCGCAGGAAAAAACAGGGGTAAAAAGGTTGGTCACAATTGCCAAGAAAAAACAACCATCCACCAGGGCTCCAGCAGAAAGCAGAAAAAGGGAAAAAGGAAACCATCGGGAAATCCCAAAGTTAAAAAAGAAACGCCTCAGGGAGGGGAAGAGGTATCAAAGAAAGAAGCGGTGGCCCAGAAAGTAGTTGTAAGGTCAGTAAGACAGTAGCACCAAAATAGATAAAAGGATTCTGAGGAAAGGGGAATAACGCATGCAAAAACCGCCAGCGGGAAGGGAGGGGAAAAGTAGAACGGGAAGCTCTAGCGGGGCTTCCGGTGTTAAGCTGGTGGCCATTTGGATAGGAAAGGCGGGAGATGAAAACAACGGGATGCCTTTGGTCTCCAGAGCGGGCACTGGGGAAAAAAAGAACAAACAAAAACCTTGTTCCCTCCACCGAGATGAATCCATGAACCGTTTAAATTGGGATTAAAGGAGGGGGAGACGGTGGAATGTTTTCGCAAACCACTGTTGCAAAAATCGAAGAGCGATAAGGGCTGAGGGGGAAAAAAGGACGCAATCCGCATATCTCCCCAAAGAGAGTCAAAAAAAAAAAAAAACTCACCAAGCCACAGGCGACAACGAACTGGGCGCAGAGAGCATATCCAAAAGGGAAAAGGTACAGACAGGAATGTGGCCAAGATGATTCCAAAGTAATGCCCAGAGGAGGGATTGAGAGGGGGAGAGAGAACCGGGGGCAAACTCCCTTTGGGGGATCTTGCGGAAGAGATCGTAAAAAGGGAAAGTCTAAAACAGGAAATCCTACCGAAGAAATGTGTTGATTGAAAGAATCGGGGAGGAAAAGGAGACCGGCAGGCACGTGAGCGGAGGTCGTCCAGCCAAAAAAAGCAGCTTGGACGGGGGGGGGAAGAGAATTAGCACTGATAATGGCTCAACCGAGTCCTTACCTATGACGCAAAACCATCGGGGCCTGAATTTGAATCCGGTAATGGGGGAAAATCGAACAGATGGGCTGTGGTGCCCCTCCGTGCTCATCTTACTTTGGAAAAGAGAGAAAGGCGAATCATGCTAATACACGGAAGTGAGCAAACAGGGGGGGGCGTTGAGGGTAGAAAATGGACATTGGGGCTTGGGACAAGGCCAAGAGAACGACCATGTGAAACAAAAGGAAGTTCACGTGGCTGATGCGCTTTGGCAATATCTCGGTAACGAGCAAGAAGGAAGAAAAAAAGGGACCCCAACAGAGAAATCTCTCAGATTGCTGTTCGGACGACAAAGGAAAGGGGAAATGAGAAGAGAGGGAGAAAGGGGGGGGGGGGGAATTCATATAGTCAAAAAGAGAAGAGGACATTCGTCATGACGGCCATACACTTCCGGGAGGGTTGAACAAGCTCGATACTCTGTAGTTGAACTTACCCCCCGCCCCTTCGACTGGGAGAGAGGGAGGGAAAGTTCAACGTTAACGCTCCGGCAGCAGAGGATGGGAAATCGGAGGCAGAAGGGAATCATTGAGGGGGAGAGGTTAAATGCAGCTGGCGCAGAAAAGCGGAAATTTTTCCAGCGGGCCAGGGAAAGAATCGTAACAGTCAAGGCGAGTGGCCGGGTCAGAAAATTCCGAGAGGGGCAGGAGAGGATCTCGCCGAAGAGAGAAAGGACTACATAACCTTCGGTTCGCGAAACAGTCTGGTCGCAACAGAGAAGGAGGGAAGGGCCAGTGGAGATCGCACCATTACTGGGGCCTGAACGGGAAAAAGGGGGAAAGAAGGATATGGGGGGACTAACCACGCAGAAAAAGGCGTCCGGAAGATCGATCCTGGAGCGGCGTCAGTGTTCCTAGCTTTGAGAGGACGGGGGGTGGTTTTAACAGGCTGAGGAAAGTGAGAAGGCTGGGGAAAACGTAAGAGAGAGCTCAGAGAAAAAAACGAGGAGGATTAAAAAGAACATGAAAAATATCTAAACAAGGCGACCAGGATCCAAGATGCAAAAAAAAAGAAGCTCAAAGCTCAAGCACATTACAGGGCCTTTTGCCGAGATCGGGGAGGGGGGAGGAGGGACAGGGAAAAGTCATGCCGGTTTGGTAGAGAGGATAACTTCTGCCTTTATACTACCTGAAAAAGGACATCGTCTATGGACTTCCCCTCAATGGCCAACGCAGGGGGGGAAATGCCCATTAGGAAAAGAAGGGCGAGAAAAAGGAGAAGGAGAGTCACGCGACCAAGAGGCCGCCCGTTCATCTCAGGACTAAGACTTATTGCAAAATAAATGCGGGAAAATTTAAAAAATGCTGACAGATCTTCGGAATCGAGCTGTAAAAGAGAAAAGAAGGAACCGTTCACTCATGGCTAATTCTCCGCGACGGTAGTCGGTAGTCACTTTGAACGGGAGAGAAATCCTCAAGCGGAGGGGAGGGGGGGGCGTTTGGGAACTCCTCGGGCGACCAGAGAAACTGCGGGTCTTACGAGCGACGGATATAGGGACTAGCGAAGGCGATTTCAAGAATTTCTTGAACATCTTACTCATGAAAGAGAGCGGGAGGGGGGAGGAGGGGGGAATTCAAGGGGGAGCCGCTCTTGACCTTCATACTGGACCAAGAAAAAGAAGAAGAAAAGGAAAACCTCGTTGGGTGCCAAAGGAAGCGGTGGCACCCAAATTAAATCAGAGATAAGCACGCGGGCCGGTTAGACCACTGGTGTCTTTAAATTGAAAGGTGATGCACGGGACTGCTAGATCAATATTCTAAGGGAGGCAGGGGGGGGTTGAAAAAAACGAAAAAAGAAAAATTGCTTCGTTTAAACGGTCCGTCGGGCAGGAAGGAAGGATGCTAACTAGCATAAGGAGAGGACAAAAAAATAGGTGACAAATTATCACCGGAGCATAAAAGAGCGACAAACGCAGTCTGTTGGGATGGACGGAGAGAGAGATGAGGGGCGGCTTATCCGTTCTCAAAGAGAAGGATAATCAAGAAAGCATCCAAACACCCCCCCCCAATAGGTAGGGAAATGTACCTTGAAAGAAAAAAAGCTCATGAAGGGAAATCGAAATCACGCAAGCAAGGGAGAGAATACAAATAGATACCTTCCGGACTTCGTACACACTGTACTTATTGTATGTCGCTGAAAGAGGAAACGTGGGGGCTTCTGACGGAGAAAGGTACGGGGGGAGTAACTTAAGAAGGAGGTCGGTTCTATTCGGGTTGTTGAAATATACGCAGGAGACAGAGAAAAAATGGTGGCTAGTTCTTTTCACAAGAACGTCTCCGATTGGAAACCCGTTGCAATACTGGGGACCCGTCTGATAAACCACAGCGATAAGACGGAGAAAATGGCAAAAGGTCGATTTGTCCAGATAGCGGTGGACGGCGCAAGAAGGTGGCGTTTTCTTTCCGACTCAAGGGAGCTAATGCAATAGAGTTTTTGAACCGGAGAGGGTGGCCGGCGTCAAAAATGGGAAAGCAGTAATACAGCCCGTAATGCCGTCCACGCCTGTTTTCCAGTCATCAGCTTAGCGAGCTACTGGGGCGACCGGGAAGGGAGGCAAAAATTCAAAATTCATTGCGAAGAAGACTTCGAAAGGAACCATATGGAAGCCCCGGAGGAGGGTTGGGGGATAATGAGATTCCGTCAACGGAGCTTCCATGAGGGGGGGGCAGCAGAACCTCGTCCGGGCTTCATTGGTAGGGAGGGATGGAAGAAATTGGTAAGGGAGTGTCATGGGGGGGGAAACCGGAAATGTCTGTAAAGGGGGGAGCATGCGGGAGGAGTAGAGGGGAGGTTTAACAGGTGGCAAAGCCCCGCCTCGAGAAATAAAGGGAAAAAAAAACGAGTAAGGAGCGGTCTGCTGTTATATCTCTCCACCTGGTTCGATCTGCATATCATGGGGAAAACCAAATGAAAATGCTAGATGAGAGAAAAAACACAAGGGGAAAAGGAATAGATAAGGCATGGTGTGTACCAAGATCTGGGAAAACTATATGAAGACGAAACTATCTAGCGGGTTGGCCACGTTGACATATCGGAGGGGGAAGTGGAATCAAGAAATCCCTTAAATGGAACAGAAGAAAACAGTGACATAAAATGTACACCGGAAAAGCAAAACGCCAAAATAGAAAAAGTTAAGCCAGCAACCAAATGGGCAGACTCGAACCAGAAGCCAAAAGTTTCGCACACCAAAAAGGGGAAGGAAGAACTCAGTTGCGCCTCGCAGATCCAAACCAATCAGGCAGGGGAAGAACTGTCGTAGGGGACAGTCAGGGGAAAGGAAAAATCTATCAAAGTTCTGGATGAAGCATGCACGGAGAAACATGAATCTCGCTAAGCGGCTGGGAGGGGTAAACGGGGCTTGGAGGGTACAGCTGGAGGGGGGGACATTTTGTCTTCCAATTGGGGATCATAACAACCCGTAACTTGAAGACCAAACGAAGGACCATTGAAGGATGCGCTGAAAGACACCAACAATGGTGAGAAGGAACCTCGAGTCAAAAAAATAACGACCGTACATTGGCACGGGCGGGTAAACAGGGGGGAAAGACGCAAAGTTTTCTCGGGCCATTGGACCAAATCGGGCGAGAAGTAGACGCACCCCATCCAAACGGCTTGGGCGAAACAAAAAATGTTCTACCAAACGGGCAGCCCGCGAAACGATCGAGACACACTAAGCTCGCTCGTAACGGGCGAACCCCAAGAAATCACAGAAATGGGATGGGTCCAAGAATGATAGGAAGTAAGATAGCTTGATATGGAGTAGGGATTAACCGTTCGGGGTGGGCTCGGGGTCAGAAAGGGGGAAAGTTCGGCTTCTTAGTCCAAAAATGAAATAAACTCTAAAGGGCTGGGGTCCGAAAGACTCACTTGACCGCGGGCCGGACGCATCCAAATATCCGATTCGAGGGGACAAGCCAAAACACTAAACTTTTAGTTGGAAAAAAAAAATGTCCGGGAATTAGGTGCAGCGTGTCGAGGGTCCAAGAAGAACGTAGTCCGCGATGACGCATGACCAATCGAGGAGGAAAGAAATGGAGAAAATTCAATCAAACAACGCAATGTTTCGCTGGGAGGGGGGGGGGAAAAAAAACATCACAAGAGTATTCCATCTTGGGGGTGGGCGAAGAAAGGGGCCAATAAGAAGACTAACTGAACACTGCATTGTCCAAAAAAACCGGTTTGATTGGGGAATGAGATGTAAAATTGGGGGGATGAACTGTCACCCGGAGACGATGGCAACCCACCCGGGGGGGGGGACGGGGGTACTTAGGCAAAAAGACCAGGGTACCGCGACTTCCGAAAGGACAAAAAGACGTCAAATCAGTATACTTGTCGGCCGAAAAGGATATGAGAGAGAGGGGGGGAGAAGGGGGAAGACGAACTACGGCACTGAATGCTAAAACACAAAACAAAAAAAGAAAAAAAAAAAAAAAAAAAAAAAAAAAAAGAAGGGCGGATTCCGTTTAGAGACTCAAAGAGAGCGGGGAAAAAGTCGCGGGGGATACTCCCGACTAGATCGCTCAAGGTTAGTTGCTACGAGCCAAGAGGGGAAGGAGACTAGGAGAATTGAGCGCGTTCAATGAAAGGGTCTCTTTATGCATCATCCGAGAAATTAGGAAAGAGGGCGGTGCCGCCAGGGCCCAGCAGGAGGTAGCTGAGAGTCTCGAGGGTCATAATGGTTAACGCGTTCTTCGAGGACTTCGCGGAAACGGCGAACTGCTGTTAGGGAGCAAGATATTCGAAGGAGGGGGGCGACCGAGAGGGGATGCCGGAATGGAAAATTCAAAGGCCCGTGATACCTAGCGGAAGAACGGAGGATTTGTTTCTGCATCCCAGACCATAAAGATTCGGAGGGGAAGAAAATTCCATGGATTTCTCTACCGTTTGTAAGAGGGGAGCGGGCCGGGTGTAAAAGCAGGGAGAAGGGTATACCGTTTAAGGGTCTGGGGGGGAAAGCGTAGAGAGGAACCGAGTATGATTTAATAGGGATAAGAGCCCCAGACCGAAAACAAATCCCACGCCAGGGCGGGTCGGAACACTCTACCCGTGGAGGGACCAACACAAGCGAAAAAAAAAGCTCACAATCATGCAGCCTGACGCCTATCGTACGGGCCGAGAAGAGAGGTATGGGGAAAGAGAGTTTTTTAGTTTCACATATACTGAAGTTCTGGAAAGAGCACTTGAGGGGAGAAGTCCTCAGCCATGATCGTCATATTGGCCAGAGGGCCTCCAGAATCCTGGACCGGTTCGCCACTTCGAAATGGACCTAGGGTCTAAGATAAGCACCTCTAAAGGTAACCATGGGGGGAAGTCCACTCAAATCCAGTCAGTATAATTGTCGAATGAGGGAAAATGGGCCAAGGAACAGGAACCGCCTGCAAGCTATGATAGGGTGGATTCAACTATAAAGTCAAGGACCGAGGAGGAGGAAAAGAACCCTCAATCTTAGGGGTCTTAGGCCTTTTTCATTCGAGTGTCAAAGGATGATGGGGGGGGAGGGTTGATCTATTAGCAACCTTCTCTCGCTTGAGGCTCTATCACGGTCAATTTAGGAAGGAAAGGGACTGTCTGAAATCGTTACGTAATGCGGAAAGATTAAAGAGAGGGAAGAAAACTCTTTAAGAGGGGAGTCAAAAATCGGACTATTAAAAGAAGCGGCGGACGGCTTGGGGTTCATTTGGAGGGGAAGGAGACTGCTGCGGGGGGGGGGAAAGGGATGTTTGCCTAAAAAGAATCAGAAGGGGAACCACTAGTTGGGGGCCATGAGAAAACGGTCCGGGACAGTTTACAGCACAAACTACCTCGCCAGATACATCAACTGCAGGACAAGGTTCCCGGCAGGTTAAATGAAGTGAGGGGGTCGGCCTGAGAGAGAAAAGACGCAGATTTTTTCATGGTAAACCGGGACGCAAAATTGGCGGTGGTCGTGGCCACCGTCTTCGCGGAGGAAAGGAAGTGCTATATTTACTAGAAATTCAGGGACAGAGAAAAAAATGCTGATCCAGAGTCAAAAACTCTTCTGGGGGTTTCTGGAAGAATAGTAATGCTGTGCCGCGGCGGATCAGTGGGGGGACGATTGGAGGAGGAAAGAAACTCACCAATCGCGAATACATGTTCCCGGGAAAAGAGAGACGAACCCCATGCGAACCAGGGGCAAAAACCGCAAGGGGGTTCAAGATCATCTAATCTCCCATCTAAGAATGTAGCATTAACCTGCACTTAACATCATGGGGAGGGAAACTCATGAAGTGGTGCTCTATGCAAAAGAGCAAAGGAGGGGGGGTAGCCTTAGAAGGAGGTCGCGTCTTTTTGGTGGGTAAAAAAGAAACCTGGTGAGCCCAGCACAATGTGGGAGAGGGAAAAGTCGGCAGTTGGCACTAGCACTCGAGGGAAAAAGGGGAAGAGTTTGTGATACACATTCGGGGAAGTAAACAAAGGCGACCTGAACACATTGTCAACCTTCGAGGGGGGGGGAAACTAATACTCCATCTCCCATTAAATAAGCCGCGCTACAAGGGAGAGTAAATATAGGGTACCGTTAAATTGTTTATAGTGCCGCTTATACCCAATGGGAAAAAGCAGAAAGACCTGCGCTCTCTCCTTAAAATAACTCAAGCAGCTTAAAAGCGAGCTGTCAAGGGTCTCAGGGTTAAGTGCCCAGAAGAGATTGTGGGGGTTCATTTGATTAAATTGGGGTTGGGGGGGGTGGGGGGGGGAGGGAAGGAGATTAGAAAGAGTCTTCTCTGCAACGTCGCAGGTAGGGTTGGATAAAGAGCCCGTCAAACTTGAGGCATTATGGAATTCGAAATGTGAAAGGAGGGGGGGATGGGTCTTGCCTGGGCTGACGGCGGGAGGGGTAAGAAAAAAAAAAAAAAAAAAAACCTAAAAACCATTGGTTCTGTGGGCGGTGGAGGCAACGGGGGAAACCGTTGTAAAGAATGGGGGGCGATTATCATCGGGGGGGGATTTTAACTTGCTCCAGGCACCCGCCGGTATCGAAGGGGCAACAGAGAGATAGTTTGCGCTTCTGGAGTCAATAGGATATGCGACAAATAAGGGGGAAAAAAAAAAGAAACTATCAACTCACACAAAGGAGGGAGAGAGATTAAGGGGCATGGTGTTACCCCTGAAGGGTAGACAGACGGAGAAATAGATAACGAGTAGCGGGGGTTGTAATTAGAAGAGAGCGGGACCTGTTAGCCAAAGAAAGAAAAGTCAATAATCAATCAGAGCCATCATTGACACTTTGTCCAAGGGAACAACCGAACACCTCATCCAAAAAGGGAGGAAAACATAACCTTACCAGCGGCCAGTTTGGCGGAAAAAAAGAAGGGCCGCCTGAAAACCTCTTTGAATCGGAGGGGGCCTGGGCGGAAGAACGACAGGAGTGCATATCTTACACACAAGGATCAAGCTTCGATTAGGAATGGAAGAAAAACGGAGAAAAGAAAAAAAAGCTCTGGGGATGCTGTAACTTAACGACCGCGCGCGGCCTTCCGTACTTCGCGGCGCGGGTTGAAAGTTGGGGTCGGGAGAAGGCGGAAAGAAGAACACAAATATAATTTCAAACTCGCAAAAAAAAAAGAACAAAAAACAAGTTCAAATTTGAGGTCTGAACATTGAGACGCGGAGAGGGGAAAGCAACCAGGAGCTGTTCTGCACCTCTATTAGTGGTGGACAGAGAAAGGTTGAAATTGCTGAAGGGAGGGTGCTCATACAAAAGAGAGGCCAATTAGGCCACTTTGTCACCATCGGGAGAGAAGGGGTGGCTAGGTTCCTACAAAGACCTCCGCGCACAAGGAGGAAAAAGTGAGGAAAACAGACAAACCGCAGAGAAAGAGCCAAAGAAAATCTAACCACACGGAGCGATCGAAGAGAGAAAAATGTTAATAGCTATCAACATTCGGTGAAAAGAATGATAGCCACGGAAGCGTAGATGGGAAGATGGGGGAATGTCGGGCGGGGGTCGACGCCATGGGGAAGGCCTTCGGAACAAGAAAGGACGGTTAAAAGGAAAAGCCTCATTCTTTGCTTGATCTGACCGTCGGGCGAACGGGATACCAGAGGGACACATTACAGCATGACTAGTTCAAAATAAGCCAAAAAAAAAAGGTGGTTGACGTCAGGGGAGATAACCTCTATTTTTTCTTTGGGAAAGGAATTCGGACTATTGCTTTTGAATCGGAGGCAGGGGGAAGCCATAATGGACTGGTGGCACAACTCAATTAAGGAGACTTGCGGCGTACATGCCTAGGGGAAGAATATCTAAGTCAAGCATTCTAATAACGGGAAAAAACTGGCCGGAGGGGGCGTAGGGAAGCCAGTTGGCTTGTAACTGGCCTAAACCTCTTGGGGCAACCCAACACTGGGGGGGGTCAATTGGCTGATGGAGTTTTTGAGGGACGAGGACAGACGCGCAGGGCTTCTCGACGAAAATGCCAACCAGAACGTCACAGAAGGAGGATGAGTCAAGGGTTGTAGTGAAACTCAAATCTACCTTCTCGAGATGGGACTCAGAAGCAATAATCTGCGGGAAAAAAAGCTCAGACTGTCAGTAAGTGAGCAGAAAGAGAGAAACGGTGCTGGAAGGGGTAAATCAACTAACCCATTACGACGTTCTATATAGCGCAGGAAAAAAGGGAACGCGACTACCCTAAGAGATGATTAACGCATCTTTAATTGGCCGGATAGGGGGCAAGCCTGGAGGCATCACGCATCTCAGCGGGAAAGTTTACCGAGGACAAAATTGAAAGAAAGTAGGCGTACTGAAAAGAGGCGAGTGGCAAAATGTTTCCGAAGAAGGTGAGGAGAGAGCTTCGGGGGACAAAATCGAAGGGAGGGGTTATGGAAGAGGGGAGAAACGCGAATGGGAAGATCTCCCAATTGATGTAAGAGCAGGCCAACCTGATCAAATCTAGGGGAAAGAAAGGAAGAAAATCGTGCCTCCAAACGAAAAAGAAGAAGAGAGGCATAAACTTCGACCTTTCTAGGTTCAGGGGCAAAGTGTGCCGATCGGCGCTGGGGAACGGGGGGGGTGGAACAGAAAAGAGGAGGAGAAGCTTGTGAGAGGTCTGGGGGCGAG
>Ga0179593_1424122_pt1 | contig 10200 bp, 13 predicted proteins | sample CZODoug2_1_08_16_FD_185931 | JGI IMG/M metagenome (GOLD analysis project Ga0179593, IMG submission 185931) | Vadose zone soil fungal communities from Angelo Coast Range Reserve, California, USA - CZODoug2_1_08_16fungal (PacBio error correction) | ecosystem: Environmental > Terrestrial > Soil >...
GTGGGACTTTACTGACGCAGAAACCGAGCACGGAAACTGGACTGGAAAGAGAAGGAAGGAAAAGATAAACGTATAGGGTAGAGGCACGAGATCTCGATAGAAGTGGGGACATGACGTTGGTAGTGGTGAAACGCGGGGTTAGACTGATTCGGAGGGGCTAGCTGCAAAAGGTTGGGCGGTGACCGCACGTCAAGAGCGGAAATTCTCTGTAATATCAACCAAGGGGACAATCAAGAGCTGCTAACAGCGATGGAGAGGTGCGAGTACAATACGAGGGATGGGATCAAAATCTTGGCGTAATATTGACGGAGGCGGTTTGAAACAAGAATACAATTGGCGAAGAAAGGTAAGCGTCAAAAGGAAATGAAAAGGGGCCCGATGGATCGGAGGAATGAATTTTCCCGGAGGGGCAGGGAACCAAGAAGGATCCGTGGTGAGACAAAATCAATAACGAGAAAGAGGGAGAACGATTACAACAGACCGGTGCAAACATCCCGCTAAACAAGAGACCATGTTAGAAAAAAATTGATACGGGACCTGGGCTGACAAAATATCTTCGCACTGGGGGGGGTCGGAGGAGGCTCATATCAAAATAGGTTGACGCTCAAAGATCAGGTGAAAACCAGTGTTTACTTGAAAGAAAGTGAAAAAACCGCAGTAGGTCAAAACGGGGCAGAACAAACATTCAACGCGGGGCAAGAAGGTAGAGAAGAGAAAAACAGTGCGCGGAAAGTTAGTAAAGAAGGGACCTTAGTAGAGTTTTGAAAAAAGCCATGACCGAGACTATAGACCATGAGAAAGGCAAACATTGAAACAAGAAATCAATTGCAAATTGGGGAGAAGAGGTACTAGGGCCAACTATGGCTTGTCCATAGTGCTACGCAGCGGATACATCAAAAAGTAATGTAATGGGAAGGGAGTGAGGATCAGTCTAGCTCTGCTCACAGATATAATGCCGGAAAAAAAAAATATAGAAACAAATAAAAGAGAGGTGGGAAAATGACAAGAAAAAGACTCGCAGATTTATAGTAGGGAGGAGGACATCTGCGATAGGAGAAAGTTTGTCAGAGTTTGTTTGGGATTGGGAATCGAACAAACCATATTCCAGGAGAACACACGGTGCAGGAGGTTGATTGGGGTTTGGGGGGTTGTGACAAAAGAACCAGAAAAAGGCTCCGATCATGGGCCGTAAAACAAAAAGAATACACACATGGGAAGGAGGAGGCCCACAGGAAACAGCAGAAGCGAAGTGGACTTGGATGCAGCAACAGAAAAAAAGGTGAGTTTGGGGGGCCTTCAGTTGAAGGAAAAGCGCACCGCCAGACCGCGGCAGGGGGAAAGCAGGTCTGTTTGTAGTCAAAACCACAGGGAGAACGGTGGTCATGCCTGAACTACTGAAAAATAGATGAAATGTGGAGACTTACTTTCATAAAGATGGAAAAGGGAATTTGGAGGACACGGAGGGGGGAACCATGGGGGGCAAGGGCGTTCTGGGAACAACGCAGAAGTTGAAATGAGGATCACGGTGCGACAAAGGGATGGTTGGGATGCGGAGAGATGCGCGAAAAAGAGGAAATGAAATCCCAGATCGTCTACGGCCGGTAAAACAGCGAGGGGTACACGAGACTGGACCTCTGCTCAAGTTTTTACATTCGCACGAGATTGAAGAAAAGGGTGACTGGAAGATAAAAAAGGGCCTAAACTACGACCCTCCTCCACAGATTCAGCGCCCAAATATTAGCGAAGAGAGGAACCTGCAGCTGTTAAAAGAAAAGAATCGGGAGTGCACTTGTCAGAAGGACCCTGGAGGTGAACGAAAAGTAAGAAGAAATCAATCTAAGGAGGAAGGGGGTTTTTTTCTCTAGGAATACGAACAAAAAAAAGGGACAACGGCTATCAAGGAGAACAAGTTAAAGAAAACGCACAGAACCAACAAAACATGAGGCGGATGTTTGACCATTCGGTCAGGAAAGACCCAGGGGAGCTTTTGGACCAGAAAAGGACGGGGAAAAATCCGGAACTTAGGCGAGCCAACCTTCTATCTATTGGAGATCGGCTAGGGGAAGTGGCTTGGCTTGAAAACTCGGATCAAGGGGAGCTACCCATCTGAAGACCCGTTCCACTAAGGGGGAGCTTAACCCTTCATAGGACCTTGGATCCTGGATCAACGGAGGGAACGCGGATCAAGGGATACAAAGGAACTAAGGAGCACCACGCTCCTGGTTTATGTCGCAAGGGCCCATATTTAATAAAGTGAAAAGTCCGGTTAGGGAAGGAGGAAAAAAAGGTGGGGGCAGTCGGTAAGTGAACGAAACAGAAAAAACAGGAAGGACAGCGGACTCAGAAGCGGATTCAGAAAGACCGTCCTTTAAGGGGTTTGATAAGTAAAAGCACGAGGGCAGCTGAAAAGCCGACTTCTTTCTGGGAGATACAAGTCGGAACCAGCGCAAAGGGGAAAGCACGCCGTGAGGAATCTCGCGACCAAAAAAAAAGGAAAAGAATCTGAAACGACCTGGGCGCGGTGAAAAGGTGCCGCGGTACGTCTCATCGCTCTTATCGAAAGAACAGAAGTCGCGAGACTCCTCGGAGGGGGGGAGACAGCGGGGGGGTCAAACATAGAGGAAAAAAAGAAGGAAGGCAAGAGTTTCGGCGGCGAGGCGGCGGGGTCTGCAAGGTAGAAAGGCACTCAAAAGGAAAATGCCAAGAAAATGATCGTCATTCCCGAAAAAACCTGTTTGGAAAAAAAAGGGCTTACAAGGGGGGGGGGGGCAAGGCGACACCAGAATCACAGATCGTGGTAGTCCAGAAATCGTAACAGGATCTGAAAACCGGTGCAGAAAAAATAAGCGAGGCGGATCCAAGGTACCAAATATGGAAAGGGAAGGGGAAACGTCTGAGGAGGTAACGGTAGCGAAAGGAGAATAATGAAAAAAAAGGGATACAAAAACGGAGGAGAGTTCCGTAAATCCGTCTTTGTGTAAACAAGATTAAGGAACAGAAAGGGGGCTACTCAAAGCGCAACGAGGGGTGGGGGGGTGTAAGTAACTGGGGGGCAGGGGAGATTTGTATCACAAGCTTTGCTTGTAGTATTCCTCGAGCAAAGAAAGCCAAAAGGAAGGATTAAAGAGGGAATGAATTGCGAACTCACGCCAGAGCCAGGGAAAGAGCCTTGGAACGCGCGCATTTGAGGCAGCAGGATTCGCAGCGACTATGTTGGCGCTGAAAGGGTGTCGGAGGCTGGTAGAAGGGCAAGGGCATAGAACAATGTTTCGGAAAGTTGAGGGACGAAACGGTTTGGGGGGGAAGGAAGAAAAGTGCGTCGATTTACAACAATCGCGTGGGACCGCATGGGGTAAACTCAAGTAGGAGCACGCCACTGTCCGGCTTTTCAAATCATGGCATGGACAATCCTCATCATAGAGGATCGCAGGGCATAAAGAGGGAAAACTGTAACTCCCTTAAAGCCTCAAAAAAGGGAATTCAAGTTACCGCGGGGAAATGATACAAAAGTGCGTTCGTCATCGAAATGAGAATCGAGGAATGACGGTAAGGGGGCAGTTGGATAAATAGAACGCTCACAGGACCAACTCGTACACTGTGGAGGCTACAGAAAAACTTCAAAAAACAGAAATGCGGAAAATCCCAGTCCACGGAGAGTGCCTGCTGTTCCAAGGAATTGTAGCCTTCCCCCATGAAGGGTTATTCTTTGGGGGGTAAGGCAAAGGATCTCAGCGTTTTTTGTGTCAAAAACCAAGGACACGACTGCCACGGGGAAGTTTCACGGGAACTTTTTTGTAAAAAAAGCTAAACCAAATATGAGACAAATTAGATAGCGAGAGGGAGCTAGAAATCGAAAAAGATGCGGGTGGCTTGGTCAAGGAGTGTCGGCTTCCTCTCAGGGTGAAGCATTCCTGATGGCTCTGACCGTCTTGGTGTGGGTGAGCGGATTATAAGTCATGGATAAGGAGCGACAGCAGTATAATGCTTAAATGAGGGGGGGACTGGGAGTATAGACACGGGCGCTCAAAAAGGGTTGGGGAAGCCAATTAGTGCAAGGCTCGGACAAGTGGGGGCAATAATTTGCTGCCATGAACAGGTTTTCCTATGCCTTAGGACATGGGCGGAGGTGCAGGAGGCATGAAAATCAAGAAAGGGGGGCATGTTCGCAGAGGTTTGAGGCCGTGTGGGGGGATCGAAAAAGATTCGTCTGATCCAGGAATTTTTGCCCGCGCGGGGGAACTGATAATGGGGGGGTTAACGGGAGGAGTAAACGGAACTTGGAAACGATAAGCTTCCAAAATAGGGTTGAAAGAACTAGAATGAAACAGAAATAAGTTTGCACAGAGGGAAAGGGGGAAGCCGGATCCATCATGGAGGGGGAGAGGAACGGTTTACACAAAACGGCTCTGCCGGTCGATCGACTTCGTTGGGTGCAGAAAGACGGAGAAAGGGAGGTCCGGGAGAAAGAGGCACATTACTGCCCCCTCGGAACGGCCCGAATTCAAAAGTGAAGATAGGAAACCAGGTCGAAACTCAAGAAGACAACTTTCAAGCAGACGAAACTTACTTTAAAGATCAGGAAAGCGAGAGAAGTGGACTGGCAGCTACCTAGCGGATTCCTCGAAGTCTCTCGGCGAGAGAGAGGGGAGCGCGGGTAGTTGACCAGAATTTAAGAGGCGTGAGGACAAAAGGGTGGATCGGCGAAAGCCAAAACGACGTGAAAACCGCGAACCAAAGAAATCAAAAAATAAGTGACGAGGAAAAAACGACAGTCGTTTGATTTTCAAGAGGGGGGCACGGGAATACAAAAGGGGTACGTGGAGGAGGTGATTGAAGAAGGCAAAAAGAGCTCAACAACACAGGAAGAGGATGAAGAGAGGGAAGGGCCTGGGACACAAAAAGCACACTGCTGAATAAGGATTCCCTCGAAGAACTAACTTCTGGTAAGGGAAAGAATAAATCGATAGAAGGGCAGGGGGAGTTTAAAAAGTTTTCTCGGGTCAAAATATTCGGGTGGGTTAACTGCTGGGAAGGGCGTTAAGGAGACCGCAACGATGCACTAAATTCTCTGTAATATAAAATGACCCAGAGCTCTATGAAAGATCAGAAAGGACGAGGGAGCTATAGGGAGAAGGGGCAGAACTCTAGAGAATGGGGCAGAGATGTGTAAGGGGGGGTGTCGGCTTGAAAGGGTAAACACTTGTAAAGATAGAAATGGGAAGCAACTTAAAGGAGGGGGAAGGGACTCCGAGGGCTCGGGAAGGGCTTGCGGCGAACGGACACCCAAAGATCCACGGGGGGTAGTAAGATCGACGAAACGAGGGGGACACCCACGATGCACAAGAATAAACATCGAGAATGATCGGAAGCGCTGCAAAATAGGATGGTGAAAGAGATAGCTAGGAAAATAAGTTGGCGCTCACATATCGGTAAAGGACAGTGTTACTTCCAGGGACGGGGTAAAAACTTCTCAGCGGGTCCTCCAGATGGGGGGAAGGACAAGAGGCCGGCGGGCGAAGGACTTATGGGAAAAAGGAAAGGGGGGGGCGAGAGGAGGATTGAGGGGCGGAGGGAGAGAGCCGAGGGTGAGGGTGTGGGGGAATGTGGAGGGGGGTGTGGGGGAGGAGGGCGGGAAGGGGGGGCTGGGGGGGGGAGAAAGGGGCAGGGTTTAAGGGAAAGGGTGGGGGGTGAGGGGGAAGATGGGGAGGGGTGAGATGGTGGAGGGTGTGGGGGGGGTAGGGGGGTGGGAAAGAGGTGGGACGGGAGGGGAAGGATGGGAGGTAGGGTGTGAAAAAAGGGAGGGAATGTGCAGAGTGGCGGGGTGGGGTGGGGTGAGAGGGAGAGCGTCGAAGGGGGGTAGTGAGGGGGGCGAGAGGGGTAGAGAGAGAATAAGTAGGGGTCGGGGGATGAGGAGGGGAAGAGAGAGAAGAGGGTGTGTACAGAGGGAGAGGGTGGGGGGAGGCACAAACGGAGAATAGGTGGTGGTGGGTTTAAGTTAGAGGGTGGGGGGTAGTTGGAAATGGGGACGAGGAGTGAAGAAATGAGAGAGGGGGATATTCTCAGGAAGGAAAAGGGAAGGGCATAAAGAGAGGCAAAGGGAGATACTCAGTGTCCCAAAAATGGCTATTTTGGAGCAGCCTCCATAGAAGACAGACTAAGGAATGAGTAAAAAAAAAAGGAAAGGGAAGAAAATATGAAAACGGGTTCATAGCTGTACAAAGACAACTAGGGATGGGACTAAACCATGGTGGGGCAGCGCCCGCGGCGAAGGTTCAGACAACTAGGAAGGAAGAAAATGTAAGGGGGGTCGAGAAGAAAAGGGAAATCCATCCAACGATAGAGGGAAAAGGTAAGAAAAGAAGTCTGTTCCTTCAACATCGTAAGGACGCCGACAAGACCAAGTAGAAAAAAAAATCGAAAGGCTAGTATTAGGTAGCCAGCGAGGATAGCGCAAGGGGGGTGGAGAGTTTACGAGGGAGAACCAAATGCCGAAACGACCGGGCCGGGGAGAGGGGTTCGTTTTTTGTTGGCAAAAAAAACAAGCAACAACATGGAAAACGACACAAAAGAAATAACAGCATGTGGGAAACATCAGGGCAGCGCCTCCGACTGGCGTGGAATTCACGCAACCCTAGAAAAAAGGGGGAGGGTCACGGGGGAGCAGAGGATAAAGGGCGCGGGGGAGATGTTCATTTTGATGACTTGAAAACGCCAGGGGAAGAGAAAGGAATCCATTGTAGAGGACCCGATGTGCAGGATGGAAAAAGGTCGGAATGACGAGAATGGGGAGAAGTTCATGGGAGAAGCTGGAGGGGGGAGGGCAACGATCAAATTTTTTGCCCTGGCGGCCGAGACGTGCAAGGGGGGAAAAGGGGGATCTAAGTGGGGGGGCCCAAATAGACAGAGGAAATTAAAGACAGATTAGCGTTTAAAAGGAACGATTTACCCGGTCACGGCTAAAGAGAGATGGAGGCAACGGAAAACCGGGAGGAAACGAGATCCGAAAACAGTGTTGCTTAATTAAATAAAAAGTAGGCTCGAAACAAGCAGGGCCGCTCGACAGCGTCCTGAATCAGACGGCTCGGTTTCCACGGATAGATGCCATGATGAAGAAGTCAGTCAGGGGGGGAAGAAAGCAATCTAAAGGCGTAGGATGGAGAAGCGAAATTATACGGCAGACAAGGAAAAACAAGTCCCCCACAAAAGGAGGCGAGGAGAACCAGTTCACCAGGAATCTGGGTGACAATCGAGGGGTCAAGGAAAAAACTCGCAAAAGGCTAGCGAGGGGCGACGGGATATTCTATTGGCAGAAACGACATAACGGTAGACAGGTTGCAGCCGGACCGGAAGAGGGCATATATGGTGGAAAATGGGGAAGGAGCATCCGGTAAGCTTCCAATCTCCACCGGGAGATCAGGCGCAAAGATTTATAGGGGAAAAACATTTATTTATGGGAGAGGAACATTGAACATATATAACACTGAAGAACGACTGCGCTGGGGGGAGGGATGATTACCTCTACATGGGGGGGGGAAATAGGAAGAAGGCGAAACTCCAATACCGGCAAGCAGAAGAAACGACTAAATTCATCAAGAGAAAGGAACTTGAAATCTGTTAAAATAAGGGTCGCCCACATTCCAGAAATCAACCCCTCACGAGGTCATTATTTTCCTATAAAGAGGAGAGATTAGAAAGGAAACTGGAACAACTGGATTACACAGCAAGGGAAGGAATAGATCGCAAATGATTAGGAAGAGGAAAGAGGGTAGATTAAAGTTCAAAAAACAAAAATATAACGGTCATCAAGTGCCGAGTAAATACTCAGCTTGATCTAAATAAGAATCGGTAGGGCAGAAGGTCATATTGGGAGACATCTTTCAGAAACAAAAGAAGGAAGGCTCGCGGTCAAAAGGGGCCGAAGGTTACGGTCTCAGGGAGGGAGTCCGGGGTATTGCACTGAGAAAGGGAGTGCCAAACCAACTGAGCGTTATCAATTCCCTAAAACAGTTTCATGGTTTTTTCACGTGGATTCAAGAGGACATCCGCGCACAGAAAATCATGCGTGGGTTTCTTCCGAAGAAAAATCGGAGACCGTACGTCTTTAAGGGGGGGGGGGAGCTTATTGGGGAAGTCTATACCTCCGAGCGCAGGAGTCCAGAGTTAAAGGTTGAATGGGGGAGAAACGTGCCAGGCTGGAGGGAGGAGATATATTCTAAAGACAAGACAATCGAAGATGATCGGGGGGGCGAGGGGCCAACGTACCGGAAGACTCAGTTGGCAACAAATTAATGCACTTAATTGAACAGAATGGCTACTCAAAACAGAAGCAGCTTTTTTGTGGGCAGAAAACGGTGGGGAGCGCCAAGGGAAGCGGGGGCGCTGTTTCAGAGAGAGCAACTCGACCAAGAACGACGGAGAGAGCATCGACTGAAAGGTGGCGTTCAACAGCGGCCTTAATGCCGAGCCGGGAAAACAGCGAAATTATTAAGGAGGGAGGAGACGAGGAGGGGACTTCAGGAGGGTCGTCCTCGGCAGGCAAGGGGGGAAAATCTTGGGAATCACAGCAAGGGGGAAGGAAGATTGGGCAATCGGTGTGGAGGAAAGCATTGCGCCGAGGGGTACGTTACCGCATGGGGTACAGAGAGGGCAGAATAAACGTGAGCCGGGAGGTATTCCGCTGTCGCAGAGGCGTCAAAAAAACGTCCATCCCTGCAGACCGCACGTCGGGAGGATAGGGAGGGATGAGGAGTCAAAAACTTAAGTCCCCTGAGGGCCAAAATGTCGTATCCTCAGGGGGAAAAGCAAGAAAGTGAAAACAGTCGGCGGCATAGGGGGAAATGAGAAGGAGTTCTTAGGCCTCACCGTTAAAAAAAAGGTCGGGGTCCGGAAAAAAACTCGCTGAACCTTGCACGCGTAGCTGGGAATTCAGAACCTCGTGAACAAACGACAAGAGAAGAAAACTTGCGAAGACGTCCACAAGTCGAGGCGGGGCAAAGGGGGAATAAAGTCCAAAAATGCCTTGGGTGATTTGGAGGACCATGAAAATGTTGTGAGAAAAAAAAAAAAAAAGATAACCTCAGAGAAAGGGTAAAGTTTCTAAATAGGGGTACAGAAGGGGAACCCCAAAGGCATAAAAAAAATAGCGATACCAAATTCGGCGCGATTTTCGGACCGAAAGACCGAAAGACTAAGCAAGAGTTTGGTTGGAGTCCGAACTCATACATGGGAAGGATATATTATGGGAGGAAGAGAATAATGTTTTTTTGTTGGAGAGGGATTACTACTCGGTCCTATGAGATTAGCCTGAAAGAAGGGCACGAAGTCTTCATTATTTGCTTTGAGGGAGGCTTAAAAGGTGGAGCGCAAAATGGTTTGTTATTAAAGAAAAAGGAAGGGGACACGGCGGTTTGGGGGGACAGTGATTTGGGCTGCCGGTTGGTTCAGAGCCTTTTTGTAAAAATATCCATGGGGGGAGAGGGCTGAGGAGGACTGCGAAAAAATCTAATCGGGACAATGAGGTAAACTGAAGAGGGTGTCACGGGACCGGGCGGGTGACTCTGATCAGACCGGATGGGGGGAGCCATCTTAGGGGTGAAAGCTGGATAGTTGTTCAAGGGGAAATAAAATTTTGAAACAGGAGCCAACATTGGGATGAAGCGAGAGACACACAAGAAGATAAGTTTTGAGAAAAAAGGGAAAGCCGCGGAACCAATGTGTTAGGAGTAGGGGGTCAGGTGGAGGTGATTCCTAGTGGCCTCTGACGCAGGACGATTCTGCGGACAGGGAAAAAAAAAGGGGAGAGGGGCGGGTGCAAGCCTCAAACAAAGAAGAAGAGTCTCGTGCCCGGCCCGAGTTTCAAAGTTGCAGGAAAAAAGTCTATACGCCTACAAGTGTCTCGGACACTGAAAGGCAAGAGGAAGTGACACGCTAAGAAGTCGCGTAATGGGGGAACGGTGTAACTATAGTCCGAAGAGGACAGAAGAATAGTTGGTTTGGAAGCGGGAAGGGTTTTGATATTAACAAAGAGGGGAGTCTTTGCTTCGAAACGAAAAAATGTTGCTACAGCAAGAAGACCAAAGAATGACAAGGAAAACATAAGGTAACGCGCAAAGAGAAGCTAGGAGGGAGTGACTAAGAAACTGATGGAAGAGGGCCGCAGGCTGGGAAAGGGGTTCCGGGAATCGGTTGATAAGGCGAAGA
>Ga0179593_1437251_pt1 | contig 10200 bp, 7 predicted proteins | sample CZODoug2_1_08_16_FD_185931 | JGI IMG/M metagenome (GOLD analysis project Ga0179593, IMG submission 185931) | Vadose zone soil fungal communities from Angelo Coast Range Reserve, California, USA - CZODoug2_1_08_16fungal (PacBio error correction) | ecosystem: Environmental > Terrestrial > Soil >...
GCTACCACGGGAGCGATCCGACGGACCATGAAGATGGTTTGAAACCAAGGTCAGGAGTCATGATCCATGAAGGAAAAAACCTTCAGGGGACAAACCCAACAGAGCTTCAGGGCGGCACAAGAGAAAGAGGAGAAACCTGGACTGGGATGGTGGGGCCAAACATCGACGGTCTCGGACCTTTCAAAGCCCGACTCCTGGAAGCACAACAAAGAACGAAGTATCAACGAAGGTCAAACAGGAGGGAAGTCAGGGAGGCTACTAGACCCCATCATGTCCTTGGAAAAAGAAGCCTGAAGCAAGGTCACGAAAACAACCGGAGGGGGTTAAGTCATCGCACGTGGGCGACTTCGCTGTGGCGTTCCAATACCTCAAGAAAAAGGGTCCTGGACCGGAAAAAAAAAAAAAAAAAAAAAAAAAAAAAAAAGAAAAAAAGAAACAAAAAAAAAAAAAAAACAAAAAGAAAAAAAAAAAAAAAAAAAAAAAAAAAAAAAAAAAAACAAGAACAAAATAGAAGAGCAAGGGCATCTATGAAGGGCAAGTCGGAGGGACTCGAAAAAAAAAAAGAAGCACAGTTGAATTTACGTGCTCAAGAAATCGGGCTGGAGAGGGGAAGGGGGCCCATAAATGAAGAGGAGAGGGGGGGTGGATTTTCCAGGAATAATGACTCTCAGTTCGGGCGACTAGACACGTACTCTCTGGAAAACGGGGGCAAAATCAGGTGGGGGACCCACGGGCAGGGCATGACCGCGAGGACTGGTAGAGATGAAAGACGGGGGAAGGGAAAATAAAGGGACTGCTACCGGCGACGAATTCAATACGTGGTGAATCCGGGAAGAGACGTGCCGCAAGTTAAACGTCCGCGTGAACTGTGGGGAAGAAGAGATGATAGAAGAGAAGACAAAACAAGTGCTCTTCACGGGGGTACCAGGTAGGTAGCAGCAAGGGGGGGTCCTCTCCTACACATGGGCTCAGGACAGGCTCCGCTTACGCTACGTAGAAGAGGCATCGGAGAGAAGGAACTAGGGTTCCAGGACCTGAACCGATTATCTCGCTCCAGGGGGAAATTGACTATCTTCGGAGGAGAAGCGCCACTTCTGTGGTGCGTGGGGTGAAAAAACCTGATGCGGGCATCGAGGGAAAAGACTCCATGGGGAGAGATGTGGGTGAAACACCAAAAGTTGAATTTAATTAAGAAAAGCAGCGACACGCTAGAAACTACACATCATTTGAACTTAGGTGTGGGTCCTGATATTTGAAAGGATAGGGATAGGTGAACGCAAGGGGGGGAAGGGGGGGAGTGCTGAATAAAAAATAAACGTGGAAACTGGCGGTAAATAAAGCAGTGATCTTGAGGGGGACTAACCGGGGAAATCGGGTAGCACAAGCGTGCAGGGATGTAGTCAAAACTGGGACACAAGGGACGAAAAGTGGGGGGAGACCCCATTTAGGAAAAGATTCAAATTAATTATTTCCAAAAGTAAGAGGAAGGGAGACCCGTGATGGAAAGTTGTCGCCTGAAGGGTAAGCTACATGGCGGGAGGATGAAAGGGAAAAAGGGAGTGGGAAGAAAGGGAGCAAAAGGAGTGCGGGCGTTAGGAAGCTAGCTTCGAAGGGGCGCATTCCTCTCTTCAAGGGAGCTGGTTGGGGGGGGGGGTGGGGGGGGGGTCTTTCGGGGGGTTCAGGAAAACCAAGATTGTGTCCCCTGCTTAAAAAAGAAATCAAACTATCAAAAGGCAGACCTGGACGAGAGGGGATAAAACAGCCAATCCCTACTTTCTGAGCTACGGCCTCGTAAAAGGCTAAAGCATCAAGTTTATCGACCAAGAAAGGAGACGATTCGAAAATCATAGCAAAGTCGGTGTGGCAGGGGGGCGCAAAACTTCAACAGGGATAAGGAAAAGGGGATTGAAGTCTTCCAAATGGGTTTCTAACGGGCGGGAAGAAACCCAGGCGAAAAAAGAGAAAGGAGGCACAAGATCGACAGAAAAGAAAAGAAATAATGGGAGGGGGAGATTAGAAACTTTAAAATTTTTGACCACGCCTACGTAGGAAAAGATCAGAAAACAACAACGGAAGGGGGGGAGGAAGGGGAAAGAAGAGAGTGAAGTGGGCGGATCTCCGAACGGGTATACTCAGCACGAAAGGCAAAACATAATTGGAGGGGATGGAGAAGGACTGAAGACGTCTCGCTGAATTTGATGCAAAGGGTGGAAGGGGAAGGGAAGTAATCAAAAGAAAAGCAGATGGCAAAGAACACAACAAGTACTTCCAGACGAAGGACAAATTGGGAATCATTTTAAAGGGACTAAACCAAACAAAAACTGCTCTTATAGGAAAAATGCGGTCGGACTATTCTGACAGATCCTTTGGTAGGTACTCGACGCGAGGGAGCCGGGCGGTAAAGACTCCGGCCCGGTCGTTCGGTTTTTGGCAGAAACTGCAATGGGTAGAACATTTGAGGGTATGATTGGGGTTGAAGAAGGAGGGTGGGGACGATCTGGTTGAACTCGGAAAATACCACGAAGAACAAAAACATGGGTAGGGTGGGGAAGAGCAACTATGGAAACAAACATAGTCTTTTTCTCCCCCGAAGCAGCTCACTCTAACAAATGAAGGGTAACGTTGGAATAACTAACGAACAAAATCCTTAAACCATTCATTAGCAGATAACGGTGTATCAGGGGAAGCTCAATAGAGTAAACGTTTGAAACAGTTTATGGCTTTAAACCCTTCCATCAAAGCCAGGGTTCTTCCCCAAAGGAGAAAGCTCTTTAAAAAGGTATCTCCCGATCCTGAATCGCTATGCAGAGAGCCAAGGGAACCGGAATCGGGTATCCATCCCCTTGCCGAACGCCTCTGAAAGGGGAAATTTTCAAAAATTTGGGGGGGCTGTAAACCTTACAACGTCACAGAGAGAAGACAAAGGTAGATCCAGGAGCAACGCATTTCGACCATAAAAGAAATGTCCAAGTGGGATGGAGAAGGCGACTTCCGATAGCTGCACTGAAAGTTTGGGGGAAACCAAAAAAAAGAATAAAACCTGCGGTCCTGCTAGGGGGGAGGGGGCAATCAAAGTGGGGAAAAACTCGTGCCGCACAAAGTCCTTTCCGGCGAAGAGGGCGGCACGAGGATAGAAGGAAAACGTGTGGGGCGCACTCGTAACTCTTGTAGAGGAAGGGAGAGGAGAGAAGGAGTCCTCCGGCCGCTCTGTACAGAAGCGGCACGATCGCAGAGACTGGATCAAAGAGTTTTAGCGCGACGCTAAACTCGAAGAGGGAGGAGATGCGGGCAGGGACAGCAGTCGTAGGCGTGAATATTTATCCCCTCCGCGAGAAAGGTGGAAAATTCAGCAATATCACAATGCCACCACGGAATAGGCAAATGATCGAAATTTCTCAACTTGCTGAATTTCTGGCCCACTCGAAAACCGACGACGCGGGTTATGCCAAAAGGCGAACCTGGGACTAAACATGATAGAATTGGAATCAGTGTGGAGAGAAAAAAGTAGCCAAAAAAAAGCTGCGAGCCCGTTTCTGTCACCAACGCGCCGCAGAATTATGGCCCGGAAAGGGTAAATCGATGCGAAAAGGTTCTTATCCTGAAAAAATCGGAACTCACGCTTAATTTTTTGATAAAAGGAAGGGGAAACAATCATCGGGAGAATTGATTAAGACCGCCAGTTATTCGGTCGCGGCAAAAAAAGGAGGAGGCGAAAGATGGATGACGCAAAAGGGAAAAATCATCCTTCTCGACAAAAGGGAGATAATTCAGAGTTTGAAAACGGCCAACCTGAAGGGGAGGTATGAAACAAAGCCATTGTGGGAGAAAAGTCGGTCAGTTGAACGAACGGAAAAGAATAATAGACTTTTGGGTGGAAACAGAATCGTATAAGCCGGTGGGGTTGGCTTCTTCATGATTCAGCATAATTAAAGGGAAAAAGGCCCAAACGCATACGGCTCGATGTCTGGGGCCCACCAACGCGTAGGAATATAGCTTTCTAAGGCAAATAGTTGGGTGGCAAAAAAAGGGGGGTGCCATAACAGGGGAGAAAGAACCTAAAGGGTCAATCACCATCAGCATTGCAGGAACTGATCCGTGGTTGGCGGGAGACTTAGAAAAACAACAAAGAGGGGAGGGGGGGGAAAATAGGGGCACCCGCAAGGCCCGTAGAATGGACCATGCAAGAGGTGATGACCCAGGAAAAGGGGCTCATGGAGAGAAATGGGAAGGGACCAAAATCAGGAGGAACAAAAAAAAAAACATAATCTTGCCCTCTGTTCTACATCCATCCCCAACGTGGGAGATCCAGAATATAGCAGGGGGAGGGGGGGGGGGAGCTGGACCTTTCAATATTATCTTGACTGGAACGACCATACCAAAGACAGTTTAATCCCCGAGCATTTCAAACACGAAAAATGACGTGCTCATCTGGAAAGGAAAACCCACCACATTTAATCATCCACTCGCCTAGAAGGGGAAAAAAAAAGGGGGGACGTATTTCGCGCCCTGGGGGTTCGATCCGGCCAGAGTTGGTTATCAAAAGCCGACAAGGAAAAGTTGAAGACATGAAAAGAGATCGGAGAAAAGGGGCAGGAGGACAACCTGGTGAAGGGGGTGTATCTCGCAACAGAAAAAGGACTACGGGGGATTCAAGCGAGTAGGCTCCAAAGGCAGAGGCGCTGGATAAAAAACGGGAGGCCAAGAAAGTAGGGAGGAGCTGGGGTTTAGGTTCCAGTATAACTGGGAAGCGCATTTTGCTGGGCCGACTAGGAAAAACAGGCGCTTGGGGAAAGGGAGGTTCAGGTTCTTTAAGTTGTCCTTGGCCATAAAAGCGGCGGTAGGTAAGCGTTCGATCTGGGGAAAAAGAATACTTCGACAGGTCGGGACTTTCAGGAATCAAGGAGGGAAAGGGTTCCGAAGGAAAGAAAGGTTGGAACAACAACGGGGTGACTGTAAAGACGAAATGTGTCACTCCTACAGGGAGGAGATGAAAGAATACTCGTCATTAAGGGGAGCGGGTAAACTCACTGGGAGAAAGGCGAAAAATCATAGGTAGCGTGGAGTCGAGTACTCATCCACGGTCCTTCTATTCCTTAAAAGCGGAGAGAACAGCCGGATTAAGCGAGCTAAAGGAGGTGGTAAAAGGTAAAGATCTTCCGGAAAGCTGGCTCCCTCGACAAATGTAGGTGGTGGGAGTAAAGCTGGGGGGGTCAACCGAGGGGCCTCGCAGAGGCAGGCAGCGTGGACCCCAAAAGTCAGGGGGAAAGCAAATCGAAAAAAAGAAAAGTTCTGGGCTCGATCAAATACTGGGGGAAATGGGTCTGAACTTAAGGATCAAAGGGAGTACGGGGGGGAAGCAAGTTTGGTAGGTTAAAATCGGAACCGTTGGACACTTTCCGGAGGATAAGAAAAGGCGTGAAAAAAACCCGTGAAAGGGGAGGGGGCCGGACCTAGAGGCAGGCGGGCGGGAATAGGAACACCTGCGGAAAAATTTAAAGGGGCCATACCCAGTGTCGGGGGGGGGGACCGTCAAAGGTAAAGTTTCCCAGAGTTAAGAAGGCACCAGGAGGAGGGGGGAGGGTAAAGGTATGGGACTGAACTGGGAATGCTTGAAAAGGCTTGTGATTACAGGTTGTCAAGGGATCATGTGTGCGAAATAGCTTCATTAGCTCGACTATGGCGACATAAAACGCATGTAGCCCTGTAAAGGAGAAGGTTTGGGGGGGGAGGGGATATTTTAAGCAAAACCACAATTGTCCATGGCATCAGTCATAAAAGGAAAAAGGCGGACCCAGGACTATGAAGAAAAACTGCGCCCTAAGGAAAACTGGATCTAACAGCTCTAAAAGTCAAAGAGGACAAGCAAAAGGAAGCAAAGAGCGGACAGAAAAAAGTGGGGATATAACCCCTAAGCCAGCGGGTCCTTTGGTTTTCCGGGCCGGGAAAACCTTTATGTAAGGGACCAAAGATTGACCTGAAGGGAAGAAAGGTTGGGGGGGCCATGACGTGAGGAACCCATTGCGGAACACTACGTCTAAAAAGAAGGCAGAACGATCACATACAGAAAATAAAGAAAGGGGGGGGAAAGGGCAAAAAAAACTTTATAACTTTTTCGAGAATCCAGTTTCCCAATGCGAGAAAAAAAAAAAAGAGAGGAAATAGAAGAGATTACTAACGGGCGGGCGGAGCGCCCAAAATTGATATGGAAAGACGCCGAAATGCATGATGTCGTGGGTCATCGGGAAGATCCCTTTATGTTTGGAGGGATCCTCACGAAAGGAGGCAACCAAAAGCAAAACGAAGGCAATATGACTGACGAAAGGGGGGGGGGCAAGGAAAAAAGAAACGAAAACACAATACTTCGGATTAGAGTGGCGCATTCGTCTATGGCCGTAAGGGGGGGAAGAGACGCTGGAAGGGAAGCCGTTGCTCGGGTGAGACCAGTAACGTAGGCTGTTTGGTCACCTGGGCAGAACGCCGAGGGGATGAGGTGGCCAAGAAAAGCGTGGGAAGGTCAAAAATCGCCCAAGCACCCAACCATTCGGAAAGGAAGAAATGAGGAAAGATGAAGACAAAAAATAGGACGAAGCTATGAAGGCTCTAACGAAAGACAAAGAAGATTCGGACAAATGAAGGGTACATACAGAAAGCCAGACCAAAGGCAGACTAACGAACGACCCTTAAGTCGGGGGGAAGAGGAAGCGGGCTCTGGAAACTACTTTAGGTATGCCGCTGAAAGAAAACATGGGATGGAAAACAGGGTGATTGGTGAGCATGAACGATCCTGAACAAGAATAAAACCGGAAGAGGCAGGCCACGCAAAGGGACGTGTCCAAGAGCTGAAAGGACTCCCGAGGTGTCAAAGGGGCTTGGCAGCGAAAGGGGAACACGACGTCACCCGAGCCCAAAGGGAGAAGGCGTGGAACAATAACGCACAGGCAAAAAGACTAAAGTTAAAATTTATAGAGTGTGAAAGAAAGCTGTTCCTAAGCTTCACTGAAATGGGGGAAAAAAAAGGCGGAGCCCCTTGAGGCCTGCTCTTGGAGAGACCGCCATCAGGTGACACAGGAACGCCCACTAAGTTCCGAGACGCAGACGAGATAGAAGGGGGGGGAACAGGCCAAAAAAACGGGAAGGAATGAGAAAAACTATGGGACAGAGACTTTTTTGCGCCGCCCGCTCTGAAAAGGCGAAGAGAAGACTATCGCGGAGGGAGCAACACGGTATACGGGAAAACTTGCTGCAACAAAAAAAAAAAAAAAAAACCCACAATAAAAAGAAAAAAAAAACCCGACAAAACACAAAGAAAAGAAAACAACAACAACCCACACCCACCCCAATAACTCGCTAAATTAGGTGGAAGAAAAAGTGGGTCGGATCCCAGGGCATGTTCCCGATTGACCCACCTTTGGGGAAGTTCTTCACAGATCTAAAGAGACCACCACTATTCTAACATTCGTCTGAAGCGGTACTGTGGGAAGCCACATGATCTCAGGAACTCCAGACCGAAAACTTGGAGAGGTAGACTTGAACGAAAAGGATCGCCTCCATCTCTAGGTAGCAGTGCGCGCAAGGGGTAATCGCAAGACCACAAACGCATAGTTGTGGCAAACGGTTTCAAAAGAAAAAGAACGATTCTCCCGGTTCAGGAGCCGCAAATCCGCGGAAAAAAACGCTTAGGTTTTTGTGGATCGAAATCTTTGGAGAATTCCTCTTAATCAGTGTACTCCAGTGAGATAGCGGGTCGTGGACGTCATTAGTACTCGATGCGAGGGGGGGGGGACCCCCCGGTCCCAGAACGAGGGATCGCCCAGGGCGCTACGCACATCACACGAGGGTTGGGGGTTTTCTCCCTGAGTCTTAATTTTCCCGTTGACATAAAAGGGGGGGGGAGCACTGGGAGTCCGGGCAGCTGGGGCCCGCAGGCAGAAAGCCTTTTTGGAGCTCGGGGGGATAACGCTCAAGTTGGGAATGGGCGGCGGCCAGTGAAAGAATCATATCAGCGGAAGTCCTCTCTGGAATGGCTGCCACCAGAGAAACGGGGGGGGACGAAGGATTGTCGCCGAAGATCTGCCCGCATCTGTTTTTGCCACAAAAACAACATGCGCTCCAGGAGACTGGGTCGCACAAGGCATGGTCCCGGCCGAAGATTCCCCCGTTCCGGGGAAGCTCTCAAGCAACAAAAAACTTAGGAGGAAAAAAAAAGGCCGCCGGCAAAGAGCCTGCTTGGACCATGCAGAGGGGAGGACAAAGGGCAGGCTCAGCGCAATGTTCTGACAACGCTAAGGTGGCCACCAAATCTTCGAACCGCGGCGAAAAGCTATGATTCGGCCCGGGGGCGATGTGGTGACGCCGCCATCGCGAAAGTATCTCTGGGAACTAGGGGGATGGGGCCACCATGAAAGGAGGCACCGGGAGCAGAGATGTGGGAAAAAACAGAGATACGTGCGTTCAAACGGAAAACTAACGCGCCAGCATCCATTTCAGACTGGCGAGGGGGACACTAACCTATCAGGGCCCAATAACAAATCGTGTGAGCCGTAGTAAACCCGTTGGTCGCCGGCTCTGGACCTGTGGGGGGGAGGGATCCCAGAGGAGACAGCATCCGGGGGGCAGAAACCCACGCTTATCCGTCAGAAAAAATTAAGTCAAAACCCATAGAAACTATTAAGGCTCACCACCGGGTCATAGTCTCTCACAAAAATTCCGCTGGAGGGACCTAGGATGGACGGCTAAGAAATGGCTAGGATATCGTCGAAAAAGAGGGCCACAATTCGGTGCGGTGAGCGGGTGTGGGATGGAAACCTATAAAAAACTGTTCCTCCATGAGCTTTGAACCCTGAGCTGAAACGTAGATAAGGTTAGGGAAACGAGGAAGTGGGGATATAAACGCGGGAGTTGAGCTTTCATCTGAAAAACGAAGTCAACAGTAAGAGACCGTGCGACGTAATTTTCAGTACGGGTTGAATCACGGGAGCAAATTCAGGGCCGGAAGATGGAAAACAGGTCGCGGGGGGGGAAACGGGGGGGGATAAAGAAAGAATCTGTTCAGCTCGACCCGTAATGGGGGCCAGCCGACGCAGCTGTCGGCAGCATTCGCGTCAAGACTCGCGGGAGAAAAGCTGCGGCTGTGCTTCGCTTTGAGCAGCGGAGGGAAAGTAGAATTCCTTGAAGCCGGCGGGAGATAAAAGGTCAGGAGCACGTCAAAAAGCCCTGTATTCTAGCCCGTCGTCATGCCGCCGACCGCGCGCCGCTGTAGGTGGTGCGTTACATCGTTGGAACCACATTATTTCTGGCCTCTCAATACATACCAAAGAATCGGGGGGAAACACAGGAAGGGAAATTAGTAGGGGAATCGCACCTCTGGGGAAAAGAGAAAAAAAATGTGAAGAGGGTTGAGGGAGGATTGACAGGGAGAACGTGGGGTCTGGATCGGGTGACACCCGGGTTTTGAAACATGTGGAACTTCCTACTTACGCAAAAAGGGAAACTTCTTTATATACAAGAGGTGAAGCCCCGTGCCAAGTGTGGGGAGGGCACTAGAATAAGTCAGATGCATAGCGAAGAGGAGTTCATGAATCAAAACGGAAAAAGGAAGACAATTTGGTAAAAGGTCGAAATCTCACTCAAAGGGAGTTGCGCAGAGTCAAGAGGAGTCGAAAAGAACGTCGGGGGTCGAAGGACTGAAGGAAGAGGGACTGTCTGGGTGATGAACAAGGGGAAAGTAAGTTGGGGATTAGCATGTATGAAAAATGGAGAGCCTTCATAGCTTCGACTCCATTTCCGCAAGGTCACACGAGAAGGGTGGTGGATTAGTGAAATGCAAAGGAAAAGATGACCATGAGTGCTAGCACTCTCAGCAGCAGGAAGGAAAAGCTATGTGAAGCTAACCGCGACAGGAGGGGAGGGAAAGGAGAACGGGAGATGACAGCGCGTAGAGGACTCCAAACTTTATACGACAAGACGCAAAAAAAACGGATGGGGAAAAAAAAAAACAAGCCGCCGTTTGGGGGGTTTCGTTTTTCGCCACCTTTTATGAAGGAAATAGGGCCTTAGAGATCTTTGGCAGCCGGATGAGGAGGGAAAGGACTCAAACGAAAAACACAGCTGCGCATAAAGCAGGCGAGACGATAACATACAGAAATCAGAAGTCGGGGCTGAGGATACAACTCACTTTTTTAAGAGATCCCGCCTACGTCC
>Ga0179593_1439273_pt1 | contig 10200 bp, 12 predicted proteins | sample CZODoug2_1_08_16_FD_185931 | JGI IMG/M metagenome (GOLD analysis project Ga0179593, IMG submission 185931) | Vadose zone soil fungal communities from Angelo Coast Range Reserve, California, USA - CZODoug2_1_08_16fungal (PacBio error correction) | ecosystem: Environmental > Terrestrial > Soil >...
AGGGGAGACAGGGGGGGGTGCGGAATTCATTCCTAAGAAGAACTCCGGCGGGGGCCCAAGCCCTCCCAGTGCTTGTCTCAAAACCATGACCGTAAAGGAAAAAAAAGGTCCCCACAAAAAACTCACTGGAGCCATGGATTATCGGGGGGAGGGGGACGGGCGAGATTTGGGGGGGATAAACGACATGGGGAAAAAAAACATCAGAACAATTGCTCGTATCGAAATAGCTCAAAAGCTGGGGCACCCTCTCATAAGGGGAGATGAGTTGGAAGGAGCATTTCGAAACAAGAATTGAAATACACAAAAAAAGGCGGAACACTAGCCAAGTCTTAGATCGAGGCGCAAAAAGCAGAAGGCGAAGACGAGAAAAAAAGGACGAGAGTAAAACAAACCTCTGTAGGTTCAGAGGAAGAAGAAAGAATCCAATGGGGAAAGGGAATCTTCCGAAAGGAAAAAATGGCGCGGGGTTCGGAAAGGGGGGCGCGCTCTACATTCCGCACCGCCTACGCAGTTAAGTTTTTCACGGCAACGGGTAAAGAAAAAGCACTGAAACTCCTGGTCTGGGGGCGGATAAAGGGGAGGGACGTTTATCCGATTGGAAAGTATTCAAGAACCTTATCTATTCAAGAAGGCCGGGTGGAAATCACTCTATTTGTAAAAGGTCGGGGGGGCAGAGGCCGGAAGCAGGGAAGGGACCTCACCATCGAAAGAAGGGAGGAGAAAATACTTGGTTTTAACAACCAAGCGAGAAAAGTAGTAAGGAGAGTAGAGCAAAAGAGGTAAGGGGGCTTAAAAAAAAAATGAAGGGAAGCCTCTCGGGCGAGAAGGGGGGAGGACTGGCGATGAGAAAAAAAGGGATTGTTGGATTAGAAAATGTTCTGAGGCCAGGGAAGAAAGACATTTAATGCGGGAAAAAAACCACGCACATGAGTTTGATTGATCAACTTTATGAAGGGGGAGTTCCCTCAATAAATCAAGGGTAGAGTTGTGAATGGAAAACTAAGCCTCTCTCTCGAAGAGGGTAGGGAGAAAGGAAACTATTCTCAAAAATCAAATTAGGCAAAAGAAGAAGAAACGAGAGGATGGGGAGGATTGGCAAAAGCAGAGCAAAGAGCTGGGGGTGAAAAAAAGAAAGTGTCATAAAAAAAAAATACAGCCAAAAAATCAGGTACGGCAATTGGGGGCGAACGGGAAGTCACCCAAACGACTAACCTTCAAATTCTTGAGAACAACATAAAAAAGGACTGGCAGACGCGAATCTGTGACGAGCCGGACCTGCGCAAGGGAAGAAAGAAATGTGCCAACTAGATACGATGATGAAGGAAAACGCGTGAGCGGTCAGCTTCGACTGGAAGGAAGGACAGACGAGTCCAGCTTTCGTCTTCTGCGTAGTGGAAGAGGAAGGACATCCGCATCGAAGGTTGTTCAACGAGATAAATGGCGGACGGAAAACAAAGAACGTGCCACAAAACAGACCGAAGAAGGGGGGGGAAAAAAAGGGAGGGTGAAACTTGAAAAAAAAAATCGCTGGGGGAAATGATTATCCAAATAAAGTTCCGAACTGACGAGGGGTGGGGGCTTGATCACTCAAGTGCGAAAAAAGGAGGGAGGTGTTGATGGTTGGTGCGAGCAAAGTTGTGGGGGAACGAAAAAAGGAAAGGGACTGGCTTTAGAAAGGAGAAAAGAGGAGGAGGGCTGAAAAACGACAGACAAGTTTTGAGAAAGCTAAAACGCTCGAGAAGGAGCGGGAATCTGCGTGGAAAAACGGAGGGGGGGGAGAAAAAAAACAAGTATGGGTGCGAAGTGAAATCAGATTTGAACGTGGGGCTAGGAAAGGAAGAATCAATAAGAGGATTGAAGCACGATGATTTTTTGTAGGTAACGAGCGGAACGTGCAAGGTTGGAAGAAAGACAGGATCAGCTGCCTTGCATCAAGAACTGTAAAAGGGACGAGACGCTCTCCCCACCACAATGAGAGGAAAAGAAAGAGAGAGTAGCGGTTAAAGTCAAGAGCAAAGTGTCGAGAATGTCTTCTCCAACCGACGCGTACGAAGAGAAAAAAAAAAAGATCGGGAAGGAGGGAAGGTCCAATAACAAGAAACAAACGACACGTCCATGATTGGGGAAAAAAAATCCAAGGCGCTTTTTTCCCAGAAGGGAACACCAGCACTGAGAGAATCAAAGAGAGTTTTGGAAGAGAACATAAAGAAAAAGGAGCAAGCGGCCTTGCTGAAGCGGGGGGGCAACGAGAGAGAGCTGCGAGGAGGAAAAGGCAACATTTTCCTTTCTTCAAACGGCTCCGGGAACAAGAACAGATACAAAGGGAACTGGGGGAAACAGCCCGTGCGAAACCCAACCCGATACCAGGGAGGAAAGAAGGGAGGGAGATCAGACCAGCGACCAGTCTTTGGGAAGAACGTTAAAACAAAACAGGGGAAAAAAGGGGGACTAGACTTCTTGAAAAAGGTCCGGACAAGGGTTGTTGGGCTACGACAAACATTTGGGAGGTGTTAACCCTGGATAGGAGGGGAAGGAGAGGGCTGACTCGGGCACTCGAACAAGCCAGGTTGCATTAAGTCTTGAAAATTCACGACGGAAAGAGAAGTCTCAGAAAAGAGCAAGGAGTTTGCCGCACTTGAGCCTGGAAAGACAGGGGGGGGGGGAAACGTCTTTCTTCATTCGGAGGGAGCGCGAAGCGGTGCAATCTCTTCAGAACAGCATGGTTGAAGGTAGAGGAGGTGGACGAAAGAGGAGGCGTCAAAGAACGAAAAAGAAAGGGTTAGGGGGAAAAGAGTTATGGGAACACAGTTGATGACATCTTTTGGTTTTCGTGCCGGAAATAAAAAATGAAAGCGGGAGGGGGCCATCCTTCAACAAAAGAAGGGGTCTCTGAAGGTCAGGTGGGACTTACCAGTCGAAAACCCTACAGAGGCGGGGGGAGAGCGGCGGGAAGCCGTTTCTCCGGGGAAAAACTCTGGACAAGTCAGGGTGAAGAAAAAACGACGCAAATGGGAGCAGCGTGTCTGTGGCTTTCAGCAGAAAAAAGATGGACACGGAGGGCGGCCGTGAAAAAGGCCGGCAGCACAGTGAAAATCAGCCACAAGTTGAGGAAAAGTGAAAAAACATATCGATGAGCGGAAACCAAAAAAAACCTCACGCATTTACAAGCAAAGAAAGGGACCCGCGGTGCTCGACGATGGGCCACGGAGGAAGGGACTGTGAAAAAAGAAAGGAAAAAAATGAAATTCAGGTGTACTTCGAGGGTGTCAAACGAGGACAAGGTGCTAAAATGGGGAAGACGTGTGGCAAGGAAAGGCGGCACAATCTCCCGATGAGGGAAAAAAAAATGGAGAAAATAGATTAAGCCGCGCGCAATTCGGGGCTGATAAATCAAGAAAAGAAGTCATCTCCAGAATAGTTTCCCGTGAATGCGATTGAAAAGATTGAAGTTGAAAGAAAAAAAGAGGAGTTAGAGGGCGGAGGAGGAGACGGAGAGACACAGCTCTCCCAAGAGATGGTCGCTTCAAAACAGGAGGGGAATTAGGAACCCTGTGGGGAGGGAGGTCTGTTCGCAGGGCACATCGAGTTATGAGAGAGAGGAGTCGTGTGTCCAGTCAAGCAAGGGGAGGGTGTGAGAAAAATCAGAGAAATTTGTGCAGGCGGGTACGCCCTGTAATAAATGCGGGAGGTCTTCAGGCACAATTAGAAGAAAGAATAAGGAAAAAAAGCTGTACATCGTGAGGGAGGTGCAAAATGGGGACAAGACTAAAAAAATGACGGAGGGGAGGTTGGGGCGATAAATGTCGGAAGAAAATGAGCAGGAAGGTTATCTTACAAACACTAGAGGAAACATTTCACGTGCGAGCTACGTAAGGTGATCAGCAAGGAAAAGGGCGGCTTTGAAAAACAGGGCCTAAGTTCTTAGGAATGGACATCCAAAACACCATCCAATTCCCTCAGCATCGAAAAAAAAAAGGATAGTGGAAAAGGAGATGCGCAGGGGATGGGGATTTGAGGGAATTGGAAGATAAACCGCCGTAAAGGGCAGGAAAAGCCACATGAGTAGCAAAAAACGGACCGTCTCGCACGGGACAAGTGAATTTCTCTTTGGGAAGGAAAGGGCTGTTGAAAGAGCGAAAATGGGAAACAACTAGAAAAAACGAAACGAATTGCACGACGGGAAAAAAATAAAAGGGACTCACGGAAAGATGGCACAGCGCATCAGTGAAAGAAGTCGGGGGACTTTCATGCAGTGGCGAAAGAATCTCTACAGAGAAACGAAAAAAAGAACAAGGTCAGAGAAAGGCGGATGGCGCAAAAATACATCGACTACAAAACGGAGCCGAGAGGATAACAACTGAGGTCTAATAAAGGACTCCCGCCAGTAGGTAGGGCTAGAATCCGGGGCTCTAACAACTTTGCGAGGGGGGAGGACATGACGACGCTTCAAAACACCCAAGAAGAAAAGGGGGTCATTTAAAGGGTTAACTGGAAACTTTTGCAAAGAAAACGGGGGAAAAAAGCGACGGGTTTGGCAAATGCTGGCGGGAGGAGAAGCGACTTTAGAGCTAAATCGCATTAGATATTCACGAGAAATCCGGGAAAAGAAGAGGGGGGAATTTTAAGACAGGGGAATGGGGGGGAATAGAATTCCTCAGTGAAGGAGAACGAGACCTAGGCTCCCAGGGGGGAGGGGGTACAAAAACCGATAAAAAAAGAGGGTCCAGGAGTCACTGGGAAAAAAGAAAATTGCATCTCCAATTCTAAAATAAAAAGTATGAGATTTGGGGGAAGGTGTAAAATGATGGGTTGGGGATGTGATCAAGTTTGGAGGGTTTTGGGGGAAGGAATCGGACACTAAGGGGACAGATTTCAGATAGCAAACCTCCTCCGGGATGGGCTTGAGAGCCGCAGGATGGAACTGGTGGGGGGGGGGGGGGGGGAACAACCCGGCGGCATCCGCGCCTTTGGGCGCGGGGGTTAAGAAAAAAAAGAAAGGGATGAATGAAAAATCTCAGCGCCTAGGAGACGTACGAGTCTCAAATCAAGAAAATATGGTCAGACTACCTCAACTCTTCTTCATGAAGTGGGGAAAAAGAACCGCTCTCAGAGTGGGGGATGAAAACCACCGAAAAGCATCAAAGGAAAAATACAGATTCTCAAACAACAGAAATTGCAGGAGTTGGGGACTCGTCCGCATTGATTGCACCACGACGAGATCGCGAAAAGAGTAACGATGATAAAAAACGAGGGGGGAAAAGAAAACGTAAGGGGGGGGAAGAAGACTTTGACCGGCTTAAGGGGTGGAGGGACCGAAAAGGACAAGCCCGTCCTTGCTTCGGGGTTTCGGAAGCAGGGATACCGGGATGAGGAAAGGGAGGGAGACTGGTGGCTTCAAGACGATAATGAACGGGGCGCGGGAGAGGAGAAATTGAAGAAGAAGGAAAAAGAACCTTTTGTAAAAGAGAATTTCGCTTGCGGAAAAAAACTAAAAGAAAAACAAAAAGAAAAAAAAATCGATGTCACTGGGAAAACGGTTGAAAAAGGAGGACAAACGTCGCCTTGGGAAGAAATATCAGAGGAAGAACTTGGGGTAAGAACGTTAAAACTTGGCGACAGAAAGAGGGTTATAGAATTGGGGTTTGAGAATGGGTGGAAGACCAAGAAGAAATGGTTAGGTCCTAAGTAAAAGACGGAGGGAGGCCACTGAGCAAGGAGAAAGAAAAAGGGTTTTCTGGCAGCCACGCTCGGATGTCAGAGGGAAAAACAGTGATGCTGCACGGGAAACAAATTCCTCTTTGTGGAAAAAGGTGAAAGAAAAATGAAGGTGAGTCGACCTGCCAGAACGGACAGAGGTCCGAACGGAAGTTCAAGCGGCTTAAGGGGGGGGGGGAGTCGAGAGGCGCCCGTTACAGTCTTCACAGGAATCGGCATCAAAGGAAAACACCTGGCTCAGTCAAACCACCAAAAAGTAGAGGGATGATGAGGAAAGTGCAAGAGACTGCGAAGAAAGGCTGTAGACCCGAACGTCCGCCTCGACGACAAAAAAACTTAATCGGTCGGCCATCCGCAAAGACAGGGGGAAAAGGAAAGTTAGGAACATCAGTTTGGCTTCTTCACTAGAACAAAAAATTTGTTCCTCCATGTCCAGAACTGAAATAAAAAAAGACGAGAGGGGGGGGAACATCACGCAAAACTTTCAGCGTCGGAAATGAGGGTAAGCGGGGGGGGGAAAAAAAGACCGACTGAGAGGGAGAAGGGAAACTCTACATTGTAATCAAAAAAACTTGCTCCGAAAAAAAATCAAAGTCCCAACACTTTCTTTCGCCAAAAGGAAACCACCCAGAGCAGGAGGGGAAGATTAAATGTGGGAGATCATTCCCAAAGAGAAAACAGTCTTTGAATATCAAACAAGAGGGAAAACAAATTTGGAAAAAGAGCGGTCAAAATGGGGGCCGGAAATTTGATCTGAGGGAAAGGATGCGGTAAGGAGATTGGAAAAGGAAACGCAGACCGTGCTTAGAGTGGAAAGACATTCAGAAAAAGAAGGCAGAAGGGGGCGTCCCAAATGAAGTACGAAAGATAGGGAGGGGGGGGGCAATTGGAATCCTAAGGGCGGAAGCAGCCACGGCTTCGTAAGAGTTCGCCGGGGAGGGGGAGACTCCAGAGGCGATTCTCGTTCGACACGGGGGAAGGTAAGAAGTTAGGGGAAGGCCAAATAGCGGCGGAATGGGTTTTCAAGATGGTGAGATCTTGAAAAAGAGTGAGTCAGGTGAGGTGAACGTGTTTTCGTGGCAAACATCATATCGCGCTTGGCTTGGGCGAAAGCTCAAATGGGAAAGACGACGTGAGGAAAGTCCTTACGTCTAGGGGGGGGGGGGGACTCGAACAAAACTAGTGCCTACAGAGAGTGGATATCAACTGGACAGAACGGCAGTGTTGTCAGGGCCAGTGTTCACAAAACAATCAGGGGAATGAAGAGCACGAAGAGCACATCGAACAAGCAACGCAGCGGCAGGGGCGTTTCTTCGAAATCTGGGGTGGAACAAAGTTCTGGCCGGTCCATCCGCAGCAAAGTGATCATCAAAAGGGTTTTATTTAGCTCCAACTAATACAAAGAAAGGCTGCGACCGACGAACTAAAAGGAAAATTTCAGTATAAGCAGGCATAGTGGTTTGCACGAGAATGGTAATAAAAAGGATGGGTGAGAGGGGGCAACTCAAAACGACGAAAAATTCAGGTTTACGAAGGGGGGGTTTATCACCAACCCTTCGACTACTAATTTGGACAAAGGAACAGGGAGACAACCCGACGAGGATTTGCCAACGGAAAGTTGGAGAGGGGGGATAGAGGCTATGAGAAAGAGCATTTCTACTTAAGAAAAAGCAAAAGCCATAAAGCTCAAAAAAGAGGGGTCAGTTAAGGGAAGGGTGAGAGGTCGTTAAACGAACGTATGAGGGAGGGACTGAGTCTACGCGCAAAGTTCAAGGACCAAAACGCCAAAGGGATTGGGTAGGGCACATATTCCGGCCTGCGGGGCCGAAGTTTCAGGTTATTCAAGCACATCAAAAAGACCGTGGTCATACAAGGAACGGAAGGTGTCGACGTCGACAGGTTGAAAGCTGATACTATTGAGTGCAGCAGGTCGCCGGTAAAGGTCAGGAAGGGAGTAGAAAAGGCTCTGCCAAAGGCACTGAGGAACGCTTGACACTGCTTGATATTCCGTCGAACGAACTTCTTTCTAGGGGGGAGAATAAAGTCAGGTGAAACCAATCAGAAGGGTCTCAAGAAAACGAAGAAGGAATTGGAAAGTTCCAACGGGAGTTTGGAAACAAGTTAAAAGGGGGGGGGCTTTTACGGGACCTGGATGCTGAGGCCAAATCCACCAACAAACTCGGCAAATAACGAAAACAATAAATAGTAGTAGCAGAGAGATAGGAGAGGTAATGTTGAGTTTGTCGAAAATTGCAGAGAAAAAACGCGAACGGGCAAAATCAGCGCAGCAAGATGAAAGAAAATGAGAAAATGTAAACTCGCACTGTACAGGAATGGAGAGGTTTCTGGAACGAGAAGCACGGCGAGAGGGGGCTAAAGTGGGAGATCAAAAAAAACGAGTGGGGCTCGACAAAGACACCTAAGCGGAAAAACATCATTTACCAAGGCTTTTGAGGAAAGTAAACCGACAGTGGAGAAAGAGAAAGACGGAAACAATCTCAAGCAAAGTCATAAGCTAAAACCCTGAAACAAAAGATCACAAAGGAGGGGATTTGGACGGAAGATCAAACCAAGGGATGGCTTCGCGGTAAGGGGCGACGAAAAAATCTCTGTCTCTCTTGGGGGGTTCAGGAAAAACTTCATCGAGTCGTCGACAGCCGCCAAGCCTACGACAACGGGGCCGGTTTCAACAGGCAAGAGTTAAAACCCACTTCACGAAACGTCTCAGACAGGGGCGAGAAAAAAAAATGTGGCAGGGGGAAAGAAATCTAGGGGAGGCAGGGGGTGGAATCTCCTGGGATATCAGTCGAAATAAAAACTGTGGGAATTAAAGGGAGTGTGGTACGAAGGTTGGAGTGTAGTACCAAAATCAGACATGAGAGAAGAACAAAGGAGAAAAAAGGAACAGTCAAATCGGGGGGCGTTTTACAAACAAACGACTAGAAAAAAAAAAAAACATCGTGGAAGGAAAAGCGGCGACAAAAACAAGGGGGAAAGGTGAAACTGGATTGAAGAGGGGGGAGAATCAGGAGGGTCACATCAGAAATAGTTCGGGCGCGAGTAAACCAGCTTGTGGGAACGGATTAACTGTTCTGCAGGGACGGAAGAAGAAAGTCGAGAAAACAACACCGAAAAAGAGTTGAGTTAAAAAAAGAGGGAGGGGCTGATCGAAGCGATCCTGGCAAGGTGACACGAAAAAGACCGCGAGAATCAAGCTCCTCGGTAGGAACGAGGGAAGGAAGACCAATAAAAAATAGTCAACCAATGCACGTCCGTCTCTGCAAAAGGATTGCGAAAAAGCAGAACGGATGGGGGGGGCCAAAAGGTGTCACCTCACAGTGGGAACTCCAGACAAGTTAGACCCAGAAAAATGACGGCGTGGATGGGAACCATCCGCCGTGGCAAAGTAAAACCAACTCTTCGAGAAAGAAAAGTAAAACTGGGGGAAGAGATCTCAAAGCGCGAAGCGACGGGAAGGGGACGCCGCTGCAAAAAAGCGAAAATATCAGAAAACTCACTCATTTCACGGATTTATAGGAGGAGATAAAGCGCGTTCACGCAGTCACTGGAATGTTCGGCTTCACGACGAGGAAGGCAGTTCTCTAGGCAGCGAAGACAAACCAAGTTTTAAAGAATGGGATTCCGGAAGTAACACCTCCCCGGGGCAAAGGAAAAAGACACTATGTCAACTGTGGTGAACGCGGGTGGAATAAGTGGAAAAAGAAATGGGGGATCGTGGTTAAGGGATGACTCACAAGAACTGACGAGGGTTGGCATTGGGGGCACGTGCTGGGAAAGACTGAAAAAGGTGTTGAGGTGTGGGGGGAGAGCAAGGGACACGCACAGGGTCTGCACTTAAACCTAAGGACGCAAACGCGGGGAAAAAAAAAAAAAAGAGTAAAAATGCCGCAGGATAGTAGGTTCAAGAACAACGCCGGCGGTTAGAGGTTCAAATGAAAAGTATTGAAAACAGAGGGGGAGAGGGGTGAAAAGCAAGAGTGGAAGTGTTCTCGACCGCCCGACGGGAGTAACGCAGGTTCAAGCAACTAGGGGGGGAGGGGGAAAAGAAAGGGCTTTGACGCACGCCGAATCGTTGGGCATCCGACTTTACCCGACTAGAGAGCAAAAACAAGGGAAAGAAGGTCGGTTTAAAAGGATGCAAAGAGGAGGAGGCGAAGCTGTTCAGGGCTCCAACCCGTGCATAAAGAAACGTAACGACAAAAAACTTCATCGGGTCGAGGGGGAACTGGGACCGCGACTCAGGCCAGGACCTTTTGTCTGATTTCAAAACTGAAAAAAACCCTCGTAACTTGGGGGTGGATGCAAGAAAAAAACCACTTGATCTGGGGAATAAAAGTGTGAGCTGAAAAGAAAAGAAAACTGTCTCCAGTCGGGCCTTGCTGGAAAGTCAAAGAAGAACTCGTAAAAAGGAGGGAAAACAAGGGACGGCAAACAAGTGAAAAAAACAACAAAATCAAAGCCTAA
>Ga0179593_1465496_pt1 | contig 10200 bp, 10 predicted proteins | sample CZODoug2_1_08_16_FD_185931 | JGI IMG/M metagenome (GOLD analysis project Ga0179593, IMG submission 185931) | Vadose zone soil fungal communities from Angelo Coast Range Reserve, California, USA - CZODoug2_1_08_16fungal (PacBio error correction) | ecosystem: Environmental > Terrestrial > Soil >...
AAGCGGCCAGCGTGGAGAAGATTTTTCTGAACCAAAGAAGGATGAAGCAGGAAAAAATCAAAGGACCAGATCAAAAGACTTACCACAAGCCCAAGAAAACGGAAAAGGAAAAGGCCCCAATATCCCTCAATCAGGGTTTGGCAATCTCCCAGGTTCCTTTGTTATGCCCAAAAGATCGGAGAAAAGCAGGCATGAACAAACCTTCTTATTTTTCTTAACAACTCATCGGGAACGGTATGCTTTCAAAGACCGTTTGAATGACCGAAGGGAGGACGCTAGGAACGGCAGGATCCCGCGGGTCAACGCTTAAATAACTATCCGTTAACGAAGAGAGGACTGGCCAACACGACCCCAATAAAAGGTAAAACTCGGTCGACACAAAGACAAAAAAAAAAAAAACAAATTGCGAATCCTAGAATTCTTTCGCAGACAAAGGACCGCTAAACCCTGTAAGTCCACCGTTAGAGGGAGAAGCTCACTGTTAGGTCCTCAGGACCCCAAACAAGAGGAAACGAGAAATAGAAAATCGAGACGCTCCTACCTGGGTTATTCCTTCGGAAAGGAAAACTCTAAAGACGACAGCGGCGGACAGGGGGAAGTAAAAGGGTGGTGTCCAAGCCGGTCGTCCGAAGCGAGGAAGGGAAAAAAAAGGAACGGCAGATTCCAAGGTTCCTATAAAGATGAGATTAGAGTGTGCCTGTTTTGCACTTTCTAAAAAGAGAAGGCAGCGTGGCAGGGGGGGGCGGGGACAAACCGGGGAGGCAGGGCCGAGGGTCGCGGCAAAACTGAACTGTCAGGGGAAAGGCCTTGGCAAAAATAGGAGGGGAAAGACCACTGTTAACCGGGCCTGAAGGGGAAAGTTGCAGAACTAAAGGAGCAACCAGGCCGGGAAAAAAGGCCACGGCCAGATCGGCACGAAACCACTTCCCCGGAAACGGAGGGAAAGGGGGGATTACAGATATAAAAAGAGGACTAGGCGTTAAGAAAGACACAAAAATCTTGTAAGAACCAACGGGGACGGCAAGCTGTCACAGGTAGGATGGGAAAACGCAGGAAAGCAAAGCAGAAACCCTCGCCCCGAAAGCAAGACAGGTCGAAAAAAAGAGAAGGGGCGTTGGGTGAAGAAAAACTGGGGGAAAAAGCGCATCCAAAACGACAAAAAAAGAGACCTGCTGGCAGTGTCTCTGTCACTGCGGCAAAAAGGGGGGAAGGGCGTCTGAAAGCGAGGGGGATCAGGGAGGTGAAAAAAATCAATATTGACGCTATCTGGCACTCACGAAAAGAGGAAAACGTCAAGGTCGAGCCAAAAGGGGGGGTGGCAGACGCGGACAGCGGGCAAAGGTCGGAAGGTAATGGGGAAGGCTACTGGGACGGGAGGGCCCGAAAATCGGGTGAAAGGAGGAAAAGAGGGGAAATAGGCCGCGGACTGCGATCGACGAAAAAATTCGCGAAGAGTAAAAAAAAGAGGGAAGACCAAAAAGGAAGTGGAAAGCCATCAGCAGGACAAAGGAAACTAAAACGAAAAATTTCCGTCAAAAACTCCGACCGTGTCAGAACACAAGTTCCGAGAAAGAAGGAAAAATCAAATCCGTGAAGAAAAAAAGAGTCGCAAGGGAAGGATCGAAGAAGGCAATAGGATGAAGTTCGCTGGGGAACGGAAATAGCGGAAAAGATCGCAAATGCAGGGATCGGTACAGGAAAAATATGCAAAAAAAAAAAGGGCGATCTGGAGACTCCAAAGAGAATCGGCACATAGGGGGAAAGGCGACGCTAAAGAAAAAAGAAAAAGGTGAACGGGAAGGAAGCTAAGAAAGTGCTCTTTCAGGACGCTGGATCAATTGAGTCAAAATCGAACTACAAGCAGCAGAAAAGGGGAGGGGAAAAATCCAGTACGTAGCTGGGGTCAAAGGGGTAAAAACAAGGTCTGGTCCAACGGCAATGGAAGAGGTGGTTGCGTTCTTGCTCTCGTGTTATCGATTCCAGGGGAGAGAAAAAGGAAAGCGGAGAACACGTCAGGAAGGGGACCGTGCAGAGGGCGAAAACTGAAAAAGGATCAACCAAAAAAATGAAAAGAGAGTTGCCGAAGACACCCACGTGCTTAACCTCGTGGTGAACGGAGGAAAAACAGAATGAGTAGAGACGCACGGACGGCGAGGCTTAAATAGAAATTTAAGAGAGCTTGTGAGGGGCTCTCACCCGTTGAGTTTATCGGGAAGGAAGAACTGAGGCCAACAACCTGCCGAAAAAAAGAGGGACGACGCAAGTCGCCCTTCGAGGAGGGGAGAGAACTCATGGCTGCTGACTTAGTTGCTGCTGCCCAATCTCAAAAGGAAATCTGGTAAACAACCAAGCGTGCCCGCTAGGGGACTCGGAGAGCGGGGGAGAAAAGGATCTCGAACTAGAAAGCTACAAATCTGGCGAGTCCGAAAAGGGAAGAATCCAGCAGAAATAGGGGAGGAAAAATTGTGGGGATCCGGAAGAGTCACGATCGTTATTTCCACAAGGGCCTGGATGCTGGAGAAAGGGAGGGCGCCGGATGCGATGACCCGGAAGGTTTATCTCCTCCCTCAGAAGGAGACAAAGTGAAGGCATGAGAAGAGAGACTCCAACCAAGATTTGTACTAATGGGCGCCAAGCTCGAATATCGTATCCATGATAAGCGCGAGGTATGTAATATAGGCAATGGATTTGAGCTGACAAACGGGAGGGAAGAGGGTAGCCCTCTCGAAAACGTGATTGAAACTCAAAAAAAAGGAAGAATTAGAAACGGACATGAAAAGCCTGTGGGGAAAGGGCAGGGAAGAGACACTGAATATTCTCTGCGATCAGGGAGGGAGGAAAAACGGCGAATTCAAGGAGGTGTGAACATTAATGAAAAGAGCCTCTGAGGTAGGAATGGCATACACAAATAAGAAAAGACCTAGGGGGATCAACGGGGGAGGATCGTCTTCTCAAGAAAAGAGAAGAGTCCGGGAGTTTGCAGGAAAAAAAGAGGGACTCATAAGGAAAAAATTCTTGAAACTTCGCCCGCCATAGCGAATTTGTTCAGCCACAAAGATCCTTTGGGTTTGGAACTGCAGGAAGGGGAAAAGGGTGAAGGCGAAGGCATTCCAAAGACTACAATAGGAACTGATCACCGGCGGCCCTGCACCACAGGAAATCAAAAAAGGGGGGGGAAAAGGACGAAGGAAGACCTGGGGCAAACGGGGAAAGAAAACCAGTGCGAATCTGGAAACAAAGGTCGATGGGGAGGCCAGCTAGAAGGAACACTACCGCTAGGAAGCCCAAAGACCGAATGCGATCTACAACAGACGTATATAAGGGGGAGATCTGCAAAAAAAGGCCCGTTGAGGGGAGAACACGTTGGCGACGCTCCGCAAAACTCGTAAGAGTAGAGAACAAGGAGAGAAGAAAACACGCCGGGGCGCAACAAACCTCAGAACTATAAGAAAGTGCATGGAAAGCCCTCCATTTTGGAAAGGGGGAGGACACAATTCAACGGTGTCCGATCCAGGCTTGCATCGGAACAAAATACAAAAATATCTGTTCTCTGAGAAGAGGCTCTTAGGGGAAAGTCAGGGAAACCGCATCGAAAACCAGAAAAGAAGGGAAGAGAAAAAAAGGCGATCGACGCTCACCTAACTGAAAGGACGAAAAGGAAGGCCGTGGAACAATCCGACCGAACGCTTGCCTCGACGGGGCGAAGCCCGGGGGGTGGGGGAAAAAAGCCGCAGAAAAAGCTGACGGAAAGGGGCGCGATCAAGTTATTTCGTCCGACAGTAGGAAAACAAGGAAATAGGGAAGATCAACCGACGAACAAGGGTTTTGGGTTAAAATCTGCAACATCTTCCAAAACAGAAAGAACGCTGCGACAGGGTACCAAAACGTTACTTAATCTTCTGCTTAGAAACAGGACACAAACGGGGAAAAAAAGGGTGAAACAACACACCTGGAAAGGAAAACGTGGGAGGGGGACAGAAGGATCCAGGACTCCTCTACTCTCTCAAAAAAACCAACTGGGGATATAAAAAAACAATGGCAAGGAAAAGAAGGTGATAGGCCAGGTGAATAACGCCTTGTTCCGGAAAGGGGGAGGAGAGGCTGGAATGGAGGACAGCCATCCCATCCACAAGTGGGAAAAGAGGAAAATGGAAAAAAAAAGGGAAAAACCTCTAAACTGGAAAGGCGGCGCTGAAAAGACGTTTTTGTAAATAGGAGGGAAGAAAAACCTTCAAAGGATGACGGGGAGACCCAAGATCAAAAAAAACTGGATCAAAACTCTCTGAGCAAAAAAAAATGGCTAAAACAAGTAGGCCAAGCGAAGAAGGGGGGACGGATTTCCAGATGAATTAAATAGACGTGAGACAAAAATCGCCGGGAAGGTGCCGAGTCAAAGACGAATAAAGAAAGGAAAGAGACTGCGTGTAAAAAATCGCCATGCCAAGAACGCAACGCACCATCTAATTCCCCATACTGGAGATTCCTAAAGAGGAAAAGGGGGACGTAGACGCAGAGAACGAATGGCAAGTAGAAACGTGAAAGGGGGACTGTTCAAGAATGGAGGGAAGCTTCGGACGCAAATAAAAAAAGAGAAGAGAATGATCGGTGAGGGAAATCCAAGGGGAGTTCGGCATAAGAGAACGCCTAAGCAAAGATGCCGTGCATACTCCCGGATGCTATGAGATTGTGGGAGCTGAGGGTTCAGACGTGACGCGAAATCAAACGGCGAGAAAAAGGTTTGGAAGTCACTGTGAACAGACCAAAATGAATCCCGCTCAGATTTGGAAAAGAAAGGGACTAAAAAACCGTTGACTTCCGCAGGAAACAAGCGCGATGGGACGGCAAAAAGAATCAGGAGGGTTTTGCACTGAAAAAGAGGGAGGGGAAGCTTCAGGGGGAAGGCGAAGACGACGAACAGGAAAATACACAAGTCACACGTAAGAACATCTGTAAAACTCTGGCGAGGTTCAAGCTGGGCGGGGGGTAAATTAACGCCCTGGGACTCGCGAAAGGAAGATAGGGGAGAAGGAGAGCAGGAGCACGCTACCACAACCCTTAGAGAAGCGGTCTGGAAAAAAAAAAAAAAAACTGTGACGAGGCAGATAGGGAGACCGGCGGGGGAAAGGACTTTCAAAGAGGAATTGCGAGAAAGAGGGGGGGAGAACATCATCAGGGGGCCGGGGGCCTAAAGGGAAACGCCCTGACCAACCGAAAAAAACTAACAAGGAGTTACACCCGAGAAAAGAGAAGAGAGGGATCGTCAAGCACCGTCTAAGCGGCTAGCCTTGTAAAAGCAAGAAAAAAAGCATGTGAAAAAGATACTCGAAATTGAAGGAATTAAAATGCCCTCCCTGCTAAAGAAGGGAAAGGCGGAGGGGGGAAAAGAACGAGCCCGCGCAAACCGTAACACAAGATGTTGAAGGAACTGAAAAAAACTACACCAAAAAAAAACCCACCACCCCAGGGATGGTCGTCAAGTTTCAGGCAAAGAGAGGGAAGGGGATTATGCAAAAAAGAAGGAAGAACATCACTGGCTTACACCGGGAACCACACATCAATAGAAAAGAAAAGGGAAACTGACTACGATGCAAGAGGGCCTATAGCTGCGCCAAAAAACCACTTGACAGAAAGAAAAGGAAGGTGCTCAAAGAAAGAAATAAGTGAACCTACTCTTTTCGGGCTCTAGAAGGACAGGTGAAATGCGATGTTCGTCTCCTGCAAAACAATCGAAAAGAGATGATCGACAGACACAAGGTAAAACCGACGGTCGGGCCATGAAATCCATATACGGAGGAAAAGAAACCGTAAGAACTTAAAAATCCGACAGGAAAGCTATCGGAGGTGCGGTTTCTCTGCAAGGCGCTGGGAGAGAAGTCGGAGTCAATCTAGCTATAACTTCCATACCGGGGAGAAAAAGAAAAAAAGAAAAAGTCAGGAAGAAAGCGGAGAAGAAGATCGAAAGGAATTTACCGAAAAAGCAAGAAAAAGATGGATGAATCCCCTTCCAACACTGCGTCGAGAGACGGGAAGGAGAAAAGAATAATGGGTGAAAAGATTCGGTTTAAGAAAGCATGAAAAAACTCAGACGAGGAAGCATCGAGGGAAGGAAGTAGCGCGGTTCGGCTCATTTCCACGGATCAACGAATGGGTCAGGGACAGCCCGCGAAAGCGGATATAAAAAGGATCACAGAAAACGCAAACGACTGGAACGGTCAGCCATACGAATCCTTACCCTAACAACTTCAACGGCAAAAAGTCGTCAAGTGTTAAGACAGGAGAACCCGGAAAAAAAAATTTCAAGGATCCTGCCCGGCGCAAGGGAGACGATCCTACCGTAACTCGTTCGATGACCCAGCGTTTGTGGTGGGCGAGAAAAAAAGAGGGAAAAGCGAGCTTGGCGACCGCGAAACAAAAAGGGGGGAAAGCCGCCGTTGAGAAGGAACTGCCTGGGGGGGAAACCCAATTGAATCAGGAAAGAAGGCATTTACCAGGCCGTAGGAATCCCAATACAAGAAGAGGGGACTCCGCAGGGCTCGACCGCGACAGATAATCTCCTCTATTAGAGATCGGGGGAGGCAGGGATTCATAGTAGGAGGTGGGAGAAAAAAAACATTTTTATTCCGGGGGGAAACAGAAGAAAAAGGGCTAGCTGGGGCCTCAAAGAAAAAAAAAAAAGGGCGAGCAGGCAAACCGTAAAAAAGAGGGGAGAAGAAAAGAAGAAACCTCTTCGATCCTAACACGTCAAGGGATATTAAAAAAGGAATACAGTTAAAAAAAGGGATGAAGGGAACAGAAATAATCTTTCGCGTTGACCATGTAACGGGAAAAGACCAATCCGCGAGTCAACCCGGTCCAAAAGGGGAGACAGTCTAATCGTTGGCTGATCCCAGGGAAATAGTGGAAAAATCTCGTACAGAGGAGGAAAAACAACAAATCAAAAAAAAAAGAAGGTCCCGGATCATAAACCTAAACGACGGAAAGGCGGCTTAGAAGAAGTGAACGTCAGGCCTCTTACTGAAGAATGCAGGAGTCATGAATCAGCGAACAGACAAAAACTCACACACGCAGGTGTGAGTTAGAAGGCAACATACGGAAAAAAGTGTACGAAAATGGGAAGGTCTTAAGGGCCTAAAAATGGCCGGAGTGCCGAAACGAACGCATGGGGGGAAGGGAGGGGGGGGGCCAGAAAAAGTCGCGGGTTAGGTTATAAAAGTCGTCGGGTGGGAAAGTCTGGGTGGTTGGTCCGGATCGCTAAAAAAACGACGAAATACGGTTTCACACAACCTGAAGAAGGACGCCTTGGACTGGCAAAAACCGGAGAAACCCCGCAGAAAACGCGAGGAGGGGATCCCTCCGGAATCCCATAGAAACGACGAGGGGAAAGGATTCGCCGGGGAAAAAGAATTTCGGTCACTAACGTGCCCTCGGGAGGAGCCATTACAAAATTTCAAAAAGAAGAGAAAGTGGCCGAGACAGCCGGGGAACCTTAGTTCATCCCAAAAAAAGAATGAAAAAGGCGGTCCTCGAGGAAGGGGGAAATCTTAAAGTAGAATTCACTCAGACAATTGATTAAATCAAGAGAACCTCCTCTGTTATAAAGAGTTCACGAACAGCGCCGGATCCGCCGAAAGAGGCTCAAACAAAACGGCTGGCAAACGCACGGGGCGTGCGTGAATGGGACCTAAGTGCGCAAGGAAAAAAAAGGTTGAGGAATCAGTAATTGTTAGAGGAGGGGACTTCCACACCCTGCAAGCACTCGAAGAAAGGAGAATAGAATGATTAACGTGACAGATCAGGGGAAGAGAAGGGGAGTACCCTCCTCGGTCCAAGCCTAAGTCAGGGTTCGACAGGGCGAGGGACATGTGTGGAAGGAGGGGGAACCTTAGTACCAGACTCTTCCCGTGAAGGCCGGGGAAGAAATTCATCCGTAGTCCAGGGAAATGACCTAGTCGCTCCATAGACCTGCTGGAAAATACCGGGGGACCGAGGTCGCTCACCGGCGACAGCCTGAGTTGGAAAATAGAGGGATAGGAAAAAAACAACATCAATCCGTTTTACTGGCAAACACTTTCAGTAGAAGGGGGGAAACTCCACGACTGACCCTTTGTGAGTACCACGTCCCTATGAACCAACGAAAAAAAAAAACCCGGCGCAAGGAGAACGGCCGTTCAGAAGTTCTTCTTTGTGAGAACCGAAGTCCCGAAGTTCTGTATCCCCCGCGACGCTGTCTTACCTGGTTTCAGATCAGAGATCGAAAAAAGAGGGAGAACCTCCTCGACCCCCCTCTCCGAATACAAGTACGAGGGTGAGGGGAGAAAACGGTGAAGCTTTAGCAAATAGAGGACACTCCTTCGTCTATATTAGGAGGGAAAGACAAGAAAGGCCCGTTGTTTTAATCAGGCTTAATGTCACCGAAGGCAAAAAGTAGTGAAGGGATTTCAAAGCCCTCCTCCTTCGGAAAGAAAGCCGTCCGAAGAGGGGCCCGTTGAAAAAAGAGGTCTCTCACAATACAAACATCGACTTCGCCATCGAACCACTTGCCCATTCGAGTCATGGGAGGAAATAGGACGCGGGGGGGAATAGGCGGCTTAGTCGAGGAAAAACCTTGGAGACTATCCGGGTCAAGGAAACCTCTGTCGAGCAAAACAGGAAAAAGCGCATGAAGAATTCCAAAATCTTCAGAAAAACAAAGGGAGGGAAAGGGGAGGAAACGAAAAACCACTGCGCGTCAGTCTTTTGACCTGCAAGGGAAAGCGCCCACAGCACTCCAGACTTGCGCTCAAGAAAAAGACGTCCTTAAACGCTAAATGAACCCTAAAAGGAAAGAAAGAACACCACAAACAACGGCCAGGGCGGAGGGATGGGAAGCTATGTTTCTGCTCGAAAGTGTAAGAAAGAAGAAACGGCGTCTGCGACCAAGTGAAGCAACCCGGCGGACCAGGCAGGAGATAATAAAGAGAGATTTCGCAAACACGTGCAAGAAAAGGGAAGAGCCGGGTAGTACAAAAACACCACGTCGTTGAAAGGGATCTGGAAAAAAGAGCCAAAACCGAGGGCCCCAACAAGCGCTAAAACAAGGCAAAACATCCTTAGAAAAAAGTACAGAGGAAGGAGAGAGGCGCCCCGCCAGCTGATGATTCCTCTAGGTACCAGCAAGAAACGGACAGAGCGGAGAAAAAGGTACAAAGGCGCAATCTGGACCAAAAAAAGAAAGAAAAACGTCCTAAAACAGACCGGGCCGGGGGGACTCAGGGGGAGCAAAACTCAACGTGAAGATGGACCAATCAAGGGCAGGAATTCAGGCAGGCCACCAGCAGGGCATTATTTCAACCAACAAGAAAAAAAAGGAAGGAAAAGGGAGCTGAGGACGGAAGATTGAAAAAAAAAAACATTGAATCGGAGATTGCTGCATGATTCCAAATTAGCGGAAAGGAAGGGGCGCCGGAGCCAGGGGCTGGAAGCAACCAGGGGAAAAACGACCGCTCAAAAAAGAGAGACAAGCGAGGGCCCTATTCGAAAAGTGGCGAAACGAGGGACGGGACAATCCGAATCGACTAGAGGAGGGGGGCCGAAAAAGGGGTATGAAGAAAAATGATGGAAAAAACCACGGAGGGGACTAACTTCTCCAAAGGTGAGAGAGAAGAAGAAGGAGAGACGTTCCCCGAATGGAACATGAAACAAGAAGGCAGACTCGGCATAAGGGGGACTGTAGGTGCGGCTGGACACCGGAACCTAAGGTCCGTCCAGGACAGAAAACCGAGGCGCTCCATGAATTCAATAATTTAAGCGTTTGGACATCGCGCAGAAAAAAAAAACGCCATTTATCCTGGTTTAAAAAAAACGCGGCAGGGCAAGGAGGTCTACCTTTTCTCAGGGGCGTAGGGAAAATGAGGAAAAGGGAAGACACCGCACGGGATCACGACCGGGTTTAACAGGCCCGAAAGAGGGCGGAGGAAGAATGTCACCCGTCTCCTCTGAATGATCGACCACCAAACAACTTCCGGACCCAAAGAGAAGAAGGGGAATTGCCGAAATCCTGTCGTAGGTAAAAACGCGAAAAAAACGCTAAATTCCGGGTACTGGAAGACACCCAGACAGGGTACAAAGAGGGCGGGTCGAGGTTGCAAGGGAAAAAGAGGCGGGGAAAGCTCCGAAACGCCCGTCGTCTCTGTAAGAATTAAAAAAAACTCGGGGGAAAGG
>Ga0179593_1480902_pt1 | contig 10200 bp, 13 predicted proteins | sample CZODoug2_1_08_16_FD_185931 | JGI IMG/M metagenome (GOLD analysis project Ga0179593, IMG submission 185931) | Vadose zone soil fungal communities from Angelo Coast Range Reserve, California, USA - CZODoug2_1_08_16fungal (PacBio error correction) | ecosystem: Environmental > Terrestrial > Soil >...
AAAAACGGACGCAACTCCCGTTTCCGGATTGAAACATCATGCTCATGCAAACGAAAACCTATCGCCCTTCTCCCAGTCAAGCGAAACACCTGAAAAAAAAACCTCTCACTTTATCACGCACAATGTAGACCGAACATGCGGGTCACCAGGGGAGGGACTCGCAAATCATCAAAAAGAACAAAGGAAAAAGAGATAAAAGAAAAATCATCCCAAAAAACAATATAAATCGGGTTTTAAAAAAGGCACATCGAGGATAACTCCGGGTCCGGTTCTGAGGGGGGGCCAGAGACATACAAACGGAGGGTGTCCCGCCATCTTACGAAGTTGGCGATCTCTGAAGTTCCAAAAATTCAGATCATAAACCGAGGTCCGTCAACAAAGCAATGAAAAAGAAAAAGCTCGAGAAACTTCAACAGCTAATAAAGTGCTACAAGTTACGATACTTTTGAAAGGAGATCTCAGCAGGGGAAGGTCAGGACGATCATCAGGCAGAAAAGCCAGGAAAAACGCGCCTTAGAAACGGAAAATCATCAAGGCTGGGACAATTTTCCAGAAAGACTCCTCAGGAACAGTAGACCCCCTCGAAAAAGTTTCCTACCGGAACCTAGGGGGGGGGCAGGAATGAAAAATCCCCTAATAACAAAACAAATATGGGGTCGGCGGGCAAACCGGGAGTGGAGGTGAGTCTTTGTCTGGGGCTGGAAATCACAATCGGGGCAGTATCTAGAAGATAAGTATCTCATAGAGGCAGGGCCGGGAGAACCGGACTCTCCACCGCAAGGTTTCGGGCGTCTTCCAAAGGGGGGAAGCTTGGGGGTGAACCCATCGCCATCAGTTTCAACATGATTCAAAACCTCTGACCACCTGGGGAGAATCAGAGCCATGACAGAATAACAACTCAGGGGGCCGGCCTTAGTAGAGGAGGAAGAAGAATTATGAAGAATTCGCACCGACGAATCAGACCACACATGGGGGATTCAAAAAGCAGCTAAAAATAAATGCCGGTATCTCAGAAAGATCCGCAAACGGCAGGACCCCTCTCGGGTTGTTCCGGAGAAGAAAAAAAATCGAAATCCTCCCACCGCGCAAAGAAAGTAAAAAACAAAACTCATAAAAGGGTATCTCAAGGGACAGGCATGTGGAACCCAATCCATCTTTAATAAGGAGAGGCCAAACAAATGATTAGGTTAAGAGAAAAATACAACAAGACAAATCTCGGGAAAAGGACCAACCAAATGAAGATAGAAAAATATTATGCCCTAAAAACGAATTTTGAAGGGCAATGGATTGGGGTAACAAATCCAAACTAGGAAAAAGCCTTACAAATAAAGACCATCTCCAGGAAGCAACAACTATCTCACCGTGGTGGGGAGGCGGGATTTGGGGAGAAGGAGGGAAAAAGCTCTATCCAAATCAATTGAGCGTGATCTAACGGGGGTGTAGGGTCACTTTAAAATGGGAGGGTCACCCATGCCAACGTTCGGGTTTGTTTTGGATTTAGGGGGGAGATTTGGCCGGTTTCAAAGGGGGGAGGTCAAAATGAACCCAACGGGAGCCAGCATAGGGGGGGATCTCCCACAAGAAGGATTTCAGCACCAGTGGCTCAGCCAAAAAAGCGACCCTTGGAGACAAAAACCCGCTCAGCCGACCGTCAGCAGCTTTGATGGGAAACCAGGGATAACAAAGCCTAAGTCCCGTCCTTTGCTAGGGGGGGGGGGGGAAGTCAGATTAGGGACGCGAATGGAACCATCCGTATAGGGGTTGAAACTGGATCTTTGAAAAACTCGACAAAAATATACTGACAGGGAAACTAAAAAAGGCGTACCTACGAGACTACAGTGATAGAAGGAGTTGGGGGGGGGGGTCTGTTCCATCATACTGAACACTGTGCCGAGCCCGCATGTCTCAAAAAGGTCGAAGCTCCCTAAACGAGTATCTGAAAGGGGAGGGAGACTTCAGCGGGGCGTCGGAGGGCGACCTCCTACATGAAATCAAACCAAAGAAAAACAGGCATCAATTCCTGGAAAAGCACTGCAAGGCTTCCAGGTTAGGCCTAGCTTTTCAGCGCGGGGTGCAATCTATAAAAAACCAAACACTGGCCCCCGAAATTGAAGGGAACCAGATGCGGAACTGCTAACTTAGAGGGAGTACGGGTGTGGAGGTCCCTTAGTCGCTCCCGTCCGCACGCGAAAAAAATCCGGGATAGCGCCGGGGTACGAACATCGGGGTGTCAAAGGGCTTAGTAAAGCACCAGAGGGGGGCCCAGGAAGTTCCGGATGCTCTCAGAGAGATAGATGGAAGCTCTACGTGAGTTGAACGCTGGGGAGAAAAAATTGACTGGGACGCAGGGGAGGTTGGTCACGGAGCGCAGCTTAAGTCGCCAGTCTGCCCGAATGGGAACTCGGATGGACAAAACTTCAGGGGAGCAGCATAGACTCGGCCAGACGGAGAAGAACATCGCGCATGGGTTTGTTTCTTGTCTAGAAAAAGTCGGAACGGTCGAGAGAGAACTCCAATTAAAAGAAACACTGGGTAAGACAGTTCAACCGGGCCCGGGGGAACCGACAGTTCTTAAGCACAGAATAAAAAACTTTATCCCACATGGAAAGGCCAACGAGGATCTCACCGCTAGGGACGGTGAAGCCCATCTCAAAAACACAACGGAGGATGAAAATATATATCTTGGGGGGAGCAATTGCGGTAGATAGAAGGCAAAAATGACATGCACAAGCTTGTAAGGGGGCTGGACGTCACGCGCCTTTCACTGACTCTAAGCGGAATTACTTTATGGGGTTGAGGCCGTTATACACGAAAAGTCATAAAGGAAATGGACGCGCCCCAAACAAGTCTTCATTCGGCTGTCGAGGAATTAGGTTCGCCTCGTGCATTTACAGACGTTTCCGGGTAGGAAACTGGCAGGGATAAACAATCGTGGAAAAAAAGCGGTGACAGCTTCATGTAAATAGGTCCTGTGGGACTCGGGTGGACGAAAAAGACTTTATGCTCCATAGTCTCTCGGGGAGACTCTAGTACATCCGGGGGGAAAAGATGTACGTTACAAGAACGGTTTAAATCGGGCGTAACCAAAACGCTCACTAGCTTCTAGAAGGGGGAGAGGAGGGCACACGGACAGTAAGTCTTACCAGTCTCTTGACTCGTTCCTTTGGGGCAGTTGGCAGTTTGGTGAGGGAATGAGCAACGAGGCGGTGGAAAATATACCTTTACCCTGCGGCGTGGGGGCCTGGGAATTGCCTGGTGTATTTGGTGGGGGGGAAGGCGCTGAAGCGGAGAAACTACGGGACGCGGTATAGTTCAAACAGTGGAAAGGTACGGTCCGTGTAGCTCAGAATGGGAGACCTGGGGCAAGGCTTCGAAAAAAACGGCGTGGGGTCTTGGGAGGGGAGAAGAAAAAGCCGGCTATCACTGGGACGAAGTCCGTAAAAATTGTTTCATTGTACCGGGGGTAAAGGACCTGTAGCAAGCGGTTCCTCGTCTATCGGGTTCAAATCCGGAACTCTGGAGACAGATGGGGGGGGGAGGGGCATTCCATTACGAGCCGCGGGAATCCCACTTGGCGAGAGAAGGGATGGGGGAATACTCCAATGAATTTAGCGGTTTTTGCGACCATAGGAGTGGGGTGACCGTTGGGGTCTTATAACTGGGGGAGCGTAACCATCAGATGTGGCCGAAAACCCGGGGGAAAGGGATATGTATTCACGGGAAGACTTTTGGTGATTGGTGGACGCAACCACCTTGACACCTCTAATAGAGGGAAAAGCAACAAAGACGTCGGCTTTACAAAGAATTGACCAGAGGAACAAGGGCACAAACTTGGAGAACGCTGGGATGAGACGATGTGCTTTGGGGGCAAAACGGGATTCCATTTCCAAAGGAATCAAATTATTCAGACGGTGATTTTCTTGAGATGTAAAATGGGAGGAGGAAAAGCTGCTAGTTTTAGGAGCGAAATTGCACAGGGTGGAACCAAGAAAACTTTTGGAGGGAAAAAACAGGAAGGGGTGGGCAAGTATTGAGGAGTTTGGTACGTAACAAGAGGGGGTTTCTTAGAGGGGAGGGGCATGAGGGGAATGAGAGCGGGGGGTCCCTCAAAGAAAAAAACGTGTTTAATCTTTGGGGGAGGGAACTGGGGAGTCTAATCCGGGGGGGAAAAGGAAGGGGGAGATCTTGAGAAGATTAAGCTATCAGGAGGGGAGGGGCAGTGGAGAAAGGGACTACTTTAGGTGTAAGGAGCAGAAAACGGGAAGAAGGCTTTTTTATAGGGTGCGCAACATTCTCTACGCGGGGACTTCCGAGACATAATAAGGGCCAAAAGAGGGATTTTTATAGTTATTGGATAGATCGAGGAGGGCTGCGAAGGGCGATCTGGGGAAAAAACAAACTGGGGATTTCTATTGGGGACAAAAAGAACCTGTGCCATTGGCTAAATCCCAGCAACATAGTTCAGGTGCTAGCTTACCGTCATCTAGAGGCAAGTATGTCTTTTCTGGGCGTAGAAAAAGGGTAGTAGTGGAAAGGGACCCTCAAAGCAGGCAGAACCTCCCTCAATTTAGGCCATTAAAGGGGGTTACTTAGGTGGCGACGCAATCCAAGAGGAGGGAGAAAGGAGGGGGGCTGAATGGGGTCTGAGGTAGGGGGAATGTTGTGCCTTCTCAAGCCATGGACTTTCCTGAAGACGGAGGTCGCAACTGGACCATTCAATCATCTCGAGGTAACCGTATTCCTGAACTTGTATCACGCTGGTGGCGGGCAATTAGCGAGCGTTAAAGGCCGGGCGGTGAAAGTTTTAAAGCTTTTGATTCCGGTGCACTTTTGGGACTGAGCGCCAAAGTTCAACCCGACGCGAAAGACCAGCTTTTATTCGATATTTGTAGGATGCGGGAAGGCGAGTACGGCGAGACGTTCCTGGAGATGGGGGAAGGTAACATACGATTGGTATGAGTGGTTTCGAAAGAGGGACGAGTGGGGGCCAGACCGGAGGAGGGTTGAACGCGTGGCCATGCATGGGAGACGAGAATCAGTTAGACAATGAAGAGTTGGCGGGGCGGTCGAGGGAGACTGGGAGACGGGGCAGAAGCTGGGGTAGGGAAGGAGGAAGAGGGTTATTACGGCGGCGTTTCGGAAAGGGAGGTGCCGACGATCAAAAGACACAATGGGAGGGGGACTTACGAAAACGTCCTATGGCGTATGGTCAGTCAAAAAAGAAAGAGACCTTCTCCCAAGAGCAGAGAAAAAATCCCACCTCTCCTTTATCAAAAAAATAACCTGCAAAAAAGGGTTAACAGAGCTTTCAAGAAGATGTTTTAAAACATCAGGAAGCCAAGCCATCCAAAAAGATCCCAATCGAAAGATTTTACAGGGAAACAGAATCACGCTCGCAGCAGAACTCGCCTTCATAGAGTCGACACCGACAATGAGGGGGGAATACACCTCGGCCCGCCTTGAGAGACCGGGCCTTTGGGGCTCGCTTAACGTCCATAAATTCAGTAATCCACAGGGCGGAGGAAATACGACGCCGGGGGGTACACGTCCCGTCTCTACCTTCAAAAAACCCATTCCTCTATACAAAAGGGAAAGGACGCAGACGGTGGACCTCGTAAAACAGATGACAGACTTGGGAGAATACTTCTATTCCAAATATCCTTAAAGGGGATCATACAGGGAGGGACCACTCGACAACTTCCCCCTCAGAGAAGAGGGAACTTCGCCACGCACGCTACTGTTTCCGCCGGGATTGCGCAGGAAAGACGAAGTAACAGGAAAATAGCTCTAGACGGAGCGCAACCGGAATGATCTGCTGTTTGTGGGGAAATGGAATAAGCTAATTTACAGAGGAAGAGTGAAAACGTAACTCTTCCAGAGTCGGCGGGCCAGTGACCGAACCTCACCTCATGTTGCATTCTGGGGCAGTGTTGAACCAACACGCTCAGTTCAAATGGTCTGAAAGACTTCCCCAAAGGATAAGCAAATAGCACTCTCGCCAAATTGCGGAATGAAAGTAAAACGCAAATTGTGGGGACCTCTGAGGGAGATTAATACCTGCGTAGAAAAAGGAAAGGGAAGAACCACGAATCCATCCACAGGGTCTTCTCTCGTAGGAGGGCATAGATCAAGAGAAGCAATCTGCCGGCAAAGGTCCGCCCAGGGAAGGAGCCTTAGCCGGGGGTTGTAAGAAGGAAGAAAGAATCCCATCTACAAGCATTCAAGGCTCGCATACACCCGGGGGGAAAGCGGGAACGCCGTGCCAGCTAAGTCGGGGGGGGAAGAGTCTATCGAGATATAACCCTTGTATTTCTTTCACTAAAGCTGGACCCGTACCTGAGATAGAAACACTAGGGGGAGGAGGATAAACTGGGATCTGGAAGGGAATGGGGAGTTTGGTTATAAAAGAATAAAAATATTGCTCCTTTGAGAAGAAACTTAACAGACAAAACCGCTACAGCTCAATTAGTGGGGGGTAGGTCTGGGAAGGAATGCATCCCGGAGGGCAGCTGCCATGCAGGAGCTGCGAAACTGGTTTAGGGTTTAATTTCCGGCTAGGGGGCATGCCCGCACGGGGGACGGGGTTTGAAAAGGGTTCTGTGACTTGGAGATCTTGTCGTGGACTTGTGATGCGGAGAAAAAAACAAACCGGGGGGAGACAAAACGCGAGGGCAAGCATAGGGAAAAGAGAAAAAGGTGGCACAATCAGGAGGGGAAGAGTAGCCACGAAACTACTTCCGGGGGATCGAGAAAGCGCCAGCCGCCACAGGTGCTCGTAACGTCTAATAGCAAACGGGTGGATGAAACGATCAATGTTCCACTGGGAAAAAAAAAAAGTAGACCATCACGAGGCTGCAAGGGGGGGGTTTAAGCGAAGGAACTCTACTAATGGGGGAAACTGGTTGACAAGATCTACATGCCTGAAAGAGAACCGTACAATACAACAACGGACGACCGTACTGAGCCAGGTATAGAAGGATTTGGTTTTCTGCCAACATACAAGTCAGAGAAATTGGGGGCGCAGAGCTCAAGCTCCCAGGACAGACCTTCATTTCGAATGTTGAAAAGCGCGGCCCGGAGTACGAGGGGTCAGCTTCCTAAACACAGACAAAGGGCAAGCTGACACCCGAAAAACGCAGGTACAGGGATTGCTCGGCTTTTCGTCAAAGACCGAGGGTGAAGAAAAACACGGACGGGAGGAAAAATAAACCCATGGGGAGGGAAAACCCGTGCGGAGAAAGGTGCCGCACTGGACATGTTGCTTCCTTACCTCGCACCGGACGCTCAATAATCCTGGAGGATACAATAGGTTTATGGAAAAGGAGAAAGTAAAGAAAAATCAAAGAGGGGCCCAGGGGAAATCAGATGATCACGTATCTATTCGAAAGAAAGAACAGACACCTCTTTTCTAAACGCGGAGGAAAAATAAATGGTAAAGGCTTTCGATCAAGAGTGGGATAGACCCTGACGAAAGGGCTCCGCTGGGGCAAGTAGGGGACGGAAAAAAAAAGTCAGGTGAAAAGACGGCCAGGGAAGAGAATTCAATCGCTAAATGTGGGGCCGGGGGGGGAATATGACGAAGGTTCTGAAGGATTCCTCTATTACTCAGAAATAAAGGAATGATTGCCAAGAAGGTTCCCTGAGTTGTAAAAAGGGAGAAGCACATCAGAAACATAAAAGAGCGGGGAAAAAAGGCTAAGGGAAGTATCTCAAACCTTAGGGGGAAAGGAGAGAGCCAAAAACTTATAAAAAAGAAGAAAAGAGATATAGGGCAACCGAGTATCTGCTGTTGATTAGACGGGGGCCCACTTCTAAGGGGGCGAGCGTCTGGTGTTTCCTCGGGGAGGAGAACGTTGGAAAACCTGAAAGATAGAACTTCAGGGAAATTCTGTATTGTGGTCTCGTACGCGGAACATCGTTCAGAAGTCAAGTTGATATCGGGGAGAAAAAAAAACGCTTAGCTTAGGGATGGCGTGTGATTTCGATCCGGGGGGAGGCGTGTCCCCGAGGGGCCAACCCAGGCACAGGGCATGACTCAACTTCGTCAGGAAGAAAAGGTTTACAAAAAGCCTTAGGAAGAAAGATTTTTATACCCGAGGGAAACGAAGACTGTTTTAGTTCGCAAGATAGGGCAAACTGAATCGGGAGGGCCAATTGAAGGTAGAATACTAATCCCTTTACATAAACGGTGTAAGAAGGATTCTAGCGGCTTAGTATATGATGAAGGCATCGGCAGGAGTGACGGCCTCTTCATCATAGTCAACATAAGGTGCAACGCCTTGGCTGCGTGAGGGGGGTGAGAAAAGCCTATAAAAAGATTTACACGCTCTGCGGCATAAAGGACTTCATTTTTTCGGTGGGGTTGAGTAATGAGAAAAGACGAAACTGGAGAGATGAAGTTAACGTCTTCTAATATTCCTATTGTGAGGTACTTGGGCTCAGAATGGACCTGGCGCCCGTCACACTTAGGGTGGGGTCTGGAGGTTGCTAAGAAACATTGCGTCGTAGAACCGGGGGGAAGCTACGCATTGGTCCTTTCGGGGATTCTTGTATTGTAACGTTAAGGAAGGAGTGGGGGTTCGTCGTCCGAGCTGGGGGGGGGTTACATTCGAGGAAAGCAAGAAGAATGGGGGAAAAGTGGAAAGGAAGGAAATAGTCCGAGGGCTAGCACCTTTTCAAGAGCGTAGGTCAAGGCGGCTGGAGAAAGGGTGGGGGAGGAGACCGAGGGATAAAGTGAGGGAGAACTGTAGGGAAACAGAAAGGAGGTTACTAAAAGGGGGGATCTGCTAGGCCACAGACTGCACTCTGTTGTGTTCCAGGCTTGTTAGGCCGCCGGGACACAGGAAGAAGGCAAGACAGAAAAAAGGGACAAAACCCCGTTTTTCGGGGAAAGGGAAAACACGGAAAATTGTTCCAACCACGGCAGGGCACTCGACACTTGCCTTATTAGATGCCCCAAGGTGAGCAATGGCTCCAATAAAAAAGCGTGACGTCGCGGTGGGGGGTCATTGTAAAAGTTTATTCGAAGTAGTGAACCAGGTTCTGCTAACAAAAGCCTTGCCAGGATGAAAAAAAACATGGTATTATAGACTGTGTAAATTCCTTTTTAAACGGGGGGGGAGAGGCTTATTAAAGGGGGAGGGGGAAAAGACGGGTTCTGAATTTCGGGAAATCGCACTGGAACATGCGAAAGGTTCGAGCACCGGCTGGAGAGGGGGGGACTGGTCAAGAAGAAGGTGGAGGGGAGGGAGCAATGAGGATAGGAAAACCCGGGATGGGCCGCGTTGTGATACAGAAAATGGTTCAGATGACGAGAGCGAAGATCCATTTATGGAAGGTAGGAGGGTGAGAACTTCCTCAGGATGAGTCACAAGAAAAGCTTGGGAAAGTTTGAGGTCCGATTTTAAAATTATTTCTCGGAAATGTGGAGGCGGTATAGAGAAACTCATGAAATTGGCAGGGGGGGGGTGGAAAATCCCGGTCAATCTTTCTTAATTCAGACAAAATCTGATGGATATGACGGCCTAACTAAAGTCTCGGCCCAAGCGTTCTTCCGGAAAATTTAAAGCAAGTTCCAGCCCGATAAGGATAAATAAAAGAATTCTCCAGGAAGGAAGAGGGAAGAAGTCTTGAGCTGGAAAGGGGCGGATAAAAAGCAGGAGAGGATAAACAAGATCGTGCGTGGAACTAGTGGCGGTGAGGGGATTTTTCAAGTTCTCAGAAAGGAAGGAAGAGAAGGATGTCGGTCTGTTTAGGAAGCCGTCAATGCGGTCATGGGCATGTACTTGTAGCACTGATTTACTCTCCTTTAAGAGAGAGATGGGGGGGAAGTGGGAATGGTTGGGAAAGTTGAAGAAAGCCGTTCCTATGGAATTGGTGAAACTAGAGAGGCCAAGCATCCGGTCTCCGACACTTGCCCGAATGTTTGTGCATAGAGGTCGGGTCGAGAAAGAGTTACTGGCTCTTCCGTCGGGAGGGCGGTTAAAAAAAAACAGATTTCCCGATTGGGGAAGATGTGGAGAAAAAGAAGATGGGAAAAGGGTGTTCCCAACCTGATTGGGAGGGGGGAAAGTGAAAAAAGAAGAGTGACCAGTCAAGGGCTCTTAGAAAGAAAGGTGGGGGCTTAGCATCTTTGATAGTATACTTGCATGAGAAGGATTGGAGTCCAGATAAGGACGTCTGGGGGGGGGTAGGAAAGGG
>Ga0179593_1584504_pt1 | contig 10200 bp, 13 predicted proteins | sample CZODoug2_1_08_16_FD_185931 | JGI IMG/M metagenome (GOLD analysis project Ga0179593, IMG submission 185931) | Vadose zone soil fungal communities from Angelo Coast Range Reserve, California, USA - CZODoug2_1_08_16fungal (PacBio error correction) | ecosystem: Environmental > Terrestrial > Soil >...
TGCGGAAAGAACTCCGTGGAAATCGGGGGCCGCCGCGCGTCGTCAAAAAAGTATGAAGGAAGAGGGGGAAAGAAGATGTTTTCCACTCGAAACTAAGAGAGGGAAAACCACCGCTTCTCGTGAAAAGAGCGCACTGAAGGCTTGGAAAAAAAGGAAATATTTGCCGGGAAAACACCAAAATTGCGAAGAAAAAAAGGGGTTCCAGGCCGTTGGCAAGAGGGGGATTGTCTTGGCGACGAGGAGCGGGGGGAAACACTCCGCGCGTCAAAAAGGGGAACGGGCGCAAGGGGGAGCTTTTCAATGAGGTCGGGGGGAGAAACGGTGAAAAGTGCCGAAGGGGATTCCACATTTGAAAAAAACCCTCCGATCGGGGAGATTTTCCGAAGAAAGATCCTAAGAGCGATATTGATTGCTAGGAACATCTAAAGTCCGATGGATGATCGGAACAAAAAGGACTAACCTTAAGAGCTTTCCGAAGATGCGGGACTGGAGACCTTCATAAAGAGGCGTTTCGCAATTGCACAAGAAGCATTCGCGACAAGGGGGGAGGGAGCCTGCAACAGGAGGGGGGAGAAGGGTATCTGTAACAATTGAGAATTGTCCGGAGCATGCGCGGAAGAAAAAAACATAAAAAAATTTGGGGGGGAAAAAAAAAAGGATCCTCCCGAAAGGGGGGGGGGGGTCCTCACTACAAGGCTATGGAAAAAAAACTAGGGGGGGGGGGGTCCAACTGGGGGGAGTCTGTAAACGGAAAAAAGAAAGTGTACCGTCAAGAATTAAAATGATTCGGAGATAAGAAAAGGAATCTATCTTTCTTCCCCCATGAAAGGAAGGCAAGGAATCAATATCTTCGAGGAAAGACTTCCACTACCCATCTTTTTGGGGAAGGGCGTTGTCTGGGCCCATACTGCCGAGCCGGAGGGCAGGGACCGTCGCCCAGTTGGAACGATGGGGTTGTATTTCCCGGGGGAAGAAAATCCAGATCGTCGATCGACGGTGGGGGATAAAAACGCGCCCGTACGAAAAGTTCCATTTGAAGGAACGCCGGGGTCCGCCATATAAAGGGGAGCGGCGCCAAGACCGGTCATGTAGGTTGTCCCCTTGCTAAAAAATGATCCCGTTCGAGCGAAAAAGGACAAGCTTGAGTCAACTCGTTGAGTACTCCAGAACAGCCGAGAAGTGAAGGCCTTGTCGCCGGTTTTCAACTGGGCTTGTAAGCCGTCGTTGGGGAAGTTTCTCATCTCAAAAAGATTATCGCTCGCTACTTTGGGGGGGCGCTTAAAAGGCGGAGCGGCTACAAGGAAAGGGGACCTTGAGTCTGTTCCGCCAGTTGAAAAGAGACAATGAAAGTGCGTTCTCCGCGGGCTCAGGGGGGGGTGCGTAACCTTCGTCGCGCAGGAGCTCGAGGAAGGCGGACTCTTGAGAAAGCTCCACATCCTTGCACAGTATTCCTTGAGGGGAGGGGGGGGAATTCCTAACCGAGGGGAAAAATTCCCGCGGAATCCTCCAATGAATTTCTGAAAGATACCGAACCTAAAGAAAAGAAGGCCTTCGTCGGAGTAGGATTTCCGGCTGGGGGGAAAAAAACCGGAAGATTAACGAAAGGTCTCGACGGGGCGCCAAGCCATCAAAAACCGACTATAATAGCTGACAACGTGGCTGAGAGGGGAGCCTCGCGATCATGTAGGACACTCTGCGCACAAGGGATGGGCATCTATTCTCCGTTCTCCGGAGGGGACAAAGCTCGAGGGGGGAAAATAACACTTGTTCACTAGACTTCCCAGAGGGAAAGAAAATTACTATAGATCAATTTCTTCCTTCGAAAAGGTGTCTGGGCGAGTCGTTCAAGGCCGGGGAAAGGGTTCTGAAGTTGGAGGGATGGCCCAACTTCTCGAAGAGGTAGCCGGAAAAAAACGTCTCTCTCTGAAAAAAGGGTGGGGAATCCCCTATGTCTCTCAGAGACCTTCTCAGGGAGTAGAGTCTGCTCCTTTATGAGGAGGAAGAGCCGGTTTTGTCTCTGATGAAAAAGGAGATCCCTGCGAGGGTCGCACGGGAGGCGTTTACGCGACTGAACAAGAGCTCGCTGACCCTTGGGGATCTTCATAGATGAAACCTCCTGGACGAAAAGAAACCGACGGCAAATTAGAGTATTAGAAAAGGAAAGTCTTTGCAAGCGCGTAAACAAAACAACCTTCGCGTCACAAAAAGAAGAAAAGGTCTACGGAAAGAGGAGAATCGATTTTTCCCGGCCTGGGGGAAATTCGGCCGAGGCGGGACTCCGTGCTTAGGAAAAAATCGCTTATGTGGTTGAGAAAGAAGCGTGGATCTCAAGAAAATAGAGAGACAAATAAAAAGGGTTTTAGTCTGTACGGGGATAGCATGGAAGGACGCTTAACGCCGGCGTGGGAAGAAACGAACTTCTCAGCTTCCGAGAAGGCAGCAGCTTCTTCGAGGGAGTGTGTGAGTATCAAACGTTCCTTGTCAGATAGAAAAAAAACAAAAGGGGAGGGGGAAGGAAAAAGAAGAGAGGAAGGAGGAAGATACAAGTGGTTCTCCTACTACAAAAAAAAGGACGTCAGTTAATCGCGAAAAGCTGAGCCTGAGGGGCATTAGCTGCCATTGAACACCCCGGGGGGGAAATCGGAAAAATGAGCGCCTTCAAAAAAGTCATTTGTTAGGGAGACCAGGGCTAGTATTCTTGTGAGAAAGCGTGAGCGGGGAGGAAAAAAAGAAGGACCCCTTTTGGTTTCGGGGGAAAAAAGGAGATGCGAGAGGGGAGGGCCAAGAAACACTCGATGATGAGACACAAAAAAAAGGGAGAGTAGGGTGACCGAAGACGCGGGGGGGGGGAAAGTCAGTGCGAAACAATCGGGAGGGAGGAGGAGAAAGACAAGCTAGGCCGAAGAGAAAAAGACCTCTATATTAGAAGTTCGCTGTTCGAGAAAAAAAAGGTCCAGAGGAGAGAGGGGGTGTCCAGAAGAAAGAGCCGTCAGTAAAAGGAAGGCAGGGGGGGTCTCAGGGTATTAAAATACAACCTGAAGGAAAGGAAAAAAAATAAGGAGCAGACTACGAAAAAGGGAGGAAGGGCTTTTGTGTCAGAGAAGGGAAGAGTAATCTTAGAGAGGAAGATATACTTTTCGTCTGAGATTTGAAGGCTACACGTTCAAAAAGGAATTTGCACAGAGAAAGAAAGTCATACATCATCACGAGGTCATTGGGAAGCTCCGCATACCGGGGGGGGGACCTGCGATAGTTCCGTTGGGGGATTGCAATCCGTTGGGGGGGACTCAATGGGAGAGGGCGGGGCCTCTAGTTTGTACCCGAGGAAAGCCAGTCGAAAGGACTAACTATGAGGAAGGGGGAAAACAATAGAGTGGGAAGTTTCGCCAGGAATAAGGAGGACGATGCTCTACAAGTTCTCGAGGCGGCCCAACTGTTATAGGAGGGCGAGGCATGGACAGTCAAAGACAGAGAAAAGAGATTTTGTAAACAGGGATAAAAACAGCCCAGCCTGGAAAAGGGGATAGACGAAACTGGATGCCAGGCTTCGGGGGGAGGACATTCAGAAAAATAGTTGGCGGGAAGGGGAGGCATTTATTCTGGCATTAGATCAGGGGCATCACTGCATCCAGGAAAGGAATGTTGCGCTACAGAGAAAAAAACACGCCGGTTTTTTTGGGTCTTCTCGAAGAGCAGGAGAACATGTTACGACCGGGGAGATCAAAACTCGAGGGAGAAAATCTAAAGGGGGGAAGCGCTTTCGGGGAAAAAAAGATGGAGTGAACTCGAACTTTGTGAGACCCGTCAAACTCTTCTTTAGAAAAAAAGACGTACAGTCAGCGGAGGGCAAAGAGATTTTTTTCCAGAAAGCAAAACTTACGGGGCAAAAGAAGGCTACCATCCTATCTATAGGGAGACTAGACATGTGAGGAGGCAAGAGGAAATTTGACTCATCCTTGTAGAGCGGGATCAGAGATCCAAGAGAAGTCTCCCTTTTACAGGAAAGTCTCGAATAAACATTAGGGGACAAAAGTTTATGGGCGCCCGGTGTATAATGGCTTGGAAGACGTTTCCTTAAGAAGGAAGAAGTACGGAGGGGTTATACCCAAAGGACAGTCTCTGGGGGGGTACGCATTCGAGAGAAAGTGAATGACCAAACGAGTCCAATCGTGTGTTCAGGAAACTGACAGGAGCAACATGCTCGAAGGAGTCTTTCGAAGACAAAAAAAAAGATGGGTCTTGAAGAAAAAGACTCGTAAGAGATGGAGAGGTTTTCGTTACGAACAACGTGGGACGAAAAACGAGCGCAAGCAGTTGGGAGAAGGCTCCTCCTCATCAGTGCAGAAACCAAGGGAAGTACAATGGCTGGGGAACTGTCTTTTTGGAAAAAAGACAGAACAAAAAAATAACCCTTTAGGTTAAGGACAATCAATCCGGAGGATCCGTTCGGGAAAAAAAAATTCAGGGTAGGCTGTTTTAGAGCTGCTTTGGGGTCGGCAGAAAGGCCTACCGTAACATCAAAAAAAATGTACAGATCCAACAAACCGGAGACCCAGGCGGAGGCAACTCGTGTGCATTCGCCGAAAGGAAGTTAGTATGTCATAAAAGGCCCTCTCTCGCATCAGGGGGAGGGAAAAAGGCTGTGGGAGACTTAAGTAAGGGAGGAGGGGGGATTCACTCAGGGTCCGACTGGGTAGGCTCGGGGGACGATCTAGGGTGTATCTCCAAGAAAGGTTGAATCCGCTCGTTGAAACCGGGAAGAATCCATTGAAAATGCCGGTGGAATGCGAAGTTTCAATAAAGAGGCCAGTGGTCTCGCTCGCTGGAAGAGGGTTTCAGAAGGGGGAAAGGCCCATTGCAAACAATTTGAAGAGGGCGGGGATAGAAATTTTGGTGTGGATAAAAGAGTTCTCGTCACATGAGGAAATTCGGCGAGAGATGATCGAACGAGCGAGGCCTTGCAGGAGTTAGTGGAAACATCTAAAGGAATTCTCACAAAGGGAAGGCCATACGCAGGTGATGGGGGAGGACATGCGGCACAAAAAAAGGCTTCTCCTAATTATTGAGCACACGATGATCCGGTAAAGTGAGGGGGGAAGAGATTATATCATCGTGGGGCGTAAAGTCCGCAGTGAGAAAGGCTCTCTTCGTCCAAAGCACCTGAGCGTCGTAGTAAAAAAGTGCTAAGGACAACTCTAAACTAAAAGAAAAACGAAAATGCAGTCCTAAATTATTCTTTCCCGAAAAGAAGGCCCGATGTGCCGAGCCTGAAAACAAAAAACAATCGACTAGTAATTGTTTTAAGGTCGGGGAAAAAAAAAAAACCATGAACGCCTGATTGCTTGAAGACCCCTCCCGCGTCAACCGGAACGTATTGAAAAAAACGGAAGATTCATGAGGGAAAAGCGTGCTAAGATCCCAGGGACTCAGCGGAAAAACATCGATCGTGAGGAAAACAGAGCCGAAAAGCGAAATGGCTAGTGCAGAGGGGAATTCACTTCAGGGGGTGATCGTCTTAAACCAGCCAAGAATGCGAGAACAGAGATTAGATTCGGAATTAAAAAGAACGGATACAAATTTGATGCACACGCGTGGGGGGAAATCAGGATGACTGAGGATAAAAGTCTGTCGAGTGGTAAAAAACAAAAGCTGATGGGAAAAAGTCGATTGCCGCGTACGAAGAAAAGCAGCGGTTTGGGAGAGGCACATATCCTCCCGTAAGTGAGTGATTGGGAAAAGAGGAAATTGTCAATCGCATCTATTGGGGGGGGAAAAGAATTGTCGTCAGAAAAGGACAGTTCCAAGAGGCGAAGGATGTACTGCTGAGGGAGACTCTGCTGGAATCTCTGGTGCTGGGCACCCCGTGCGGGGGGAAGTAACTAAAAAGAGATTCGAGCGTCTTCGGGAAAAGATTAGCCCATGTTTTGGGAGCTTTCGTAGAGAATCCAAGACTGAAGAAAATTGTCAGGGAACAGGAAAAACAACGCTTGTAACGATTTTGAATTGCCAAGGGTTGCAACAATCCAGATCGAAGGAGGGAAATTCCTTTGTATAAACGCCCTTACGTCGGAAAAAAAGTTTCCGGGAAGGGACAAACACCAGAACAGGGGCTCAAAAATCAACTCCCGATGGGAAAGGTCAGTGGTGGAAAACGGACTTCTTATTCCCTTGGGGGGAAAGAGCGGACCTAACACCGCCCCCCCCGCAAACCGCACCGCCCCAACGCAAAAAACTTCTTCCCCTCTTTTCTTTTCCTCCAGAACAGCGAAAGTTTCATCGTATGTCGCCGTTTCAACAGCTTGGGTTGGACAAACGTCAGGGGATGTTCTGCCACAAGGGAAAGGCATCTCGCGAGGACGCTCGGAAAAGGATTGTTGGGGAAAAAAAAAAATAGGTGGCCGAAAGGGATTTTTCAGGAGGGAAAGGGATCTGTTCCTCCAGTTGAAAAAGAGGAAGGACCTTGCAGGGGGCAAGCGGGTTGCTCTAGAAACGGGCGGAACCAGCGTCGTCGAACGTGCTCTTAGGGGAAGGGAAAATGTCTTCTCACATGGAGTTGGGGGGTCGCGCAAACAGAAAACTGTCTTTTAGGAAGGGTAAGAACCTACTGCCGAATCAAAGGAGAACGTCAAATGACCTTACCATGACTTCGGGGAAGAACCTACGCCCTGGATCAGTCCTTCCGTGTGGGGGGGGGGGGGGGGGCTTCTCGGAAAGCTGGACGGTTCGGCGGGAAGAAATCTTTTGAAGTCTTCGACTGAAAGAAGACATCTCAAGGGGGGAAGAAATTTCCTCCAAGCTGAAGAGATGGTGTAAATCGTACAGCCTTTCGACACTCTCAAAACGGCCAGATGGCATAAAACAGGTCGTCGGCGCTTAGTGAAGAGGTCGCGCCAAGAGAGAGACTCCTCAGAAATTCCGAGGGACTTCCTCGTAGGAAAGACTATCGAGGGAAAAAAGGCCTTCGGCCATGTGTAGGAGGGAAAGGACGAGATAGGGTATGATTTCGAGGGGGAATTCTCGGCATCTTCGTGGAGCACTTCAAAGAATGCAGAAAAAGAGAAAGACTTATAGGGTCTCTACGATTTCGGAAAAAAGATGAAAAAAAGCCCTTCAAGTCCGGTCGTAGTCTGATCCGGGAGGGGGGGGAACATTCCTAAAATTCCGGACAGAGAGAAGAACTAAGTCTCCTTCGGGAAGGGGGCGGATTAACGCTGATGCACCAAAAGGGGGGGGAGCTATCAAAGCGAAAAAAATAGAGGAAAACTAAAGAGAGATCTTCGTGCCTCCAGGGAGGGAAAATGGAGGAAATGTTTCGCACTGCCTGGGGGAGGGAAATTAAACAAACGCGAACACAAGCATTAGAGAAATCATCGATTGTTCACGGAGGAGGAAGAATGGCAGGAATGGCGAACTCCGTGCCTGGGAAAGCGTCTTTGGTTGAATCGCTCACGAACGACGTTGAGTTCAAATAATCCTAGCCAAGGAAGAACGTTGGAGATTTTGGAGATGGCGCTGAAAAAAAAGCAGAGGATAGCGGCGTGTAAGGGGCAGCTCTGCAACGAAAAGGAAAGAAAAAAGGACAGTTCCGCAGCTTCTTCGAGAAAGTGACGTTCCTTCTTGGGACTTTCAACAAAAGGCCTTGGCAGTATCTCTCTCAAGGGGGAAAGAAGAGACTGCAACTGAAAAGGGACCTACTACACCAAGAGAGGGTTAGCACGAAGAAGCGCGGGAGGACCTTAGCAGGTTGAGTTATCTTCATTTAAGAGGCGGATGCAGTGAAGCTCAAAGAAGTAAAAAAGAGTCTCCTTGTTCTAGTATTAGGAAAATAACGTAGTGATAAAAAAGGGGGGAACCACAGTAAGCAAAAAGTGCGTTCGGTAAAAGAAGGTGCGCGCGAACCAAGTCTCCCCAGGAAAAAAAGATATGAGACCCTATTCCGGGGGGTGACCGCGAAGCGGGGGGGGGTGAGCGCTTTGCCAAGGGAAAAAGAGGGGCAGGCTGAAAGTATAAATGACGAGGGGTCCTAGATCTCAACAGGAGGTTTGGGGAAGATTTCTGCTGTGTCGAGATACTCAAAATGTTCAGCGAGAAGGGTGAAAGTCCGCTGAAGCGCAAGCCTCTTGAGCAGAGAGTCTTCAGGGATTCTATCAGGAAGGAATCAGAGACAAACGGGGCGAAAAAAGCAAGGGGCAACCTAACGACTAAAGAAGCGTTTGGGGGAAAGGATGGCTGGAAGAGAAGAAAAAAAACACAAATCAAGAGAGCACGGTCTGCCACTCTTGGCTAGATGGCGGGGGACCCATTCCGACTCCAAAAAAGAAAAGCGGGGGTACTTGAAAATCTTAAGGTAAACTAATTGAACAGGGCCGTGTGCTAGGATTGAAGAATGACCATGGCAGGGGGAGTTCCTCTATAAGCCCGAAGCGACCACCGGCGAACTAAGCGCCAGATTGCCAGGGGCCGTGTGACGCAGGGTCCGCCAGGAAAGGAGAGCTACTAACCATAGCCACGTTGTCACAAGAGGAAGAGTCGGCACAAAGTTCCTGGGAAAAAGAAGCAGAGAAAATATTGAGAGGGGAGGGAGCAAAAAGCCCAGCCGGGACCAAAGGGAAAAGACTCACGGAAGACTGATGCAAGTGCGGTTCGAAAGAAACAGAAATTAAGTGGGGGGGAGGAACCTTTCTCCGAGGGGGGGAGGGGAAGAATGTGGCATCACTGATCCGAAGATGTTCACGGGGACGAGAACCACTCCAGGTAAAAAAAGTCCGACAGGGAAAAGGAGATCATAAGGAGACGGAGGTTACGGACAAAAAACTATTATCACCACTCGCGGAGAAAAGAAAAGTTCATTGACAGAGGGAGAGGGAAGACAGATTAAAGGAGTGAAATAAGGAATCCTTTTTAGCCTGAAGCAACAAATCACTTAAGCCCAACAATCCGGAAAGGTGCCAAGCTATATGGGGTCCGCACGGCAAAACTGACGGGAAAGAGGGTAAACAGGAGAAAAGAACTAGATGAAAATTCTAGGGGAGGGTCTGGATGGAATGTAGGGGATTTGACTCAGAGTGGGGGAGCATCTCTCAGGAAAGTGACTCCGAAGTCGCATCTCGAAAAGGAAAATGTCGTTGAGGGGAACCATAAGGTAGGGCTGACGTCCAATTCCGGCAAAGTGAACGTAGAAAAGGGCGCGTTTTGGGAGGAAAGTCGCGGGGGGGAGCATTCGATCTGTATGCGAAGGGGAATTAAAAACAAAATCGTGAAAAAGGAGGAATTTACCTTACAATTATCTGAGCAGTCTGTGCCAAGACAACGCCAGCAAAAAAGAAAGAATTGAAGTCCTAAGATAAGAAAGCGAGATAGTGAGGATGTCGTTACGGGGGGAGCACTTTTTGAAATCCATCAGAATCGGCAAAGCAGTTTGAGTATCCGGAAAGAAGGGAAAGGAGTGATGAAGGTTGGGAAAGACTGTTTTTACAGAGAAGAAGGAAAAACTTCTTCTATTTGCATAGTAAGGAGTGAGGACCAAGAAGATTCGACTGGGGAAAGGCGGGAAAAAAATTTTTATTTCGGAAAGAGACGGCGGGGGTCTGTCGCCTCCATCGCCGACCGGGAAGGAAGCGAGGGGAAAGAAAAAAAAAGTGCCGGACGGAAAAGAAAGTATGCCACCGGGAAAGGTAGCAAAAAACAGAATGAAAGAAGGGCTTATGGAAATGGCTCTGCCGCGGGCAGAGCATTCAGAAATTTGGTTTTGATCATCAACAAAACCTAAGGGGAAGGGGGAGAGGGTGAAAGCAATCATTGAAAAAAAAGGGGTCTCCTTGCTGTTTCGGAAGAGAGTAGGGGGGCTCCTCTTTTAAAAGGGGGGGGGGGAAAAATAGCTGCGCTTGGAAACGCACAAAAACGACCTCATTTAAAAGAAGAAAAAGTTTTCAATGAAATGGACCGCCGTATTTTATAGCATCGGTCACCAGATCAGTGACATTAAAGGGGGGAGGGAAATTTTCAACAAGGAGAGTCCGATTGCGTTTCAAGGAAAAGACCTCTGGCGATAATAGGGAAAGGGTTGAGGACAAGGATGCGCGCGGCGAAAAACCTTTTAAGCCTTCAGGGAGTGGAAACATCTTCGTTCAACCATAAAAGAGAAAAGGGGGGGGAACGACGCGAGGAAAAACAAGGTAACGCGGCGTCCGAAAGCGAAAA
>Ga0179593_1727721_pt1 | contig 10200 bp, 10 predicted proteins | sample CZODoug2_1_08_16_FD_185931 | JGI IMG/M metagenome (GOLD analysis project Ga0179593, IMG submission 185931) | Vadose zone soil fungal communities from Angelo Coast Range Reserve, California, USA - CZODoug2_1_08_16fungal (PacBio error correction) | ecosystem: Environmental > Terrestrial > Soil >...
TTGGTTCCTACCTCCCGGCCCCCTGACCTCCTTTTTCCGCTACAGGCAGAGATCGGCTAAGATTTCAAAGGTGGGCCATGAACGACCAGTCATGATTGGAAGCGGCCACACAAATCGGACTATAGCAGGGGAGAAACAACAACAAAGTAAAATAAGAGATCGGGGAGATGCCGAGCCACATCGCGAAACGTGTTCAAAACTCTACCCGGGCCATTAGAAAGCTTCCTTGAAAAACGAAAGGGGGTTGAAAAAAAACTGGCTCCGAAAAACAGGCCGGTGAAGTCTTCAATCGGCGAGTGCCGGCGGAAAAAAAGTCCACCGAGCGCTTTCGCAATCGACGCTGGGAAAAGGGGCGTCGGCGTAAAGGATGCAAAATCCCTCCGTCCAAAAAAACGTAATCCAAGACCGCGGGGAAAACGAAAACGTGGCACGCAGAAACGGGGGGGAAACGGCTCCCGAGCCCGCTAAAAAAAATTCAAGGGGTGATGAATTTCCTGTTCAACCCTTGGATCAAGAAATACTTTGACTTGGTCCGGAAGATGACGTGGATCTTACTAAGCGAAAGGCCTAGGAAAAAAAAAGATGCTTTAATGAAAGGGAAAACGCGGGCTAAAGAAGGGCTATTTCAAGAGTTGCAAAACCAGAAACACCGGCCCCATTAACCTCCACGGCTGGTCTCTTGCCTTCTTTCTTTCGTTTCGGCGCTCCGCGGGTCAACTGGTTCCCTTTGCATTGCCTAGACTTCCGTGAAAGGCCCCGGCCCTGTTCTCCGGGAAAGTCTCTCGTCCCCGATGGGGCCACTTACGTCCCCTCGTGGCGGGTTTCAAAAAGCCTCCGCTGCATTCCGTTCCTTCCCGGTGCCTAAGAAAAAAGAGCTGTATGGTCCCTTGTTGCGGGGATATCTGCTGACCTCGGTTAAGTTCTCCGATTATCTTGCTGGATGGGATAGGATACCTCATCGCCTCCTTCGGAAGGGAAGCTCTCACCAGGAGGGAAAAGTTCCTATGGGGGACCCAGGAATCTGCGTTTAAGAGGCGTCCTTTCCGGTTCAAGTAAGCCCTGTCGGGTCTAACAAATAGTGTTCGTATTTTGAATGCTTAGGAAGACACATGGTTGGCGCTCTTGACGCCTAGGAGAGGTGAGGACCAGCTTTTGTCTCTCACGGCCAAGACTTTCCCCCTCTGGGACCGGGGTCATACGCTCGTGACACTCTGGGGGATCCCATGAGATGCAAACTGCCTTAAGGAGAGTTGAACCAAAAAGTCATCCGGGGGGGGAGGGGGGGAGAGAGCAGCGTGTATTGGGGGGGGGCGCGGGAGTGGTTGGAAGGGCAGACCGGCAAAAGGGAGAGGGGTGTGGGCCTCACCTGCCACCTCCTCCCTCTCTGTCCGAGGGGGTGCCTCTTGGTCCCAAACCTGTTCAAAAATCCCTCGGCGGGCCAAGGCCCAAAAAGGCTCTTCCTCTGGAAATTGCAAGAATAAAGGCCTACCACGCAAAAAAAGGGTGGAGGGGAAGGGCAGACCAAAAAGCCTGTATCTTCTAAGGGGCTGAGGATTAACAGGCTGCCGATTCTGACGTCGGGACCGGCAACAACGCACAGGGATTTCCCTAGAAAAAGGGGGGAAGTAAAATCCGACTCTTCTTAAGACGCGGAGAACGGGCGACACGCGGTAAGGGGAAATCTCTCAAGAAAGAGAGCTCAAAAAAACTTATGGGGGAAAAGAGAGAGATGGCGCTTTTCAAGTTTACCTCTCGAAAGGATGACGCTCGTTAGAAAAAAAAGGGGGGGGGGGACGCCTAAGGGAACTTGCTTCCCTAAACCTTCTCGAAATCCCTTCTTTGACCCCGGGTCGCATGTCCGCGAAGGGGCTTTCCTTACTCAAGGCCGGGGAGGACTCTAAGAAATCAGAGCACGAGTTCGGAGGACCCTCCCCTCGAGTGAAAGGGTTTTCGTCCAAGAGCCTTTTCCCTTCAGGACAGAACTCTCCTTTCCGTTGTTGCTCACCGGGGTCTTTTCCTTATCGTGGGTTGCAAAACTGGGGGAAAAGCCCAACTCTGACTCGGAAAGGAAAAAGTCCATAGGCCCTAGAAGGCCGCCCGGGATTCTGCCGGACGGTTTTTTGAAGGAAGGGGCGAAAAAAGACCGCGTCTCCATATCTTCTTCAAGAAACCTGGACTCCAGGGGAATTGTTTTCAACAAGGAACGACAACTAGCGAAAGTCAAATCACCCTGGAAAAGGAGTAAAAAATCGCGCACGACGAAAGGAAATTCCTAGAGGGGGAAAGCTACCGTGTTTAAGCGCAAGACTTGACTGAGCCCTTTCAAAGGATAAAATGGTCCTTGCTTTCTTTGGGCTCGGGGAGAAGGATTTCTCTTAGAGAAACATGAGGTCAGGCGCGGTCGGCGAGAAAAGCGCAAACCGAGATTGGAAGCGGAGGCGCGCAAGCACTAAGAAGAAGTTCCGGAGAACACGTTTGTAGGGACACCGCGTCAAAATCTCGAACTTCTACGAAGAATACTTCGCGCCGGTGCCGACCTTGCTTGAGTGCTCCCTAGGGGGGAAGGGGTCTTCCCGGTTGAAGGGCACCGACAGGAAGTCCCTCGCTCTTCGGGGGGCGGTCGAAAAAAACTCGCCCTCCAACTTCCAGGGGGCCAAATCTTTCACCGCATCCTGACGCTAGAGTCTTTTTTCACGTCTCTGTGTTCGGGCAAATCACAAATGGTGGTCCACTCTAGAAAAAAAAAAAAATGTTTCGGTGACGCCTGGTTTGGGAGCTTCTTCGGCACAATCAGGAGTTGTCCCGGATCTTAAGGGGGAGTCGCTCTAAAGGGGACGCTCAGACACTGATAGAGGCTGTGGATGGCTCTGACCGGACCTGTCTTCGCTCTACACGGATTTCGTCTTGACTTGTCTTTGAAATGTGGGTGCAGTCCTGTAAGAGTCAGGGGAAATTTTCCAGCTTCCTCGGGGGGCCCCAAAGGTGCAGTGGGCAGATAATTCGAATCTTTCATGTTATGGTGCTGTGCGTTGGGGAGGGTTCTGACTTAATCTCCCTGCGGCAGGTCCGTGTCTAATAGTCGCAATCCTAATGTTTCTCCGTTACCTGCTTGATCCACTCTTCGAGGAGTTCCGTGGTGGTTGTAATGTGCGCCTTGCCTTCCTCCCTAAAGAATGTAGGAATGAAAGCGCAGAAGCTTCGACTGCTTCAGAGAGGGCGAGGGCCCTCCTGCCTTTCAAAGGGTGGGTTTCCGGGGCAAGGAAGTTACTCGCCCCGGGGGAACGGTGACCATGCTCCCGCAAGTAAGAACTAGCTGGCGGGGTCTGCGCCTGTTACCCTGGCCGGTAAAGGGGGGGGGGGGGCCGAAGGATTGCTCCCTTTTCCGGTCAACCCGGAGAGAGAGGGGGGACTTTCTGCAAGAAGACATTCTTTCACGAGCAGGGGGGGTGACAAACGTTAACCACCCTAGTTTTGGAAGTACTTTTCAAAAAATCTCAGATCGGAATATATCAAAGTACTGGATCTCCCCCCACAACAACAGGGGGAGAACCTCTCTAGAGGGTCATCTGCGAGGGAAGGAGCCAGCCACGCAAAAATGTTTCACGATGAAAAGATGCTCCGAGAGAAGAGGCGCGGAAACACAGGTGAAAAGCGTTCAGAAAAAAGAAGTGACCAGGGAAGAAAAAGTCCAGTCCTTTGGGGGAAAAACGAGCGATTAGGGGGGAGAGGGAGGGATTCCTTCTTGGAAGGCCACGTAAAGGGGAAAGTCTTCTTTAAAGAGGCTTAAGTTCGGAGGGAAAACGCTTGTTCGTCGCTTTCACTTACAAAAGGGAGACTAAATCTCCCCGGCGGGGTCGGGTAAGGGTTACCGGAACACAAAAAACGTAAGGTACCCGCCTCTCCAGCCAAAACCTCTCCAAAAGGCCAGTTTGACTCTTCCTTAAAGCGAAACTCCAAAGGAGTAACTTCTTCCTACGGTGAAAAAAGGGGTCTCTTTGAGGACGGACGAATTCCCTCTCGAGGCCGCTTCAGGAATTCAGCCTCCGAAGCTAAAGGAACGAAAAGAGTAAGGAAAAAAGTAGCCGTTCCCGGGGTGCCACAAGATTTGCAAACCTTATGCTCCAAAAAGAGAGGGGAGTTACTAACAGGAAAGTTCTTTGGGGGAGTATCGGTCAAATGGCCGTCTTCAAAAGAGTCCTAGAAAAGGGGGTGCCGCCTTTAAAAAGGAGGGACAACCCTGTAGGTACTTTCTAAGACTTTGTTACGGGGGCCTTCTCGAGGCACCGTGCAGGTTACCAGTACCGGGGACCTCTTTGCGGGAACGCTTAAAAGGGTCTCTCCTGAAGAAGTCGGAGGAGTTCTAAGTGCTAGAAAGAAATCCTAAAACATCGGGGCTCCTACCATTGGTATCTCCGGAAAAAAGAAAAAAAAAACTCTCCGACGGGGGAGAGACTAAAAAGATAAGGAAACTCTCGATTGAAAAAAGAAAAACCTTTACAGTCAAAAAACGCGTGGGAAAAATTAGTTCTCTTGGACGATTCAGGTCCATGTCGAGAGAGAAAAGATTTGTTTGAAAAAAATCCATTAGAAAGGGGGGACCGGGGGAGATCGACTTCTGCCATGGAGGACTCGAAAAAAAGGGTCCCTGAAGACGATCTGGAGAAACTGAATTTGTGGGTCTCCCAGAACTTTCCAAAACACTCTTCCCGGGGAACTTCAAAAAGGGAGCCCATTTAATTCGAAAAAAGGACCTCCATTGGAAGGTCAATAAAGAGTCGTGTCAGGGGGTTAAGCAGGGGGGTGTCACTACGGTTTCAAAAGTCTAAGAGTGGGGCTAATGCACCCATTACATTAGAAGAAAAAACTTTTGACACGATTCCGCAAAAGAAGGGGGGACTTCGGGGAAGGTATTTCATCCCGCAGGGAGGGAGAGGCTGGGTCTAGTAAGTTCAAAGAATAGTATTACAAAAAAAGTCGGGCGGGGAAGGGACCGGTCCAAAAACCAAAAGGGTCCCCCAAAGATGGTGATTTCCAAAAGGGCCTCTCTTCCTGGGAAAGTCCGAAGAGAGGGAAAAACTCGTCTAACTCTAAAGCAGTGAAACAGGGTCTATACCGAGGGAGAAGGGACCAGATAGTCAAACACACAAAGGAAGGGAAGACCGGGGAGATTCCTTGTCTCGAGGGGAAGTCCCAGAAAAAAGGATTATGGCGTTCAAGGGAAGGTTCCCGATGAGGGTTTCCCTTCCGGTGACCGGGAGAGGATCCCTAAGTCCCTTGGAGGACATTTGATTAAAAAAAAGCTAAGAATTGGCAGGGGCTTCAGCTAACTCCTAAAAGAGGAAATATCCCGGTGAGAAAAAGGGCTGAAGTCTTCCCCGAGACGAGGAGTGTAGACAGTGTCCTGGACTCCGCAGTAATTCCTAAAGGAATGTGGCAAAATGTCTCCCGCGGGGGTGTGCGGGTTTTGCAACGAAAAGACCCGAAGGGGGAACACCCGGGAAAGTCTATTTGGGGCAGCTGTAAATTTATGCAAGTTTCTTCAAAATTGGGGCACCCCTTTCAAGAGGGGAAGCTTGGGGGGTCTCCTGGGAAGGCCTCTTTTAAGGGGTCTTGGAAAGGGGTTCTACCGGGGATGTGGGGAAAAACATCCAAAGAAATTCCCGGGGGGAAAAGTCTCCAGTGAAGACTTAGAAGAACTTATCGATTGCTTCAATAAAATAGTCACTAAAAGGGAACAAAGGCGCTGCCGGAAAACTCTCCCTAAAATGGTAGACAACCGGGGGGCATGAACATTCTCTCCTCTTCTAAAAGCAGCCTAGGGTCGGTGGGGACAGGGGAAAAAAAAAGAAGTTCATGGAGAAGGAGGGATCAAGCGTGGAATGTGTTGTTCGGGGAATAGAAAAGAGTCTTTCTTGGGAAGAGATTTGATCTTAGGGTCCTCTCAGTTAGCGTCTCCTAAATTTTGCGCGGGATGTCTCTCCTTGTTCCTTTCCTGCGCTCACTCTTTTCCCGGAATGGTCCCTCCGTCGCTGGGGGATCCTCTGGAGTGTGCGCTACCACCGTAACCCTTTCCTCTCCTCTATTGAAGTGGGGCTTGACAGGGGGGGGACAGGTTCTCCCAGGGGTCTCTTCCTCGTAGAGAGTCCTAGGCCACCCCTACACTCACAACACCCTACCAATGTAAGGCCGAAAGAGGGGTCTTTAAGGGGCCTTGACTGTTGGAAACCCGCGTGGGGAGACCCTTTCGGGGGGAGTCTAAGGCGTGCGAGAGTACCTAAAAAAAATTTTAGAGGGCTCAAGGCTTCCTAGGAAGTATCTGACTCTTCCCCGACAGTGTCACACTAACGCGCGAAAAGAGGGGATCTCGTACGAGTAAAGGGAAGGGAATTAGGTTCGAGGCGTTTGTCTAGAAGCCGCCTGGGACTTTCAGATCTGGGCACTATTAAAATTAGAGGGGCCTCTTCTAAACACGTTGTTTGGAGTGACCCCCTCGGGGGGTACCGAGAAAACTTTTCCTCCGAAGCTTCTTAAACTTGACTTTCACTAAAAAGACGGGACGAAGACTTGAACGGGGCAAATGCCGCTCTTCGAAAAAAGGCCGCAGTCTTTGGACGGGAGGTCAAAGCGATCGCTGCTCCCTCTAGAAAGCTCCTGGGCACAGTCCACCTGAGGGACCAGAGGGAAATGACCTCGGGTGCGAAGGGGAAAAAGGGGGATCGGAAAGGGGCAAGGCGGGGCCATGTGAAAAAAAAAAGCTTTTGGGTCATTCCACCAAGATGCTCCTAGAGAGGTTCCAGTCTCTCCCCCTCCAAAAAGATCTTCCATCAGTATCTCTGTCTAGAGAAAGCTGCGTTTAAAGAGCCCTCAGAGAGAAAACGATTCTTTTTTAAAGATGGGGGCCACGAGAAAAAAATGTGAAAGGTAGGAGATCTCTTCACAAAAAAGCCTTGAAGGGGGACAGCCCTTCGCCAGGGAAAAGCCGGGGATCGTCGTTCCGGACGGAACGAGCGTTGTTGTAACTCCACGTCCAAAAGGACTGCGGGGGGCCGCTCTTAAAGGGGGCCCCTCGTCTTCTACGTCAAAAGGTGGAGGTCAAGTCCATCCCCGAGCCTGCAAGCGCCTCTCACTCCATCGTCCGATGGCGGGAAATCTCAGGGAGCCCCGGACACCGCAAGCTCCGCTCCAGGGGCCTCGGGGGGGGATTATCACACCTTCCCTTCCGATGATCACCTTATGCAAAACGTGGCTCCACCCTCAGAAAACCTCCGTACGTTCCTAGTGGCTGGCCTTGTTGAAACGAGCTTCCAGGGGCCGGCGAAATAAATCCTCACAGCCAAAAGACCTGGAAAAGGCGTACGCCGAACGGGAAAAAAATATCTCCAAGATGCGGGTACCTATCATGGACCTCTGGACTTCTTTGAAAAGTATCTCAACTGAGAGGGCCCAGATTTAAAAGGGAAAGGTATGGGGGAGATTTTCTATCGCAAAAGGATCGTTCCTCAAAAGGAGAACTGGCAATTTCAAAGAAGGGGAAATCGACTCTTAGGATAACAAATAAATCTTCCGAGGAATCCATGGGAAGGGGGATCTCCGTGAGCGTTTCACCAGATCGGGAAACTGATGACTGTCCTCTTTCCATTAACCGGTAGAGCGCTTTAGGAGAATTCTGGAGCAACGTTCTCCTTCAAAACTGCTATCCAGCCAAATCTTTCTCAAAATGGGAGAGGGGGGGGACTACCTCTAAAAAGTACCAGATTTGACCAGAGAGACTTAATAAATTCCCGGAAGATGGCCTCCGATTGACCGGTTCGCAAGAAGAGGCACGGCTTTTCGAACAAAGGTATTTCGGAGGGCAACTTTTCAGAGGGGAGGGAAGGCGACGATGGGGCCTCGGAAGACAGAAAATAAAAAAGTTGCCGAACGGGGCGCGCGCAGCCTTAGGAAGCATTTCCAATTCGACGTGACTCTGAAGACCTCGGGGTTTTCTCCCAAGGGCAACCACCACTCGGGGGTGGGAGCCTTTCCAGGAAAACTTTTGACAAAACCGGGACCTCAAGGCACCATTTCCTCTAGGACAAGTTCTCATGAGGGGCAGCGGGTGGCGAGGAGGTGAGCCGACGGTGCAACCAAGAGACCGCGCGGGGAAGTCCCAGAAAATCGGGAAGAAAATTCACGATAAGGAACCACGCAGAGCGTGGGTTTAGTCATTATGGAGCGAGGGCCGGCTCGGGACTTCGCTTCGAAGTGCCCACTCTCGTTAACATTCCCTTAAAACCTAACCAAGGGCCTCGCCCGTAAAAAAATCCTTGTCAAGCTATTCATTCCAGGGAACCTACTAAACACTTAAGGAGGGAAAAAAACTCTCTCATCATCCGGGACTAAAAACGACCGTCTCAACTTCCAATCTCTAAACACCCTGAGGGGAAAGAGGAGAGGTTATCCTTTCTCGAGGGGGAATCGAAAAAATTACCGCGGCCTTCTTCTAAGGGGTTTTCTCCTAGGAATTGTTCCAACTTCTGGAAGTTGTCACAGACTCGGAGTGACTGTCCTCGCCCTCCATAGACGGCGCTGGGAAAATTTCAGGGACGTTCTTAAAACTACTGCCTCGGGTAACTCAGAGGGGGGGGGAAATCATATCCAGGAAAGTCTTGGTAGGAAAGCCCGTCCACTCGTTAGAGTTCGGAAGAATCTTTTGAACGCCATTTCCTGTTAAAGGAAGGCAGTTCTCCCAAATCGGGGGGGCGTCTTTTCCAAACTACACCCCGGCGCTCGATGCGGAGGAATCGGGGAAGGAGGCCGGGCTGAAAAAAGTGCACGGTGGCTGCCGGGACAAAGGGGAGGTGGAAGAGGGGGTCGAACAAAAGTGTGCGCAGGAATCCGCAAAGGCCGAACCAGGGGTGGGCCATGGAAACTAAACTAGCTCCATTTGGGGGGGTTGGTCCCTGGATGGGCGTAAACAAGAGAAAAAAAAAAAAAAAACCCTTGTACGGACACATCGGAAGAAAGAACGGGGGGGTCCTTCGGCAGTAGCCTCCCGGAATTCCTCGGGGACAGCACCTACTGGGAGCTCAAGGGTGGTCTGTGCACCTGCCCGAATCCTGTTCCCTCTCAAGTGGGTGGTTTAGCAGTGTACTTTTCCTTTCTCTGGGGAGTCACCCTCACTATTTGCGCTCTTTCTTATTCTTCTCTAAAGGGAGAACTGTTCGTCGTTCGTCCCTCTCTGTACCTGCTTAAACGTAAGTACTTCCTCGGACCAGTGTTGTGGGAGTCGGATCCTACAACTTGCGACAGTGGCCGGAAAAGGCGGCCCCCGAATAGGAAGGCTACTTGGAAAAAAAATCGCCTAAAAAGGAAACTCCGGGGGGCCCTCAGAGGAGTATCGCCTCTGAAGGGGGACAGGTAGAGTAATAAAGTGTAAGGGGTTCGCCTGTTCAGATTGTGAAGGGCTCCATTCGAGGGCAATGAGCTGTTTACTAAAAAAAACCCGAAACAATGGAATTCTCCATCGGGGAAACACGAGTAAACGTGTCGATCCTTGGGAACTTTGGAAAAGGAAACCTTTCGGGAAAATCCAAGAGTGAGATGAAATTCTGGACGACGGGAGCGTCTTCAAGCGCCCTCGGGGGCCGTATTTCCGTACGAGAATACGCGTGTCTGAAAAGAAACTGTAGATGGGGGTGAGAACTTCTGCTCCTTCGGCAGGTTATGTTTCTAGGGAGGGCGCAAGGCTAAAGCCTCCCCCGGGGGGGGGACAGTTCATAGGGGGCTGGTCTTAAAGGAGGGTGCCAATAGACATATAGTCCAGGGGCTGCCCGGGGGGAGTTCGAGAACAAACCAAAAAAAATCTCTACACTTCGCAAAGTTGGCTAAAGGCCGATTCTTCTCGGGGAGTGCGGTCGCAGAAACTTTCACGCAAGGCTTCAGACTTGTATCCGCAGAAAAAAGAAGAAAACAAACTTCCTCTCGGCGCAAAAAATCCTCCTTCGAAATTTGGCTGCTTGATCGCAGACGGTCAATCTCCGGAATTACTACTCTGAAGACAACTATCCTTTCTCAGGGGTCCATGCTTGGAAAAGAACCTGAAAAAATCGGAAAAGGCTCCCGGAAACTACGTTCTAAAGGAGTCCGCCTCCTGGGAAAAAAAAAATCTGGACCCTCCGAGGTGACTCTAGGATAAAGGTCCCCGAAGTATCTCAAGAA
>Ga0179593_1262551_pt1 | contig 10199 bp, 7 predicted proteins | sample CZODoug2_1_08_16_FD_185931 | JGI IMG/M metagenome (GOLD analysis project Ga0179593, IMG submission 185931) | Vadose zone soil fungal communities from Angelo Coast Range Reserve, California, USA - CZODoug2_1_08_16fungal (PacBio error correction) | ecosystem: Environmental > Terrestrial > Soil >...
AACCTTTCAACACTAATAATTGGAGCTCCGATTTAGGGTTGCAATGGAGACCAGTCTTCTATCAAGGAGGCCAAAGCCGAGTGCAAAAAAGGGCAAAAAAAAAAAGAGAAGAAGAGCGGCTTGCCGATGAAAAAAAAGGGCGTCGGGGGGTTGGGAGTGAGACCAAATTTTGTGGACGAATTCGTAGGAGGAGCCCTTAAGGGCAGATCACATTCTCAACTAAAGGAGGACGGCAAGTAATATCGACGCCCGACCAGGGGTTCGAGGAAAGGTTTCATAGGAAATTAGAAACACATCGAGTCGATAGGGGGTAGGAGGCCTCGCTCGGCGGTCCTCCAAATAGGACTCGGGGTGAGGTAGGCGAGGAAGAGGGGTCCTATCTTGACTGGGATAGCAGTACGAGTTCTGGGGGTGGGGGCAAAAGAGGAGCTGAGACCATCAACAAGAAGGGCCGATTACACAACAACAAGAAGGTAAGTTTTTAGCTTTGCCAACTGGCGAAAAAACAGCAAGAGGCAGAGGGAATCCTCTCTGCGCAAAGATACAGGAAGGGGTTGGTTGAAGAAAGATGTCCTCCGGGGAGGGGTTACTTCCGGAGCAAACGGACAGTCTAGGAGAAAGTGAAAAGAGCGGGGCAATGGGGTAAAAGTTTTTCGAATCAAAAATTTGGAGAAAAGGGGGTTTGCCGAACGTGCAAACTACGGGGACAGAAAGGGGAAACAAGTGAAAAAGGTTGACTTGGTAAAAAGGGTGGCCCTTCGCGAAGAGCGAGGGGAAGAGGGGAGAGGCAAGACACCGATTACTACGGGTTTGTTACCTCGCTGTTCCGGAAAAGGGGGGGAGGGGCGCGTCAACCTATAATGAAGCGAGAATCCAAACTGAAAGCGCAATGTGGGGGGGGGGGGTGGGGGGGTTATTTGGGTGTGTGGGGGTGAAGGATAGGCCTAACCTTCGCGTGCGCTTAACGAAAGACGAAGGGGGGGCAAGGTTAAAACGAGAACGTAAGCCGAAGAGCATGGAATAGAGACGAAACATCTGTGCAAATAAATAGAGGGCGAGTCGAAAGCGCAGCGCGACAAGGCTCGGCTTGGAAGATTAAGCAGACGAGGTAATCAGAATATATTTATCCTAACGAAGCCGAAGAAGCGCTGAAGAGAGCAAAAAAAAAAGGCAAAAAGAAAGAAAAGGCTAACTTAAGGTCTTACTCTATGCCGGTGCCCTCTCGTATCACGAGGCAAGGATCTAATTGGAAAGGACAGAGGTAAGACTGGGATCCGAGGACTCGATAAACATTAGGAGCTCAACAACAAAAAGGAGGGGAAAGATGAAAAGGAGCAGGGTGGGGAGAGACCAATCAAACCATCGGAAAGGACCTGGAAAAAATGCGGCTAGAGAAAAGGACTTCAACTTTGACAAACGGCAGAAAAAGACAACCCCCCCCCAGCCACTTCATAGGCCCTTTCGAGGAGAGGAGAGGGACCTTGCAGTCTTCAGCCGCTCTTCGGCCCGGCGCAGCAGACTGAAACTAAGAGTCGGAGAGGGAGTCCAAGTCGTGAGGAAAACATCATACGAGAAAGCAAAAGGGGAGAGAGAGAGAGTGAAGCCGTCACTGAGGGGACCTCCTCTTACGAGGGTATCTCGATGCGGCGCTAGGAAGAAAAGTCACGGAGCTTCAGTCCAATCCCGGTTAAAACGAAAAGAGTCGTGGAGGGGTCTTCTCCACTCATGGAGCTTCAGGAGAAATCAACATAACAGTCCGTTCTTTCAACAGGGGGGACTTCGCGGGACTGAGCAGGGGAGAAACGACAGTCTCCCGGGTAACACATCAGGAAGGGGAACAAAGGGGTAGAAATCGGGGGAAGAGGAGAAAGAGGTCAACTCTTTGGTCACGTGACGAAGAGAGAAAGTGGGGGCAAGTCAAAAAGAGAGGAGAAGTGCAGGTGAAAATTTCCTTGTCACGAGGAAAGGAACGTAGGCAAAACTATACGTGGCGTAAAAGGGAGTCAAAAACTTTTCCAACAGTGAAAAGCGCTTTGTGAATGGGTGAAGAGAGCTGAACGGAGGATGAAAGAGAGGAAGTCAGACGAATCTGTAAAAGACTCACGGCGCAAAAAAAAAAAGGGGGGACGGGATGTGTCTCAAGAGTAATTGAAAGCTTACTGCTGGCGTGCGGCGCCCATCTGTAAATCAAACAAAATAGGGCCAATGATGGGGTCGGAGGGTAGAGACATTAAGGGGGGATTGGGGCAAAAGCTCACCAGGTCAATAATGGAGGAGAGCAAGAAAGCTCACGAGCAAATAAAGAAGATGATTCCGATCACTCCAAACGAAGAGGTGGGAATTGCCGAAGTGAGGAAGAGGAGAAATGCACTCCTACTCAAGAGATTTGGTAATTCGGGCAAAAAAGAGTCCTATAAAACCCTGGGGGAGGGGGCTTCCTGTAGGGCTGCAACGGACAGAAGTGTGCATAAATACTTTGAGCGAACCGATAAAGGTAAAGAAAGCCCGAATCATAGCCACCAGTTACAAGAAAAGCGACGGGGAGGAAGGAGCCGCGCTTCTCGCAAAATTAATGGGAAGAAGGGGAGAGAGCCCTGTCTTTTCAACGGGGGAAAGCACGGAAGAGCCCATAAGGAGTGGGACTTAAAGGATGGAGGGGATCACAGACAGCGATGGTATGAAGGGAGAAGGGGACAGACTTCCTTTTCCACCTCGGCTACGACGCCACGGAAGGAAAACGAAAAACCAATCAGAAGAGCAGAAGACGAAAAATCGACAGCCCGCTTCAGAAAAAATCATAAGAAAAGACAGCAGTCAAAACCCCTCGGTGCACCTAAGGTTCACAACTAATAGCTTAACAAATAAAAAAGTAAGGAAATTATCAAAGAATAGTATCAAAACCCATATCCCTACTCCCCTCAGATAGCGTGCAGATAGGGTTCGAGTCTATTGCTAGAGTCATCGTTGAGCGAACTATTAACGTGAGGGGCGCTTAGGGGAAGGGAGTAGGGAATGGCCAAAACAATAAAACACAGCATTTAACGAAGAAAAGGTCAAGGAACCCTTCAGTGCACCGTGCGACAGGAAATCCGAACAGAAGTCACTACCCAGGAAAATCAGAACGCGGGAAGGAAGGATGAAAAACCCTAAAGATTTCCCTCCTGCCCTGGAAAAACATTCAGTGGACGGTCCAAGGGACATGAGAGGCCCATGAAAGATTGACGCAGGGTCACATTGGGTCTTAGGAGGGGTTGAAGTTAAAGTTCTCGGTGGAGGGCTAAAACAAAGGTAAAATTAAAGAGACGGGAATACAAAAAAGACGATGACTTTAGAGGGGGATGAAGGGCCCATTTCTGACCTCCTAACAAGGGTAAATGCGCCGCCCCAACGGAAAAAACCTCAAGGTACTTCAGGGAAGCCGGACATAAAAAGAAAATGTGGAAGCGATCATAAACCTGGCTCGGAACTAGCCAAATCAATGTTCCATTTGTCGGTAAGTCGGGACACAAGAAAAAGGAACCCAGCGGCGGAGAACTAAAAAAAAACTAAAGAGGGTACCATAGGGGGGAATTAAGACTGTCCAAAAGTTCAAAACTAGCCAAAACAACAACGTAATGAAGTAAAAGAAAAAAGAAAGAGAAATTGGAACGGCGGGAATTAAAAAACTGAATTAAATCGAGGCTAGGGGAAACCTCCTGAGGTGTGAAAATAGCCTGCTGAAATAAGAAAACATGTGACAGCTTGGTCGGGTAATACTCACGCCCAGTGGATTAGCTGCACAAGGGAAGGGTGAGGAGGAGAAAGAATAAGAAAAAGTTTCTCTCCTTGGTGGGCGGACGCCTGCAACCTTTTTAGGGGGGGGGGAGAAAGGGGCAAAGGCCATTCAGGGCAAAAATAAAACAATTAAGGACAGGGATTTGGAGGAAGATCTTCGGAAATGACACCCTACTCCGAGAGCAAAGAGAAAATGTGCCTTAACCCTCCGCCCCGAAAAGGAGGATCCTGCTCCGCTCGGGAATTGGGGAAAGAAGGCCCGGGTCCGCACGCCAAGGGAAGAGGTTCTACAATCGCCATAGAGGGGGGGGGAAGAAAGAAGTAGCATCCTGAGATTGTCAGGGGTAGTACTTCTGGTACGATGCTGGATCAACTGGGTGAAACTGAAGGGGGAGGCATGGAGAGGCAAGCGGGTGTTGGTACAAAAGTAAGAAAGGAAACGTCAAATACTCGCCTGTTTTTCGATAAAGATGTAAGGCGAAACTACTAGGAAAAAAAAAAGAGAGAACTATATTCCGGGCGGAATCAGGGGGTTGAGGGGAGAAGAAGTGCGGGCTCAGGCGTCTGGGGCTGGGTTAAGAGAATGGGAGGGGAATTGAAAACTGGTAACCGTGACTGCGTGAAAAGGTCGGGGTAAAGGATATTCTCAAGGAAATCGATTGGCGATTCGTATCTATCTCGAGTAGGGAAAACGACGTTGAGGCCCGACCGTAGAAAAGAGGAAAGGGGGATAAATTGACTCCCGCACTCTTCAAATCCGCTGGATTGGAAAGAAACGAAGCAGAAGGGCCAAATCACTTAGTACTAGAAGATGTCGTTGCACAGCCCATGAGGAAAATAAGAAAGAACGAGGAGAAAGGCGCGGCGGCCTGATTAAGAGAGGTGGAAAGGAGGGAGAAAAACGGTTTGGCTATGAAAGGGAGGGGGGGAGAAAGGAATCGGTTCTATCACTCCATAAGGAAAAAGGCCGTACGTCATGAAAAGTATCTACGAACCGGACCCTGTGGTTTTCTAGGGGAAGGAGGGTCCGTCCGAATTACACTACTAGAGGAGTCTTATTACGTCGTCGCCTAGCGCTGAGGAAGCCAAAGAAGGCCGAGTCGTAAAGATGACGGAGCATAGGTGACTGACGAGCGGGACTGGCGCGCAGGACGGGTCGTGTGAACAAGGAGAGGAGGAAAAAGAACCAAGGAAGGAGGATGGTCAACCCCGACCCCATCAGGACGGGGAGGGGGGGGTCCGGGGACAACGAAAAGGCCTCACTCCATCAGGACAGGGAAGCCTCTCTGCGCAGGACCAAAAAAGTGGGGGGGGGGACCAGGGCGCGTCTAACCGATTCGGACGCATCTGGAGCATACGTCAAGTCAGGGAGAAATTAAAAAAAAAAGCGCTTTTCAGGAACAAGGGGGGGTCGAAGAACACTTTTGGACGCACCACGTAAGGTTTTGGGGGGGAAGGAAGGGAAGACGCGTGCCAGACAGTGACGCAAGGACTCTGATGTGGGGAAGAAATTGCTCCGTCGATACTCAGCGCGGTGCAGAAGCAGGAATTAGGGGGAAAAAGAAAAGGAACGAACCGGGGGGCCTCGCAGGTTACAACGGTAAGAAAGAAGGGCGCGGCACCTGCAAAAGGCAAAGCGAAAACCCACCTTGGACCGACGGCAATGCTCAGATGGGGGGAGACGGAAAGAGAAACCTGCGAGTGAAACCTGGGGCACTAAGGAAGGGGATGGGGAAAGTGTTCAAGGGAGAGAAGCGACGCTGAAGGAAATCACAGAGAAAGCTGAGATTCCACTCCATCGTGATATTCTCTCAGCGCGCGGCGAAAAAAGACGAAGGGGGCGCGCGATGCGCTCGAACGGGCCTCGATCCGATTAGCAGAAGCGCGAACGACGAAGAGGGATGGAAAAGGGCGCCAGAGGAAAGAAAGGGAAGGATTAAGCTGACGACTGTGCCGGGTGGACAGAAGGAAAATAAGCCTTGGAATCGGCCACAGAAGTGACGAAAATCAATCAATTTTTGAATCAGGGGGAGGGTGACCATCTAGAAAAAACATTATCTAAATCCAACAACAACCAGGGAAAGAGATAATGTTGGTCGCGAGAAACGTGAGAGAGAAAAGCTGAAAGAAGGGAAGGCCCTTCGGTGCGCGACAAGTGATACGCGAGTGGAAAACCCGTAATAGCGTCAGCAATGGTGAAACTCACTTCTCTAGAAGAAGATGGCTCTATTCACAAGCTAGGGGAGAAGGGAGAAATTCTTCTCAATCGGCGGGAGCCCCGCGAAAAAAAAGGAGGACTCAGGGAGCGAATCCTAGCCTTTTAGACAAATCGTATCGACTCGGAAAACAGAGGAGAGGGAATAGAATTACAAGGGAGAGCCGAGGCCCAGAAAGCGGGCTTTAAGAAATCCGTGAAAACGGAACACCAGGCGGCGTACGTAAAAGCCACGAAAAAGAAGGGCAGGAGAAAGAGACATGACAGGAAGTAGGGAACGTGGTAACTTGAGATCTTAAGGGACGATTGGAAGAGACAATGCCCTTCTCCAGTAACCAAGGGGTAAAAAAAAAAGGTTCAGTCATCGGTGGGAAAGAGATACCGATTGAGGAAAAGCGAGGATCGAAGGAGCAAGGAAAGGCAAAACGGACGGGAGGTAAGTAGGCCCGGAGGAAATACAACGGGCGACAAAGGCTTTTGAGTAAAAAATTTTATGGAGAAACCCCTGTTCCAACCGTAAGGAGCTGGGGTGAATTGTAAGAGACTGAAGTTAATGCTGACCGAGGCAGGAAATCAACAAGAGGGGGAAACAAGGGAGCAAAAAAAACAGGGAGGGAAGATTGTTGAGAAAGGTTCCCTAGAAGAGGAGGGCGGCGAAAAGGGTACCCAGCCAAGCTGCCCAGGTATTGTCTGTGCTGGGGAACTCGGGAGCTTAAGGGGGAAAAATGGGCGAAGGAGATCTGTGGTAAAGAAAGACTAATGGAGAAAGAAAGTCAGTCAAAAATGAAAAATATCTCGGAAAATTCAGCGACTCCCTCGCTAGGGTGTGGCCGGGGGGGAAGCGAGAGGCAGAAGACCCTCATCCGAAATACAGATATTGTAAGGAAAAGGAACATCTTCGAAAACCGTTCGGGCTTCCGAGATGGGGGAAAAAAAGGAAGAAGAGCACGAGCAAAAAATTATACTTTGTATCACTACCCTATCAAGGCTCCATCCTAAAAATCGGCAAAAATTTGGGGAGCCCGAAATCACCACACCGCGACTGGAAGGTCAAGAAAGAAGGCTCTACAGACGATGGAATCTATCGCAGCCGGGGGAGAGGGGCAAAAGAATAGATCTCACATAAAGAGTTGAACAAGATAGGGGAGCACATACTCGGATGAAGAGGGAGGAAACCAGTCGCGTGTCCTCGTGCTAGACGGCCAAAGGAAGACAACGGGACCCGAGCAGACGATCATAAACGAATAGCAGAGTTAAAATAATCATCTCCTCTACAGAACGGGAAAGCAGTCAAACCCCTCGGGAAACCCGGTCAACGAATGCGGACAAGCCAAAGAAGAACCGGGAAAGAGGGGGTATATCCGGACAAAAAAAGCACCTACGCCCCAAATCTATGCGTGCCAGCTCGTGCTAGTGAGGATGGGCTCGAATCGTTGATTCGACTAATTACGTCGCGGATGGAAGGGAGTCAGGGGGGGGGACGGTAAAAAAAGGGAAAAACAAGGGAAAATACAATAAAAGGCCCCCTTCAGTCAAAAAGGGTTAAAACACGATCTCCGTAAGAAGGGAAACACTACAGGAAAATAGGGGGGCGATCAGATAAGGAACACGACAAGGTATGGGAAGAGTCCCTTTTCAAAACGCTGCCAAGGGTAATTGAGAAAAGGTCCGGCAAAAATGACAAAGGGAAAGGTCAAGCATTTGGGGCGGATTGTATTAGAAGTTCGCGTGGGTTCAGCGGCGTAAAAGGTGCAAGAAGGAATAGCTGGAGAAAAAGACGGATACGTTGCGGTTGCCATGACGGACGCATTCTTCCCCAGAAAAAGTTCGGAAACGCCCCAACCGGAGAGCACAGCAAGTACTTCGGGCCGCACTCTCAACGTCACGGGTGACACCGAAGCCCAAAGTTGAGGGGGAACATCCCAAAGTTTCACCTTTTGAGAGCTTGAACATCGGCGGTTCCAAAAAAAAAATTCTATCCTTCGAGAGAAACGTTTTAACGGAAGCCAAGGGGATAACATCCGCAGGCCAATCGCTCTCAAAAAGGGAATTGGAGGGGAAAAGAAAAGAAGTTGGAACTGCGTATTGCACACAATGCGGAAGAGAGGCTGGGTATAAGGAGCCAAGAGGGGGCGAATCACTTGGTGAAAGAGAAAAGGTGACAACTTTGGTCGATGTGGAAGGGGAGCATCTTGGTTCATCTTGAAACCCTTTGACGGTTGAAGGTCGGCGGCGATAGACAGGGAGGGAGAGACCGGGGGGGAGGAGCTTAAACTGTGGAAAAAAAGGAGTCAAAATGACAACCTCCGAAAAGAAGAAGTTCTTGTGAGGAAAATCGACGTAACTGGAACCATTTCCGACAGGGAAAGGAACCATTGACTAATGAAAAGAACCAAACGGAAATGCGTCATAGTGGGAAGGGAGGGAAAAATGTTGAGACACGGGCGCGTGGGGACCAAAGGCAGTCGACCGATCGTTGGGGGGGGGTCATACCGATCTGGAAAAAGAGAGGGTTCCTGGGGTGGGACTGCCTGGTTGAGATCGGTGAGAAAAGGGGGCAGGAGGGTCAGGTCATTGCGTCGTTGTAAGCGGTTTTGTAAAAGGTAAAGACGCCCCAATAACTCGCATAAAAGGACGAGTCCAACATTGAGGAAAGAAGGAGACTCGACGAGCTTGCAAGCGAGCGGGGCGGAAGGACTCTGTGGTGACGGGTCGAGATGCTGAAGGAAGGGAGCTGGGACTGTTTCAGCTAGGGCAGGTGAAGGGAAGGGACCACCAGGGGAGGGGCTTGGGAGCTGTGCAAGGAGGGGGAGAGCTCAGAAAAGTCGCGTGTAGAGTAAGGAGGGGAGAGGGAGAGAAAAGTTTCACTTCTAGTGGTCCGTTAAGGAGCCAACGGGGGTGAAAGAAGGCGACTGAAACAGTCGCCAGAAGGGAGATGGATGTGATCCGCCGACAAGCAGTTCAACACTCAGGTATCGTCAAGAGTGCATGTGGGCAAAAACGCCAAAGGGAGAAGAAGGGAGTCCACAAGAAAGCGGAGAGAGTCGTGCACGCCGCTGGTTTTTAGTCTGAGAAAAACTTTGGTGGCGATTCAGATTTAGGTTCTCCCTAGATCAGGAGCCATTCTCCGAGCACAAGCGATTAAAGGATTAGGAAGAAAACGACCCTGGTTGGAGAGGAAGCGGGCAGTAAAGTAAAAGAGACGGGGAGGTCAAGTATTACTTCTTCCGGATCGCGCAGGCGGCATCCCCCTAGGCGATGCGCAAGCTGAAAATCGGAGCAATGGTTCTCATAGCGGACGACTCGAAAGGACGAGGTCGGGTGACAGCTGAAAAAAGAAAAAACAAAAGGAGGTAGATGTCCACATCAAGGACCCCAGAAGGGGCCTGAATGGGGGGCGCGTTGTCAAGGGGTCGCAAACAGCATTAAGGGGAAGCCTCTCTACGAAATAGCCCGCGTTGGTATAACACTCGGGCGTCTACCGACTGTTATAAAGAGATCCTGTAACATAACTTCATTCCGGTCTAAAAGGAAAGGATCTTTCACGGTTTCAGGGGGGGGGGAAACTAACAAAGGGGGTACGCCACGTATGGGGTTTTCAAGCAAGGTATACGCGTCCAGAACAGTGAAAGATTCGGCTTTGAAAGGAAAATGGTGATACAGTCGAGACTAAAGCGAGGGGGGAAGAAAGGAGGGAGATGTCTTGCCCCCCATGGAACGACTTTGGTTACTCTCTGGTTACCCTGGGATCAGTGGTTCTGAGGGTAAACCGCTAGGGAACGCGAAAGGAAAAAAGTTACCCAACCGAAGAAGGAGGGGGGAATCACTTAAAGGCGCTTTCTCCGAAAGCCGTAAGGGGAGTGGTCAGTGTTCACGGGATTGGAAGGAAGAAACTCAAAGAGAAATTGGGTCGAGTTCCCTGGGGTACATACGAGAAAATTCCCGAAATGAGGAGGGCGAGTCGCTCATCAACGAGAGCAAAGGACTAAAAAATTGAATAGTCCGCGGCTATGGATCCTCTCCGAGGAATACGAGCCGGGGAGAAAAAGAAGCGCGACAACTCCATCAGCTTAGGAAAGACGAGGCAGCAAAGCGGGGTCATCTAAGGATGACTCTAATACCGGTGCCACGCCTGAAAAAATACAGTGAGAGTATCCGCGTGGACGGAAAAACATTTGGGAAGGAGGGGTCTAGCAGAGTCTCGAGAACA
>Ga0179593_1282513_pt1 | contig 10199 bp, 9 predicted proteins | sample CZODoug2_1_08_16_FD_185931 | JGI IMG/M metagenome (GOLD analysis project Ga0179593, IMG submission 185931) | Vadose zone soil fungal communities from Angelo Coast Range Reserve, California, USA - CZODoug2_1_08_16fungal (PacBio error correction) | ecosystem: Environmental > Terrestrial > Soil >...
GTGGGGGGAAAAGGGAATGAAGAATTTTGGAGTCTCGTCTATTGACGGAAGGTGGACTAAAGGGGGGGAGTGGTGGGAAATTAGTAGATATTGAGTTAACCTGGGGCCCCCAAAAGGAAGCAGGAGAAAGGGCTAAGGAGTAAATCGTATCGAACAAGGATGTCCTACTTGAGAATCGATTGCCCGAGGCAAGGTAAAAAGTGCAGTAAACTGAAGGGGGCGACCGTATAATGAAATCAGAAGGAAAAAACGGCTGCCACATGAAGGGGTTTCTCCCGGAAATATTAGGCAGGAGTAGAATAAGGGAACGTGACCTAAACCAGAAATATGGGGGAGGAGCCTGGGGGGGGGAAGTTTCAGCCATGACATGTAGAGGAGTCGAGTAGAGCTCCTCACGATAGAAGTCACACTCCGAAGCCACTGGCGTATAAGCCAAGCCCGGGGAGGAGGGGGCTATGAAGGATGAGGTGGAAACATAGCCTATGGGTGAGCGCTTTACTCACAGGGGAAAAAGCCCTATCTTCAGTAAGCGGAGCTGAAACTGCCTTGAACAGGGTTTATTGAGGGGGGGTAGCACTCACGAGAGACCTCTTAGTATAAAGGCCGGCATCTAATAACGGACTCGTGTAGAGAAAAATGAGCCTGAACTGTCGGGGGGGGGGTCGGAGACCAAAAGAATGAAGTTGGGCTAAGAAGGAACAAAGGTCCTCCGCGAGACGTGCCAGAATCAAGAGAGGGTCACCCCTTCTCGGCAAGGGGGTGTGCGAAGAAGAACAGAATTCTCGCAAATATCTGGGCTAAAATCTTGGTAAGACTGGGTTGCGGGAATGAGTGGTAAGAGAGGCGTAAGGGGGAAAGGATCATTCTGCGATGGTATCGATGAGATGTTCTAGACGGGGTCGATCAAAAAAGGGAACACGGGGGAGGGTTTTTGAAAAAAAAGGGATCTCAGCGACCATGAAGAAACCTCAGCCAAAAGTTGACGCAGGACTCATCGAATAGGTTTCACTCCTCCAAAAGAGTTCCTGGCCAGAACACCAGGGTAAACATTGGAAAAGCCGCCCGCGTAAAAAGTTAGTGGTGGATTCTCCACACACGAGAAAACCCATCATAGACCTCAAGCGAGGCCATTATTTGAAGAAGAACAGGCTGATCTGTGGAATTGAAAGCATTGGGAATTCGAACCGGAGGGGGGGAAATACAAAGATTTAAAGTTCCGACCTTCCTCTCGACTAACGAAACTGGACTTTCAACGGAGGCGGTGCGCCGATGAGGGGGGCGCTAAAGGCTTGAGCCTCGGGGACCCCTTGAAATCAAGATGAGACGGACCTGGATTTTCACGGCGAGCCTTCGACGAGAATTTGTATCCTGCCACTGCAACGGAACTCGCAATCGAAGATGGAATAAACACGGCCCCAAACAAAGGAGGAAAGCGTGGGTTTCTCACAGATGGGATCAACAATGCAACGAGGTCGACCAACCAGCACAAGCTTTTGGTGGATCAATCCTGAGATGGAGAAAAAGAGGTAGAACGTCAGCGAATAAAAAACGTGTTGAAGAGTCAGACGACGAGGGAGGCGGGGGGAAAGGCCCACCGTAAACCTCGGGGCAAATCGAACGAGGCAGAGGGCTAGCGTCCTTATATAGTCAGACCAATATTCGAAGTCCGCGAATGAGGATCGGGGAAGAGCCAAGCACCGCTCTGTACGGATCTAGAGGGATCGGTTATCATTTATTCGGCTGAGTCGGAAGAGTTTCCAAAATCGGGGATTATCGATGGAGAGGCAAGTCTTTTTGACGTGAGGTGAGGTGAACGAAAGAACGCGCTAAGCGCGGAAGCACAGGATCAGGTTGGCAAGCTCGGGAGAGGAGGATCTGCAAAATCACTAATGAAGCCAAATGGTGAAGACCGGCTGTGAGGGTGTAAAGGAGAGTCTTTAAACACGAGATCGGGAGGTAGGGGGATTCGTCAAAAAAAAGATTCGGCGCCGTGCAGAACTTTGAATAAAATGAATGGAAACTGCCGAGATACGAGTAAATAAATAGAGCATCGCCACCTGAATGTGAAAACTGAAAGTATTTTTCAACTGGGCTATAGGGAGAAACACCGGCGAGGTTAGCGCAGTGGGATTGGGAGCAGACGATGTTGCTGGTCAAAGCTGGTTGGGGGGGAAACCAGGAACACTGGATATCGTCAAGAAGGGGAGGGTCATAAGAACCCATGAATCGGGAAGGAAGGAAAAGTGAGTCCGGTCAACGCCTCGAACAAGCCTCTTCTCTATACTTATATGCGCTTATGCTGGGGCGCAGGTCGTAACTGGACGAGGCCGCCGGAGACAAAGGACGTAAGAAAAAAATTCTTCACCCATATTAGATGTGGTCCACTAGAGGGTCCAGAACATAACTTCCGCGGACTTTAGGAGTTGGTTGATTCGCGACAAGCGAGCGCTGAAAGTTTGGAGAAGGGTAAAAGAGTCACAAAATTGGGTCTAGGGTGGCAGGCTGCTGCGCGTTATTCATCCTGATCTGAGAGAATCTGGGGAAGCAAAGGGGACATCCAGGGGAGTAAAGAACAGGGGTTCAGGTCCAGACACACAGGCGGGCAAGCTCCACAAAACGAACAGCCTGGTAAAGATGGGCCAGCGGATAACTCGACTTAGTGTAAGGGAACGAAAACCGATCAACGTGGAGGTAAGGCTAGAGATCAAGATGTGAGCCGGATATCTGCATTAGACTAAAATGACGAAAAAAGGAGCTGAGAAGCTGCAAACGAGAAATTTATTACAGACCTGGGGACCTCCAAAACAGCAGAGAGGATGAGAAGTCTACCAGCTAATATAGGGGATGCCCTAGCAGAGTAACATTTCTTGACAACTTGTTGGGAGCGTCTCGAATGATGAAAGGGGAAAGCCAGCGCTGTGTCGCCAACAACGCGGTCGGTCAAGAAAAAAAGAATGACAAGGGGACGAAATAATGAGGAGCATCCACAATCTTTCGCATAGAATGTAACGGGAAGAGAGCATCCAGGGTTAAACTCGGGGGGCAATGGACGGCGTTAAGGGAGGTGGGGTTTCGAACTCTCAAGAAATATCAGAAAGATGTGGTCTTACACTAAGAATCCAGAGATAACTTGGCAAAGAACGCCATTCAAGAGACAGAGCGAAAGGTAATGGGTCGCAAGAAGGAAAGCAACCCTTGAAAAAAGATAATTGGGGGGACTCATGAATGAGGCGTGAAGAAAAGGCAAAGGATTCACAGTTGGGGTGGGTTCTTGGCGAGAACATTACGCCCTATTAGGGACAACAGGGGGAGCCAGAAGGAAGAATTTAATGTGGGGGGAATTTTTAATCTCCCCATTAGGTATGGGAGCCAGATCATCTTAAGCCTTGGTGCGCTGGAACGGGAGAACGGAAAACAGTGTTGGAGCGATTTTCAGTCAAGCATATGAAGCTCTCAGCAACACAGCAACGGGGTGATATAGGAGGGGGAAAAGTCAGTCAGGGACCAACGGGGGGGCGCGTATCGAGGGGGAGAAAAATTAATGAAAAGGTTTCTGTCCAGACTGGGATGGGGAATGTACAGGTCTACCAAGTCATTGACGAGCTTGTATAAAGGCATGGGGGCAACAACAAAAAAAACGAGAGGGCGCAAGAACAAACAAGTGCGCGAGATACCTGGGGGGAGAAAATGGAAGACGGGAATATCTTCAGGGTAAGGGGGGGTTACAAGGCTGGCAACCATGAAAAATCAGGAAAAATTGCGTTCAGGCGGATATAGGATATGTAACGGGTACGGAATAACATCCGCGAGAGAGTAGGGGAGGCGAAAAACGTGACACACGCAGTAACCCTTTTACCATTTCATATTTTCAAAGACCCTCGCCGAGACGCGGAAGGAAGGGCGACATCTCAAAAGGGGGAGCATCATATGCTGGCAGATAGGGCGCGGATTCAAAGAGAGACAATCCTTCGTGAAAAGACACGGGGGCTTTGACCAATCCATCAGCGAGACGCTCGAAAGGTGATTAGATTGAAGATGGCGTGGAGAACGAAGGGCTGAAAAAAAAGGGAAAATAGCGACGAGCGTTGGGGGGAAAAAAACTTCAGGAATTGAGAGAATGCTTCTCGGAGATACTCAATCGCTCATAGCGAATAAGATTCCGAGAAGCTTTTAAAAGGCTGACAGTAACAGCAGTTTCATGTCACGGGGGGGGTGGGCGCTTACAAGCAAGGAAGAGTTGACCGGCCAAGTAAAATATGGTCGGTGGAAACTGGATGGGGGGGGGGGGTGTGGGGGGCGGAACTCGGACAAAAATGTTCTAGCGACCAGGGGGTGCTGACGATTCTCTCCTGATCGCGGGACGAGCAGAAAAGCTCTCAGAAGAGGGGAATCGACAGGACTTCGAGTTCATCCGACGTTCAGAAAGAACTCAACCGGGGGGGGGACAAAAAAGGCTCCTGTACGATCGCAAGAAGACTAAAGAGGCGCACTTTCCCTCTGGGAAAAACAAGACGAAGGGGGGAGAGGTTCGAAAAGGCATTGGGAAAACTTCCCTAGGGAAGGACAAACTGAGAAGCAGCCATCCGCACTGAGAAAGTTACGATGCAAGGGGTCGGGGACGGGAAAAAGAGGGGAAAAGTCACTATCCAAACTTAAAAGTTATAAGTCTTCGACGATCGAAGTCGAAAGAGAGTTACGCATAGGACTCAGCAAAATCGTAGCTAAGGGAAGAGTGCAAGTGGGAACAACCGCGCATTCTGGTCGTCGGGGGAAAGAGTAAGGAGGGCGGGGACGATCACATTCAGTGGAGGGAATGCTCTCATGCGATAAGGCCGAAATAATATGCAGTACATGGATCGGCTCCGAGCGTCGGACTGGACAGATCAAAAGCACGGGAATGTGAGTGTGCAGACTCGAGGAGAAAAGACCGAAAAAAAAGGGAGAGGAGGGAAGGAAGTGTTGCAGAGCACACGCGATACCTGATGAGGCAAACAAACGAAAAGTCGCGAAATCTCTCTACTCCTCTGACCAGCACGGATAAACAAAAGCGATTACATCTCGAACAACCAGGGTTTAAAGAAAAGACGCCGGACCTACAGTCCACTGAGAACGATGAGAGCGGCGAGATAATCTATAACTAGGAAAAGGGTTGCACAGCGGATATCAGCAAGAGGATTTCTATCATCCACGATGTAACTTAAGAGTGAATCCAGAACGCGGCACTGGGGGTGGTTACACGAGGGCGGCGATCGGGGGGCCGCGCAAGCCTCGACGACATAGGTAACTTCGATACTCTTTTTAAAGAGAAATGCGCCATCGAAAAAAGTGGATAAAAAGACAAACGGGGAGGTCGAGAAAAATGGGGAGTAGGGAAATTCTTATGAAAGTCGAAACCACGATGAGCGTCTTAAGTGGTTTCCGTGGGGATTGGGGAATATCAATTGCGGGTGAAGCGACTCTTTGGGAAACGAGGGCGAAAATGATGCTTCGCCTCGAAGATGAAAACCAGGAGGGATGGAACGAAAACTTGGCGTATTTAGCCGGTGTCGGCGTGCGCGCAGGAGAGGAAGGAGCAGAAGTGGGGGAGAAGAAAAGGAAAAGGAGAGGTTACCCATTGAAATCTGGCTTTGAAAAAGTTCGAATGTTCGAGACGTTGTTGGAAAAAAAAGATTCTTTAAAAGGGAGGGCGGCGTGCTATAGGGCTGGGTTGCATCGTGGGGGCGCGAAACCTACTGTGCAGGGGGGGTCTCGGCGGCGGGGGAAGCATGTTGGGAAACAGGGCGACTGCAGGACTTCGGTGCGGAAAAAGGATGCGCGGGGGGAAGGTCAAAGGCCTTCCTCTCGGTGGGGCCGCAGCCAGGAGCGAGAGACGTGGTACAAAACGGCCGCACGGTGGCATTTGAAAATTTATCAAGCTGAAAGAGATAATAGACTCAGAAAAGAACCGGAGGAGAAATGAGGAGACGAAATTCACAGGGCAACCACAACCACCGCCCAAAGAATCGTCGACTAATCATAATGGTTAGAGCAAAGGGAAGAAAAAGAGACGGCGTTAACACAATCCTTGAAAGTCGCCCCTGGGCGGGACATGGGAAAGGGAAAAAGAGAGGAAGTCTTTTAAAAACTCCACGGCAAGCGGCATTGGGATATCCACGAGCTCGGGCTGAGTTATTGCGGACTATACTTACCGGAGGTACCGGTGAGACAAAGAACAACGAAAACATGGGGGAAATCAAGAACCCCTGCTGGGGGGGGAAGTTGAACCAGTGGGAATCTCTTCCAGACGTGCTTGAATATTCCACCAACACAACGCCCTAAAAAATTAGGGGTATAGTTAAACTCTCGGTACATGGGAGGACCCGGGATCTGAGGTTTCTCTGTGGGATTTTTATAGTGGACGGAGGGAACAAACGCGACGACCTAATTGTAATGAGCGAAACAAGGTAACCAAAAAGGCTCCCATCGTTATGGAACACGAAAGTAGGTCAGAGAAAAGACGGGAATAGTTCAACAAGCAAAGAGTAGAGAAAGCCACTGTCGGAAAGGAGAAAAGTATAGGGGGGAGACCAATTACTGAACAGGGGGGGCAGAAAGGGCCATAAAAAACGATGATGGAAACTTTGAAGCCGTTTCTGGGAAGACGGAAAGACTAGGGGAAGCTTAAGTGGCGTGGTCCCAGGTCACTTGAGCATAACTTATCCAAAAGCTCTCAGACAAGTGACGGGAATCACAGAAGGGGGTCATATACCGGAGAAAAAAAGGGGGATATATCTCAAAAAAAAAAAGGGAGGGGATTCAGGAAATACTACTTCTTTGGGGAAGCTTTATAGTCAGACAAACAGGGTCCGGCTGTCCTCAGGGGGGGGCTGAAAAATCATGTGTGAAGAGGTTGTATTAGTTTTGCGAAGGTTGAACCTTGGCCCAAGCAAGTAATAAGCCTCCAGGGAATTCATAAAAACAAAAAAACCAGATTTCCGCTCATAATAGATGACCAAGTTAGTCCACGTATTCCAGCAACAAGTTCATAACACTCAAAGACGAAGATAGGAATCAGCTTAATCGTAGAAGGGGCGGTTAGTACCGGGAGGCGATGTGAGAGGACTAGAATGAAGACAATAATGGGAATACTGGGTTGTGGTACCGTGTTGGATCCTCAAACAGTAATGCAAGAGGAGTCTTCCGTCACGAAGAGCACAAATACGAGAAAGTCAGTAGGAAAATTCATCCCTTGGTACTGGACTCTCTAAAAAACGGGACTTTGAAAAAGAGAGCGCTAGTCCGTTAAACTAAGCCAGTGGGAAAATACTAAGACAGAAGAATCTTGACTGCCGTGGGTGTGAGAGTGGTAGGACGGGCACGTTGGGGTGAAACCAGGGAAGGAGGGCCCGCGGAGACATAACAAATCCAACTCGGGGGGTGAGAGGACAAAAAATGCTATAGGGAAATGGAGGGGGGCCAAACTCCACAAAGAATGAATGTGGCAGGACATGGTTAAAGGTCTCCGCAGCAGGGGCATTAAATCGACGGGGTGGTCAAAGAAGTCTCTAGTGAGTGTGCGAAAGTATAAAAAAGGACGGCATAGAAACGAATCTGGGGGAAGATGGCGGGTAGAGTAACTTCTAACCGTTGCGGTTAGGCGTCAGGAGGGATCATCTGAGAGGAAAATAGGGGGCTCGATAACAAGGCAAAAAGGAAGTTTTGGGGGAACAACAATTGCGCCAAAACCAGAGAAAGGACAACTGGCCGGATCTCAGACGGAGCCATTGTTAGCACCGAGTGGCTGCTCCCTCTGTAAAAATGGGCCCCCGCCATAGAAGGCGACCAGGAAAGGGTGCGGCTTCAGACGAAACTATAACCAAGACAAAACAAGCAGATACAAGTGAAAAAGGAACAACTTCTCTGGTTATCCAAAAAACGTTCTTTTTTGTAAAGGAAAAAAGACGTTGAAAGAGCCTTTCAAGGGGCCGACAGTCTCTCGCTATCCGCGAAAAAAACTTCTGTACTGGGTCCGGGAATAAATCATCAAAAGAGAATTTCTTGAAACTCGAGCCCAAGGCCCTCAAATGCGTCAACTACCTGGTATTGGGCAAGGAGAGAATGGAAGCAACTGCTGGGCATAATTCAATCGTCTACAAAAAATCAGAAAAACGATGGATATCAAAGTTCCCCCAACAATAATGAGAACCCCCGGTTTTTTACGGAGAGGGAAGAGAAGAAATTGGAAAAACCAATTCGAGCGCGAAAAGAAAGGTCCAAAAAAAAAACACCTATCATCAAGGGGTCAAGAATGTCAGCCAATCGATGTACAGAGCGGAGGAGTTTGAATGCTCGCCGACAGAGAAACGGCCCCACTGAAAATACGTGACTAGAAGTGAAAAACCAAATACGCAGTAGCTCAGGAACAGTCGGGATGAAGAACATCCGCGATTAGGATAAGGGCAGCACAAAAATGAGTCGTTTAGGCGAGGGGCCTCTCGCAGTAGAGGGTGCGAAGGGGACGTCGTCGGGGACTGAAGCCCTCGGACTGTGGGTAGGAGGAGGCAGAAGCCATCTTGTGATTCTTAGGTTGGAATGGGTAACGAAATCCAAGAATGGGGCGTACAGAAGAGGGGTCGTTGCAAGCTGCGATCCCGGGAATCTCGTCAAAAATTGGAACCTGAGAATTAGAATAAAGATTGTAAGGGGCACGCGGTGATTTTATCGAAAGGGTTCTTGACACGAGAATCAGGGGCCGGGATGGGATCCAGCCTCCGGGATCTCGAAAGGATCACCGTGGAACGGATAAGGTTCCTTCAAGGTAGAAAAAGCTAAGGGTCAGGGCATCGAGCAAGAGCCAACTGAATGGACAAAGGGAAAGGAGGGTCAACGGGCTAGATTGAAGGATACAACCCCAACGGAACGTTAAAAGCCCCAGTTGGTATTGTCTCAGACGGATGAGGATCATCTTAAAGGACAGTTGGGTACAACAGACGCGACGATCTGACAGCCACGGAGAGACACCGAGGATGTATCTTAGAAACTCGAGCTTCTTGACGGTGACACGCCCGAACAAAGCATGATCGTGACAATGAACAAGGGAGCGGAGGGCCATGTCCGCAAGTTCGGCCGGCACAGTCCGGAAGAATGCTATAGATGTCCATGACGAAAATTTCACAAGTACGGAGGGATTGGAAACGAGATGGCAGGACTTGCGTAAAGTGACGCTTTGAAGAGGAGGTAACGGGGAATAGATCGAATCCGGTTTGTAAATATGAAAAGAGGGAGGAGAACAAAGAACCTTGTAAGTTGAGGAGGGCGGCGCGTGGTTAAGAGAAGGCGAGTCGGCTTGGCACGTCATCACCAGGGTGCGGATTCACCGGTTTTTGAAACTTTCTCCGACACCACAAACTGGACAAGAAAAACGAAAATATCTGTAAGTGGGACAAGCCTAAGGGGTCTCTTCCTTTTGCTTGTAACGAGAAAAAAAAAGGGAAGAAACTGCTTGAACTCTTCAAGATGTGCCGCCTTAATATAGTAATGGCGAATGAAAAGGGCTTCTAGACTGAGAAAGCTGAAAACTAAAGTTGACTAATCATGGAAAGGCATGAAATCCATCACAGATAGCGAGTGAAAAGAAGTCGGGGTAGACCAGCAAGGTTAAAACCGAAAGGATCACAGCTTCGGGTTGAGAATTCAGTCTCGAGATGGTACTGGGAACAATACTGTTCTCAGGTCAAAACGGTTACCGGGGGCCAAAAGCCCGAGGGCCATCATCTGCACACCTGACTACCCACGTCGGCTTCAACCAGAAGCCTCGTCGCGGGACGGGGGAATAGAGAAAGAAGTGTTAAACTTGATTAAGGTTGGTCGATTTGGAAAGTACGCCAAAGATACGGCGAAGAGAAGTGAGACCCTGTCACCGGCCAAAATCATCTGGCGCGGAATTCCATACGCACAGGTCTATGGTAGACGAAAGGGGCCAGCAGTTGTATATTTAAGTGCTTGAAAAATTTGGCACGCGGTGAAAAAACAGACTCGAGAGCAGGGGTTGACTTGCAGGCGAAAAGTTTACAGGGGTTTCCCCTAATTTGACACGGCCAACCCGAAATGAAAGGGGAGAAATGGGGGGAACTCTCAGGCATAAGAGGGATGGACGCCGATCAGAGGTGCAAGTTCTAGACAGGGATACTATTCGTCAAGTGGGTGCGACGGAATGACTC
>Ga0179593_1471738_pt1 | contig 10199 bp, 11 predicted proteins | sample CZODoug2_1_08_16_FD_185931 | JGI IMG/M metagenome (GOLD analysis project Ga0179593, IMG submission 185931) | Vadose zone soil fungal communities from Angelo Coast Range Reserve, California, USA - CZODoug2_1_08_16fungal (PacBio error correction) | ecosystem: Environmental > Terrestrial > Soil >...
AAGTAGCGGGACGGGGGGGGCGGATGTGACTGGGAATGAGTCGGAGGGGGGGGGGGGTCGACCGGGTGTCGTGGTGCAGGACAGGAGTTCAGAAAAACCAAAATCTTTCGAGCAAAATGTCGTGAGAGAAAATTGCGGATCGATGAAACTGAGGGGGGCGCAACGACAACAAATTTCAATCCAGCGGGAAGGGTGGAAGACAACTAGACGACACGGGAAAGCCAAGACTTTTCAGTAGGCATGCAAATGCATGGCGGAGAGTCTCGACGTAAGGGCGTGGTCGCTAAGAGTGTCCGGGGCAGTCAAGGTGGGACGGAGAAGAATCTGATGGAAAATGAACATACGGACGAAGAGGCTCAAGGCCAAAACGAAAAACGGGAGGGAAAAGAGAGATAGCGAAAGTGTCAGAAGGATCAAATCATAATCCCGGCAATGAGGGAAAAAAGACTCTGAAGAGGGCTGGGAATCAAAACAGGGATATCTGACGAGAGAGGCGACCTGAAGGCATCGAAAAGACACGGGGGAAAAGACGGAATGATGTGAATAGGCCTGATGGGATGGTATGGTAATCCGGGATCACCAAAGGCTTAAGGTAGGAAAAATTGGCATCTCCTATCCCGTCTCGCGACAGACCAAATTCATAGGACTGATGTGCTTGGTCAATCGAGAAACAAATGGAAAATAAAAATCAGAGGACCAAGACGAATATTTATGACAGTAGTCATTCAGATCGAGGCCAAAGTTTCAGGGACTCTTAGGGACTAAGGGAACATTACAAGGGGGATCATCCGCCTACTAAGAACGGTGAAATCGCACGCCATGTAGGCTAAGCCGCCCTGCAGGCTAAGGGAACTATGAGTCCTGAGGTCTAACTGGGAGGATCGCTGAGCCTATAAGTTAAACCTTTAATACGAAGGAAAGGAATAGATTGCGGAATCATTGCAAAAGGGTAGGCGTGAAATTTGTCTCGTATGTACTATTTTGTAACTGATCGAAAATATAACGTGTCGGTCGTCGGTACGTCCCAACTGACAACCAGGATGATCTTAACCGGCGCGGGGAAAGTCCGAGTAGGTCTCGCGTCTGCTAGTCTCAAACAGGCGTTACGGTAGGGCACGTGGTGTTAAGCATGCCCTAAAAAGAAGAAGACGATTCGGGGTTCTCGAGGCGTGTGAATACCACGCGGAGAATCATGGGTATCAGCATGGGAACAGGGTACGCTCGCGACCTGGGAGTCTCGTGGCGGCGCGCGCGGAGCGTTTAGAAAATTCCTCATAGGAAAGTGGGGGGAAGAACTTAAGATGGGATGTTGGGATCAGAATGTGGAACACATAAAGATGGAGCACGAGACTTAAGAGGGTGAGAATGGGATGGGCGGGTGGCAGGCGTATGCACGCCGGACACACAGGAGCGCCAGCGCTTGGCTCGGGGGCCGACGGGTTCTCCGTAAGGGGGTGGATGAAGACACAATCATTCCTTCCTGGATAGGGGGGGGGGGGGTTGGGTAGGCGCACTAAGAAGCACCACCGCGGACCTCCTCATGCAAAAAGGTGTGGGGTAGGGGGGGTAGAATTAAAATTGTCCTGAGAGCGGAGGGAAATAAAAAACGTGCTGCTGAAAAGACTGCTACAGAAAAAAGACCAAAGGGAAAGAGTGAAACTCTTAAAAGCTCATATGGGGAAAAAAAAATAGAAGAAGCTCGGGAGTGTCAGAGAGCTCGGTTATTGCGAAAAGCAAGAAAAAAATGGAAACTTAAGGGCTGTGTTGTCAGGTGGAAAAGGAGGGGGTATTGGCTTCATAATACGCTGTTTCCGCAGGTAATAACTGGCACTGAGGGGAGAAGGTGGTCCATGCCAGCTGTTACGGTTACGGGGTCGTCTTGGCAAAAAGATCCGGTCAACGGGGGAGGGGAAACAAAAGCAAATAACATCTGAGTGCATCTTCAGCTGTCCACTATCAAATACCAAAGCAGAGTGAATGGGTGGGACGGCTGGGCGTCTCACGAACGTGCAGAGTTGAACCAGCGAAGAAAACCGGTAAAAGGCAGACAGAAAGTACGGAAAAAGAAAATTCAAGGAGCAGAAGGGAAACGCAAAAAACGGGTGTCGTCACTGGGACAAGGGGGGCTGCAATAGGGGGAACGAGGGACAAACTCACGGTGAGGTGGCGGAAAAACACACTAAAGAAAAGAATGGTGCTCGTAAACTAAACACTACGCCCACAAGGCAGATCCCTAGAAAAGGAAACGGCCAGAGGGCTATTCTGACGAACGGCGGCCGAGAAGCGAGCGAGGGGAAGCAATCTCAGGAAACTTTACAATGTAACGAATGCCAAGAACTGGCACTAGGCGGGGAACAGGGCAGTGGAGGAAAAAATGTGGCACCCCGCAAAAAGGAAAACGGGGGCACAAAAGAATGACGGCCGACTACGAATCGAGTAACATGCCGGGCCCCGGCGATTGCCGCACTGCGACGGGACTATACAAACACATCAGTAGATAAAAAAAGCCAAAGCGGCGGTAGGATGAAATATTCGTGTTGTAGAAAGCGAACAACGAAGCACACACACTGTATATTGACTTCAGCACGGTCCTGCAAGGCGCAGCGAGGAGACAGAACAAAACTTCAAGTGGAGGACTATTAGGAACGATATAGTAATCGAAAACAAAAAGACGATAACGATACAAGCGTCGACTGATCGGCACAACACAAAAAACCGGCGAGACCCCGACGACTACCCTCCTCTAATGTTCCAAAAGAAGTAAGGGAGCGGGGGGGGGGGGAAAAAAATTAAGTAAAAGCACAAAATTAAAAAAAGAAGTTATAAGATTGGACGGGCAGCAGAAAAGTGAATGTGGTCAAAAGAAAAGCCCAGACATAGCTAACGAAGTAACCGGGTGTAAAACAGACATAAAGGACAAGAGGACCTCAAGTTTATACTTAGGAAAAACGTCACAAAATTCAAGGGGAGGCCTACAATTAGGTAACACAGGAAAGAAACAAAGTATACTAGACAGAGGAGTTGGTAGAGCACCCGTAATCTGGAGCATTCAGCGCCGTCAGAAAAGAACGGGCGGCGTGGATACATCGGTCTGTGAGAATGGATGAGGGGGGAAGACAAATTCACGCTGGGGGAAGGATTAAGTAATAGACCTGGTGTAAACTCGGGGGGAAAAAAACCGAGCCATCTATTAAATTCCCGGGCGAAATAGGAGACAACTTAGAAGTAAAAGAGGGAGAAATCTAAAAGCAAAAAAACACAACGGGGAGGAGGATAGATAGGGAAAGAGACGGCAGAAAGTGGGCTCCAGAAGGGAGAGGGAATGCTTCATATGGGAGCCTAATCTATAAATCAAGCTGCCCCCAGTTCAGGAAGTATACTCTGAAAAAAGGAGGGGGGGTCAGAACCCGATACAGTCACCAAAATCACCAGGAGTACACAAACGAAAGGGGTACAGTACGAAGCCAGAGAGGACAAGACCCGGGGAAGGGGAAGGAGGGTGGGGGCGTGAGTCCAAGCTAGGTAAGATCCTGATGTTGCCGGAAGGAAAAGAAAGAAAAAGATACTGGGCTAAATATTACACCGGTTGAAAAAACCAGGTTGCAATAGAAAAAAGTGAAGGGCGCTCTGCTCAATAAGCAATTGGACTGAAACGGTTCGCCAGTTTGGCGAAGGGGCGGGGGGTTCAGTTTATTTGAATTCTGTGACTACCTGGCTCGAACAACGAATGCTTAAAGAAGGGGGGAGACTGCCTCAATGGGGAACGCGAAGAGGCGCCTAGGGGGGATCGACGTTCAGCGCTGTTTCCTGGGGGTTGGGGTGAGAAAAGGGAGAAGCTTTACATAAAATACGAAAGCTGACGTGAGTGTTCCTTGCGTCAACGGGGCATTACATCCTCACATCAAAGTGCTTATCCTGGGCAGGGGAATGGCCAGAGAGAGTCACTCATCTAGGCTTCCTGGATTTACCACGCGTCAACTTCGGAATGCCGAGAATACTGGGCGCTTCGTTCCTGTCGGCGAAGAAGGGGTTGGAGGCTGTTAAAGCATGCGAATCAGGGGAAGGAGGGCGGCCCTGTGCCGGCCGGAAAGGGGGCCTCTGGCAAGCTATATGGTGTCCTGGGGGGGGCCGAGGATTGGGGGGTTGTGGGAGCCAGCGGGAGGCGGGGAATGGGGGAATAAACAATGGATAAACGACTCACCTGCAAGAGTCGTGAAACGCGGTCCACAAAAACAAAAGAGGTTCATCTCCTTCCAAACGGCGGCTGTCTCGAAGAAGGGGGGAGAAGAAGAGCACGGCCTGAAGTATAAGATGGGCGGTGGGATTCAAGGGAACGGACACAACGGCGTGATACTGTGGCTCTTGAACAGAAAATGAAAAGGGAGCCCGACGGAAACATTCCCCGTGACGAAACAAGTTTGTATCGCGATCTCTGGGGGACGTCGGGGGGGGTGGGGAAAGGAAAACAGCGGGGGGGGAGGTTCGACGAGTATCCCAGGATGCGTGAAAACAGAGCAAGGCACAGTTGGTGACGGGATAGGAAACAGATGACAATCGCTCAGGGCTTCTGTCCGATGGTTAAAGGGGGGAGAAGGGCACGCCCCGTTTCGGACCGGGACATGAAGTTGAAGCACAAAAAGACAAAGTATGGAAAACGCACGAAATCAGAAAACGAAGATCGGACATTAAAATCTGAGGTGCATTCCATAAGGGTGTACCGCTCTTAACGGGACAATACTGTGGCAACCCAAAAGTCGTCTGATCTTCGGGTGAACGGACGCAGAGTAGCTAAGGTAAAACAGTCTGCGTGACACCTAGGGGGGTTCGGAGGTCTGAAAAAGAAAAGATGTCATTGCAAAAAAAAGGACGACAATCTGTCCACAAGTTTAAAGTTCAGGTCGTAGAAAATGCGCTGGGTGGGAAAAGGGAGAAGGGGAAAGAGTCATCGAACCTATTCCACGATACTTTCTAATTTTGATGGGGAGGAAGGCAATGCTTGGGGGGTGAGGTGCTTCCAGACGGGGGTCGAAAAAATCAAGGTGCCTCAGAAAGAAAAGAGCCAATTGCCAAGGTGGGTTCGGTAGAACTGAATAACAGAAGAGGGAAAAGGGCAACCAGTAGGCAACACGCGAAGTAAAGTGAGGGGGCGTAGGGGAAGCGCTCGTTGTCGAAGATGAGTCCCCAAGACATCTGAGGCGTTTCCGTCCATGGGCTCAACGGAGAAAATACGGATCGTGCGCACAGGAAGAAGAAAACCCTTACGGGACTTCTTAGAAGTGAAGAGCTCTCACGAAGACGCTAAGAGCCTGCAGGGGGAAAGGAAGTCGTGACTTGAAGCCCGGGGCTTTGTTGGGCGGGTCACCATCGCGAGTACAGAACTATGAAGAGGTCCAGTATGCTCAGCCCCGAGCGTAAGGAGAGCGCAAGGAACTGTACAACAGGTCGGGGGGAAATTCTAAGGAAAGAAAATGCAGCGCTGACCGGGGTGTCAGGTCTGGGACGAGGGAAGGAGAAGCATTCGCAAAGGAAAGCCTACTCACAGGACCTATCAAAAAACTTCGTTGGTTTCATAGATCTTTTCATCTTTCATTAGACTTCTCGTGGAAGTTCGAAAAAAGGGCTGCTCATCTTGTAATTCGGCGTGCCCCGGAAAATCTCGAAGTGCAAATGGGGGGGGCGCTGTGGGGGGTTAAGCATAACTTTCCTGCGAAAAAATATGAAAATGTTCGGGGGGACTGAAATACATAAACACGATCGAATCGGGGATCGATGACTCCTGTCGCTATAGGACAACTGATTTCTGAAATTAGCATTCCCTAGAGACCAGTGGCTTCATGATCGGATAGATCCTGGAAGTACATAATTCCTCGGTCGTCGGGACGGCAACAAGAAATCGAATGGGGGCGAAAAAAAAACAGAGCTACTTGGGGAAAAACAAATAAAAACAAAACAATCGGCAATGGAGAGAGAAGTCTCTTGCTTCGAAAAAAACACCCAGAAGGACGAGAAGAAGACCAAACACAATCATAGGGGCCTTGGAGAACTCCCCGAATAGCGGGACAAAAGACGGGGGAAGGTATCGCTAAGGGGCAGGCCGAGGTGACCAGAGACTAGCTCGCAAAAGAAAGGGGAAGGATAGCTTAGAAGAGCCGTAGAGGGGGAAGAAAGAGGATAGTTTAGAAGGAAGTAGCGGAAGGGAGTGGGAAAATTCATCCACATCCTAGGTTAGAGAGGACAAAAAGAGGAAAAACAAGAGATGAATGAAAAAAAAAATAAGCAAAGAGCCACTGTGCGTCTCTCAATCGTCTAAACCTTCCGAGGAGTGGAGGAACGTGCGCAGAGAGGAGTGGAGAACCAGCCTGCGTAGCTGAGGAGAGGAAGTCGGATTGAGACCTGCTTTTCGAAGACGAAAGAGAAGGGGGGCGGGGGAATGAGCGAATGACCAGCGTTGTACTTCGAGTAAGGGTAAGATGTCACAAAATGTCCCTGTTCGGGGGAGGTCCACGGAAATTGTAACTAAGATTACCTCGGTGACCTCGGAAAGACAGAATAAAAGCGTCAATTAATGCGACGACGGCATGAATTTGGTCCGAAAAGATTGGCACGGGTACTCTGTAGGTATCGGTACCTCATCTAGGTATGAGCACATATTTCACAGAGTGCTTCGTGAGGTGTACCGGTGCGGTTTGGAACCTGAAACGAGAATAGATTCTCCATATATACGGAAAGCCAATTCAGTCGATTCGCCAGAAAAGCAACATGAAAAAGTATCCGTTATGGGAACTATTTCACTGCCGACTCCTTTTACTGTATCTCCCTCCTCTTCCGTTAACCCTTAATAAAATCTGACGGAAAAGTACTACACCCCCCTTCTCTTGATTCTGTTGTAGTTCGAAGTGTTCTTCTATTGTTCTAGGGGGGGGCTCGGGCGCAGAATACGCATCACCTAAACAAAAGGGAACTTTTGGAGGCGCCGGCCTGAGCTTAAAGGTTGGGGATTGTACTATTGTTGCTAGCCGCTCGACTATTGCCTACAAACGCTGGGGGGAAATAGCATCCATCGGGGTGGAATACAGATCGGGAAACGCCAAAGTGCTATCAGTCGCCAACAGGGAAGGGGATGTGCAGTCTAGGTACTTCTTGCGGGAGTATCTTAGGTTGCCCTGAATCTTAAGGTGATGCTGAGCTCTGAACTGGTTAACGACATTTGGACATTGAGAAAAAGACGCGTGGATCGACATAAATTGAAGTTGTACTCAAAGAAAATACGAGGGAACATTAAAAAAGGGACAAGGCATATGGAACAAGGTAGGTCCAGGGTTTTTGAACAGGGGGAAAGTCCATTCGGAGGGTCGTGGGATACTGATATTGAAGGGGTGCGAGGGGGGGAAACAAATATAAACACGAACGCTCAAAAACCCGAAACCAATAGGGCCGGACAAATTGTGGAGAATGACAGTGGGCGGGCTTGGGGGGACCCAAGGAGGGGCTCGGAGTACTCTACACTCGGAAATAAAAAAAAAGAGACATCCCCAACGACCAAAGCCTCATATGAGACGGTTTGTGACATCAAAGCTGCTTGACAGGGGCGCTCATGGGGGGGGGAGGCATGGTGCATTGTTACAAATCGACCGATGGCCGGGTGTGTGTAAAAGAACTGGGAAGAGGGGGGCGGGGGGGGGGGGGGGTGAAAGGGGTCGGGGTGTATCGTAGGAAGACTGAGGTGGGAAGGGTTGCGGCGTGTTGGCAAACGGCACGTCCTGAAAACGGATGGCAGGGAAAAATCGGAACAAAGTAGGAAGAAGATCATCTGGGTGAGCCAAGGAGCGCAATTGACGGGCTCGTGGCCACTCCTTTGAAAAAGTGACGGAAGCAGGAAAGTTTAATGGCGGGGGGGCTGGAGGCGGAAAACGAAACAACTGGGGTCGCCTGGGAAAGGCTTCAGAGGGGGACGAAATCAGAAGCGGGTGGTTGCACAAACCTGTAGGAGCCACCAGAATCCCTAGAAAGGATTAGAATGGGGGAAGCCGGCTTATATCAGGACAGGAACGATAGACGGTTAACATACATAGGGTAGGGGGGCCTCTTCACAACAACCAGGGCGGCATCGTCGTAGTTCCCTGTTGGCCCCAACGACGACCGGGGGGGGACCACTTCATGAAGTTACACAAGACTATACAAGGCCCCTTCGGCAAACAACCTGCGCTGAATGCACTCCGGGACGCATCGAAAGAAGCCGCTGGGAAGACGGGAATCTCGTTAGAAGGGCACTAAAAACACTCAGAATCCCATATCACAGATGCTTCCCACTTCCACGCCATCAACAAACAGGACGCAGCCGATGAGGAAATCTACAACGGACAAGTACGATTCTCGGAAAATACGGTCTACATTGGACCAACCAACAACTAAGACAAAAAATTCGCTCACCCGATGTAGCACACGCGGGACGTAAATGGCGCGGGTCGTCGAGTTACAAAGAAGGTCTGAGCGGGGGGCCCTGGACAGGGAAAACCGACTGAACTAGTCAAGAAGGTCGCGAAAACTCGGCCAAAGGTTAATGGGGTCTGCACGACGCCCAGAATATCGACTTAAAGGGGTCCGGGACATAGTCGAACGCGGACTGTACATGAGGGGCAAAATATTCAAGAGCCAGGAAGGGGGACAGGTTCGTAAATTGAGATCCGGGGGAAACGAGGTGAAGGGGAGGTTCTGGATAGTGAACAGTCTCTCGCACCGCACTAAGTCGGGGGGGGGGGGGTGTGTTAGGGGCACTTAGAGAAATAGTATGAGGGCGCTGGCCTGAAGGGGGAGGGCTTAACGAAAGATCAATCCGTTAGGGCCTCAGCTCTGGTCGCCGTCCTTGACAATCAACCAAAGAGGGCCATTATGAAGACCATCTAAAGAGGAGGACCTCACAAAGAAGGAAAACGAAAAAGAGCGATATCCACACGAGGACAGAGAGGAACAGAGAGAGATGGACTACAGCTGCAAGACGGGAAAGGCCCGGACGGGCCTGAGGATATGGACGTGCGCGGCTGTGCAACTGCTGAACCGCGGCGCCCCAGGGGACGTATACTGGACATTGCGTCGTAACCCGTCAATCCCAGGCCAAGCACCGATTATCTGAAACTGACGAGTAGCGAATAAAGTCTCATGTGGGGCGGAAACAAGAATCTTAGAGAAAGGAAGGGAGGACATGGTCCAGCATTGGGAATGAAGGTTGTTGCAAGGCCAGTGCCACAGGACGGCTGAGAAACACAAACCGATCTATAACACACCCAGGGGCTAGCGAGCTGGGGCGCACTAAAGGGGAACGAACATCTCATGTTGGGCAAGCTCAAAGCGCAATCTTGTCGCGGTTTGCAGGCTTGGGGGGAGATGTGGAAAACCACTAATCAACCCAGTACAAAGGGGGAACGGCAGCGAAAGCCAGCGGGTGACATCCCCGATTGTGTGGAATTGGCGATCACTGACCGGGTGGCCCAAACGAATCGAAAAAAAGGGGCCGTTTCCTTGGCTGTTCAAAAACAAGCACTCGGCTGCTTGAGGTCAATTGGTCAGGGGTCAGGCCTCGGAAAGCCATCGAGGTCCACTGGGAACCAATCCAGGGATCCTGCTTCGGCTCTGGCGAGAACGCGTAGGATGTCGAAAAGGACTCTCTCAGAATAGCAACAGGAACTGGCTGGCCGGCCGCCGCAGGCAGAGAGTCTAGCTGGGGGGGACGGGTTTTCCAATATCCAAATGGGAAATGTGCCCATGTTGGCCAAATTAACGCCCGGTGACCCTGCTATGTCACTGGGCCGCTGGCCCAGTTCTGATAGTAACTTCCCACCCGGGTCGGCCAACGGCTAAAAAGGCCGGCCCCTGCAGATGGGCTGGCCTCAAAGCCCGGTTCCTGGGGAGGCACAAATCAATGGCGGTATCGGGGACGAAATCCCCAGCGAGAGACGCAGAAAGAGGTGGAAAAAAAAAAAAATGACACACAAGACAGTTTTTGTTGGACGGGCTCGAGAGGACAGAGAAGAAAAACAAGGCTTTCAAAGGGGCGCGTTTTCTCGCGTGGGAAACGGGGTCAAGCAGGTGAGGTTACAACAAAAAAAAGCATTAATGTCGAGCGGCCAAAAAAACGATTCGAGCTTGGAGATATGAGCAGGACGGATATGGGAACGGCAGAAACACGTTGCAGGGGGAAAGGC
>Ga0179593_1572251_pt1 | contig 10199 bp, 13 predicted proteins | sample CZODoug2_1_08_16_FD_185931 | JGI IMG/M metagenome (GOLD analysis project Ga0179593, IMG submission 185931) | Vadose zone soil fungal communities from Angelo Coast Range Reserve, California, USA - CZODoug2_1_08_16fungal (PacBio error correction) | ecosystem: Environmental > Terrestrial > Soil >...
GCAAAGAGAAGTCGAAAGCTCCAGTAAGAGACCATCCTTCAGAAAAGTTTTTGCGGATCAAGAAAAGCACTCTTTGTGGCGCCAAAGACCGAAAGGGCGCTGGACTGGAACTCGTCGACCGGGGAAGGGGAGAAAAAAAAAAAGTGACAACCGTGCTGTACCGAAACATCTACCGTGAAAGATCCTCGATAAAGGGTTTCCTTCGCGAGAAGAGAAACGCCAGCATCGGGAAAGGACGCGAAAACCCAAAATGTAAGCAGAAATGCATGGAAACTCCAGCAAAGAGGGGCCAGCAACCTGCTTGCCGTCGCCCAAAGGAAACGCCGCTCGACGGCAATAGGGGGGCCTATCAAACGTAGAAAAAAGACATCGGATCGGCAGGTCGCTTTTATCTCTGGTACGCTGATCTGATCAAGGGGAGAATTATTCGAATTAGAAAACGAGAGAGAAGGAGTCGCTCGAACAAAGGACAGGAGACCGCTCGGGAAAAAAGCTTCGAACTTTAGGGAACGTCTGACTCGAGTAGGGCGCGGTCCCCCCGCGCCCAACCGGGGAAGGAGGACCCTAAACATCGCCAGCGGGAATAAAAAGAAAAGGAACCTCGTGAACGTGAAGAAGATTCTAAATGAAAGTCGCAGGTTTGAGACAAGTCGCAGAAACCGTCCAGAAAGAAAAGGAAAAAGATCGGAAAATATGGCGTATCTCTTCTGAACCGAAAACTGGCTTTTTTTTGGGGGGGTTTGGGGGGAGTGGGGGAAGAAAACCAGAAAAGGGAACAAAAATCCTCCTTCCTTCTGGAAAATCAGAATCACCATACCTGAAGAGAATACGTGCTTGAAAGGAAAACCACCAAGTCCCCAAAAGCTAAAAAGAGGGCGACGCAAGACGAAAGGCAAGAAAGGAAAGACCAACCAAAACGACAGGGAGAAACATCGACACTGGGCTCACCATGGTCTGGGGGAAGAGGCCACCGAAAATGCATGGCAAAGGGAAAAGGAAGGTCCAAGGGGAAAATTGTGCCATTGACCTCGGGGAAGCATATTACCCTCAGACACTCCATTCCTGTCCTCCCACCTGCAAAAAGAAAAAAGGGGACCTGATAAAAAGCAAAAACGCTCTTGGGGGAAAAAAAAGAAAGATGACTACCCAGAGAGAAATACGTAAAATGTCTTCTCCATAAAAGGGCTCCCGACAATGGCAAAGCTTCGCTGATCTTCATAAGGGGAGAGAGTGTACGAAACAAAAGGAGGGAAGGCCAAAATTAAGTGCAAGTCTACGCAAAACCCGCGAGAGGTACTCGCCCCCAAAAACGCTCGCAAGGGATGAGGCCAATGGAAAAGGAGCTTATGTAGGGATCGGAAGGATAGTGAACTCCAGCCCGAAGCCTTCTTCCTGAAAAACCGATGCCCGGCCGGTCAAGGTCAGGGTACCAATGAAAAACCTACGGAAACACAACAGAGGGTGACAGGCCTTATTCGTACCGAAAAGTACGCGGCCGGACAGGCGGGAATCATCTAGGGGCCCCTGAAAATCAGGGAGGGGATAATGGAACGAGGAATGCGGATTTTTTGACAGAGACACCAACCAGAATCCGTCCCTTCCAGGAAAAAGGTAACAGAAGGAAGGTCAAAAAAGCGAAAGGGAAAAACTACTAACGAAGCCATATCCTTAAACAGAGCGGCTCAGCGTTGAAAAGGAGAAACATTCCGGGGTCTCCAAAAGGGAAAGGGTTTACGGGGGAGTTCAAAAGACGCAACTTTCCAAGCCTCCACTTCCCGGAGGAAAGGCGAGTGAGAAACGCCTGTGATAAGAAAAAAGGGATGGCAAGACGGAGCGGAGGACTCAGGGAGAAAAAAAGGGCGTCCCCTGCTATAGCGAGCCAACAACACGGAGGAGGGAGGAAAGGCCGTGGACGCCGTAGGGAGACGGGAGAAAAAATCGCCGAAGAGAAAGGGAGGCAAAGGACGCAGGTATCTGGAGATGCCGGAGGCAAGGTGAAGCTGGGTACCTGGAGCCGTGGCCCACACGAACGTGAAAAGAAAGGAAGGGGGCGCGAAACTGAGCAGTCGAAAAAAAACGGAAGGGAATCTGCGTCGTAACTTTTTACGGGACCGGGTCCGGAGTGTCGGGGTTGAAAAAGAAGAAGGCGCGGGCGGGGTTTTCAGGAAAGGGGCCCGTGTTGGGCAGAAAAGGGCGCGGGCGGAACTGGTAAAAACATTCTTAGGCTGATAGCTAGAGCGGGAACCTCAGCGCTCTATGGGGAGGAAGAAAGGAGGGTTCCGCTCCGTGAGAACGCGAGGGGAAATTGAGGATGACGTCGGCTTCGTTGGAAGCCACCGCGAAGGGGCATCGGTGTTAGAGAAGCATGCTAGACCGGGGAACACGGGCAAGAGACGAACTGACGACGGTCCATTTCTCGGGAGTAAAAGCGAGCCGTAGGGGGGAGGGACGAGTAAGCGATTCTCGGGAAAGAAGGGCGGGGGGGAAAGCGGAATGCGCATCGATGGGGAGGATTGAGTCGACTTAGGGGAACCACTGCATCTTGATGAATATCGACAGGTGCTGCCATTGTCAAAAGGAATGGAGCCAGACTCGCAGGGGGTGAGAAAGGGCGAAGACGATCAGGGGAAAAAAAAGAAGGCCGCAGAGCGGTCAAAGACCTCTGAGGCGAGTGGGATACTGTATTCTATGAGAGGTCATATGCGCCAAGACGGCGTTGAGCGGGAGGGGAAAAAAAAGAAAAAAAAAAAAAAAAACCCAGGCTGGCTTTTCACTGGGGAGGGGCGTGGCCGAGGCTAAAAGGCGAGCATTGATAATGAGGGGGGGGGGAAAGCCCAGAGAGGATGGAGCGGTCTCGAGGGGGAAAGAAAGAGCGGGGTGAGTCAAGAAAGAAGCGTCGCCTTATTTGGGGGCGGGCGTACTTGGCATAAGGGCGCAAGACCCGTAAGGACAAAGGGAAAAAGGAGTTCGCAAGAGATCGCTTTCAGAGGAGGAGCTGTTCGATGAAAGTGGCGAGTTATCACCAAAGGTAGGCCTTCTCAAGAAAAGGATCGCGAGTTAAAGGTGGGAGTTACTCAATTGGGAGCCTTTGGAGGACTTCCGCCGATATTGTGGCGAGCAGACTTCATGTTGGGAAAAAATCCAATAGGACCTGGGGCGAGAAAATATCTCTTCTCGGAAAGGGTCCGCCTGTGGTTCTGGTAAAAGAGAAAAAAGTGATCGCTAAAGGGTTTAACGAATGGTCGGAGATGTTTGGGAGAGATTCTAACTTTCAGGGGGTGGACGCCTTCGTAAGAAAACCAAGGATCAGATCGCGTGAAGAGAGCAAGCGCAAAGTCGCCGCATCCTGATGGAGAGGGGAATTAAGAGTAACAAGTTTAGGCGAAAGCGTTTTTTTTACTTCAAGAAGGAGGTGCTGGCCCAAAGGGCATGGCGTTCCCAGCAAAAAAAAGGGAACAAAAGCGGGGAGGGGGCTCATGGCGAATCGGAGGGGAAAAAAAGGAATGAAACTGAGTGGCTGGGAGAGGGTTGCGATCTTTACCAGTTGTTCCAAGGACTTAATTCGCGAGAAGCAGAAGCGTCGGAAAGGAAGCGCTGGCAAGAGCACGTGGGGGACTTAAATATGAAGGGAAATTCCCTCGAACTGAAAGTCGCGCTGGGGATTCGAAAAGTACGAACCGCCGCCCAAAAGAAAAAAGGAAGGGAAAAATGAGTGGGGGAAGCCGGCCAGAAATTGGGGGAAGAGGGGGGGGAAAAGGGATATTTGAGAAGTGGGTTTAACACATCAAGTTTTCTCGCTCGCGTCTTGAGATTGATTCCGACTTGGGGGAGCATCGCGGGGTCCCGGAAAAAGGGGGAAAAAAAAAAAAGGGATTAAAGGGAGGACTCAGAGAGGAAAAAAACGATTGGAAAAATTCCTAGACTAACAAAGAGAGAGACGCCATGGTCTGTCCTATAGAATCAAAAAAGCGGACGCGTAGTAAGAATCCGAGCTTACGCTATTATTGGAGAAAAAGATAGAGAGCTAAGGAGGAAACGGAGGAAGGGAGAAGAAATAGCAGTAAATAGAGCAGCCGAGGGAGGACCACATTGCTCTCCTATTCAGGATCGTGTTCGCGAGCGGGATAAAGAAGTGTGAGACAATCGTGAAAAAACGTATTCGTGGGCAATGGAGAAGGAAAGACAAAAGGGCCGGCCATCCGCAAGGGGGAAAGAGCATCCGCTCGCGAGACCAGAAGAAGGTGTGGGACAATAAACCTTCCCTAAAAAAAGATCATGCTAGATCGCAAATGAGAGGAAAAAGAAAAAAAGAAGGTCGCCAAACGGTGGGCAGGAACAGTAAAGAAAAAATCCCCATCGCGACATGTTAAGAGAAACTCGCGCTCATCTTCAGATCCCCGTTTGGGAGGAAAAGGAAAACGAAAAGCGAAACTCCGAATCGCGGAAGAAGCCGAAGGGTGGACACCTGGTCAAATCGACACGTCCCAACAAAAAACCCAGCTCATCTAAAAAAAAAAAAATTCGGCCTGGGGAATTATATCAATGTAACGAAAAAACGTTTTCCAAAGCCATCCACAACCAGCACCGCCACTTCAGGGGCCACAACGAAGGAAAAGCGAGATGGCGAAGAGTTGGTTCAAGAAAGCAGCGGATGGCGACGTGAAGAGGGATCTCTTTCAAAGATTTTCTCCCAGGCTGAGCCTGGGGCTCAGGGAGAAGAAAGGAGGAAAACGCCAGGAAGATAGAGGAGAAAAAAAAATGAGCCAAAAAGGCAAATCGGAGATTCGCGCAATTTTCGTCTGACGAGGTCTTGCGCAGGCAAGGCAACAAGCCCAAGGGGAAGGAAAAGCCTCGCAAAAGAGCGAAAAGAAAGTCAGCGACGTCGGACTTCATATTCGTGCAACAGGGACCTGTTGCTCAAAGGGGCTCAGAGAGTCAAAAGAGAACGACCAAAGATAATCGCACCGGGATTGACTGATTGCCGGATGGGAAGGGGTTGCTTCTTTTCCTCTCCAGGGGCGGATCGGACCTAAGAACACAGAGGAAAGAGGAAAAGGAAAACTAAGCCGGAAAGAAAAGGGAAGATAGAAAAGGGGCTCGACCATGCCAAGTACGGAGCAAGAAACCGTCAAAGAGGTGAACCAGGCCTAACTGGGGCCATAGGCGCCTACATTTCCCCCGACGGTGCGAAAAAAGCGAGTATACAATGGAAAAGGGTCTAGAGCAAACCGCAAAGGGAAAGGACACAGAAAAGAAAAAGGCTGAGTAGGGCATTTCCAGCTCAAGAAATGCCGCATAAAGCAGTAGCCAAAAACAAAAAAACCGATACCAAAAGGGTGAGTCTATGAGGGAAGAAGGAGAACACAAACTCTCTGCGGCTATGTAAAAAGGATCTTAGAGAAACACGAACGCCCGAGCAATCCAAGGGGTTCTGGACGTAAAAAACACCTTCTATGAATGTCATACGAGGTATCGACCTCTAACAGAAAGATGGACCAGACAGAAAAAGAGAACTGCAAAAAAACTCGAAAAGTAAGGATTACAGGGGCTAAAAAGCGAGGAACTACTCTCATCAGAGGCCGTAGATGTCTTAGGGGGTAGAGAGATCCTCAAGACCTCAAAAAGGCGTAAAACCTAGTAGCGGACGAAACAATGACCACGGAGGTTCAAACGAGGACGAAGAAACACAACCCTATCGTGACTCACGAGGGACTCTACAGGGGTAACTCTGGGTGGGGAATCATCTAGGGGCCCACAAGACTCTCTAAAAGAAAAGAATCCGCGGATCTAGGATGGGTTGTCCGAATCAACAAAAACAAGTCCTCTCACGTCAACAAACAAAGAGGAAGAACTACGGGGACGACCTTAAAACCGAGAAAAAAAGGTCGAACTATAAAAAGGGAAACTCAGGGACTCAGCGTGTGAAAAGAGCGAACAGTAGTAAGACAGGGAGGTATCAGGTTTCGTGTTCCTGGCAGGAGTTGAACCTCCATTGACTCTCTACCGGACCCAATCTTCGCCAGAATCAGAAAAAAGGGAGGGTCAGGGAGAGATCATAGAGGAGAAGAGTAGAAATCAGAAAGATTCTATCGCGAAAATGTAGGATAGTAAAAAAAAGAAAAGGGGACGCCTTCATCCTAACTTCGAACAATAGAAAAGCGGCTGATCGCCGGAAAATTCGTTGAACAGGGGGAAACTAAAGAGGTCAGCGAGGAATGTAGGAACGAATAAAAAGGGCTTTCCACACAAAGGGGGTGAAACTAGCTCCTGAAGGGGACACAAAGGTGCTAAAGGTTTGAGACTGCGTTTCAGGAGCGAACTTGCGAGGGAATTTTACGCTGGCTTTTTTAAAATCGAAGGCTCTGTAAAGAGGTGGGGGTCCTGGGGGGAGCGGCCTGGGGGGTCTCAAAGCAGCAGGAGTCGGCGGTTAGGAGAATTGATGATATCTACGAAGTGGGCAAAAAAGGGAAAGCGCTAGGGAAGAACGCGTCAATACGGTCAGAATAGGTAAAAGAAAGGAGGAAGAGGAAGTCGGAGTTACTTACGGAGCCCGCATCGTTTTTTGGCGAGGCTCCGAATGGAAGGGAAGCTCACGAAAAGAAAAAGAAAGGGGAGCGACACCGTGTTAAGGAAGACGATTAGGTCAAAAGTGGTAGAAGTACGAAGGAAGAGAGTGGTTTCCGTCGAGATCTGCGAGCGAACTTGGGATGAGAGGGAGTAACATCGGAAAGGGAAATCGCAGGACGGGAGAAAGGAAGCTCAAGGTGTTCAGATAAAAAAGGGAAAAGGGGATGGTGCTGGAATTGGGGGGAAGGCCCTGAGCAGTTCACCCTCTGCCGAGGAGTGGAAGCGCCTGGATCAGCAAGAGGGCAAGGGGGGAGTGGGGGGAAGGAAGAAAGTACATGGGATGGAAATCTTGATCTGACTGGACGCACAAACGCGCCTCAGAAGCCGCGCTTAGGGATGCGGCCGTGGGGGGTCTTCTAAAAGTCATTTTCAGTGGTGTTTCTAAAAATGGTTCCCTTTAACGGCGTTAAGTAATACGGGAATTTAGTGGAGTCTAAAAGGTCCAATTGGGGGGGCTTATCTTAGATTGGACATGGTCTAGCAAGACACGGGGCAAAGGAGGGTTCTGAATTTTCAAACGTCATAGGCGGAAAAAATCGGTTCGGAGGGTGGAAGCCGTAAGGGGTCGGGGGCTAGAAAAAAAAGCCAGTAATCTAACAAGGGAGCTATGACTTTACCCTGTTGGGGAAGTCTGGGACTTCGGGGGAAAGGGAGAAAAAAGTTCGAAAAAGCTAGGAAAGAAAAGATAAAGATTAAAGTAGAAATGAAGAAAATCTCGTTGGACACAGGAAACTGGTACCGCAGAGCTCAAGACGAAAAGAAAAGGGAAGGGGAAGAGGAGTTGAAAAAAAGGAAAAGGGGAGGGGAAGGGAAGGGGGGGGAAGCGATGGCGGGGGACGATCGCCAAAATCACGGAGGGTGAAACAGCTACATGGATTCCCGAAGGGACGGTTAAGGGGGAGGAGACTGTGGAGGGAAGAAAGGAGGTCTCAAGAAGGCGGCCGGGGCGGAAAAGACACGTAAGGCTGGACCAAGGAGGCACTTTTTCAAACCGTCGTTGACTGCAGGCCAGTGCGAAAGGGAGAGTCAAGGGAAAGAAAAGGATGGCTTGGGGGGTAGGGGGCGATCTTTACGGGGGGTACCCAGGGGAGGTGAGACGACCGAACTGCTCAAAGAGACATAGAGGGAGAAACAAGAAGAGGAAAAGAAGGGACGGAGGAAAAAAAGCGCGCTATTCCGCGCTGGTCTGCTTGCGGGGGGGGCGCAGTAGAAACGCCGAAAAAGGAAACACAACGACATTGGAGACAGAGAGAGAGGGAAGGGGGTAAGTTGTCCACAATCTCGTGAGGGTGATCGAGAGGTCTTGGAAGAAGGGAGGACTAAATGAGGGGGGGCAAAGGGACTCTGAAAAGCGCAAAGATCAGAGTCGAAAAGGCTTGATATTAACGAAACACGATCATCATCGGGAGGCGACCATGGGAGGGTAACTAGCAAAGGAGAGGAAAATATTCAGAAGAAGGGGATGAGGGATTGGGAACAAAACAACGGGAGATAAGTTACCAGGAGACGAGGTGTATTCCATCTGCAGCTACGCGGAGCTGGGGGAAAAAGCACAAGGGAGAGACCTGAAATGGTGTTTAGGAAATAAAGAAAAGAAAACAGTCCAGGAGCAACAATTGGGACAAGTACTCCATCACTTTCCGTTACCAAATTCGGCATTCCTTACGGGAAGGAAAGAGAAAATCAGGAAAAAAAAAAAGATTGGGGGGGAAAGCGACGAAAAAAAAAGAGCCAAAACTGTCTGCACTACATGTTATAGAGTGGCGGCGTTTTCCGTGAGATCATGGTAGCGAATCCAAGAAAAGGGAGAAGGGGGAGCCCTGCGCACGTTTTTAAAAATGAGGGGTGAGCACGGCTGAGCCTCGTCGACTCTTATCAAACCGAGGTCGCTAAAATAGCAGAATTGTCGCAACAATGAAATCGAAAAAGAAAATCAGATCGAGAGTCGCTTTAAACGAGACTTGTAATCTCTACAGGAATGCGCACTGAGAAACGCAGCAAAAAAGGAAGAGGGAATGTAAGAGGGGGGGAAACGGCCCAGAACGGTTAAGAGAGAAAACTCTGCCGCAAAAAGCATTGAACTACCGATCTCCAAAGCGGTGGGGGCGTCAGAAGGAAAGGGGCGTAGGGGAAACGAAACTGTGCTGGCAAAGCGCTGAATCTGCAAAGAAGGTTTGCGGGAAGGAGAATGCGTCGTCAAACGAGGTAGGGTCGAAAAGAGGAGAGGGAACAAGAACCCATGCGAAAAGAGAGGTCCCATGGACTTGTAAGCGAGTCAAAAGCGAGCGGTCCAGTGGGCCAAACTGTACAAACGGAAAAAAGGAAAAAAAAAGCCGGAGGGAAAAGTAAAGAACACAGCGGAAAAGGGGAATCTCCTGCATCTCAGAAAAATGATTCGCAGGTGGAGCCCGGAATCCTCCGCGAAAAAGACCAAGAAACACTAAAAAACGCCCCCTTGGTCGAAGAAAATCTTCGAGAAGGCCGACAAAAACAAAAATGGGGTGGGTCCCGAGCGCAAACGAACAGAAAGGGAGAGCCATGCAGAACGCCTAAACGCACCAGGGGGCAAACGGGGTTCAAAGGACCAGAAACATCAAAAAGAAGGTTCTAAACTAAGGGGGGAGAACAACTTCCCTCACAATAAGCCGCTCCAGTTCCCCCATAAGGACGGTGCGAAAACCCAAGGAATACCGGATCCGACCCAGGGAGCTCGGCCCCCAAAGTTACAAGCGGCCGCGTGAGGTTGTCACTTCCTTTCAGCACGCACGAAAGCCTCCAGAGGAAAAAACCTTCGCCCTCCGTTCCGAAAAAACATCCAAAAGGAAGCCAAAAAACCCGGAAAGGTCGGGCAGAACGGGCCCCCTCCGTCCCGCTTTTCTGAAAAAAGAAAGCACGGGCTCAAATAAGCCACCGGGGAGATTCGCGGAAGAAAAAAGCAGGAGCTTGGGGAATCTCACCAGGGGGAAAGGATGGAAAATCAAGGAATTCGCACAGGGAAGGTGTGCTCTCCTCCGAAAACCCCCGCCGACGAGAGAAACACAAGTGAAGGAAAAAGTCTAAAAGAGAAAAGGAAAGGGGAAAGGAGACCAGCGTGTGACTAGGAAAAACCGTAAAGCAAACTTATTACAGCAAAGAAAAGCAACCCTCTTTAGCAAGCGCTATGGGAAACGCAAAGCCTACGTAAAAAGAGAGAGAGACGATTAAACTGAAAAGGGGAAGAAAAGTGAGGGAAAGGGCTGCTTTCCACTTCTTTCCGATCAGGGTTGCAGGAATCGAATCGGGGGGCCTATACAACCAACACAAGAAAAAAGCCTTCACTGCACAAAGGTGAAAAGAGAAATGCGACTGTAAGACCACCGCCATCAAAAGAGGAAACAATTTAGAAGAAAGATCGGGGAAAAATCCTGGCGAACAGCTGGGGGACCGGTTTTCCAGGAACTCTTAAGAGTGGGGAGAAGCCCTGAGAAAAGAAAAAATAAAAAAAGGGAATCCAATAAAGGCTTATTAGGGGAAAGGGGATATTAGAAAAGGAAAAAGAAATCTCGTTCCTCCGAGACTTCGTCCAAAAGAGC
>Ga0179593_1619441_pt1 | contig 10199 bp, 14 predicted proteins | sample CZODoug2_1_08_16_FD_185931 | JGI IMG/M metagenome (GOLD analysis project Ga0179593, IMG submission 185931) | Vadose zone soil fungal communities from Angelo Coast Range Reserve, California, USA - CZODoug2_1_08_16fungal (PacBio error correction) | ecosystem: Environmental > Terrestrial > Soil >...
GCCTGCCAATCCGACAAAGCCAATTTCTGAACCTCCGTCGGATCTCCTAAAAGGTGCCGGTATTTCGTGGGCTCCATATGTTTGAGGGAAAACCGCGGCACTAAATCCTTTCGAAACGGCATCGACTAAAAGAAAACAAAAAGGGAGGAGGGAGAAAGAAGGTTTAGCCTTCGAGTGCGTCTCGTGAAATCAAGAAGGAAACTACGCTCAAAGCAATGGGAGAAGGAGGGATCACCCACTAAAACTGCAGGAAAACTTGGAGGTTCGGCTTCTGGAAGGAAGTTGACAAGGAAAGCAAACCTTGTCACGCGCAGCAGTTCGAAAGGAGAAAAAAGGGATAGATCTCTGTGAACGCAAGTGGTCCAACTGAATCTCTACAGCGGTCCCTGCTAGTGTCAACGGGGGAGGGCGCGGATCGTATCGGGAGTTGAGAGAGGCGTCTTCTACAAGAGCAGTCGAACAGGAGGGTCAACATCGCTGCGGGAGGGGAGGCCAAGTGCCCGCAAGGACACACTCCATTTGGGGTAGAGGCGTAAAAGAAGGGACGAGCCTCTCCGAGGGGGGGGGGGGGGCTTTTTGCACAGAAACCAGGAAGGTCTATCGGGTCTCTACACGTCTTGAGGTAGAAATGTCCATGAAGGGGGGGGGGAAAGAGGTTGGGTGGCAACAGCGTCTACTTCTGTGGGCGAAAGGGGTAAACTGGTAGTAGATGAACAGGTACACCGACTTTGCTGGTCAAAGAAGGGACTCCCTACATTGAAAAAAGGCTTGGCACCTCCCTGCGGGGACAGTATGCAGACCTTGGACGACACTAGGCGACCGTACTAATGCCGTGAGGGAGGGTATCTTGGGGGGTCGGGATCAGAGCACTTACTGAAAAAGGGGGCTAGGAAGCTGGGACTCCAGGGGTCAGGACAACAAAGGCAATATCTCCTTTCGCGCGATGTTTCTCAAGAAAAGGCATCGCGAGAGGCAAAGTCAAGGAGGCGTGAAGACCCTAGGATAGGAGCTGGGGGAACACCGTCGGGGGGGATAAGTATTGCGTCGGGAGTTTATTTTGATAAAGGGGCGAGTTTTAGGGAAGGAGGGATCGCCGTCACTGCCGGGGGGAACCGGGCAAAGTTGCCAGGGAGGGGCGCAGAGGAGGGGGTATCTGGGAAGGGGGAAGGGCGGCAAGAGTGCATACTCGATACCTTGGTGGGGGGGGCAGGACCATCAGGGGGAGAAAAGCACTCCCAGGACAGAGACGAGAAGGGAAAAGGATCTAGCTGGGGAGGCGGTCACGTCCGTTGGCCACGGGGTCGGAAAAAGCAGACGTCCGGTTCGATAGAAAGAGTAGCAAACAGACCACCGGGTTACAACCCAAGATATTAAAAGAAAAACGTCCAGTTTTGGGGGGAAGTCATTGATCTTTCGAGGAGGAGAAGAACCTCTGACGCTTGAAAGCCGCGTAACAAAGCTTGAGAAAGGGCACGTTTCGAGTCAAACTACTGTCGTCAGAAATAAAACAAAAACGTCGGGGCGGGGGGGCGACACGTTCTCGTCCCACGAAGTTTGGAGTTCTAAAGACGGAGGGGCAAGGAGGAGTAGCCAAATGTCAAATCAACGTCAAGTCTCTACGAGTATCGGGCGATCGGCAAAAGGTTTCTCGAGAAGGGGGTCCCGGTGGCTGGGGGGGACGGATAATCGGCGGTTACGCAAAAATTGTCTGGAGCAGTTATGTCCCCGGTCTCTTCGGGGGGGAGATGGACCAGGGACTAGGAGAGGCGAATCCCTTATCGGGCTGAAGAAAGAGTCGGGGAGGGACGTAAGTATGCAGGGTTCGTCCACAAGACGAGGCAATCTTAGGATGTCTAAAATAGGCAGCCGAGGGTTAGGCCTTGTCATAACGGACGTTGAGCGCGTTGGATTACCCTCCAGATGCCCTAAGGGGGAGCCAAGGGGTGGCTCGTGCCGGTTGGGTTAAAGGGACTACCTGAAACTCTCATCGGAATAGGGGCGCCGAACAGTCCACTCCTGAATCTATCAGAATGTAATTCTATCCAAAGGGGAGGGAAACAGGGATTTGAAAGGGTTTCAGCCACCACCACTTAAAAAAAAAGCGAAGGGAAGCGCCGTAAGGGGGTAGGAGTGGCTGCAAACTCGAGAAACCGCTAGGAAAAAGAAGCACGATGGGTCTATTCTCGGAGGACCCGAAGGGTACCGACGCGGCTGAATCTACTAAAAAAAGAGGTGGTTCAGTTGAAGAATCTAGCAATCTCCCCAGAGGGATGTTCTTGTGACCGGGAAGAAAAGCAAGCCGCCCATAGACCTGGGTCGGAAAAACGGATCAACAATCCTCAATTGTTAAAAGGGGGGGGGGGGGGGGTGTCACAGTCCCTTTGGGACTGCGCAGCCGAATGACGTGAAGAAAGCTCACAAGAAGAGGGGGGGACAAGCGATCAAAGGGCTAACTCAGGTGGCGAGCAGTTTAGACGGAGGGCGGCCAGGATAGAAGAGCTGGCAAGGACAGTAAGGCGTGGGGCCCTTAGCCGTCCCGAATTTAAGCAGGTTGCGAGGGGGGAGGAGCTGGTACAAGAAATCAGGCAAAGAGGACGCCAGAGCTAAGTGCCCATAGGGGCCCTCGTTGAGTCAAATCGACTGATCGACCCCATCACGGAGCAAAAAGCGTCTCCAGTTGGAAAGGCAACCTCGAGACAGGCCCTGTTGGAAAAGAACACAGCTTCTCCAGGGACGAAAAACACGATGCCGCTCACAAAAAGGAAGATTGGCGATCAGGGACTTTTCAACTTGGAGGAGGAGGGGAGGTGGCAGGCATCAGGGTCATGATACTGGGGCTTCCGGGTACCCTATTAAAGCTAGATAACAAACAAAAAATGAATAGATATATCTACTCGGGTACTGACTGGAAAGAACGAAAATAATTCAAAAAGAGACGGTCCGGCAGTGCAAAGAATAGGCGCCAGCTTCGAACACGGCAGAAGGGGGGGGCCGCGCGGATACGATAGCGAGGGAGCTTACCGGACCGCCGCCGATTAAAATGAGGGGGGGCACGGCATATGGCGACGCGGATAGTGAGGCTAAAAGAGAGAAGGACCTGCAAATGCGCAGGTTGCGGTATCGCTTCCGACCTCGTCGGTTGAGGGGGGGGGACCTATCTAGGTCCCTCAGAAAACCGAAGAGGCAAGGGAACCCAGGGTTCCATCTAGGGGGTCATTCTAATTCAGCGAGCCCGGAGGAAGGGTGATAAAGATGGGTTAAGAACAACTGCCGGGGGACCAAAGAGTTAATAACAGCTCGAAGAGATTGGGTAAAGGGGGGGGAAGGGGCCTTCGGAAATGGCGGCGAAAGGTCTCGGGGCCTGGAAACAAGAAGAGTGAGAAAGTGGGAGAAGTCATCAGGGACCAGCAAAAACATACACTCAGCTGAATACGGGGAGCTTAGGGATTCTGTGCAACCGGGGGACAGAACCCACCTAAGTCAAGATACGCTGGAAACTTTAGAGCTAGGGTTCTCGGTCCGAAGGTCGTGAAAAAGAAGGGATAATAGACAAGAGGAACCATAGAGGGAAGTTGTAGGCGGTAGCCTCGGTTGAAAATATGCAAACCTAGAAGAAGCCCCGAAGGTGCAAAGTACTCGGGTGAAGTTGAGAGTCTACCCTTCAGAAAAACTGCGGAAAGCGTCTCCGACATCTGATTGGGGGGGGAAGCGTGAGGGGGGACGTAATTCTGCTCTCACTCAAGGGGGTACGGGAAGTATTTCTTCGCCCAGCAGCAAAGAAGGGGTACTCCATTGCGGCTATGTCGTTTAAGAAGACTGAATACACTGACAGGGTAGCACGTAGCGCAACGAGGGGGGGATCGTTGTCGAAGTGGGCTGGAGACCAATATGGGAAGGAAAAGACGAGTGACCGTCAAATAACTTAAGTCGCACTTCAGGGCGGTCTCAGACTCGGGGCTGTTCTGCACGAAGAGAAGGGGACTAGTAGATACGAGCTCGGGGGGTCCTTTACACAGGGCCGGGGAGGAAAAGTCGCGGGCTCACCGCTGTTGAAGGGAAAAGCGGAGAAAATAGGTCTTTTGGAGGACAAAAGGATACTCGACACGCGAGGGATTACGCAGAATTGGCAGGTCTCTGAAGGTGCCGGGAACTTGGGCCGAGTTCGGGGTCTGGACACGGAAAAGCCGGAACGCTGAACCCGTGAGGCAAAACAGAAGTTTTTCAGGGCGTCGGGCCGAAAGGTACGTAGGAGGAACCAACCGGCCTCGGACAAATTCTCTGGGGGGACACGTGTCGAAATGAAGGGGGAGGGGAAAAGGACTGAAAAGGACCGCGAATCATACGGTTCCGGGAGTTCGTAGACCGTGATTGTCGGATTTGAAAAAGCTATTCTCCTGGCAGGTTGCTCAGTATAGAAAGGGCCGGAGGCTCTCTTTGGTCGTCAATAATTAAGGGGCGGCAAGACTAGCTCCGCCTGACCAGGAGGGTTTCGCAAAAAAGGGGGGCTTGACGTCCTAGGGGGAAACCCTTCCTGAACGCCACCTGAGGGTCAAAGGCACAATCAAGAAAGCAGCGGCACGAGACTGAAACAACCACCAGAGACTAGGGACGACATAATTAGCCTAGGGTACGGCCCCTTATGCAAGAACGTCTGCCAAGAGAGAAGAAACCTAAACTCGAATCACCGTTCTGACAAAATAATCTCGACGCGAGCTAATCCCCAGGCAAAGGACAAAGCACGGCAAAAGAACTCTCCTTGAAAACCGGTATTATAAGGGGACGGGGGCTACAGGGGAAGTCTATTAACGGAAGGGAAGGGGCGTGCTCCGGTATTCAAACCTCTCACTAGACTGGGAGGTATCAAGAACTGGAGAATAAGGCATCATCAGAGAAAAATGACACGCCGGGGGGTAAGCGTGACGGGTGACACCAAAAGATGAGAGTCCTGGGCAGTTCATTCTCAACCTTCTTAGAAAAGTCATTCTTGAACGAAAGTCAGGAAGAGAGAGAGAGGCTGGGGGGAGCCACCAACAACCTCTCTCCGTATGTGACGCCAAGGAGGTTCCTTGAAACAAGCGTAGTCCTTGACGTGTAAAGATTCCGCCATCCCCGTTTGGCTTGCTGAAAGACACAATCTTGGGCCAGCCGGGGAAAGGTTCAAAGAAGATCCACATCCGGCCGTACACCTCAGCAGAGGGGCCCGCAAGGACTCTGTGAACCTGACCCCAAGCCAGGGAAGAGGGAGTATAAGAGGAAGCCTTTAGAGGAAGGACCGTACCCCGACGGGGGATCGAAGCGAAAAAACCTTCAAGGGAACTGGGAATAACAGTAGGGGGGAATATGTGTAACTGGCCGGTCTTAAAATCACCCCGACCTTGAGAAGCTGGGGGAAAGGGGTGGGCTGCCAAAAGGGATTTGCTCGAATCCAAGTGCTGAGGACAAAGAAACGGGCAGAAGGCGGAAGACTGACAATGCCATTGCAAGGAATCGGTCAGGGGGGGGTGGTCGGTTTCACCAAACAGAGGAGCGGTACAGAGTCGCACACCCCCCTAAGGGGAGAGAGGAGCCCAGAGTGGTTCGCAACAGCGGAAAGATTGCTGAAAGGGACGTAACCCGATCCACCAACCTCGGCGCCTCTCCCTGGGGCAGGGATACGGAAAGAACCCGACATGGCATCTCTACAAGGGCTTCGTAAGAAGGTCGCCTGGAAACGGAGACCCAACTTGTCCCGCTAGGAGGGAAAGTACTAAAAAACATCGGGGAGGGGAAAGTTAAGGGGGGAATCTGCTAAGTGGATCAGCCATGGAAAAGAAAGTGGGCGCCACAGGACGTTTCGTTGGACAAAGGTGACGGAAAAAGCCGGCGTAACGTTCACCGGACAGGGGCAGAGGGTGTTTTGCAAAGGGGACTGCGAGGGTGAGCACGTGGGGGTGTCGGGGGGTAAGGCGACGAAGCAGGCGGAACAGGTGTCTTTTGGCCAAAGCCAACCTTCAGAGCGGAAAGGAACTACTTCGTGCGAAAAGGGTAATCCTAAAGAAAGCAAGGCAAAAGACGTCTACAGCTGGCGTTTGCTGAAGGACTCTCATACGAGGAACTAAGGCGTAAATACGACGAGACCGACAGCTTTTTTCGCCCGAGACAAAAAAAAAAAGAAGGCTCCTTCGGGGGTCAGTCAACTAGGATTGGAAAAGAAGGAGGCAGGGGTACCGGTTCAAATCTGAACTGGCTCTTATCATCCCTGAGGACGGGAAGAGGAGAGTTTATCTTTGGTCCAGCGAGGAGAAACATCAACGGTTTCCGCTAAATGTACTCACGCAAGAGACGGGCCTTCAAGGTCAAGGAAGGGGAGAGGGACGGAAGAGGGGAAAAGATCGGTCGTTGTCACTTCGGGGTATGAAGCTTTTAGTGAAGGATGCGGTAAAGGTGAGAGTTCGAAGGGAAGGGCGAGTAATCTCTTCCTAAAGAAGAGAGATCCCGGGCAGTACAAAATTCCGAGGAGGTACTATAGTGAAAGTGTACCACGCGAAAGGAGAGAGACCAATGGTCGCGACAATAGAGGCGTTTTCCTGACTCGAAAATCAGACTAATGTTGGGGGGGGCTAAGGACGAAAGGGAGAGTATCGAGGGAGCCGTAAGGCGTACCACGCGGTCGGAGGGGGATAGAGATGGGCCGGGGGCCCGGAAGGGCAAAAAGCACGGCGAGCGGAACGAAAACTGGAGGAGGGGAAAAGACGCCAAGTAGGGCGGGCAGGGGGTCGAATTAAGCGCGCGAGACTAGCGACAGTCGTCACACAAGGGAAGGGTGGCAATCGGCCAAGGGTTCAAAGGCGATACGAAGAGGGTCGGACCGAAAGGCGCACAACAAAAAAGTGGGTCGGGTGTGAAATCACGGGGTCACCGGGAAGTTGAAAAAGGGACGAAAAGGAAACGTAAGGGCCAATTTCGTGCTGCAGACCTCCACCAGCAGTCCTATATCTTCAATAAGGGGGAGGTATCATTCATAACTATTTACGAGCTCAGGGGATCAACGATTCAAAAGAAAGGGGTAGCTCACGCGGTCTTAGCTTCGAAGGGTTCCCGAGGGCCTGGAGGAGTGTTCTAAAAAGGTATCTGTAGACGAAAAAGAAGACACGAGCGGCGGCGAGGGGTCTTCAAGAGAAAGCACCGTTAAGAGTTGGGGTCGCAGACCGTAACAACTGAGGGAGGGGAGTGCTAAACGGTAGGAAAAAAACCTTGCATTTTCTCTGGCTGGCAAAAGTCATTGGGGCTCGGAGAGAATTAAAGATGGCCGAGGGGAAGGGTGGCGACATCCTAAAAAAAGACCTACACCAGAAGCAGAGAGGAAACCGAAGCGTAACAATAAAGGGAAGTCAGGCCTGTCGTTGTAGAGGGGCACGACGTGTCAAAAACAACGGCGACTGGACCGGAGGCAGAAAGCGTGATCAGGAAGCCCAAGTTAGGTAGGGGCTGAGAAACAGGAACCCGTGGGAATGCAGACATCTTACAACCACTCAATGAACACGGAGTCCAGTAGGGGGCAGCTCGGAGAGAAGGTTGTTTGGTCCAAGGGCCGAATAAGAGGTACCGCAATGCCTCTTTGCTGTAAAGCTGCCAAAAAAAATGTATCTTCCGGTCAAGAGTCAAAGAAGCAGAGTTTCCAAGGTGGGAACAATACCGGTTACCAGGGGCCGCACTGAGGTCAGCGCATAGAAGGGGACAATCGCCGGGAGGAGTCGGGGCATAACACATGTGGTCAGACATTGACCTGGGACTCCAAGGTTCTAGAAGTCCAGCAGGGAGGGGGGGGCGGATGAGGTGGCCCCATTAAGAAGGCTTTCCCGAGGAGCTGAGGAGGAGTTTTAAGAAGATCGTTACATACCACCAGGGAGAGCGACAAGGAAGGAACCAAGACATTTCAGTTAAATGTTCATCTGCCGAGACGGTAGAACCAGCACAGGAAAAGAGCCAAGCATAGTTTACTAAGGTCAACGGTATCGTTCAAGGTCCTTTTGACCTATCTTAAGCTCGGGAAAGAGAAGAAAACTAAAGGGACAAGAAGTAAGGCGGGGCAAAGGTCGCAGTAAGTCTGGAAGAAAGGAAAATTCATTATAGGATCGGCGGGAAAAAGAGGACTCTCGCACAACAAAAAAAGAGGGGGGAGAGAGGGTACTCGGCGGAAGCTACGAATACATGCTTAGGGAAAGACTAAGCAAAGTTGAAAAACATAACGATCGCGGACCTCCGTGATGTTATACGGAATGGGAAAAGCGGCGACGGAAAGACACCGGGACCTCTGGACACAGCTACGAGTGAACACTACAGTCGACTCGTTGGCGGGTTTGTGATCTCGGAGAGTAGCAAGGAAACGCGTGACCGAGGCGGGGCACTCTCACGAAAGTTGGCTGGGTTCCAAGATGTCGTTCACTCAGGACACAACTCGGAAAAAATCCGAAAAATCGTACGTATGAAAGGCATGGACCGGCAGTTTCTACGGGATGTCGCACCAAAGGTCATGCCACGAGCGAGGGAGACCAGGGGGAGGGAAAATGAGTACATCCTCGCTTGCAGAAAGGTCGCGGGGGGAAAATTTCCACATGGAGGGTAGGGTGGGGGGGGGGGCGGGTCCGCTTGCAGACTCTGGGAAAAGGCTTCGCAAGGCGCACCTCAAATGGGGTAGTCCGAAAGCGGTGATAAAAAAATAGCAGGGATGCAGGGGCGCTGTTCATAGGGGGGAGGCTCGGTCACTGAAGAAGATGTCATCGAAGCACCATCGGGGAGGAGGTGCTCTCGTGTTCTTCCGAGTGTTGGGTTCCCTCTCGCGAAATACGCCCGACTTACCGAGGAGTACTTGTCTGGCTGAAACCCCGTCGCCCAGCATGTAAAAAAAAGCAGTCGCGATAGATACTTCGGATTGACTAAAATTGGAGTCAGGACGAGCGGGGGGGAGGGCCAGATTTCGTCGGACCACTCCTCTGGGAAGGGGAAGATCGGGAAACGGGGGATTTTTAGAAACTGCGCTACCTGGAACAGGTTCATGTAGAAAGGAAAGGGGGGGAGATGGTAGAAGGGCTGGGCTCAAGAGGGGAAAAAAATGGCAAATGTTATCTAACCCGATGCCGGCGCGGTCTCGATCCTGGGGAATAGAGAAGCGATGGGCATCAAGCCGATCCTGACAAGAAGGTGCAAAATCGGAGATCTTCGCAAAAAGATGTGGACAGGGGATCCACGAGCGCGACAGATAGGATCGGGGACCTCGAGGCATCATCATAGAAAAAAAAAAGGGTCTGGCTCCGAGACCTAAGCCTTGGCAAAGTGACTCTCTGTCTGACCTTCAAAAATGTGGGTAGAGGAAAGGCCGTGGCTTCAAAAAAAAACCCAGCCTTTGTAGTTGTCTAATTCGACCTAGTTCAGATACGCTGAAGAACCGAATGGAAACTGAATCGTGGGTGACTGCGGGGGCACGCGGAGGCGGAAAGAAAAGGCAAAGACAGGAATGCTGGGGAAGGGGATTGACGCATGGAAAGTGTGTTGGGGGAAAGGGGAAGACTTGGCTGACGGGGGTCCCTCAGAGGGACACTGTCTCGTCTTCGTGAAAAGACCTCTACTCGAAAGAGATCCGAAGCCGATCAGGTTTGTAACGTAATGTGACGGGAACTTCCTTGGATTGGCCGGAATCACTAAATGGGGACGCTACACAGGGGAGGGAAACTCAAGCCTACGGCACAGCGAAAAAAGGGGAAACAAGCCCTCCTTAAAAAGGGATCCCCAAGGAGGGGACTCCCCAAGTACGAAACAAGGAAGAAGCACTCGACTAAAAATGCATGAAAAGCCAAATACCTTGCAGGAGGGTCATCCCCATCCGCAACCCAACAGCAGACCGGGGGTACGGACTGGATCCTGGGGGATTCAGAAGAAAGTCGGGGCGAGGTTTCTGGGACACGAGGGTGGAAGGGGGTCTGGGGAGAGGGCTCTGGATGCAACAAAAACTCAAACAGTACGAAACGTCACCAATAAGAGGATAGCCGACAAAAAGAAAGCAACCGGGCCAAGAGGAAACGCCTCGCAAGACAAACAGAGGTGAGGCCAGGGAAGCAAACGGTGACGATGGAGAGAACAGTCGTCGTGAGGGGGGGATCCCAATTCAATCAGCAGGGGAGGCTGGCAAGTCTGTCGCTGGAACCGCTTGAAGATTCAAGTCG
>Ga0179593_1707100_pt1 | contig 10199 bp, 15 predicted proteins | sample CZODoug2_1_08_16_FD_185931 | JGI IMG/M metagenome (GOLD analysis project Ga0179593, IMG submission 185931) | Vadose zone soil fungal communities from Angelo Coast Range Reserve, California, USA - CZODoug2_1_08_16fungal (PacBio error correction) | ecosystem: Environmental > Terrestrial > Soil >...
CTGTCACATCGTCCCCTGAAGCACCGTGACAAAAAAAGAAAGCGCTTCATCTGAAGATGACGGTGGGATTTCGCGATGAAGTTTCTTTAAGAATAAGAGAAAGAAGGTTCAGGCCCCAGAAGAAGAGCAGAACTTCTTCGAGGACAAGGGAGACCTCGCGGCCCACACGAAAAAAAAAGAACACAAAGCAAACGGGTCTACTGGTAAAGAGCCAAGTCGCAGGGGGAGGGAAAAAGATCCGGCGAAGGGAAGCAGAAGAGACTAAGGATCGAGGGGAGGTGGCCCCTTATGGGGGAAAGTTTTAAAGAGAAGGAGTTTCTCGGGGGACCGGGAAGGGTCCGTACTGAAGAAGCGTACGTCATACACTTGCTTCAAAGTGGTGGTTCTAGAAAGAGGGTAGGAAATCTGCAGCCGGCGAACGTTTAAATCTATTTCTAGATGTTCTTAAAAGTAAGTAATAATCGGCTCTAAGGGTAACAGGAAGCCGATGCAGAGGTGGGAAAAATGGCTCAGGCTGGAAACCGTAAAAGGGGGAGATGCAACATAGCCAAAAAGGGTCTCTGCGCTGAAAGCTCAGGAGGAATGAAAACCCGAGCGGCCCTAAACTGGGGTTTGCACGGAGCTTCTTCAATTCGTCACGAGTCGGAGGGATCGTGGAGAGGGGAAAACTGCCCAAGTCGCGCTCCAGGAAGCTCTGCCCACTCAAAAACGACTTATCCGGAAAAGGAGGAACGATACGAGTACGATCACGCTAAAGGGGGAAAAACGCGACAATCTCGGGTGACTTCAACTGGCAAGAGGGCTATTTTTAGCAGGAAAAAAGAGGGCTCTTTATGTTGAAAAAAAAAAGTTCGACCTTTACCGGGAGGTAAGCGATTAAGGAAGAAGGCTTCAAAGGATAGAAGAAGGGGGGGGGACACTGAAGAACTTCACGTGAGCAAGACGTGGTATCGCTAATCACGAAAAAAAGAGACTGGGGGGGGGAGGCACCGAGAGACTCCTCAATAGCCCGCCCTCTCTACTGTGGAGGGAGGGGTGGTTGTTTCTCAGCATGAGACACGGGCCGGAGGCGATTTGCCAATGGCTAAAAAAGATGAAGAGGCGGTAAAATTAGGTCGGTAGCTGGGAAAAGACATTTCGAGTGGGGATCAGGACTTTCAGGAGGAAGCGCCTGTAAAAACACTGAGACCTTTCAGGGAAAGAAGGGATTGACAGAATGCGAATTACGAATATTTCCTTTTCAAAAAAAAAGGGCACAAGTTGGAGAAAAATAAAGGCTAGGAGCCTCCAGAAAAGCTAAATCAAAGGGGTAGAGGACGCCATGTAACAAGGAGAAGGGGAAAATCCGTGTGGTGGAGGGGGGTAGGAAAAACTGGGCACCACAATCACCGAAGGACCCTTCAGAACGAAGGCGACTGAAAGAGGGAAAAATCGTCAGAGATTTATCCCCGCCGGAGTGTGGAGGGCGCGCGTGATCGGGTTTAGGGAAAAGGGGACCGTGTGCAAGGGGCTCGCGAAAAAAGAAGTCTATGGCCAAAAACAGTTGGGATGATGTGGACGACAGCGAGCCGGGAGTTCGCGGCAGAGTTGCAAGACGTGACACGACGAGAGTGACGTTATGAGAAAGGGGGATGGTTGTCTCAAGAGAGGGGAAGGCCTATTGAGAAGGGGGGAAAGCGCCGAAAGACAGTACGAAGCACGAGGGATCACAACGGATCCACTCAACGGGAATAAAGAAAGGGTCAATATCATCCGTCGGCCAGCGCAAATACCGACAGAAGGTGAGGGGGAGGTTTCTTCGACAAAAGAGAATATTTTTCACAGTGCACCAACCCGCTCGGCAGACAAAGGGAGGGAAGGGGGGAAAAATTCCTTCACATGGGAGAGGGAGAAAAATCTAGTATAAGTTCAAAGCGCAGCAGAAAAAAAGTATGAGAAGGAAAAGAGATATCGGGAAAGATGTCAATCGCGGCGAGACGATACTTCCCATTGACGAAATGGCATCGAAAGTCTGGAGCGGGAAGGGGGTGTGTCACCGGGGAAAAATATGACAGTACTCTTTGCGAAAAAATGGGGACTGAACCCAAGGGGGAAATCTGGCCGATTTGGCAAAAGGCGGTTTGACCTTGCTATGTAGCCGTGCTGGCGAAGGGGGATCCATAGAGATCGATCGGCAGAAAGGTTTCGGCGCCCAAGGGAAAGCGACAGAAAGATGAGAAAACAAGGAAAAGGAAAAGGATATGCATCTTCGTAGGGACAATTTTACTCGTACTCGCGCGGGGGGGAGCTAGGTCAACAATCAGAACCGGGGAAGCTTCGTGTCTGGGAATCTGCCTTCTCAAGACAAAAGTCTCTAGAAGAAAAAGAAGATTTGCCCCGGCATCAGGAGGGCCAGAAAAGAAAAGAAAAAGACATCGCCCAAACCCTCCCGCTGGAGTAAAATGATCAGAGAAATACTTACAGATCAAAGTGAGGGGTAGTTTCGGGGAGTGTTGATTTGAGGGGGGGGGAAAAAAGGTTATTAATTTGACCACGACTGGATCACAGGAAAGGGGGAATCTATATGGGGGAAGGACATCTACAGGGTAGGGAATTTAGATGCCCTACAGACGATTTGTGAACAAAGGGGGGGGGAATTGATTTGGGGTGGAAATTCCATTTGAAGGAAAAGAAAGGACAAGCGAGGGAAGGAAAGTGAGGCCATGGGGAATTACATGGACGCCGGGTCCGGAAGCTAAGGGAAGAAAAATCGTCCCTGCTACACGGGAAGAAAAAAAATTCTACCAATGAATAAGGGCGCGGAAGAGGGGTTCACCCAGGAAAGAGAAAGGACGTTCCGTGTTAAGGGAATTCTGGGAAGGAAAAAAACCCCTCGAAGGAAATCTACATAGGCCGGGCGGGATTGTTAAGCCGATGATCCGGGTCATACCCACCACACCGAGGGGGGGCGTGTAGATCGGGAGGCCAGTTCTCAAATTCACATCTTAGTTGGTCAAATCCTTCCCGAAGGGTTACACTTTGTTGATTCAGGTCCGGCGCGAAGAAAAAGACAAGCAATGGACGGGAAGTTTTTGAAGGAAAAAGCGTCCAGTGTGTTGAAGATAAATCTGTATCCTCAGGGGGGAACGTCGCCATTTGACTTGATCACCCCGAACGAGGGCTAGGTACGGGCCAAAAAGCCAGAGGGAAAATTCTCTGAAAGAGGGGGGAAAATCTGGATTCGTGCATACTTTAAGAAGAGCGAAGTTGAATAGGGGGATTTGTAGAGCAGCAGGAGAAAAGGGAACTTGGGAAGACCTCCCGCGCAATCGGGCCCATGAACACGAAGAGGGCCTAATTCGCGTGCAAAACCATGACGGGCCGCCCAAGGTTACCATCGACAGGAGTTGCACAGGAAATATAAGCAAGGTTTCTAATGTGTGTGCAATGGTGAAGAGAAATACCTCCGTTGTCGTAAAAAAGAAGAAAAGGAGGACCCCACCTCCTAACTCAGGATTGACAGGACATTAGAGCCGATATGCATTCAGCACAAGACCATCTGGAAGGGTTAATTACTCGGGAGAAGGATTCCTATTTAGGGACAAAAGAGATCGAACCACAAATTGAAATCGCTTCGCAAGTGTATAAGTCTCGAAGGAAGAATCGTTCCAGTAAAGAAAACTCTCTGGCGACAACCAAGGAAAAAAAAAGGCTGGTAAAGAAGGTGCGCAACGACTGTAGAAGTATTGATCTTTTCTTCCTTCGACAATGAAAAAACTGCTAGCTTGCGATGGGGCGCGACGAAAAACGTCTACCCCGGAAGGAAGCTCTTTGTTGTGGTTTGGGACCTCTACCCGCTAGCTCGCCGCGCCTCTTATGATATTAGAAGGGACAGCACTCTTAGCGAAGAACTCTAGCACATTATGAAGCAACTACCATAAAGGGAGCTCGTAGAGAAAAGGGGACCTTACTCGACTTATATTTAAGTGACCGATCATCTGTACGATGTGACAGGAAGAGATCTCAACAAAAAAAAAGAGGGAAGAAAGTATGCGTAAGATCGAGCTGCATCGTCACGCTGATCCTTTAAACTCAGGAAGAGGACGACGCCGGACGATAAGGCCGTCGATGAAGTTTCTTAATAATTGCGACACCGAGGGAATTGCTCAAGTTGCTGGTCCAGAAGGAGAGAAACGAAGATTGCACGCAGAGGAGAGGACTCGCGCAACCAAAGGGCATCAATGGTACAAGGGTCGAATTTTCGCGAACCAAGCGAAGCTCTCAGGGGCGTGATATTCAGGAAGGACTACAATCAATAATATCCGAGAGAAGGAGGGGGTCAGTTTTCTCCCCTAGTGGTACCGAAGTTGACCTTACTTCGCGCCAGCAGGGGAGGGAGAAAAATGGACCTTTACGATGGCGAAGTCGATCTTAAATGTAAGAAAGGGAGACACGTCGAATTTGTGGGGCATCGGGCAACGAATCGGCAGCAAGAACTCTTCATTCAAGATGTCGAAATGGGTTCTTCACGGTGCTGAATTGCGGGGACTCACATTCAAAAGAAGTGCCGAGGCGGACGGGGGGGAACTATTGCTCTTAGTACGAAGAGAGAAAGATCTAGAACACAAGAAAATACACCTTTGCTTTCTATGCTGCAACGCGCGGAGTGTTCACAGAGAGGGGAGTCCGAAATATTTGGTGCACTTAGACGTTAGCGCATGGGCGTCAAAAGAGGAGTTCACGGATCACCAACGTACAGACTCGGCCACAGACCATATTCCGGAAAAGTTGACAATTAATGAGGAAGGACGATGACTATCACGACTAAGTTTTGGGGCACGCAGGGTAATGAAATGATGGTGAATCAAAAGACTGGACGGGGGGCGGCGCGGAAATATTTGGAGAAGAAACAGGTCGCTGCAGCGATTTGGGGACACCATTCATGACTACAATTTTTTTTTTGGCAGTGGCGTTGGAAATAGGCGATGCCCGGAAGAGAACAAAAACCGGCTCCAACAAGTATCGAAAGTCGTACCCCGACCCGACAGGACTTGCGCACAGACGTTGAGCGATCTCCCCCGACACTGCAAAGGGGTGTTATAGAAAAAGAGAAGCGGCTCCCCATCGCCCTCCATGAAGATATGCTTTGATGAGGCGGGTCAATATGAAGGTGCTGGAACCACGGCGAGATTGCGACTGGGGCATGTCTACCAAAGTTACGCGCGGAGGGGTCAAGTGTCTAATGTGGGAGAGAAGAACGTCATGGCAGAAGGTGGGGGGGGAGAAACCGCTTTCCGAGAGATAACCTTTAATCGACCAGCAAGACCTCCTTGAACCGCCCGTCTTAAAAACGATGCGATTATCGAATGGACCAGTGGAAGTGGGTGCACCCAACTCAAGAAAGTTGCGACACATGGACATGAATCATCTAATAATAAGCTAAAACTGTTAGCTTTCATGGCCAAGATATGAAAGGAGAAGGTGTCGGGGGTTTTTCGTCACTAACCGGGCCCACAATCACCTACTAACAAGGAAGGAAAAGAAACAAGGCGAAGAAATTCGTCGATGTAATCCCTTCGGTGTGCAGAAGGAAGTGATATGTTTCGCCGGGCTGATGGGGCCATATTAAGAAGGAAAGGAAAAGGAGGAGACAGTGTGAAGGAATACACGCGAAAAACCGGGTTGCTGGGGGGGGACCGACATCGTCCCGAGTTGCGAGGAAGGTCATCGCTGTTAAGACCACAGATTGCATCGTCAGAAAGGGAACCTGTTTTTCAAAAAGAAGGAGACAGGCAGGTCGCTTTCAAGGGGCGCCTAATAAAACGGAGGGCGTAATTTACGAACAGAATGATCAACAACGGGGATAAAAAACACTGCCTACCTCGAACACGGTGCAAATGGGAGCCACGTCCGCCAAACAAGGCCAAACTGACCTAAAGCGGTCCGGTCGTTTTCTGCAGCAAGCGTACCTTCAGAAAGGGGCTTTTCCAAAAACACCGGAGAGGGACAAAAGATGGCCCGTTCCTGTCCCAAAGGGGTCGAATGGGGTAAAGCGATACGGGAGGAAGTTAACGGTCTCTATAAAAGAGGGAGGAGTAAAGGAGGGAGATAGTTGAAGTCCTCGATCGAGGAGGAAAGAGGGGGAATCCCATTTGAGAAAAGGGAAACAACTCGACGGGCTGCATGTTGCACCTGTAAAAAAAGTAGGAGGAGAGGGGCAGCAGAAAATGCGACGACCATGGTTTTCCGTGTTCTTGGGGGAAGGTGTTCTAAATGCTATAGGAAAAAAAGGGCAGAGGTTAGGCAGGCTGGTAGCAACGTTGTCCAAAAAGAAGGACATCTCGAGGGAGTCAGCCAACCTTTCCCTCTGATAGAGGGTTCATTGGAAGAAACCAGAAACAGGAGAAGGAAATCTGCAGTCGAGTCCGGACCCAAGGAGTTAACTCGGTAAGCGAATCGTGAAAGCGGGGGTAGGAACAATCAGCACACCCGTGGGGACATTGTCAGGGTGGGTGTTGGCCATCGCCTTCTCCTGCGTTTCGCTAAAGAAAGCCCGGTGAATATTGTACACCAGGAGAAAACGAACCCTAGAACGGGCCGAGTCCCCAGAGGGACTGCACAAGGAAGGGGGGGGAGAAATCTACTAGGATGAAGGGGCACCGTAGGCCGGTAGAGGAAGGGGGTTAGACTAGGTGGAAGTTTGTGCCGGGGAGGAAGAACCACCGACAACAAGGAAGTTCATTCCGTAATCTGGGATGGCGAATCTACAAAGTGATGGAATTTTTTAGATGAGACATAGCGCACGATGTCTCAAAGGTGTTGAGAAAAAAAAGGGGGTTGACCCTAAAGGGGGGTATAGTTAAGCGCATCTGGTCAAGCGTCGTCAGGAGGGAAGGAATTCGATGAGGGGAAAAGAAGAAAGACAGCGCGGGAAAGGAGGCCTGATACGTGAAAGAACAAATTCTGAAAGGGGGAAGCCGCCTCGGCGGAAAGGGTTTCGCCAGGAAGAGCCTCAGAATGTGACCTCATTCCCTGGGGGGGGGTGAAAACCCCGCTCGAACCCCGTATAGAGTGCAAGGGGCGATGGTAGCCAAGGAAGGGAATCTGTGAATATCCAAACCCACCCGGCCTGTGGGGGGAGAGGTCTATCCACGGTCTTGGGAAACCCGCCACGTCGTCCGGGTCCCCCGACGGGAGGGAGTTGTGGAAGCCGCGGTCTTGGCTCTTTCCTGTCCAGAAATTTGACTACAAAGCAAGGGGCAGGGAGTTTTGCCAATCCCGATCAGCGACAGGGGTGCGATTAAAAAGGGAAGGTCGAGAGAGAGATGGGGAAGGATTCACACCGAAGTGGAGTTTCGCCAGAGGGGAAAATTTAGACGTGATCGTCCTCGATTCTCGGAAGTGTCCGTATAATAACGGGGGAAGAGCTGTGGCCGCGCAAGCTGCCACTAAACGGACTTGGGGAGAAAATCCACGCTCAGGGAGCCATGAAAAAAAGTTCCGTCCGCGAGGGTGAAAAAAACTATTTCTGGCCGCCCAAAAAAAGGCGGTTGAAAAGCACCTGCGCGGGGGCAGCGCAAGAAGCAACGGATATTTTTGGACATGGGGGAGACTCTTTCCGGCTACGTAGGAAAGAAAAAGAAGCTATTCTTACCCTCCCGCCGGCCACTGCCTTGGCATTATATGAGCAAGAGTCCTTCAGCACTTTGACTACCATCGCGACAGGGAATTAACGAGGTTCGCGGATTGCCGAGTTCACAAGCTAGAACAAAATTCTAATCGGGGGCTGAAACGAGTAAGTTTACGAAGCTACAAATAAGAGTAAGAGTCCCAGGTAAGAAGCGCAACTACGCTGACGAATTCCCGGGAAAACGGCGGACAAAAAAAGGAAAACGAACCTCGAACTTATCTATTATTTCGGTTTTTCTTCTCTTCGCTGAATATCCCGCCCAAAAGAGATTGAGTCTCGCCACCCTTCGGAGAACCGGCCGTGATGCCCAGTGGGGCCGCACTCCGCTTCGACATCGACGTATGCATCATAAGAGGGGCCCAGCACCTGACCAGCCATTGGCCAACCTCTAGCCCCTTATTGAATCAGAGAGGTTAAGGCCAGATCGGTAGGAGGGAGAGAACTATCGAGTTTTAAAGAAGGTTCCGAGCAACGGGGGATGTGCATAATCAGGAGCCTCACAAACCAAAAGGAGGATTGCAAAGAGCGATTCTGCCCACATCGGGTGACCAGGCGGATGCACCGTGAAACTCGGGCTCGACTCTCGACAACGTACCGAAGAGACTTACGCATGTAGTTTCGGTGAAGAAGAACTTCGCGGGCAAGGGGGGGGGAGGGAGAAGTTCGGGAAGCCTCAAAGTACTTCAAAAAAAGACTGCTCTTCCTCTCGTGCACACCCTGAATCACCGGACAGGGGGAGACGTGAAGAGAAGAAAGAAAACTGCAGTTGGGGCCGGGTATTCCTCGATAGAATCCAATATCATCCTATAAGTGTCGGTGGCGCCATCTTTGTGAACGCAGGTTTGAAAGGAAGGATACCACGAGTTGCAGACAGGAAAAATGGGACCGATGTCGGGGAGGAAGGGGGAGAGGGGAATTCATACCAGGCGCAGCGCAAATTTGTGGGGAGATCGGTGTCCAGAAGAGGACCGTAGAAAAGGGAAGAAATGTCTGACTGGACGGTAAAAATTCTGAATGAATATCGGTCTCGAACCCGCCCGTGGCCGAGGCCGCGTGGGGGGAAGACTATGGAGCTTTTCCGAAGGAGCAAATCGAGAACCAGGAAAAAAGACAACCGTGTCTTCGAGACAGGCACCATCGGAGGATTTCAAACCGCTAGGGCGGCAAATATGGTTTGCACTCTCTGTTGGCACGATTGACGCTGTTTGTGCGTCGAGCGGGGGAAAAAAGGAAGGACCAGCGCTTCCAAGCGCGGCTACCCAGCTCTATCAGATGACACTTAGACTTATCGGACACGTGAGCACGAGCCTAGTGGAAGAAAGGGACTAATTTTGCCAAAGAAAGAAATCGTCGTGTGAATCACCTCAACGCAAAAGCAGCGCGACCTGCCATTTTTATCCGGAAAAAAAAAGAATGCTCGGGATTTTGCACAAAAGCATAGACCATTGCGTGGAGTGGAACTAGGGAACCTGAAAGAGCAGCAAGAAAGCTGCAAACATTAAGAGGGGGAAGAGGACCCACGGAAGACGCGAGGGGGCCGCAAAGAACTTTTATAGGACTAAAAGACAGCGGCAAAGGGTGGGGGATATGAACGCGAAAGGAGGGAGCCGGCCCTCCCTGACGCTCCGAAAGGGGACTGGGCTGTGTTTTAAAGGGAAATTCGTAACACGGAAGAAGGGAGGGGCCATTGTCGACCCATACGGCCGAGAGGGTCAGTCGGTCAGTGTTGTCGAGGAAAGGAAGGTCTGAATGTTGTGCCGTCCTCTTTCAAGGAGAGATAACATGGATCGACAAAAAGGAAGACATTTCCTGAACAGACCGCGGAAAGGCCGCTTACGAATGACAGGTTCCGCACCCACAAGACAAAAAAGTGGACAAATACGGAAGAGAGGGAAAATATCTAATAACGGGGGAGATCCAGTACCAAGAAGAGACGACGGAAAATAGTGTGGAGGGGGGGGGAAATCCTACCCCGGCACAACACCTCTTCTCCTTCCGGAAAAGAAACATTAGACTTATAGGTCAGAAATCGGCGGGGGGATAAAGGGGAAAAGGGGTTTAAGATGAAGGAGGGGAAAGGATGGTTCTAGAGACTGAGCCGCCATCTGCACCGGGGAGGATAGATAAACTCGGAGGGAAAAGAGAGGATTGGTCCAATACACTTAAAGTGTTTTGCGGGGAGGGTGTTAAGACAGATTAAATGTATATTCCTGAGTTACAGAGGAGGGGGAAGCTAGCAGAAGGATCTGCTCCCTTTGCAATGGGGGGGGCATCATCGCAGCAGATATGCGCTTTCAAGTGGGACAGACCTCTCCTAGGGTAAAAAAGAGATCACAACGTTATTACGCAGCACGCCCGAAAACAGTCAAATATAAAAGGTCCGCCACAGCTGGACAGAACCGGACAAAGGGTGTTCTCAATGTGTGCGCAAACGCAAGCATATGTTGACAGGTGAAAAACGATCGGACATACACTAAAAGGGCTGTTGCTTCCCAAATGTGGGGGTCGTATTTCGAAGAAGAGAGCTAGT
>Ga0179593_1810214_pt1 | contig 10199 bp, 11 predicted proteins | sample CZODoug2_1_08_16_FD_185931 | JGI IMG/M metagenome (GOLD analysis project Ga0179593, IMG submission 185931) | Vadose zone soil fungal communities from Angelo Coast Range Reserve, California, USA - CZODoug2_1_08_16fungal (PacBio error correction) | ecosystem: Environmental > Terrestrial > Soil >...
AAAGCGAAGGGGCGGCGGATCGGGAAGCAAAAGGGGCGAAAGCTAATGGGGGCCGGCGGAAAAGTGGCCCACGGTGAAGAAAGGGAGCGTAAGAAAAAGCGAGAAGTAAACATATTCTTTCATTGATATTTAGAGCGCCACACCCTTCTGCTGTAACCAGGGGGGTTCGGTTACAACTTTCGTGCACCACACTTCTACAGTCCTGGGACGCGTTTTCTAAGAAATTAAAGACCAAAGAACGCTATAGGAAAGGTGACCACCCTTCCCTTTAAGGCGGCGGGGGATGGGGGAAACAGGGTCAGTCGACATCCACGGTTCGAACAGGAAGAAACACGCGTCCTAGAACTCCTTGCCCGCGCCAAAAAAAAACGTCCCACTAAAAGCTGGAACTTAGAAGCCGCTACGCACTGGCACACACAAAAGGACGACACGGCCACCCAGAAAGATGGAGAGTTATCGGGGAAAGCTGGCTGGGGGGGAATCGGTGGTCCGACAGGGAACCTTGTGCATTTTTCGAACCAGAAAGGAGAACCCTAAGGAGGGAAGAGCCTACATTCCTCGACGGTCCACAGAAAACAGAGAACGGAGAATCCTAACGCTCGATCCGGTCAGAAAGTTGGGAAATGGCAACCGCCAAAGGTATAAATCGTCCTAGGCGTCAAAGGGGGGGAGGGAACCTGGAGAGGGAATGCCGATTTGACGAAGGGACCGGTACGAATTGAGTAAAGCTACCTCCACACGATCCAAAACGTCCTCAACTAGAGGGCCCTCCTAAAACACGTTCCTGGGAAGCTTACGAGGCACCAAAAAAAGCCAAAAGCACCGTTTCAGGGCACCTGGACGAAAGTAAAGCCTGGTGACAGTGGGGAAGGGTGCAGACGGCCCGCCTCGCGTTGAAGGGCCGAATGGGTTTCCTCTCCCGGCGAACGGGGGGGAGCATGGGGGGTCAGGGGGACTCGGCATCTCAAAGCGGAATCTCCAGCGGAGAAAAAATAAAAGTTTGGACCCCATTAACCCTGCCAGAACCTCAAAACGAACGTTAATAGCGGCAGGTAGCCGGGGAAAACGCCTGCAGATCCGTAGAGCCGATCTCAGCGTCCCAGAAAAAACCAGGGGGAAAATTCGGCCTGTGGCAACTGAACAAGTCACCGGCCAACAAAAAAGACCGAAATCATCCAACGAAAAAAAATCAGGTATCCATACCCGAGAGATCACCTCCTATACAAAAGACAAAAGAAGGGACCCCGCCCTTCCCCCTCGATCACCCTGAAGAAAAAGGCCCAGTTCTCCTTAACCCGTACCCCCTCCCGCTTCGGGCTCAACTGAAAGAACCGAAAAGCATCCCAACCAAAATGAACCCCTTGTTTCACCTTGCTATATAAAAAGTTGTTTCAGAGCCGCGGGAACAAAAAGGTGGGGCACATGGGACGCTGGATTGACCCGGAGGATGCGTAGGGAACAGGAGGAAGGAAAAGTAGAACAGCACGCGTTCAGATGTAGTCGAGACTCTAAGGGGGAGCACAAGTGAAATCCCAGTAGGGAGTGTATGAGCAAGGTACGAGGGGCATCATGGCGTGCGCGATTACCCAATGAATCGCCAGAAAAAGAAAGGGGGCGGACAGGGACCTCAAGGAGGGGGTCAGGGCGCCCGCGTGCACTGGTGAAAAAGGAGGGGTCTCTAGAAAGGGAATCATACATCTTCTGGTCTAGTCGAGGGACTTCATTGGAGGGCCTACCATGGATCAAGGGCGTACGTTAAAGGGGAAGGGGAAAGGAAAAGGGGTACCCGCTGGGCGACAATCGTGTCCGACACGGGTCAAGAGTCGGAAAGAAAACTGACTTCATCAGGCCGGCGGCCGCCGAAGGCCTATCACTGACTAAAAAGAAAACCGGTCGAGAGGAAGAGATGACCCAGTTACATTAATGTAATAATCTAGAATCGGAGATAGAAAAAACTTCAAGGGAGGGAGGAGGGACAGGGGGAGAAAAGCTCTCGAGGAGGACGTAGTTACTACGAAAAGGGAAAACCACAAAAAGGGGGGGATACCAAATAACGATAGACTCTCTCAACACAAACTTATGGGGGGGGGAGGGACCGGAGGCGTTAATAGGGGGGTTTAGCCCTCATAATTCAAGGGTCGGGGGGGGGGTTTTTGTGGGAAAAAAGAATAAGGGAAGGCATACTCTGTCCTGAGGATCGTCTGCGTCGAGGTCAAAAGGGGAAGGACCGCGGAGGAGACGTCGCAGTCTCTGGAATGTCCCGGTCCGCGTTCCATCGAAAGGGCGTTAAAGGGGAGGCTGATCGCCAGTAGTCCGGGGCTGCCTCAGTTAGGGGCCAAGGAACGGGGAGCTGGAGGGGACAAAAAGGACGAGGGACGGGGGTCACCGTTCTGGGGGAAGGGTGGCGGAAAAGGGCGAGGATCATCACTTGGGTCGCAAGGGACGTGCGAACCAAATGCGCCAGCAGCTACGTCGGTGTAATCAAAAAGCTCACCCGTGGGCACCGTCAAAACGCATGAAGAGCGTCTTTAACTAGGCGCCGGGGAGGGGGGGAATTGGGGGGGAAGGAGGGGGTTTAGGGCCTATCCACGAGCGTGATCTCAAAGGAGAACGAAGAATCCTTGGGGGGAGCCCTGCATCCCGACTGTGTCCGGGAAAGCAGGAAAACACTGCGGTCCTCGGTGACATTTTTAAACGCAACCTTGCGAGGGGGAGTGGGAACCAGAAAAGAGGAATTGCGGGAAAATGCACGCTTCCAATGTCTCATATCACAAAACCTTGGGCATCAGTTAACCAGATTAAAGGTGGTTCAAAGGGGGGGAAGAGCCAGGTTAATTGAGGGGGTTGGGAGGCGGGTCGTGTGGGGCGGGCGATCTGGGAAGGAGGCCCTTATGGACTGGACAGTTTACTTTTACTGGAGGTTTAAGGGAAAAAAGGGGGTACGGGGGGGGCAGTAGTGAAAATAGTTGTTCTATTCGGGAGTGGAAGGGGGGGGGGGGGGTGAAATCGGAACTTTATTCGGTCGGGGCTGAGGGGGGGGGTGATTAAGGGGTTCGGGAACATCGGATGACTACTTGGGCGGGTTGAAGGGGGGGGGCGGGAGTAGCTAGGATACTACTTTAACTCGCAGGAGGGTTTCCCTTGGAAGGAAAAGCTACCGGGATAGACAGCTTGAGGAGTGGTAGTGATAGGACGGGACTACTTGGTGCACAAAAGGGGGAAGAGTGGAGTTGGATTCATTCCCTGTCAAAGTTGGCAGAGGGATGATGGGCGATGCCTGGGCAAACCCGCCTTCACATGTCCCTCTTCTCCATGGAGGAGGGGGAAACCCGCCAAAAGTTAAAGGGGGAAACCTGCGAGGCTTAAGTTGTATCGATCACATGACCTTTATACCCTCAGAGATCAGTCCAGGGGGCCCGGTCCCGGTCAGGCTTGCGGAAGTTGGGGGTAACGGCATCGCCTCTTTCCATTCGCACGCGGAGGCAGGGGGGAAGAGAGAGTAAATGGGGGTGGCGTTTTGTGGCGTAAGCCCGGCCTCATGCAGTAGAGGACGAGGCGAAGGCTTCTAGGGGAGGAAGACCACCATTGTCGGGGAGCGCAAGGGATTGGGGCAGGTCTAAAGGGGGGGGGGAGTCGGAAAAAAGGGGCCAGATCAACCCAAAGCGGGCACGTATCAGAACGCGTGGGATAAGGTCGAGACCTTGCAGGGGAAAGAAAGGCGCAATAACGCAAGCTGGGGGCACGACTACGTTGAAGGGAAGGAGGAGTAGAAACAAGGCAAGGCCACTCTTGGCGGCAAGACATCCAAGGAGGGTAGAACATGCGCAAGATGAAGGACAAAAAGTTCTGCGCGGCCTTGGAGGGGACCAAGGAGAACAAGGACTGTGCCCTAATTTGTCGCTGGGGGGGAGGGGAGGGCACGGCGGGGATAAGTGGCCGCCTTGTCGGCAATCTTGAGGACGACAAAAAAAGGAGGAAGATACTGTGCCCAACCACAATGCGTGGGGGGCTGTCTCTGCCCAGTGGTGAGCGGGAAGAAAAAAAAGGGGGCCAAACGGGCCGGCACGTCCTCCGAGGTGAGTTCGGGTGGGGGGGAAGGAACAACGTCTGGCAAACCGCCTAGAAGGGGGACATTGAGAAACACGGGCGGAGAAACTTTGAACGCGGAAAATGCACAGAGTGGGTGAAATCCGCACTGCAAATGGTTGGAAACAGAAAAGAGAGGAGAAACGCAAGTCTAAGGAGCTGCGAGGTAAAAGGGACGTGCATGGAATGTGTTGTAAAAGAAATCACTACCTAGAAGGGCGGCCAGCGAAAACTCATCACCACCTAAGCTCTACCGGGGGATGAAACATAGAGAGTTCGGGGACGATCTCAAGAAACAAAAAAAAAGAGGGGGAAGAAAAAGGGATCTACTCGCCGAACGCACAAAGAATGCGGGGGGGAGACTTAGAGTTCCGGGCGTGCCGCGCGGAGATGCAAAAGGCGGGAAAAAGGTCCCACGTTGAGGGCCAGCATGACACTTCACAACTGTAAGACAAGAGAAGAAAGTGAGGGGTACAGCGGGATGTTAAACCCGGCTGCGGGGAAAAGAGATGTATACTCGGGCCGCTGGGGAAAGGGTCGTAACAAAGGAAGGGGGGAGGGACAAACGGTTAAAAACTTGTAAGGAAAACGGGGTAAATGCCTACCGACCACCTAAATCGAAAGCTGGCGAAAGAAATCAAAATTTCCCTTTAAGGAGGAGGGGGAATGCCGAGGAAAATAAGAAAGGCTTTGGGTGGAATCCTCGAGAAGCCCGTCGGAAGGGGGGGAAAAACGGGCAAGAAACCCATACTCCCGACCGCTAACTGATGAACGAACGGAAAAACACTGTGGGACCACGCGGGAATCTAACCCGTCAGGACTCAAAAGTTTCGGGATCCAGGAGAACGTGTCAGGAAAAAGATTTTCCGGAAGGAAGGGGGGTTACGGTGGACACGCAAACTGGTAAGCTGACGTCACGACTCTTGGGGACTAGACGAAAAAGAATCTCTGGGGAGGTCTAGCACATTATACTCGAGGGAAAAGCTTCCGTCAGATGATCTCTATAGGCCGCTGGGGTGCAAACAAACAAAAAAAAAAAAAGAAAAAAAGGAAAAAAAAGGAAGCAAAAAAACAAAAAAAGAAAAAAAAATCTACAACAAAAAAACACAAACCCATAATCGCCTATTCCTCCGCAAAAACGGTCGAAGGTAACTAAAAGGAACAGTTGTCTTCGGGAAAAGGCCAGCGAAAGGGGCAGCAACGAGACGCGCCTGGAGGCCGGAGAACAGGAGGGAAATACGAAAAGGAATACGGGTGTGAATAACGCAAGTGAGGGGTGGGAGAGAAGGAAGCAAAGGTGAATGTATATGAATCAGGAAAACCATAAGGCGCTGTGTAGAGGGCCACCAGCATCCCGAAAATCGCTTCAGTGGGTCCACCCCGGAAGGAAGAAAGAATTCTCTAAAGAACCATGAAAATGGGGGAGGGTGTCCCTGCGACCTCCTCGCCTTTCAGCCAGGGGGTAAGAAAACAGGCTAGGGACCATGGGAGTACTATTCCTTTAAAGCGAAAAATTTTAGGGTAGTTGTAAACGGCCCTTATCGGTGAGATCATCGAACGCTACGGTGTCATAAAAGAAAAGAACCGGCAAAACCGTGGAGTAGTACCAAGTACTACGACTGAAAATTCTCAGAAAGACAAGCACGGGAAGGGATAGCGTGAGGGGATTTCTACAGCCCTCAACGGCAAAGAAGTCTAGGGAACTGTAAAGAGGATCCTCAATCACAGTAGAAGAACAATCGCGTCCTGCGTCTGGTCAGCTACTGGAAGATCACCGTCATCCATTAGGAAAAAAACGACAGAACCAATAGACCCGCTACCGGAAAAAAACAGGAAACACTTACCAAGGAGCCCTAATGGCCCACCGCCCGTAAAAAGAGGCCGTCATACCCTAAAAAGGACCGGAACCAGGAATTCCCCCGTCCGGTCAGGCAAGTTCCCGAAAAAATCAGAGAAAGAAAAACCAGATGAACCCCTTTTATTTCTAAAGGGAGGGGGAAGGGTTTAGGAAAAAAAATACGCCACCATAAAGGGTGGGGGCTGGGGGGGGAATGGCTGAGTCACATTGTTAAGGAGGGGAGGGGACTCAAGGAGGGAGGAAGGGAAAGGGCCAACATGGGGGGTTATCACATTCACAAAAGATTGAGGAGGAGAGGCCTCTATCGAACGTAATTCGGGCTGCCGGGCCCAATTAGAAAGGGGGGAGAAATTAATGAGGGTTCTTCTTTCCCATTAAAAAAAGAAGCTCCCGAGAACGGAGGGAAACCGAGGAAGACCGCTCTTTGAAAAGCGTAAAAGGAAAAGTGGGATACTTCGGAACTACGAGGCCGAGGAAAACTCGGGGTTTCAAATGGGCGAAATGGGGGAAAGTGAGGATCAAGGCAAGTTCGGTTCTCCTGCAAGCGGGAAGTAAGGGCGGACAGAAAAGGCATCGGTCCTCACGACACTAGGCACGAAATCACACGAGGGGAGGCACTAAAAAAAAAACAAAAGGGAGTGAAGGACCTAGTATCCGGCCCGGGGACGAAGAGCAGAAAAAACTCACTGAGTATAGAAGAAAAACAGAAGCGAGATCCAGTACTGAAAACTATAAGGACTCGAGGCGCAACGAGGAAGAACGTTAGAAGAGTTAAAAGAAGGCTGACACCTCTTGGCAAACTCAAGTGGAAAGAAAAGGGGAGGCGTAAAAAAGATCTCGCAACCATCTCTAGAATTCCTAAAAAAAAGGGGGAGGATCGGAACCGGGGGGGGATGGAGTTATCTGGGTTTCACCTAATAGGGGTGCTGAATCGGGTTGCGGAAGACGCATCTTACTCAATATAGCAGCTTCACCCCCCCCACCGAAGCAAACTCTATAGCTAACTGAAGGAGGATGAAAAAGGAGTTAGCTATCATGGACCTTTCAAGAGGCAGCTGATCGTAATGTCGAATACTGCATGATAGGCGTGTTCTGTGGTTAGTGGGAGTAAGGATCGGTGGGTCATTGAGGGTTCCTCCGGGAGTCACATTTATTGTTTCCAAGGCAAGACTTTCCCTTGTTGCGCCCTAAAGGTCTTCCATGAATGAGTTGTCGTTCGTTCCCTGCTTGAGGGGTCCTTTCAGATTTCTCCCTAAAAAGGAGGACATATCATCACGGGGGGAAACTTAGCAAAATTACTGGATCAAAAGGGGGAAGTAGTTCGGAAGTCTTAGTAGCTAAGAAGAATTCGAGACACTCTTGGAAAAACCGGGGGGCAGCGGGGCGTGGCCTAAAAAAAATAGGGGGGTGACTCTGGAATGGGGAGGGCGTGAGAGAAAAATTAACACCCACTACCTCCAAGAGAGAGAACCGTCTAAATTGAATCCCTCGCCTTGGGTTTCCCGGCCTCACTTCACGAAGGTCAAAGGAAGGGCCACCAAATAGTGCAGCACCCACGGGAAGACTAGTAGGAGTGGCTAGAAATGGTTTTCGGTAAAGGAGTCGTTGACACACTAGGCCATCAAAAATTGCAAAACCGCAGGTGTCTCACATCCCCTCGACCCCCGGGTTTCTCAAAAGGAAAAAAAGAGCCCCGTGGTTCAACTGCAAGCGAAGGTAACCCCGTTTTTCCTCAGGTAGGGGATGGGCTGGCGGGACCTCTTTCAAAGAGGGGAATGGGCCGGGAAGGGGCCGCCCGGGGTCCGTTGTAAGGGGGGAGGTTCCTTTCATCTAAGAGGGGAACTAGGCTTTTTTACTTCGGCGAAAGGTTTGGCTCGGTACGGGTTCGCGCTCTGTCTTTTAGGGGTTTTAGAGTGCCAGGTTGACAGTCTCCTGGTCCTTGGAAAGTATGGCGGGTGTTGTGCGTGGGAGGGAGTACCTTTTGGATACGTTCTCCATGGTTTTGATAGCTGAGTCCCCCACATCTCCTTAACTCCTTTGGTGGGAGGTTCGGCGGTTTCGGGAGGGGCGGCTCTCAGGTACTGGGTGGTACGAAATCGTAATGTTGATTCCTTACTGGTGTTCCCAAAATTTAATGCTGTCGGGAGCTCGGTTCTGGGGCACCAGGGTGTATTGAATCATATGGAGGCTCGGAGGGCGCAGGAGGGTCTTGTCTTGTTCGAGCTTAGTGATGGGGATGCCGAGGAAGGGGCCGTGGAGGGTAATTCATACCTTTTATGTTGATTCCACGGGGATCGGGGTTTAAAACGTGATATGCTTCCGCTTGTCGGCGAATTCCATCTTCTCTGCCTGGTCCAGGAGATCGGGAAGGAGGACATGCGACTGAAAAGGGGTAAAGGCGGGCCTCCCTTCTGGTCACGCTTTGATGTCTTGAGCGTACTGTCTCTTCCGGTCCCGCCGGACAGGGAGGGGTCTGTAAACTCGGGCACGGACCTCTCGTTCGCGGGGTGGAGAGTCCAATTGTCTAAACAGGAGGTGCGGAGCCGAATGGATCCACCATGTGTTCTGGGTCGGGGGCGAATCAACCGTGAGGGGGGTAAGAGCGCCTTCTCTGATGGGAGGTATCATGGCACTTTTCCATGTACTAGGGGCCTATCAAGCTGTTCCCCGGGAAACAAACAGTGACGCTTCCAGAGGAGGTAGAAGGAACGATACCTCCCTCCAGTGGGGGGAGGGGGGACATGTTGCTGTTTTCAGAATTTGGCGGGGGAGACTAAGGTACAACGTATCCTTAATTAGATGGGGATGAAAAATCAACAACAATAAAACTGATCTTCATTTCCCGAATCAAAAGAGGTCAAGTCTAACGATTTCACCGGTGGCTAGATGGCTCTGTTTGTTGGGACGCTCACCCCAAAATCACACTGTCTCTCAGGGGAGATAATTAATTCTGGGGCAAGCTATTACTCCGGACGCGTCCGAGTTCTCGAGACCCGGGGAAAATCAGAGTAGCTTCCTTTCTGAGGGCCCAGTGGCTGGACTCCTTCGGGTCCAAAAGAGGTCCACACCTTTCTTTAACTGAAAAGAAAATTGCTCTTCCTCAATTGGAGAAATAAAAAAAAACGAGTTCTTCCCTCACCCTTGATTGGGTCAGTCTTTTCGCTCGGGCGAGAGCAGGATATGGGATGGCGCGGGGATTTTGACAGAAAGGTTCGGCTCGACTCCGTAGGAGAGGATGTCCCCACCAAAGAGGCTCTTCCCATGGATGCGGAAAGCGCGGAATTTCAAGCTTCCAGGTGTCGAAAAGTAAAGGAATAGTCTCTTGACGTTTTGGAGTTCAGTCATCCGGCAACTCGGACTACTCCCAGTCTCCTTTAAGCGACGGGGGTGGTATTCACATAACGTTTACTGCAAGAGACTCCCCCTCCGGGGTTTTAACATCCGTGACGGCCCAATAAGGAGGTGAACACAGTCTCGTGGAAGACTGCTTCTTAGCTTGCTAGGAAGTGAAGTTCCTCTTTGAAGAAGAACAGGTCCAAAGACTACAGGATGAAGAGGGGCCAGCGGCACCCGAGAGGAACTAAGGGATGGACCCCGGCCTGCAATTGGAGGGAGGGAGGACGGCTGAACACAAAAAATTGAGTATTAAGAGAGATTCGCTACAAGAACCCCAGCAATGCAACAGGGCCGGAGACCAAAACTGAGCCGGGAATATCATCCGGTCTGGGAAGGTGAAGTGTCGGGAGACCTCTTCATTAAATGTAAGGCGGAAAATGGAAAGAGCGTGCCTGCGGGGCGGGTCCTCAAACGGCTGTCTTCCAAAAAAGGAAAGGGGGCCTGTAAAACGGGGGGGGGCACCCAACAGGGGGGAGGCGAGGCTATAGGGGTCCTCCTTTGGGAAAGATATGGGGAAAGGAGAAAGAACTCGACCATAGGGTGTGCCACTAGTCACCTTTAAAAAAGGAAGAAAAGCTAAGGGGCCATCAGGAATCCACTCTTGGGGTGAGATCGGAGTCCTCTTAGTATAGGCGACGATCCTGTAAATAACAGCCATCGTCAATATTCAAAGCATGACAAGCGGCTAGTCAGCTACACCGTGTCACCCCATGAATTTGGAGGCCAGGTGGTTAAAAAGGATCTCAATAAACGGAGGCCGCTAAGAAATGGAGTTTAATTGACATCTTGTCAGGACTAGGTTCCGATGTTCCCTGGGGAACGGGGAACGAACTTCCGAGTACGGACCGAAGTGGTATCA
>Ga0179593_1630921_pt1 | contig 10198 bp, 9 predicted proteins | sample CZODoug2_1_08_16_FD_185931 | JGI IMG/M metagenome (GOLD analysis project Ga0179593, IMG submission 185931) | Vadose zone soil fungal communities from Angelo Coast Range Reserve, California, USA - CZODoug2_1_08_16fungal (PacBio error correction) | ecosystem: Environmental > Terrestrial > Soil >...
AAAAGTTGAAGGACGTGGGAAAGCTCAGAACTGGTAGGAAAGGAAAACTCTCCGGCAATCAAATCAAACTGCTCCAGCGCCAAGATGACAGCCACTATCACCTTACTAGGAGAGACAAGATTCGGGGAATTCTAGGGGAACAGGTCAGGAATAACCAGAACTGTCCAAATCAACAAAATCAGAGAAGTTAACGCAGCAAAGGTCTTACCGAATACACTCGGGAACGTCATTAATTACTGTTACTGGGTGGGAATTTCTTAACCATAGAATCTGAGCGGGGCCTGACGGGAGTTTGCTAAATGCATAGACTCACGTAACCATACGCAAAACTTTTTCTTCGATGCACAGAGTGCGAAGAGTGTAGCTGAAGAAGCAGAGGCCCTTTGCCAGCGTCGCAAAATCCAACGGCCGTGCAGGAGGATAAAAATGGGGGAGGATGATCCGTGCCAGCTTTTAGGTATTACAATTCGAACAATCTAGGAAAATATGCATATCTGACGATGCATACCGTGAGGGTCGTTGGGAAAAAAAAAAAAGAAAAATGAACACAGGAAACAGAGATTCACCTCACAAAGAATTTGCGCGATTGGGTAGGGCCAACATTTCACTGAATAAGAACAAAAACAACAGCGACCGCATATTGAAAAAGACAGGAGAGGGAGAAAACAATAAAAAAAAAGGCCGGGCCCAGTAGACCATAAAACGGCTTAGAAAAAAAGGGGACCCGAGTCTTTAAGGCCGCGCACATCATTAAGAGAGTGGGCAGGAACGAGGGTGGACTGGAGTAAGACCGCAAAGACATTGCACGAAAAATTCTTTTATAGAATGAACGGGAAATCGAATCAAAACTGCAGGGCGAAAAGATGGTCAAAGAGAGTCGGAGAATCACTCGGGATCCTTCAGGATACGTGCACGGTGATGCATGTCGTAGAACAAAAGAAAAGGGGGAAAGTGACTTTCCCTACTCAAAAATTTCGAGGAATGCTCAACTCTTCGGACCAAAGGAACGACACCAGGTCTTCGAAATTCAAAATCGGGTGGGGGGGGGGGATTCGACCAGTATTCTCTGAATTACGTCTGCAGCTAAAATCTCATCCGGAAGAGAAGGAGGGGTTAAGCCTACTGGGTTCGCCTTAATTGCCACGGTTATTCAATGGAAAAGCTGACCAAGAGCAGGGAAAGGCAGGAGCGGCCTCATTTTTTCAGTATTTATGGGCTATCTTCCATCGAACCAGATGAAACATTGTCCTCGTGGTAGGGTAAGGAACATCGGGCAGGGGGGGGGGGGGGGGGTTGGCGTATGATTTTGGTATTATCATCTAATTGGTCGTTGTCATATTACTCATGGGGGAAGACTAAAGATACCGGGGGGAACCCATACTCTCCATCTTGAAGATCGCGTCATCAGCAAGGACCTTCGTCGCTCATAAGATGTTCCAGTTCAAAAACACAGTCGCTGGAAATGGAGGGGAGACTTTGAAAAGAAATGGAGAAAGGTGTTATTCTAATTCGAGCAGTTTTTCTAACTAAGAGAGGGAGATGGGAGTCCAACCAGGTAAGCGAAAAAGGGGTTGTAAGAAAACGAAGCTATTTGTGAAGAGGTCATTCAACAGCAGGAAAGTAAACGAGCGCTACCAAAACTTAAGGACGTCCTGGGAAGTGGGGGGGGGGAGTTTGACGATGTTGCTTTATCGAATGTATTGGCCCGATGTTCAGTCGAGGTCTGTCGCCGTTGAAGGACTCAAAGGGTCACATAATATCCCAAGCGAAAGGCGCTGGGTAAAGAGAGAAAAAAGGCTCGTCATGCCGACGAGCGGGGGCCGCCACTTACTCCGAGGAATGGTGGAATTTAGGGGGGCAAGTGTCTCTTCTACCCCCTTTCGAATTGACTAGGTCATTCGATTAGGAAGTGTGCGTCGACACTGGACCGTGAGATAATGACGTGCTCCTTTTTAATCTGCTACGGTTCCAGTGGGGCGCTAACAACAACAAATTCATTCCATAGACGAAAGAGACCATGGGGGGGTATCACAAGGAAAAAGGGCAGATTCACTTATTGTGCTGGCCCAGTGAGCGAACGAAAGTACCAAGTAGTGGCGGTTCGCGGCTTGAGAGATCGGAGTGGGAGGTTGATACGGACACTCCCGACCACTTACCATCCCTCGGACTTTGCTCATTTCAGCGGCGACTGAACCCTTAGATTTACTCCAAACATAAAATAAGGATTTGGCGGTCTGTGGGAAGCCCTGAGCATCAGGAGCTGCAAAAGGGACCGATGGGGGGAAAAGCGAACAATACTGGCAATGAGAGCACATTGGACCCGAGAAAAAAATGATTAGCGGCTCCTTAGGTCAAGGAATTTCACTATAAGGACGTAGGAAAGGTAAGGCTGTATAGGGGAATCGGAAGAAGGCCAGTGGGCTCAGATGAAAGTGCGTAGTGTAGCGCCGGAAGGGTTGACAGTTTCCCTGCTCAGGAAGTGTAGTACCAAGGATGACCGAGAGTGTGTCCAGAGGGGAAAAAGGGGTTCAAAGAAAGGGGGGGGTAGAATCGGCCCGTTATAGCCGGTCTATTGTCGTGGAAAAAACGTGAGAGAGGGCTTTAAAAAGAACGGGAGGTCAACGAGGGGAGAGATACAAATTATGGAACCCGCGTCGGTGTTTAAAAATAAGGAAACGTATGGCTAATTAAAAGCACCGCCTCCCCCCCCACAATCTAAGCAAAAATAAAGGACAGAGAAGGTCTGAGGGAGGGACCAGAACAGGAACGCGGATCACACTATCACCTGCGGAAAGGTTGATAGAAACAATCGATAGAGGAAGGCTACCGTCTTCTTGGTAAGCTTAACAACTTTTCATTAACGGGTAGAGAGATGAAAGAGATGAGAAAAGAAAGGGGAGATCCGAGAAACCATATCTATTTTATCCTACATTCCAAGGCTTCCTGAAAGTAGTTACCTTCCCACTTGTCAAGTACCGGGAAGGAACTTGGAATACTGAAGTTCTATAGAATGTCAGGCCTGCCGATAATCATACTGAGAGGGAAGTGTTCCCAAAGGGAGAGGTGATCTTTTCCCGGGTTTAAAACGGACCCTTCTCTCACCTAGTCTTACCTTCGCTGAAAAACGTATCTGACGCAATGCGGACTCGTGAGAGATGGAAGAGTTCACACGAAAAGATCAGGAATTGCTGCCGGGGATGAATCGATGGCTTTTCTGGCACTCCAGTATGTGTAGATCATGGGGGGAGGAGATTCGGAACCACTGTGTTCCTGGAACGCATTCCTTGACTTTTAGAACTCCGGGGGAAAATTTCAATCCCTAAGATAAAGATAAAGAGCATTCGTTAGAGTGGGGCGTTGCCAGAACACGAGAGTTAGCTGACTGTGAGAGAGTTTCATTGGATCAAGATCTCAGCAGAGATTTTGAGGGACAATGCAAGAAAAATCTCCATGGTGGGGAGACAGGTTGGGGAAAAGCATGGAGCAGGGAAAACTCAAGGCCACGTCCTTCGTGTGCAAAATCTCATCGACGTTAAAGACAAAAAAAATGGAGGAGGAGGACTGCCTGGGAATCGAAGAACCCGCGATTAGTTGATGTTGAAAAAGAAAAGGTATTCGCAGAAAAGGAAAGGTTTAAACTTCGCAGCGGAAGGCATAGAGGGTTTAGACCGTGCACCGAAGAAAAGAAAGATCCGGACGCCAAGCCGAATCGGAAAAAAAAAAGTGGGGGGGGATTGTTAACGAATGAGGGATCATAAAGGGTGGGTTTTGTTGTGGGGGGGGGGATTTGTGGGGTTTGGTTGGGTGGGGGTGTGGGGTGTGGTGGGTTTGGGGTTTTTGGGGGGGTTGTTGTTGTGTTTTTATTGGTGTGGGGGTGGTGTGGTTTTTGTTTGGGGGGTTGGGGTGGGTGGGGGGTTATGAAAAAAAAAAATCTGCGATGAGGAACTTTGCTCTCGTTATCGTCTCATGTCCTCAAGGTATATTTGCCTTATACGGCGTTTACATTAAACCGGGGGGGGGGACAAGAGAGAGGAGCTAGAAAATCTCTGTCTCAAAGAAAAGGATGAAAGAAGGGGTTAGCGCCCGTAAAGGATGTGTTATAGGATGGTAAGAGGGAGAAAGGAAAAAACCAATCGAAGGAGGAGAAAACTTGGAAATGATGAAAACCATATTCAGGGCGATCACAGGAGTTACTGAAGAGAACAGATAGTATGGGTCAAACTTCTTCAAAAAAAAGAAGCAAGTCTCCGAAGTTAACTACAAAACAAAATTGGGGTTCAAAAAGACTTTGGGGCTAAGAAAGGAGAATTACGTAGGTAGCTTCGAAACATGATATAGGATTATAACCTCACTGGCTGGGGAGGGAAAATGAGGAAAATCCAGGGCCACATATATACGTTGGGGGTGCGTCGATGAAGTCCGCCATGATACACGCGGCAAAATTGTTTTCAGAAAACTAGAGCCAGTGGACCTTTTTTAGTAAGAAATGCAGCCATCAGGAAGGGGATCGAGTTTAAGCCCAATCGAGGACTTAGGCAAAAAGAAAGCTTCAACTGTTATGACTAATTTGAAGGAAAGAGGTTGGGCAACGTTCACAAGCGGGGAGAACTGGAGGGTGGGAACACACCTCAAAAGCGTACGAGGGGGAGGTCGAGCGTGCGGAAACAATGTGAAGTAAAAATGCATTCGCCACGCACTAGTAAAAAAGGAGGGGAACTTTAGCCCCTAAAATATATCCGCTAGCATATAACTAGAACCGGAGTTTCGAACATTCCACACTGACGTCGGAAAGTGGGGGAAGAAGAAACTCAGTGAGATCGGCGGTAAATCTGGGGGACGAGAAAGCCTTTTCTACTTGTCAATAGGACACGCTCAACTTAGGGGGTAAATATAATTAGGTAGGGAAATTCAAGAAAGACTACCGTTGAAGGGCCAGAGAAATTGAGATTCACACGGCATTCTCGTCTGAAATTTACCTTATTGAAACCTGGAAGGGAATTTTGGGACATTCAGGGGTCACTAAGATCAAGGGAATTGCCGCCATGATCTAGGGGAGCCACTCTGGGCGTCAACTCCATCCGTCATTAGGAGAAAATCAGCTGTTGTGGGCCGGCGTACAAGGGGGGGGGGGCTCGAGGGACTCTCACGTGTTCATCTGTAAGGTAGAAGAGCTCGGTGGTTTCTTGTCTGGCTTCCTCTAGGAAACGGGTTTATTCTAATCATATCGTTTGACAAAAGGAGAGTGGGGGTGGGGGAGCCAGAGATGAGTTGCTCGTCCGCGAGTCCTCTTCTTGGAAAGAAACGACTAGGAGGGGGGGGGAGGCAGCAGCTTGGGAATGGCTTTGGTGGGCCGAAGTGCGGGGGGAGGTTGTAGGCGTTTTTCTGATTTGATGGACTGGACGGACCCCCGGTGGGAACATAATAAAACTTAATATATCTGTGTACCAATACTCGAATCTTTTTTGAAGAGTATTTCCTTGGGGGCCTGGCTGAGGGAAGGGTCTACAGGTCCCTAAGGTGGTCGATTGGACTAGTCGCTGTTACACCAGGGCAGGGAGGAACTTAATTGAACTTCTTTGAGGGCAAGAGCTTTTCGACGCGCTCGGATATTTCACACTGGGGGTGGAGAGACAGGGAAGGGGGATCGTGACAACTGGCGAGTGGAAGGAGGTGGAAAGCGTGATTCTATCTCTGGGGGTTGCCAATCTCTTGACCCAATGCGTTTGGGTTTTTGGGGGGGAAAGGGGAGGGATGGTGTCAATTGGGGATCGGAGTACTGAGGGGGAGCGGCTCTTGTCTGTCGGAGGTCACTGATCTCATCGCAAGGTAGCAAACAGAGAAAGAAATAAACCGGCAGGTGGGATGCTCTCCAGTCTAGCGGAAGGGAACCGCACTTCGCAGACGGGATTGCTCTGGGGGTCTCGGGAGGGGGACCTTGTGCGAAAGAAGGGCGGATGAAGGGGCGAACGGAGGGGGGAATCAACAGTGGAGGGAGGAAGGGTGCGCAATGGTTACTTCCGTGGAAGTGACTTCTGATACACCGTCCTTGTTAGAGAGAGAAGACAACAACACCGGGAGATGAAAAGAGAAAAGATAAGACCTATAAGAATGTAAAGAAAAAAGCTGCGGAGGGGTTCAGGCTATGTCTACATCCGTACTGACCGGGGGGGTTGGGTGGGGGGGGGGGGGGGGGGGGGGGGGGTGGGGGTGGGGGGGGGTTTCTGTTTCGCGGTTCCTCTGCTACGAGGCGGAAGTTCTGAAGGAGCAAGGAAACTCAAACAAACAAAAAAAAAAAGAATGGAAATCACTCGACGTGGAGTTCCTCCGCTATCGCCATTACCGTCTCAGGGGAAGGATAACCAATACAGAAAGTTTATTTGGACGGGAGACGGGGGGTCCGCGAGATCGTACAAACATCTTGATCATCGAAGCATCGGGGTCAGCGAGGAAAATGTAAAAAGAGTAAAACTACAAAAATCCATTAAGAAGGGAGAAACCTAAAAAAGGGAGTGCCATAGAAACTGTCTGTCTTTCGTAGAATCGCGATTACCCAGTCTCAGAAAGGGGGAGAATGTTACACCGGAAGGAGGAAATAGTAACGAGGGAAGAAACTTAGGTTAAAGAAGGGGACTGCTAAAGAAAAACCTCGATAACCATTGAAGGTCTGATTATTAAATGCCGGAAGCGCTCGTTTAGAAAAGACGTAGCGGACACCGAAGGAGGGCATTCAGAAAAGGGGGACTTGAAGAACCGAAACATATAGAAAAGGGGTTTTCAAGATGGTATCTATACTCCTGAACAGGCGTCCTTGGAATAATACATCCGACCGCGGAGGAGGGGAAGCAGCAAAATACCAATAAAACCAAAGCTTGAGACCACGGCGTGGAAATTTAAGCCTAGACTTAAAAACTAAGATTGGGGTTCGTAAAAAGGGCGGGGAAAATACAAAGGATCACGGGGCAACGATTGGAGAGGCGTAAATATTCGCGAGTCAGAATTTTTGAAGATAAGGAGGGGAAGCGGAAGAATAGAGAATACATAAAAAAGGACAAAACGGGAGATTGAGTTAACCGGGGTGAGATTGCGGGCAAAGAAAGTACTCCTCTTGTCGGGCCGGGGAAGACAGGCAGAAAAGGAGAATTCTCGAGAAGAAGCAGGCAAAGGTAAAAACTTATCAATCATGGAAAGGGACGGTGAAGATTCTTTGGATGGCTTTAGCCGGCAGTTTGGTAGAAATGGCCCTGAAGATTCAGATGCGTGATCTCGCGCGCAGGAGAGAAGGCCTTCGTCAAAGCGCGTGGACCGCGAAGAGAATGCGGAGGACTTAAGTTAAGGAGGCTTAAGGGGCTAGGGGGGTTTCTGCTGCAGCAAGGTTCGGGGCAGCCCACACTCCTTGAATGTCGGGTGGGAGGAAGGGGGGCCGGGGGAGAAGAAGGGTTCAGCAAGCCGGAAATCGGAATAGAGCGCGGTTAGAGGTGTAATGGTGAAGCCAGATTGTGATCTGACGGTTGGGCACTGGGGAAAAAAATGAGTTCGTGCATAGAGACCCGTTTTGTCATCATGGGAAGGAAGTGATGAATTGTCCTCACAATCACAGTGATGGCAGGAGCTCTCCACAGAGGCCATTCAGGAAGGAGGGGGCATCTGTGTCAAAGTAACCTCTAGAGGGGACACTGCCGCGGCCCCCTTCAAAAATCGAAGTAAAACTGTAGACGTTGAAAATCGGGGGTTAGTATAGGTGGATCAAATGGGGGGGGAGGCCACTTGGCCTGCTATAGGGAGGGGCAGCGAATTAGGGCTAACTACAAGAGGATCGGAACCTTTATTGCTCCAAAAAAGTGTGTGGGAGGAACAACTCGGGACGGCTTGGGGGAGTAAAAGTCTATCGGCCTCTATCAGTCGTTTTGTCGTGCATGGAAAATAGGGGTAAAAGGAGCTTGCCGAGAGCCAGTCCGTCGGGGGGCCACAATAATATTAAAAGGAGGGGGATAAATTAACATCTCTACAAAACCAAAGGAGGGAGAATATATATAGGTTTACGATTTTGGGGGGGGCTCGGAGACAAGGAAGGGAAGGGGTGTTGGAAACAAAAAAAAAAGTGAACTTCAAGAAAACCCGCCAGCCATTAGATAACAAAGACTGCCAAGACCCCTTCTTACTATCGAGACACCATAGGGGGACCGAAGGAATAAAAACAAGAAGCTACGAGGGTAACTCATACTTTTCCTAGAACACGGCTTTCGCAAAGAAGAAAAAGAAGTAAGGAGGGGAAATGCTCGTAGAAAATCTTCATGAGGGACTCTTCTGACGTTTGCGACCCTGCACGAAACTCCGCCGTTCAAACCAAATCGCGTGTGGATAAAAGGAGAGGAAAAAAAGAAAATAAGTTTAGGAAAAAGAGGCATCCGGTCAGTTGACTCGCCTACGTCCTGTGGGCCGGCTGTCCTTGATCGTGATTCAAAGGAAGCCACAGGCGTGGAAAGGTCCAGTAACAGGTACGACTAATTCAGACGGCACTGGGGACCTCTCTCCAAATTGGTCAAAAAAAGGAGGAGGGAGAGGCAACCATAAGAAAAGTTGCGCGAAGGGGGAAGTTCTTACAGCTACCAAATGACGCACATATCTACTTGACAAGAATACGCTAGAAGATATAAACTAGAACACTAGCGGGGGGGCCTCAAAGCAATAATATATTTGCCGGCTCTCAGATTAGAATTGCGTCATACTGCCGCTTCAAAAGGGCAAGAAAATTCGAAAGGGACGAGAAGTGAATGCAAAACGAATAAATTCAAAAGCATATCGGCGAGACAACTTCAATTCAAGTAGGGAAAAGGAGGCCGTGGGGACCCATGGTGCAGTTGAACTTAGGGGCTCAGCCAAGAAGCCAGACTGGCCCATGTACGAAATGCAGAAGGCAACCTGTCTTGCAATGAGCAATCAAGAAAAAGGGAATTATAGCATTACGGGGGGGGCCTGGAGAAATTTGTTCGAACCGAGTCAGCGAGCTACGTTCCATGAAAGATGTTAAGTAGCGCGAGTGTCAAGTCGAACTCCCGCCCGGTTTTCTCTGTCTAATGGGGCCCATCAAGGAGAATGGGTGGTGATTCCGATGTGAGTTAGTCAACGTCCGCAGAGCAGCTTCCATTGCCTAGGCGAATGGGGTGGTCATAAAGGAGTTCTATGGGTGGGGCCGAGAATTACTCCGGAGGGGTCTTCCTAATGATACGCGTAAGTTGAAACACGGGAAGAAAGTTTCTGAAAAGGGAAACTTCACGGGCTCAGGGCTCCGGTTTTCATCTACATCGGGAGCTAACGGGAAGGGGTCAAGAGGGGGGACGTGTACTGAAGAGGGGAGGTTCGATAAGAATTAAGAGCTTTGCATTACGCGCTGCGGAATCTTCACATTGTCTCGGGGGAAGGGAAGGAAATAAGGGGAAAAAAGCAAAGTGGCATTGGATTGTGAAAGCTCAGGAAGGGAGCTACTTGAACAAGATGTATCGGAGGGATAATTGGGAATTTTGGTTCTAATGGGCAATGAAATTTGACAAAGTTCTCGCTGTATTGGGGGAAGATGTACGGGGACTGAAAAATCTTAAAATCCCTACAGAAGGGAGAGGGCCTAACTCGGGAGTGGAGGAAATCTCCACTCTCCGCGGTGGATGGGGTCATGCGGCGGTGTGGGTGTCACGAACGAACGCCGGTGGGAATGAACTGGAAAAGACGTGGTCTACTAGGTCAGACCGGCCTGACAAGAAAGTCGCCGCAGCCAGGAACTGCCACCCTGTTCCTTGGGAACGAAAAAAAAAAGGAGGGGGATATAAAAGAGTACCAAGTAAACGGGTAGAAGAAATTGAAAGAAAAGAACGGTCGTATTTGGGCAGCGTTGCCAGGGCTCCACATCCTTACGCCAGTAGGGGGGATCAGACTGACTCTAGGGGGTAGTGAATCAACGGAAGAAAAAAGCGCACAGCATCCCTCCGAATCCATTGAACTGCGCCATGAAGGAGGTGGAGGAATCCGCAAGGTGATTTTGCGGAGCGGGTCATTAGTACATGACCGGGACGACAGAGGCCAGAAGATCATGAGGAAGTACTGCCAATACAAAGCATCCAAAACCAATTAATCGGGCTACAGGATAGATTTCAATGCGGGGGGGGAACTTCTTAGGTAAAGAGGGGAGATTCCCAGGCATCCATCA
>Ga0179593_1264993_pt1 | contig 10197 bp, 15 predicted proteins | sample CZODoug2_1_08_16_FD_185931 | JGI IMG/M metagenome (GOLD analysis project Ga0179593, IMG submission 185931) | Vadose zone soil fungal communities from Angelo Coast Range Reserve, California, USA - CZODoug2_1_08_16fungal (PacBio error correction) | ecosystem: Environmental > Terrestrial > Soil >...
AGGGTTGGAGAGGAGCATCTGCGGGGCGGACACTATCCGATAGCGCGAGCAATGGAAACCCAAAAAAAACGACAAACCTATATCAAGTGAGATGCCCTTCAGAAATAGAAAAACAGAATCAACGAGGGTCACTACAAAGGAAGGGGACAAACAGAGGCGGCCATTTTGCAAACGCCTATTGCTGTAACAGGAGATTCCTCCCATCAATAAGCGAAGGGGGTCAAATAGGGGGGAGAAGCGGCGAAGAAGGGAAAGGGAAAAAAATGTGAGGCAAAGAAACTACAGAGAGCGGACAAACACGGAGGTAGTGGGAGGATGTGGTAAGAGACCAATAGAAAGGAGGGGAAGGGAGTGAGCACAACGCCAAACTGGAGAAGCTTGTTCTTACAAGACACACGAGGGGGAAGGGGTACCAATCGGGAAAAGGGACAAAGGGAACCTCGGTCCTATTGTCGTAAGGAATGTCAAATCCGGAAGAAGGAGAAAAAAAAAGAAGGAGGAAGATTACGTCAGTGATCGGTAAACGGGGTGTGAAAACACATATCACGAAAACTTTAAGACAAATACTATTGCCTCCCAAAAAAGGGGGGAAACGTTAAAGTCAACCCAAAAGGTCATCCTAGGACAAAGGGTGGGGGGGCATTTGGAAAGGAGAAATGAAATCGAGGCGGAAAATTCAAATGTAAAAAATAAAAATCTGAAGAGCTTGGACCAGGAACTATTTTTATCCGCGGGCGGAAAAGGAAAGGAAGAGCAATCGCCCATAAAGAACCACATATCCGGGAGAAATGAAACGAAAACATAGTTCACCTTTAAAGGGACGGGGAAGAGCAGCCGGGAACGCCGGAACGAATATTCGAATGAAAGGAGCTTCTCTTAGGCTACTAGGAAGGGGGAGGGCTGTCTGGCAAGCTGCTAGTGTGAGCAACCCAGGATCCGATTGGGACAAGTCTACTGGAAATGAAAAAAAGGACTGCAAACAATATATCGTAATGTAGTGAAGGTGAGGGAAAAGCCGAGGGAGGAGAACTGAGTCCCTAAATGGGGACTGCTCAGAGAAGAGGGCAAAAGATAAGCATTTCGAAATCGGAAAATCACGGGGAAAAGTGGAGGGCAGGTCTGGGGCCCATCTAAATCGAAGGATCGAGAGTACAAAAAACCGGTCGGTGGACAGCGGGGGCATCGTCGCAGTAGAGGTCGAAGAGTCTCCAGCGGACTGCGAGGAGAAAGGAAGGGTACACTTAGAAAAAAGATCAATGACGCTCCAGCAAGTAAAAAGAATCAGTACGCACGGGAAAGCGAACGGTCAACCATGCCGTATTAAGATAAGCAAAAGGAAAGATGATGGGGTAGGAAATGAGGACCTGAAAAATCCCAAGAAAAAAAGAATTAAATCAAAAAGCGTCAAAAGAACCAAAGGAAGGGGGAGAAAACATAAAGGCTTGCCGCCGAGGAAAAGAGAGGGTGAAAGCCCTTTCTCCTGTCTAACGTATGTAAAAGGTTTTTGGGGAGCGCCAGAAAACAAAACAACGGATGAGGGAGGGGAAATATAGATTCATCCTGCGCAAAAACGAGGAAACCCGAATTCTGGCGGAGAAGTATTTCCGGAGAAAGCAGTGAGACGGGGGGGAAAAAAAGAGCCGGGTTATAGGGAAATTAATGGGAGGGGGGATAGAATTTAAGAACGTACACAGCCTGGTAAAGAGGCGCGCGATAAAAAACTCAAGTAGGTTCGGGGACGAAGAAATGTTCTCGCCAAGATATTCACTTACTCTGACAAGACAGAGGTGTATCGCCGGGGCGCAGATCGGGAAAACAGATTCAACAGGGGGAAAAGAACCGCAAGAAAGTGTATCCAGGGTGTATCTCGTATCATAAGGCGTGAAGCCGGGAGTGAAAAGAATTCAACCCACCCTCAAGAAAGCACGAGATATTTAGCGCCAAAAGCTCCGGGGAACAGAGAGCGCAGGAGAAAAAAAAGAGGGGAAAAAGTAGAGAAAAGGAAAAGACTATCCTCGAAGGGAAAAACTTCGTTAATCGTCGCAGAGATCCAAAGCAATTCAAGGGAGGAAGTCAACAGATGTCTCACCAGAAAGGAGGGGGGGGGAAAAGTTGATGGCTATGATACCAGAGGGGCCACGGCAATCTATAGGAGGGATTTGGAGTCTAGAACGACTGCAGAAAAAAAGAAAAGGCAGACAGGCAGTCAGGGCACAGGTCTAGGGTGGGGTGCTAGAAGGGGGAAGGGTTTGTGGAGACAATACGACCCAAAAGAACGTGTCACAACGAGTAACATAGACAATTTCTTACGTTCCTAGCCAGCAGGACGATGGTAACGCACGCGGGGTACTATCGCATGAAGGTTGCCCCGATTGGGGATGGCGGCTGAGAAAGAGACTGGAAGCTGATTTGCTTTGAGATGCCAATAATACCGAGAGTCGCAACAGTATTTTAATTGAGTTCGGGCAGCAAGAAAGAAATAAAAGAATTTTTGCCGTAGACTAATCGCGGAAAAGGAAAAGAAACTGGGTCTAAGAGGAGATACAGAGGGGAGGGACCAGCGCCGTCACGGAAATAAGGACGTCACGACGGAACGGGGAAAAGCATTGGGTAAAACCCCTACCTCGCCTTAAGACAAAGCTCAACAGACCAAAATATGCCCCTTTCTAGACCGGGGAAAATAAGGACCCAGATGGGCTGCACAGGGTTTTCTTGTGTGGATTGAAGTATTATACCACAAAAAGTGGCTGGGACATAACAAGAAAGGGTAGTATTTGACCCCGGGGACTGGGTGGTGTTACTAAATGCACTCGCAGAGGGGGGCCAATAGAGCAACTGGGAAAGCCTGCGCGAAAGCGGTGCCGAAGGGCTTAGAGAAGCAAAGAACTTCAACAGGGGGCTCAAAAAAACTTAAAGATCTCAGAGGGAGAGGGGGGCGAGTACGAAAGGGAGGGAGTAGGGGAGAACCTCCCAGGTAGAGTGCACGCGTTGGCCGGAATCCAGGAAAAAAAGAAATCTCGTTTTTTCTGGTTCGGTGAGAAGAAAAGAACTGAAAAAGGAGCAGGTTTCGGAGGACGTATTGGTATGTTGAAAATCTCCAGTGAGGGGGGGGGCTGATATCACAGGGTCGGGAAAAGGGAAATCGCGCGGGGGAAGCGGGTCGACCGAATATCTCCAGCGGATCGAAAAAAAAAAAAAAAAAAAAAAAAAAAAAAAAAAAAAAAAAAACAAAAGAAACAAAAAAAAAAAAAAAAAAAAAAAAAAAAAAAAAAAGAAAAAAAAAAAAAAAAAAAAAAAAAAAAGAAAAAAAAAAAAAAAAAAAAGAAAACAAAAAACCCCAAAAAAAAAGCAAAAAAAAAAAAAAAACAAAAACAAAAAAAAAAAAAACAAAAAAAAAAAAAAACAAACAACTGTTCTCTTAGCCGACTCCGAAAAAAGCTGATCTAACCCGGTAGGGTACAGTTCAGCGGATGGGGGGTAGGAAAGACCCAAGAACTTAAGGATCAAAAAGAAACCGGCAAGGACGGGCCAAAACCTCTCCCGGAGAACCAAGGGAGTCAGAGATTGACTAAGTTGCGATTGCTTTTGGAGCTCAGCAACACAAAACGGAAACAGACCCCGCGCGCCAAAAAAATCCCTCTAATCGAACGGGAATTCTGAATACCTCGCGAAAAGAGGAAGGGGAGGGTTGCCAAAGGGGGTGAGGGGAGGGGGATAAGTTCTTGGGGGATCGAATGTGTCCCTTTAACGATTAATCCAGAGAAGGCGCAAAAGGGGGACACCGTCTGGACGGAGGGTTCGGCTCCGCCAGGTTTGCAGATTTATCTTCTTCACAGCCGCTACTATGACCGAAACCTACGGAGGTGGTAGCTCCAAAACCTTTTTCTATGACCAATATCAAAATGAGGACTACAACTAAAGAGGATCGAGGGAAAGATCGTAAGACGGTAAGCATCGGCTTCCCAGCAGGCACGACATAAAAAGCCGAGGCGTCTGCTAGGAAAAAAAAGGGGCGGACTCTTGATGTTCGGGGGAATCAAGACCGGGTCCGCAGGAAAAAAAAACGAGAACGATCCGCGCGAACGAGGGTCGAAAACTTCGTGGAAATTTCTAATGCTATAAAGTAAAGATGCAAACAACCATGCTCATATGGAAAGGAATGCGAAAAGGGGGGGCGATGCGATTGAAAGCCAGCTCTTCCACAACCCATGAACTTGAAAAAATTAAGCTCAATCTTGTTGCGATTAAAAAGGGTGAGGCCAGGAAACTTCCATCAACAAGTCATCAGAGGGAAAGGGCGTGAAAAGGGGGGAGGAAACGGGAGAATATGTGGGGGCTTTGACTCGACCTTCACTAAAATGAACATCTTCACCCGATCAAAGAAGATGTAGCACCTGAAAGGAGAGGGGGGACGCGGTGTAAAAAAACCAGATCGAAAAGAACCATGCCGCCAGTGTTGTAGGATGAGGGAAAAAAAAATGAATTGGTGGGGAAAAAGAAAAAAAAAGAATACCTCTCCGCAAAGGATTGAGTAAGATTTGGAGGATCGCACGCCCAGATGGACTAAATGGGGGGGAAAACACAATGAAAATCGGAAAAACGGCACCAGGTCCGGGGAGGTATGGACGCTACCCAGAGACGGGGACCAGCGCGTCAGCTGGCCATAGACGTGATCATACAGGTAGGCTTGGGTCAGAGGAAAGAGAAGGGGAGTCTCCAATGCTAAAGAAACAAATGCAATCCACGGGAGGAATAAAAAACAAAGGGGAAAAAAAGCAGGACGACTGCATGTGCGGACAGGGGCTGGTGATGGAAGGAGTAGAACGGGGGATTCCACTGCTTGTAAGCGCCCAAAGGATATCAGAAAAAAGGAACTGGGTGGAGAGATCAGCTCATCAAAAAAGGGAAAGCCGGGAGCAGGAGGGGGGGGGAGCGATTGAATTGCGGGAGCGCAGCCCGGAAATGCAGGTGACACTACTGCTAAGAGGTTCTCGCACTGACTGACCATGCATGGGAAAAAAAAAAGAGGCAGGCGTCGTGCAACAATGGCGGAGTCCGGAGACCAAGGTTTTTTAATAAGAGGGGACAGGGAAGGGTCTTTCCTTTTACGGCGATAAAAGAGGGGAAGAAACGATCCTTCTGCTCAGAGAAAGTGCGTCGTTCACGGGGAAAAGCCGGGTTTTCGTATGGCAAGAGCCACCGTTCTTTGGAAATAGACCCTCAGGTGGAACTGCTAAGCTGTCTACGAAAGACAGATGCGAACCCTATAAAGAAATCAGCCCAAAAGGCGAGGCTGCGCCTCGGCGACAAGGCCTTTCGGCGTAAAAAGGTTCATAAATTCAGCAGGAAAATAAAAAATGAATAACAAACTCTCAAAACCTCGAACGGGCGCGGTTCAGAAAGGGAATGACCCTGTAGACCGGGAGAGGTGAGGAAGCGGGGGGCGACCGCGGGGGGGGGAGACTCTCAACAAAAAACGAGGAGGAAAAGGCCTCATACTTCTGGGGGGGGGGGGGTGGGGGGGGGGGGGGGGGGGGGGGGGGGGTGGTGAAAAAGCTCGCCCACCTGAGGATACAGTAGAAAGGGGATTCATTCAAGCGCCCGTTCATGGAGGGTCGATTGTAAAAAAATTATGGGTTTTTGGGTTTTTGTTTAAAAAGGTCTCTCTTGGGTGGGATCGAATTGGGGGGGCAAATGTTCCGCGGGACCTTTACGCCTAAAGAAGGGTCAGCAGGAGGCTAGAGAAAATGTGCGGTACTAAAAACTTTCACGGAGTGTGGGCGAGCCGCTGGAGATATTCGTCGAAGACGGTCAAAAGGACCATGCGAAAACGGGGAGTTTATGAGAACTATGCCAAACTCAAACTACGGTGAAACAGAATCCGGTATCCGGGGGGAGGAGCAGAAGATCGGGAAGCCGGGAGGGAGACCGCTTCGTCCACGGACCAAAAACGTCAGATGGCTAGTCGCCCGCTTAAGGGGGGGGGGTGAGGTTCAAACTAAGACCGAGGAGAGACATCTACGCTAAGAAGGGGGGGAAAAATCGCTAGAAAAATGGGTACTAAAGGGTGGGTTAGGAACCGAAATTCAATGAGTGAAACAAAGGGACGCGCAAGTTACATGAATCGGACCGTGAAGGGGATGAGGGGGCACTCCTCTCATTCACACCCCAACCAGTTCATCATATTGTTATTACCACTCCTACTTGAAAAAAAAAAGCTACGTCCAGATGCAATGCAAGAGGAATGGAAAAGGGGGGGGGGGGTGGGGGGTTCGTGGGAAAGGAAAACGGGGGGAAATTGTGGTAATTTTCTAGCGATAAAGATCCCGAAGGGAGGGAGGATAGTGGGGGAAAACATCTCACGAAAGGTAAGGCCTATGCCAGGCTTTTCCCTGGTGACCGTCTGGCCGAGGGGAAAAAGAGGGGAAGGGGGAAGCTGAGAAAACACAGTGAGGGTGAAAGGGAGTGCTGGTTGTTCAATACATACTCTCGAGACCAACTTAGGGGGTGCTTGGCCAATTCACTGGGGGCACCAAAATGCTTCCATCTTGGTCTTCAGCCGGAATACAATCAGGGGTCTTCGGGGCAGGGGTCTAGTCGCGTTACCCTCATTCTTATAGGTAATTATAGTTCCTAGGGGGGAAAAAGAAGGAAGAGGGAGGGTCGCCAAAGGATGGCAAAATCAACAAAAAGAGAAAAAGGCAGCACCAAAAAGGAAAAAGAGGGGAACCTACTCAGCGGGGGCGGGTATGGGTCCGGCGTACTTTGTAAAGCGACCCAGATAGGAAGATCAAGGGGGGGAACATCAGGGAAGGGGGGGGAAGAGAGGTACTTGCACAAAAGAGAATACCCAAAGAACGCATTCAAGGGTCATCTTGAAGGGGCACCTTCTTTCCAGACAGAAGTGGACAAGGGAGAAAAAGGAGGGGCGCAGAGTCTTTCGATGGGGGAAAGGGGAGGCGGTAGCACGCGGAGGGGAGGACAGAACATCCCAGGGTCAGTCGCAGAGGGGGTAAAGTTAGAATGACCAATCGGTGCAGGAGTAACCAGGATGACCGAGGGAAAAGAGAGGAGGGGAGAAAGAAAAAGGAAGAGGTGCGGTCGTCAGGGGTGGATACCGGACAAAGAGGAAATGAAGGGAGGTGGGTCTATGAGGATTTGGCACTGGAGGGGGAGTCAACGAAAATAGCTCTCAGCCGGAGCCGAAAGAATAAGACCGCCGGGTTCGCTCACCCTAGGGAAATCTGATGGTGAAAGAAAAAACGATGACAAAGGTTAAAACCACCCTCAAACGCATTAGGAAAACATACGACCAAAACGGGCAGAGGGAGGAGAAAGGAAGTAGATGTTAACTTGGGGAGACTTTGCAGAGAGGGTGCTCGCAGTCCAACACAACGGTGACTCAGCCTGCAAGAAAAAAGGCAGCGCTCCACCTGCTCCCGTCTGAGAAAGGGAGGAGGAGACAAGGCCGGAGACGGGAGAGGTTGGTAATTAGGTGAGGGGGGGTTTCTTGGAAGGGGATGGGAAAAAATTGGTCGCCGACGCCGGGTCTGCAGATTCAGAGGTGAGGCAAGGGGGAGGGGATGAGCTTTCGGAGAAACCGGTTTTGTCGAAAGCCGCTGATATTCGTCGAAAAGAGGAAGAGAAGAATGCAAATGATGAAAAAAAAGAAAGTGAGGGGTATAGACCAATACCCTGTATATAGGTCAACGCTAAAGCCTCACTCTTAAAGGAGGAATAATCACGGCCAAAAAGGTCAAGAAGAAGGCACGATAGATTGGAGAAGGAAAATACGGCAAAAGGAGGCCAACTGACCTGGGTGGAGGGAACATGAGAAACGCCGTCGCAGACAGAGACTTCGAGACGAGAAGAAGAGAATTTTCTAAAAGGAAAAAGGGCGTCAGGTCCTCATTCGGGGCAACTTTCTCATCTGGTTCAAAAAAAGAGGAGGAAAGGGAGGGTCGATGAAATGGGCAGGAAGAGAGCAAACAACAGACGGGTCAACGAAGAGAAAAAATAAGGGGGGTCGATTACAAAGAGATGGTGAAGAAGGTAACTACTGCATGAAAGCAACAGTGACAGTCATGGATTAGGGGACTCTCAGTGGTGTGGGGGAAGCTGTGCGACCTAGAAAGATGCGCGGATCTGTAACAGATTAAAAAAAAATCAAGTCGCGGAACGGAATGGAAAGACTTCTCCGCGGGGGTGCCAATCCAATACGGCCGGGGGATGTGGCTCTAAAAGAAGAGGGGGAGGGGATGGCAGGGGACCATGGCCAAATCATGAAATAGAAAAAAAAAAAAAAAACAACGGAGGAGAGTATATGAGTTGAGGGGAACCGAGAAAAAACCCATAATGCAGAGCTCAATCTTGGGGTTCCGGAAGACCTAGGAGAGGAAAACCTCGGACTGGAGGGAGGGAAAAAAATCTGTGAGGGGGAAAAAGAATCAGGCTGCAGAGGGAAGTCAAGTATTATCTTGAATATCCGAGAAATAGTTTCCAACACAAAAATATTCGCCAGTAAGAAAAAACTTGCCAGCATTGGAAAAAAGAGGAAGGTGAATTTCAAAAAAACTTTGAGGGGGAAGATGACCGGAGAGAAAAAGGCGGAGGGTAATAAACCAATCTGATAAAACCGGAGGTTTAAGAATCGGCAGCGGGAAAGAAATTTAAAACCATTCCTGAAAAAGCTGCGCGCCCAGAGGGGGGAGCTAACTTTAATTTCTGGAGTGAACACTGACCTATTTCAAACAACAGAAGCGGGCGGTCCAGGGGTCCTAGGGGGAGGAGGGAGGGCATACAAATCACAGTCAAGGTGTCTCAGGGGGAGGTGTGGGAAATCCTGACGACATATAGACTTGGAAGGGGGTCCTAAGGGGGAAAGGTCCGAAGTTAGACCGCTTAGAGGAGAGACATATATAAAATAGACAGCTGGGGACTGAGTGGTAACGAGGTGAGACCGAGGGGGCCCATCTGGAGAATCTTTCAGGGCAGAGGATTCTCGTCGACGACTCGAGAAAGCGGCTCACAAAAAGGGACGGAGCCGAAATCCGAAACAAGACAGCCTTGCGCTGCTCAAGAGCCTCGGAGGGAAAAGCTTTTCGGGAGGAAAAAATAAAGGAATTCAAAGAAGAGATAAAAAAAGAGACAATGAAATCCAAAAAATCACCCGGAAAGTAAACACCCTCTCCCCGGAGAAGGCGAGGATAAGAAGAATTCTCAGGGAACTTTATAAGTTTCTTAAACGGCTGTGGGGCCAGAACTTCAACACAACAAAAGAGGGATACTCGCCCTCGCTGGGAAAAAGGAGAAGAGGGGGGAACGAGGCGTTGAGGAAGCCAATCGAAAACGGGAGCTGGCGGGGGTTCGAAGGGCGGGAGGGAGTCGATTCTTAGGCTTTTTTATCTAATTGGGTACACGTTTGAATGTCACAAGGGACCGGACAGCCTGGGGAAAATAGGCGCGAGGGACACCGGCGGGAGGCGGATGGGTCCACTACTCAAAAACTTTGGGATATCATAGTCTGACGAAAGGAAGAGGCAACCATGCTTACCACGGTCGGAAAGCGCCAAAAAAGGGGGGAGATGGTCCATATCGGGCAACCGATAAAAGAAGGGAAAAACCGCAAGATGTATCCCTGGTAGCTCATGGAAGCGGGCAATCTCTTTCAAAAAAAAAAGGGGAAAAGGACAACCTAAAGTGCTCGGGAAAGGCTGACAAAAAACTCTCGAAATTAAACTGGGAGTTTGTGCCAAGGGAACTTATCACCTGACCGGGGGGGAAGCTAAGGGCTAATACTGCGTCAGGCTGCGATCAAAGCAATAGGGGGAAAAGATTTTGCTCCAGCTTTTCCAGGGGATTGAAACCGGATCTATGCGGGGGGAAACGCTCTTCATCCTGTCAAGGGTGAGAAGGGGGGGTCTGATTAAAATAAGAGGTCGGACAAACTAATGTCCTCACAAGAAAGGAAGCCGAAGAGGGGGTCCAGGAGGACTTTTGGGGAAATACCGTTGGCGATGGGGGGGATGGCATCTGCCTGGAAAGCGACGTGTTCACCGACACTATCAAGTCGATGTGCCTGAAAGAAGGGGGGCGGTCCAAAAATGGGGGTAGCGACCATAGAGACAAGGCGAGGTTGAAGCCGGGGGGGGGGCGGTCGAGGAAAGAAAAACGGGATGCTTAGGTTTCTCTGAGAAC
>Ga0179593_1283798_pt1 | contig 10197 bp, 19 predicted proteins | sample CZODoug2_1_08_16_FD_185931 | JGI IMG/M metagenome (GOLD analysis project Ga0179593, IMG submission 185931) | Vadose zone soil fungal communities from Angelo Coast Range Reserve, California, USA - CZODoug2_1_08_16fungal (PacBio error correction) | ecosystem: Environmental > Terrestrial > Soil >...
CGACAGGGAATAAAACAAGTCCGGGGGGGAGTACTGTTGAAGAAAAGGACCATACGATAGGGTGTCAGGATAATCTCCAAAAAAGACAGGTAAAGATTGGGACACTCGGACCAGAAAATCCAAAGGGAAACTGACATGGGCGGAAGAAGAAAAGCGGAACCAGTTGGAAAAGGAAAAAAAGTCGTCCGCTGAAGAAGCTTTTGGAAAAGGGGTCAACCTAACTCAAAAGTCCCAAAAACATAAAAAAGCGGGGACATCCGGGAAAAGGTTTATCACTAAGGAACGCGGGATGAGGAAAGGGATTTTGGGAAGTCAAGCACTAGAAAAAAAAATAAAAGGCAAACAAGGTTCACATCTACCTACCTACCGCAACCAACAAAAAAAAAAAAAAAAAAACAAAGGCAGGCCGCAAACTGGGGGGTCCCGTGAATCTTCGAGTTTCAAAAAATCAAAGGGGTACTTACGGGCTCACAATGGGACAAACTGCGAAGACGAAGTGAAGACGATGGGCGGGGCTGCATAAAAAAAAAAAAAAAACCGTGGCGGTCGCTAAACGACACGAAATCTTCTTATGTTGAACTTAGAACGGAGCGGGTGAAGAGGGGGCGAAAACGAAGTGGCGGGAATGAGGGCCAGCGAAATAAAGGGGGGAAAACTGGGGGGTTTAAATCACAAAGGAAAAAAATCAAGTCAAAGGGGGGGGGGGAGAATGACGTTCGTGGGTCCAGTAAGCCTTTTAGGGTCCACACCAGAGAGAAAACAAAAGCCGAGCATGAAAGGAAAATCGCGGAAAGAGCCAGGGGTGGGGGGAAAAGGGTGCAAACTCAAGGGACTGAGAAAAAAAAAAAAAAGTCAACGAAGGGGGTGAGCGTGTTTCGTTTGAAATCCGACTTATTCCCTAAAGCAGATTTGACCTGAGACAGACCTTCAGGGTCTCCAAAAAGGGGATGTGTGAAAACACAGAGGAAAAAAAGGGACAAATAAGCGATGAGAACTCAGTAATGGGGGGGGAATTTGCAAGGCCCACCTTCACCTTTCGGGTGTAAAATGGAAGTAGCAAAACAGGCTACCAAGCGGAAAGAGAGTTGAAAAAAAACCCGAAGGCGCGGCAGTGTATTCCCCCTACAGAAGGCCGTGGGGACGAAAAACTCAAGAACGAAACAAAAGGAAGGGTGGGGGGACTAGGAGGGTAAAACCATTACCACAGACGCGAATGGCAAGGGCCCAGATTCGGGGAAAGAATAAGGAAGTCTCAGAGAAGGGCGACCTCAAGAGAAAAAAATTCTACCAAAAAAGAAAACACGGAAGAAAAGTGTCTTGTTGACGCAATGGGGAAGGAAAAGCGTCCATAAAAAGAACAGGGGGCACGGGGGACTGTGTTAGAGAATGAAAGTCGCAAACGTTCTAAGGAAAAAAGTCACCGTACCAAGTCAGATTGAGTGAGGAGGTGAAAAACAACACGCGAAACTCAGAGTTGAAAGGGAGGGGGGAGGCGACCAGAGGAAGAGGGGGCAAAAGTGGGCGAAAAAAAACTGAAGAGAAAAAATTGAAAAGAATCAGGGCAAGAGGGCTCAAAGTGGTCCGGAGCCCTAAACACGGCCTCCAGCGGGGAGAGGGTGTTGGGGGTTGAAAATGACAAGGTCACGTTCCAGCATCGGGCCACCAAAAAAAAAGGGAGGCGGAAGCTTAAAAAAACAATACGGTATAAACGCCGTATAGTATCTGGAAAAAGGCGCAAATCAGAAAAGGCCCAGGGCCAAACTAGAGAGGAAAAGGGAAATACAAGAAAAAAAGGTTAAAGAAAATGGGCGTTCAATACAAAACAAAGATTTTCAAAATGTGGCCTATCCACATATCAAGAAAACAGAAACAACAACAAACGGCGGAGAGGGGAAGAGAAAAAAGAGGGTGAGGAGGAGGGAAAAGTCAGAAAAACTCCTCCAAAAAAGGGGGGGGGGATCGGCAACAAAAGACTGGTGCAAAAAAGGGGGAAGGGAAACTTCTTAGACTTCCTGTAGGGAAAGGTTCTTGAAAGCGATAATTGGGGACACGGGGCCTGGGAAGGGGGGCCAGAGGGACCAGGGGAAAGTTCAGGGACCCGTGCGGAACGACATGAAGAATTCTACAGTTCTAAGTAGGGGGGGACGACGAGCCAGCAAGGAACACGAGTCCAAATGGCACTGTGGAAAGTGAACCTGGGGGTAAATTGGGGGAAAAAAAACCAAAAAAAAGGAAACCGCGGAGGGATTTCCAGCTCCCACTGAAAACCTGTACTGGGGGGAAAGCAAAAAAAAAACAACGTGAGAACTCCTGCAGTTCCTCAAACCAAAAGCCAGGGGGGGAGGGGCAAAGACGGTTTGCGCCTTGGAAAGAATGCCTCACCGGGGGGAACAATCAAGGCCTCTGAAAGGTGAGAGTGGTTGGACACTGGTTGACAACTCAAAGAAAAGATTGACGTATGGGGCTGAGTTTGTCCTGGCTGGCCGCGTTTCTATCCACCAACACGAAGCCATAAGTGTCTGAATGAAAGGGAAGGAGGAAAGCCCGGAACAAAAAATGGTGGTCCCGCCGGGACACTATGGTAGAAACTGAGGGGGCCGAAGCAGTAAAGGAGAATATAAGACTAAAAAATCTGGAAAAAAGGGGAAGCCGCTGCGGGAGTGAATGGTGAAAAACACACCATAAACTTACGAGGCAACAAAATGGAAGGGGGTGAGGGTGGGGATAAGGGGGGGGAGAGGCCTTAACAGGGGGGGGGGGGACAATTGAAACTGGGCGGCAGAGCCGCAATAAATGTGGAAGGTGGGGGGACCAGCAAAACTTTTCGGGGATCCACCATAGGGGGGGGGGCAACAAGTGAAATCTAGAAGAAAACTACTCAAATGGTGAAGGGGGGGAAAAAAGACAATGAGACCTCGGTCACTTTAGGAGTCTCTTGATATCAACCAAACCGCCCCCTTGAGGGGTGGGGCTCTGACAAGCCAAATTTGGGGGAGGGGGAAACGAAAAAGGGGAGTGGTACGGGAAAAAAAGGAGAAGGGATGGACGAAACCTGAGGTAAAAGGAAAAAAAGGGATCTCAACCACGACTCAAAACCGTAAAATTGCATTGCGCAAACGGGTTCCAAAGGGGGGGGAAAAAAGGGGTTGGGGAAAAAAAGGGAACGGATTACGCGACTGCGGGTCACGGGGGCTGAGCTTGGGGGGTCGCGAGTGTGTGAAAAAAGAGGAAAAGGTCAATGACCAGGAAAACCTGGGGATAGGCTGTCATTGCGAACAAAACCAAACAAACGTTTCAAAGGGGAAAATTATAACTGTGGGGGAAAGAAATGGAACACAAGAAAAAAGTCCCCGCACGGACTTGAAAGAACACAATTAAGGCATATGCATTAAGTATGAGGGGAAAAGACGAGTGAAAGATTAAAAAACCAAGCCTCGATCTGAAAAAACGGCAGTCAAAAAAGCAGTTGGGTAGCTCAAAATGGGGGTGGAGAAGAGGAAGGTAACCAGTGGAAAAAAAGGGATGGTATTAAAAACGTCTGGGAAACCCAACGTTCAAAAAACTATCTGTTTGCGGTAAAAGAGGGGGGGGGCGGCGGTGGTAGAAAGGCAAATTCCCAGGGAGAACATCGGCGAGAAAGGAGGATGTGGGGTCAGTAGGAAAAAAAACACCAAGATCCCTGCCACTCGGGATAACATGTTTGCACGGGGGGCGGGGAGGGGGCCAAAAGAAAAGGGTGGGGTAATGTTTGTTGGAAGGGACAGAGGGAAGTTGTACAAAGAACAACTTCAGCAGACGAAAGTGGGGGGGAGAAAAGGTGAAAAGACTTCCGGAATGAGTCACAAAAAAGAAAAAAAAAGGATAAGGGGGGACTGTGAACCAATCGGGGACCAATAATGGGACGTGTTGGGGGGGGGGGGAAAGACGGGAGGAAAAAGAAATGGACAGAAGCTCCTCAAAAAAAGGGAAATCCTTAGGGGGGGAAGGAACAGAACAACTGCACGTGAGGGGTTTTGTCAAATTTTAATCAGGGTCCGATCGCAAAGGGAGGAGACGAGAAAACACAACAGACAAAAAGGGAAAAGGGACCTCTAACTCAGCACTTACAGAACAACCAACACGGGGTTCCATGTTAGGGGGTTGGAATGGCCAAAGTCCCACTCCGAAATGGGGGTGGAGGTCACTTGAAACGGGAACTGATACCACACAACGCCTTGGAAGGTTGGGGGGAGGGCGAACAAAACCCCTTGACAGTACAGTCCGAGCATGAAGAAAGTCAAAACTTTGAAAAACAAGGGGGGATCAGGAGGCAAGTGAAGGTATGCGGGTCGGAACAGGGGGTGGCCCCGGGGGGGGCGTAAGAGAAAGGTCAGAAAAAAAGCGTACAGGAGGGAACAATTTAGGAAACGTTCGAGACTCAGCGGAAAAAGAGGGGGAAAAACAAAGCCATTCCAATGTCAAAGTAAAGAGCCGACGGAATTTACCTAACCGAAACAGGAAAAAAACGGGGACTTCAAAAACGCAAAAAAACACAAAATGGGGTTGTCGGTGGAGCCGGGGAAAAAGGAAGGGGGAATCACACAGGGTTGTCTCACCTTGAACCCAAGGAAAAAAAAGAAGGCAAAGAAGGGAAGAAAGGCGGGGACGGGGGAAAAAAAAGAAAAGAGGGGGCAAAAAAGAGGTAAAAAAAATCCTAATGATGCGGGGGGGGGGGGGGGATCAGCTCAGGGGGGGGACTGGAAAGGCACGGCCAGAAGGGGCGCCAGAAAGACAGGGAGGCCAAGGCGATATGGTAGTGAAAGGGGAGGGGGTTCGAAACATGAATTAGACACGAAAGGTTGATGCCTCTGACTTTCTTGTTCAAGGGGGCTTGCAAAAAAAAGGAAAACCCAACCAAACAAGCGCATAAACATGGGAAATCAAACAGCATAGCAGGGGGATGAGGAAAGGGGACGGGGGGGGGGGAAAAAACGACAGCAGGGGGGGGGGATCCGGGGGTCTTGGTCAAAGAGGGGTGAAAAAACTCCTCAGAAGCCGTGCACGGGGAGTCAAGGAACAGAAGAAAAGGGACAAAGAAAAAAATTGTGGAAAAAAAAAAAGTTTGAAAACAAGAAAGTCCTACCGGAGAGCTCCGGAGGTCATTGCTGTAACAGTCCCCCCTTGAGAAAGGGGGGAGAAGGGACGTAAGAACGCGGGGGGGGTCAACCCAGGGGGTTAGTCCACCTCAAAGAAAAAACGGGCAAGGGACGGAGGGGGTGTGAAAAAAAAGTGTAAGGTCAACTGGGGGGGGGAAAGGGACGAGGGGGACGACTGAACAATATCCGAAAAAAGGGGGAATGCTCAAAATGGGAAGTTTGAAAAGCACCCCTACACGCAGCACAGAGGGCACTGGCACGGAGACGGGGAAAAAATCAGACCATCTCGAATGATAACAAGAAAGAGAGACAAGCACCAAGGTTTCCACGTAGGCCAAAGTTTACTCTGTCAATCAAAAGAAGAAAGTGGGGAGGTGGAAAGGGGGGGGGGTGAGGGTCAGAAGCGAGGGGTCCGAAAAAAGGGGGAACGCCCGGGGAATCACCGCCACGCAAAGCGGATGGCGGGGTAAACAAGTGCCACACCAGGAAACAGAAGAGCCTATCAGGGAAGAAAAGGGAAGGGGGACATTCGTTGCAAGCGCAAAAAAGGGAGAAGAAAAACAAAACGAAGTCAGGTCAGGAGAAAAGTCGCAGTTTGGGGTTAAAAAAAAAACGGAGCCAAGGGGGAAAAGGGGCCGCAGACCCGGGGGAGGGGATGTGGGGGTGCAAAGGAAAAAAAAAAAAAGGGGCAAAAACACTTGGACAATCAGGAGGCGGGGGGAGGGGGGCTAAACGATATTAAAAAGGAAAAAAACGATCTGAGCCGAAACTAGAAAAAGGGAAACAGGCGGGGGCAAAAAGAGAAAAGGGACAATAACCCGAGGGGAGGGACGAAAAAAAGTGGAAAGCACAAGGAATTAAATAAGAAGGGGAGGAAAAGGATCCAAAAAAAGGTGGTTTCTTGGGGACTCCGAACACGAAAACTCTCAAACCACAAAAAAAACAGGAAGAAAGGAAGGAAAAAGAAGTATGGAATCGCAGGGCCGAACTCCACAGGAAGAGGGACCGAAGCAGAATAATTCTTCGATAATTTTCGTTGTTTTGAGGTAAGGGGGGGTACGCGAGTGTTAAAACGGGGGGCCGGGGAAAAAAAGGGGCAAGGACGGGTGGGGGAAGTCGGGGGAAAAGAGGGCGAGGAGAAAGCCAAAGATAATATTGGAAGACGAGCTCGAGACACGAGGCCCACAACACGCCTGTTGGGGGGAAAAAGGTGTCACTTGAAAAACAAACACCCAACAAACGACGGGGAGGGGATGGGTTAAAACGCTCCGGGGGAAAAAAATGCGACTTGTGGGGGGGGGGGGGCTAAATAAGGAAAAGAAGGTTCAAACTGCCAAGACAAAGGTATCGTAAAGGGGAAGGGTCACGGGGAAAAAAAAAGAAAGGACCGCAAACTCTGGAGTTCGGCGTGGGTGGGGACCGGGACACAGCAGAAAAAAAGAAAAAAATCGGGGGGGACGTGGAGGAAGGGGGGGGGGGCCGCTAAGCTAGGGAGAATTAGAAAAAGATAACAGCTGGGAAACATACACAGTAGAAGGGGAGGGGTTGGGAAATGGGGGACGGAAATGGGGTTCAAAGGGAACGTGGCGGGGGGTCCCAAACCTTAAAAAGGGGTAACATTGTTGGAGTATGATCCCGAGGAGAATCAGGGGAGAAGAAAGGGGAGAAAAAAAGGACTAAACCAAGTAAACAAGGCAGAGGAGAGGGAATGGGGGAATGGTTGAACAACAAAGGTTCAACCTGGACCTTTTAGGAAAGTGGGAAGTAGACAAAGAGGGCACCCTTCAGTTGAAGGGGGTTTACAAGGGGAACGCCACAGCTCCCAGTGGGGGAGGCTGGGGGTAAAGGTGGAAGAAGCATCAGGAGACCAAACCTAACGGGGGGGGGAAAAAGAACGTTCTGGACATTGAGACACTAAAGCGGGGAGTGGTACAAGAAAAAAAAGAAAACAGATACCGGGGGGAGGAACAAAAAAGATGGGTACCAATTCATTGGGGGCTGAAAGCCAAAGGATTAACCCGAAAAGCTGGTGGACACGAAACAGGAAGAGAGGGGGAAGGGGCACGGCAGCAGGGGAGGGTCTCCTAAATAAACAAGGAGAAAAAACGGATACGTGAAAAAAGAAGGTGACTTGGGGAGGGGCCAAAGGTTGTCAAACTGTAACTGGGATTCACCTCCCGGAAGAATGGAGGGGAGTCCGTGGTAGGCAGTGGGGGGAGGCGAGTTGGGGAAAGGGAAAGCGTAAGGGGAACCCAAGAAAAAAAAAGGAGGGATAATTGGTTTGCAAGGGCAAGGGCTGGGGGGAAAAAAAAAAAAAAAAAAAAAACTAAAAACCGGGGTCCATGTGATGGGTCACGCAGACAATGGCCGAAGCGCGAAACCAGAGGGAAGAAACAGGGTCAACGAAATACAAGGGGGAGAAGGGCTAGATTTGATTTATGGCGAACGAGGTGGCCGGAAGTTAGGCCACGCAAGCGAGTATTAAAAAAAAAAAACGGGACCGGGGGCATAGGTTGGGTCTCAATGTGGAAATGGCGTAAGGAACTGTTGGTTGTACCCGTACTCCGGCTGGCCAACGGAAAAAGTATATGGGGGGGCGGGGGGAAAGATGTTAAGGGGGGGGGTCAAGGAAGTTGCGAATCGTGTGGCAGAGTCAGTGAGGGAGGGAAAGGGCTCAAAGAACCGAGTCTTTCTCAGAGGTAAACCAAGGGTACAACTAATGGGTGAAACAGGATATGTGGCCCCGATGGGTCCCGTTATCGGTAAAAATTTGTTTTGAAAGGGGAGTGAGTTAAAAAAAAACGGGAAAACAAGATGCAAAACCACGCAGAAGGAAGAGGCCTACCCCAGTGGGAGAAGGGTGGAAAAAAACGGTCGCCTTCAAGGGGAGAGCCATTTAAAAGGGGGGGAAAACAGGGAGTCGCCCAAATACTCCAAAAAGGAGTTTTATCAATGGCAAGCACGGGGGGAAGCGGAAAAATGAAACATGTCAGAGGGGGGGCTTGCCCTAACCGAAAGAAGACCAGGCAAGGGGTTTGGGGATTTCGGGGGACGAAGGAATAATCAGAGATCCAAAAAAAAACAGGGGGAGAAAAGAAAAGGTCAGAGGGGAACGAAGGGAAAGCCCACGGCAGTCAAGGGCCGGCAATGGGAAAGGGGGAATCGGATAAGGGGGGGAAGGGAGCAAAAGAAAAAATGATTTAAAAGGAAAATAAAAAAAAACAAAGGGGAATTGACCGTCGACCTGAACATGCCCTTGCCAACCCAATGGAGAGTATGCAGTGAGAAATCCGTACAAAACAGGGGGAAGAAAACGGGGGGAAAAAAACTGATTCAAAAGGACGGAGCGGAAGGAACTAAAAAGGAAAAAAAAAAAAATGACAAAAAAAACAGACGGAGGGAAAAAAAAAGGGTTCAAAAATATCCTCCCCACGGCGGAAGAGGGAAAGGGAGGTGCAAACGACCAGGAAATCCGAACATAAACTCAGGAAAGGGAGGGACGGAGTGTTAAAAAAAGGAAAAAAAAAAAAGGGCAGTAACTCACAGATCTACAGCCCAAAAAAAGGACAGAGGGTGTTAAAAAGGAAATAAGGGAGGGCGTCAAAAACAGGCAAAATGGTCAACTGACAGGGGTGAACGGAAAAAAAAGTCGGGAAAAAAAAGGGGAAGACCCACATGATAAAGAACGGCAACCGGGGTGAGAAGGGCGGGGGGGGGGGGGAAGAGGAAAACATGGTCACAATACACGGAAAGGTGAAGTACAGTTGAGAAACTGGAAGCGGGGTAACGGGGAGGGAAGGGGAAGGGTCGGAAAAGGAGGGAAAAAAGAAAAAAAAGAAAAATGAAGGGGGGCCAAGGAAAATGATACTCCATGTTGACGGTCAAGCGGACGGGGGATTAAAGACTACCGAGGAGGGGGGGTAACCACCCCCGGAAAAAACACAAAAAAAGAGGGGAAGAAAAAACTATCCCAACGTGAAAAAAGGGTGAAAACAAAACCGTTGGGGCAAGCAACGGCTGAAGAACCGAGGGTTGGGGGGGAAGGTGGGCAGGAGAACGCAAAGAGCCCCTAAGGGGATTCGAAAAACAACAAAAATAGAGCCAAAAGACAGGTGTGTAAAAAAAAAAAAAGGTCAATCAAAAAAAATGGGGGCGGGTCAGAGGTCAGAGGGAGGAAAATGAACTGCCAGGGGGAAAAATAGGGGGAAAAGGGATGGTAAAAAATTGTAAGCGTAGGGGGGAGAGAAAATGACCGAAAAAAACCAGGAAAAGAGAAGCGGGGGGAACGGAGGCCACCTCAAACCAGGGCCGGAGAGGAAAAGGAAGGGTTTCAACAGGGTCCAACACGGGAAGGGGAAGGGGCTGGCTGGGAACGAAAACTGGGATAAAGTGGTTCAAAAATAAAGCAGCACCGACGAGAGTCCGGGAAAAAAAAGAGAAAAAGAATGACTCAGTCTTAATCTTGAAGAGGCAACGTCAGGAGAAAAAGTCGGCGCCAAATCAAGTTCATCGGGTACGGTAAAAGTGGGAAAAGGATAGGCCAATCAAACGGAAAGGAGGGGGGGACGTGTACATTTGGGCGAGAATAAGGACGCCCACGCAGAGCAAACCGGCCAAAACTCCATAACCCGATTGGAAATGGAGTTGCAAGGGCCAACAACGCGAACGCAGAGGCACTCAGCGGACCAAAGAAAAGGAGGAAAACGGGTGTCAAGGAAACAACCCTGACGTATTAAAAGGGGGGGGGGAGGGGAAAAGGAGATGTGGCAAAAAAAAAGGGTGGGCCGCAGGTTGTTTCGGAGCAACTGAAAGGACGAAGAGGTGGGGAGCGTGGGGGGGGGTGCAAAGGACAATGTAACAACGTCAAAGCAGTGGGGGAAGGAGGGGGACCTCGCCTCGGGGGAGTATCCAAGATGCGCGTCGCAAAAAACTCTGCGAGTGACCAAAGGCGGCACGCGAAAAGGGCCAAGGCAAACCTATAGAGAAGCAAAAGTTGAAAAGAAAAAGAAAGGAGACAAAAAATGGGGTCAGAAGGAAAAAGGGGAGGAGGGGTAGGGAGAGA
>Ga0179593_1303195_pt1 | contig 10197 bp, 8 predicted proteins | sample CZODoug2_1_08_16_FD_185931 | JGI IMG/M metagenome (GOLD analysis project Ga0179593, IMG submission 185931) | Vadose zone soil fungal communities from Angelo Coast Range Reserve, California, USA - CZODoug2_1_08_16fungal (PacBio error correction) | ecosystem: Environmental > Terrestrial > Soil >...
CGCATACACTCGAAAAGCCCATCGGACGGGGAGGGATGACAACTGGAGGACTAAAGAAGAGGATCATCAAGAAGATGAGTTAAGCTTTGGGCAATTAGGAAAGAAAAAGGGAAGTAGCAAATAAAAGACGGAGAACAGAGGGGGGTCTGTACTGACTGAAATACAACTTTCCGAAAAACGCCGTGCGCTAAAAGAGAAAAAAGCCGCAATGAAGGTTGGGTACCGGGTTCAATTCGCAGTAAAGAAAAAAGAAGAAACCTGTGGGAAGGGGCACAGGGAGACAGCATAAAACCTCCATTTCAGCGACACAAAGAAAAGACATACTAGGGGAAATCGATTAGCGGAAAAAGTGGGGGGGAGAGCAACCCAAAAGTGGCAAAACGATTCTCTTACAGAAAAAATTCAGAGGGAGAGAAAAATCAAGTTAAAACAACAAAAACACACAAGCCCCCCGCCGGTTGGTAAAACGAAAAAACTGGTTGGACCAGACCGGCAAAGGGGGACGAGAGCCAGCCCAAGGCTTCAAAAAGACGGAAAAAAAAAAAATAAATCCTGAGGTTGAGAGGGGGGTCTCAGCTACACCTTGAAATCCTGCACAAACTTCAAAAAAAAGATACCCGCATAATGCAAAATGAAAGACACCGCGAAGGGAATAATTTTCGAGGAATTAAACAAATCGAGACGTCAGAATAGAGCGAAAGAGTCCAAGACGAGTCGGAGCAATCTCAAAGTGAAGGGAAAACAGGGAGTCGCATTTAAAATCAGGGGGAAAGCCAAGTGGAGGGGCAGTTACCCCTCTCAAAGATGAGACCAGAGCCCTGACACTCCCGCCACAAGCAGACGATAAAAGCGTATTCAAAGGCAACTTAACTGATGCAACATCCCACGGGCGCGGGAATCGGCAAAAAGATAAAAGAACTACTGAGGAAGAAAGCGGCCGGTCAACGCAACCGTACGATAAGCGAAGTCAGCGCCGGAAGGAACCATTCAAAGCAACCCCGAGGAAATATGCGCCTAAAACAGACGAGGAGAGAGAGATACTGAAGACTGGGGGCTTTGGGAAGAGTGAAATGTTTCACGAAACGTAGGGAGTCAAAGAGCGGAAGGTGGTAAACGTACTGACCTGCGGAGAAGCGGAGGGGAAAATTCAAAAAGTCTTGCCGAATTGAAAGAAGAGTGCAGAGGAGGTGCTGAAAAGGGAATTGCCGATCAAGAATACGTTGAGAACCATGAACAGGTGTGCGCGGGCAAGGGCGCGAAGATCTTGGAGGAAGGGGTGAACGACTAAGGAACGGGAGGACACGTTGAAAAGGATCGATCAAAGGGGTCTGAACAAGGACTCCAGAAAGCACGCTGAACAAAGGTGGAACAATTATCTGCTAGCATTGGAGGGAAAAGGACGGGTTGCTCAGGAATGAAAGGCGAGAGGGGGGAGCTTTTCGGGGTGAATACTCTAGTCAGGGCTAGAAGGGTCGGGGGTATAGGAGGGGTGGGGCAAGGTGAAACCAGCAAAGGATCATACATAGGAAAATTTTCCTCATTGTTTCCCTGATCCACTTGAAGGGGCGCACATAAGGGGGGAGAGGGCGTGGTCCTTACCTTGGGTCAAAAGGAGGAGGAAACCATGCTGTGGAGGGGAGAGGAAGTTAGTTGAAGACGAACTGGATTTGAGTTCATAAAAAACTAGCGTGCAAAATTCTAACAATGGGGAGAGAGAATGACTGAAAGCCTTAGTCGAGGGTCCGGCATTGGTGAAGAAGGGGGAGGGTAACTAGACGGCCTTTGCCAGGAGGGAACACACAACACACCTAGGAGGGGGTCCCGGCGGGAGTGTCCTGAGGAAGGGGAAGGGCAGCCGGACGGATGGCGAGTTGACAAGTCGAGAAGAATCGGGGCGAAGCGGGAGTGTGGGTTTTTGTGTGTTGTCAAAGGGGAAAAGGGCTCCAGGAAAAGGTTAAAGTAGGAGAACATAGCCGATAGGGGGGACGGAAGGAACTTGGTAAGCCAGCGTCACCCAGATCGATTTGGAGGTGACGAGAGAGGGCTTGAAACGTCTCGTAACCGGGGGAAGAAAAGAGGGGGGGTATCTCAGACAAAACAAAAGGAGGAGGAGCAAAATCTCATAAAAAAAAGATTCTGCGGGAGACTTGTATAGTTCACAAGGGAAAAGACTGGCAGGACTATTCGTCAATGTCCTGAGGGGGACCTTCTGAAAAGGGGTGAAGAAACCTAAGAGCGGCTCTGGGAAGTAGACTGAAACGAAAGAATGAAGAAGTTGCTCGTAACCCTAGAACGGGGAGCGAAGGGGCTCCAATAAAAACCACAAGGAAGTAAGAGGGCGTAAAATCAGAAAGCCGGGAAACCCGCTGGAAACTTCACCTAGAAGACCATATTGATAGGGCGACGAACAACTGAAAGCTACAAGTAGGCGAGTGTAGGCGGAATTGGAATCAGCCCGTCTTCAAGAGAAAGCTGATGCGAGACAGAAAACATGTAACAAAAGACCTTTCGCAAATCGGGCAACTGGGCCTGTGGTCTAGTGGGACCACCTGAGTCCTCCACGCAGAGGAAGTCCTGACGAGAGACCAAAAGAGCAGAGACAGGTCGTCACATCCGGACGCCCAAGAAATTCTCATTGAAAGACTGGGAAGATACCGGTGCCCAAACAAGAAGGGCACAAACATCTGAGGGCTAATGAAAAGAAGCAAAGGAAAAAAACGACAAAAAAAGATATGGGTCCGACCTGAAAATACAAGTCAGAGGCCGTTGGTTAGTCGGACAACTCTACAGGGGAAGAAGCAGGAGGCGAGGGAGGCCAAAATACCGGGTTTCCCTGCGGGGCGGACATGGTGTGTAGCATAAACAGAAGAGGGTAACAAGGTGGCAGAGGTTCAACAAAAAAGGCGTCCCTAAAAACAGCAAGTTCAGAAAAAACAAGCGACACAAAACCTTAGAAAACAAAGATGCTCGCAAATCAAACTGATAGCAAAAGCACGGAAAAAGGTAAACGTCGAAATAGCCGAAGTGACCAAACCGTCCAACACAGCCAGAAGACGGACCACCTTACTCAGCCGATCGTAAGGGAAACATTCACAAACCCAGGCTTAAGATAGAGATCAAAACAACAACAACGGGAGGATGATACTCGGAAGAATGGGTTTGCGTGAATGCGTCAGTACGAGAAAGGAAGGAGAGGAATAATAGAGGGTTTGTGAAACGGGTACGGGAAGAAGAGGACGTTCCGAACGGAATGAGGTAAGCTGCCGTGCGGAGGGGCGAGCAGGGGGAGATGAAAGCGTTGGAAAGACCGGAAAAGTTAAGTGCGCAACGCGCGGAAAGGCGGCGTGAAACGCGGAAAGGCAAAGGGCTTAAAACGCGGGTTTAATTATGCAGGGGGAACCACAAGGAAAAAAAAGGTCGGGAAAACGGACGCAGAAGCGTCGACTCACGCCTGGGAAGACCAGATCGAGGCGCGGAGACAGGCGAAAAAGCAAGGCACGATTGATTCAGTCAAGGGGAAATGGGAAAGAGGGGGGACTGCTGAGAGGGACATGCCAAAGCGATGTGGGGGGGGATCAGATGGGGTGTGTGAGAGAAAAAAAAAAAACATCTCTAATTGGACTGGGGGGGGCTTCCCGGGAGAGGCGAGGGGAAAGCGTCGTATACAGGGAACCTTTGGGAAGGATGCTGGAAAAAAAGAAAATGGGCGCAGAAACGGGGGGGGAGGTTCGAAAAGGTTCGCTCAGCACCAAGAGACGTGCGACACGAAGGGGAGGGGGAAATTTGAAATCCGCGCACAGGGGTAGAGCGAAAGTTGGGGGCCGCAATTTGTCACAGAGGGCAGGATCCATGCAAGACAAACACCGAAGTCTGGTTCACGGCTTTTATGGGACGGCAAGGGAGTCAGGATGGTTCATCAGGGAATCAACCGTAGGGAAGAGTCAGCAAGGACCAGATGGGAGATCAGAATCGTTTTCTCAAGTGGGGGGTACGGGAGCAAACAGGGGGGTCAGAATCCACCATCTTCCTCCGCAAATGAAATGAAGGGGAGATAGGACACCCTCAGGTGAAGAATAACACGATGGTAAAACAAGATTTTTGTAAAGATCCCAAAAAACGGAGGGGAGGGAAAGTCCTTAGGAGAAAATCGTGAGTTGCAACACTTTACAATGTGGCGGACAATATAGGACTAGAGAAAGGAGGGAGCCCCAGTCTGAAACACAAATTGGGAAAAAACAGAAAATAGGGCGGCTCTGGGGGGGAGGGTGTCGGAAGATAGGAAATCAAGGAAGTGAATAAAAAGGAACTCGGAAACTATCGCCGTGAAAGGAGACAGGCGCAACTCGCCATCAAAATGACTGGGACCAAGGGCGCGGTAAAATATAAAAAAAGGGGACCAGAAAAGTGGCTGAACGGCAACAAGCCCGGAAACCGCCAGTTCTAACTCACACAAGGTAAGAGAATAAGGAAGACGAGGAGGGGGTTCGATCCGTTGCGCAAGTGAAGAGGACTGACGCAACTTAAGTAAGATAAAGTACGCCACTCTCAGAAGGGGGGGGGCCGCAATAGGCTTCAAAAAAACCGTCCGACAAGAAGACTTATCGCAGGTACAGAGCAAAGGTCGAACCATCCGGAAAAACCAAACCATATAAATCTCGAAGGGTGATCTTTTGGATCTGCGAGCACGAAAAACATCCGTCTCAACAGGTAGCAAGAAAGAAAAACCGAAATCTCCACCAAAGGGGGGAGATGGTCAGGACAGGACAATCTCTGGCCGTAATGAGACGCCCGAAATGTCCCTAAAAGGACTCACAGAAAAAGCTTGGGGTCCACGACCAGAAGAGGGTTCTCAAGAAGGGGGACAATCAACGAGACGGAAAGCGGGGACATTCGTTAAACATTCTCAGGATAGAAAAAACCGGTAGTGGCCCGCAACGCGACACAAGCATTCAAGGGAAATAAGGATTAAGCACGAAAAAGTCAAATAGCAAGCAGGCACTAAGGGGGAACTTCGGCCAGAGAAAGAGAAAGGTGCAAAATAGAAAGAAAGCTCCGAGTAAGGACCAACCGTAGATCTACTGAACCCGTCGCGGAACAGTGGGACCGATTCAAAAACCCAGGAGTTCAAAGAGGATCTAAACACAAAACGAGTATGAGTAAAATAGAATGTCTGAGGGCAATAAGAGGGGGGAAATGTTCCAAAAAAGAGAGGACTATCTACGGGTGGGAAAGAGGCGAGGGCGGGAGCGTTCACTGGAGCGGCAGTGAGAGGAAGAGGGGGATGTGCAGGAGGGGCGATAAATATAGAGATCCTACTGCATTTGGAGAAGAAGGGTTCGAGGGGAGTGAGCATCCTGTCGAAGATGAAAGGGCGACTGTGGTGGGCACGCGAATGAAAACGGTCGCTATGGAGGGGTGAATTATGCCGAACAACCAAAGACCTAGAAATGGACAAACGGACCCTCGCGCTCAAGACGAGTCGGGAAAAACAATCTTAGGGGAGAGAAGAAGGGGAGAGACGAGATGGGGAAAAAAGAAAGTAGACATCTGCAATGCGGTACTGACTGATCTTGGCTGGGCACATGCGAATCAGATTGTCAATTGAATGATGGGGTGGGTCAAAGCAAGAAAAACAAGTCAACATCGCGAAAGTTTCTCTTGTTGGACGATGTGACTGGGAAAGGGCGGCGCACAGGAGTTGTCGGACGCTGTAAACAAAATGCAGTGTAGTGGAAAAAAAGCATGCGTGGGAGAAAAAGGTTATTTAAAAAACAAAACTGAATTCAGGAAATCCGCTGAAAGGAGTGAAAACGAGGCTAAACAATCTCTCAAGTAACAGTCCCTATAAGAGTGCAATTCCGTCGGGAATGGCTTTCACTAAAGAGACCGGTGCCGCAGAGTGGGGAAAAAGGGCTCTGGATTTTACGAGAAAGGCGGGACAGTCATTGCGGATGGGAGTTAGCCAGAATCACGGCGGATGGGGTTAAGAGCAAGGGATTTCACTAAGGGATGGCTCAGATGCATACGGTTTTCATCGCAGAGAAGGGAAAATTTTTAGGTTGGGGAGGGTTCAGACAAACCCAGCTACCCTCATCAAAGAGGGAATGCAATTATATTCAAGAAGCGCCGGGAACTTAGACTGGGAAGCCTTTGTGGGAAATACCACAACAACAACTTGATTAATTAAATAGAGAAAAGAGAAGCCAAGCTTCACTGGAGAACAGACTAGCAAGGAAAGAGAGGTCACTATCAGACGGAAATCTGATTATGGTGGGGGGGACCTCAGCCAAGGGAAAATCAAAACACAACAGAAAATGCCAAGGGTGTATTCAAAGATAACATAACAAGCTTCTAGCCCCGGGGGGAACTAAAACGGACCGAGAAAAGTGCTGTAAAGTTAAGCGGCAGGAAAAATGAAGGAAAAAATTCGGTAAGGACACAAAAGGGGAATCCGAAAAATGAAACCTCCTGGCGGCAGAACCAAGAAGAAATCTACAGGGAGTATACTGGCTCGGTAGACAAAAAGCGTGGCGGGGACGGTGCTGAACAAAGTCAGAAAATAAAAGAACCCGGTCTCAGCCCGGAAAGGCAGGGGGTGTCAAAGGAGGGCGTCCGCCAACGAAGAGTACATCTCCAGCGACGAGCAAAATCGGACAAGAGAAACCAGAGAAATGTCGAGGGGAAAAAGTGGGAGGGGCGAGCAATGCAAAAAAAACGCTAATCGCGAGGTTCCGCATGAATCTAATACTGAACAAATCCCCAGGAATAGGTCTAAAGGAAGCGTTCAAATGGGATCAGCTCCCTCGAAAATCGTGGTAAAACGTCCGGGGGGAAGGGACTCTCAGAGTAAGGGTGGTCCTGACGGCATCAGGTTGGCATAATGCCCAAAACCCTCGGTAAAGGGGCAGAGCGTAAAAACCCGAGGAAAAATCAAAAAAAAAACGACCCGGGAGCCCTGCAAAAAGCACAAGAATACCGATAAGGTATTCTCAACTCTGGACCCTGAGAAAAAGCCTCAAAACGCATAAAAGGAAGGTCGGCCAGGTAATCCGCGAACTTCCAGACGCGCAGCCAAAAGAAAGACAAAAACGCTGCTGACGTCCTCGGAAGAACATTGACGCAAACAAACAAATCGGGAAAAAAGACGCTCGAAACACAGGAAAGAGGGATGTAATTGGGGGGGAGTTGGAATGCGGTCAATGGGTTCGCTATTCCAGATCGTACAGGGTTTGGTCGTAAACGAGGCAAGGCTGAAAGTCTTGGCCGGGCTCGAGGGGGAATCGGTACTCTGTGGAGAGAAAGCATAAGAAGGGGGATCCGGAATGCATTGTCGGAGGAAATGATCAAGCATAGGGTCAGAATGTGGAACGCGACTCGAGCGCTGGGGGAGGAACCGGAAACACCAAAGGGAAAAAGAACAACGTGCGAAGTAAGAGCAAGCCTGCGTCGCCCAAAGATCAGAGGAAAGATCAGTTTCAAAGGGGAAATGATTCAGGTCGACAACAACTAAGGGAGCTGTCCGGTGAGATGCGTCTTCAAAAGGGGCGTGAACGGTTGGGGGGGGCACTGTGAGAAAGAAACAAGATCAAAAGATGAGGGTTGTACTCTGGGAGCCGTATTTCGCCGACTTTCGAAGGCGCTGGCGACCTCGAGACTACGAGAGTTGGGGGGTCAAATTGGGAAAAGAAAAAGGGGGAAGTTTAAAAGTTTGGTTGAAAGCAACTGAATTCTCGTCCTCAACCCGGAAAGAAAAAGAGCGAAAAAATTTCCTCTAAATGAAAAATCCGGGTAAGTGCGATAAGTTTTTGAGGCGGTTTCCAAGAGGGAAAAAACCAGGGTGCCCGTAGGTTACAAAAAAACGGGTAAGGTTTTTCACTTTCAAGGGGGAACGCGAATGAAAAAAGGCATTAGTGGGTTTGTAAAAGCATAAGTGTAAGAGTGACACTTGAACGGAGAAAGGAAAGAAACGAGGTGGTTCTTCGAAAGAGAGCTAGGTTCGTGCTGACTAACTTGTTGAAGAAAAAAAAGACCTCATCACAGATGGACATGTCGGAGAGATGTACAGCCGCGTGGGGGAACCGGTGCAAGCACAGGACGAGGGATAAGAAGATGGAGAATTAACAACAACAACAAAGAGGGGGGGGAGGATACCAAGAAGATCTAGAAAAAGAAATGGCGGCGGGTCAATCAGGTGTTGTGAAGAAAAAAAGTTCAAAGTTCCCGAGGCACAGCGAGAGAATTCAATCTGAGGAGGGATAACCGTAAAGGGAAAGCAAAAAATAAAATCGCTATCACGCGAGCAAACCGAAGTGGGGGGAACTGTAGTGCCATCCGTAATTAGAAAAGTGACATCGTAACCCGACGAAAGATCAAAAGCGAATAGTGAAAAGGAGTTCGGAGAAAATCAAAAAAGGGGAGTGAACCAGACCTTAGTGTAACCACGGTCCCGGGGGGGCTACGCATAAAACAGCCAGAATCAAAGAAAAGAGGGGCACTCGAAGGGATCAACGGGACGGAGTTCTCACCGCTTGGAAAAAAAAACAGTCAGAGTGCTAAAACTCGAGAAAAAAAAACGGGAACGCCAAGAGGAACGCCGGTTGTAAAAAGACTTTTTACCACCTCTAAAAAACCGAAGAAAAAAGAAGAGGACGAGACCCGCTCGCCATTAGGAACACGGCGGAAAACTCACCCACCAAGAAAGCATGGTTGGATCTTTGGAAGGAGAGCACACAAGTCAAAAACAAGAAAAGTCGAATAGCAGAAAAAGTCCCAAAGCAAAAGAAAGTGATATTGGAGGACGAAAGCAAAGAGGGGCAAGTTCGATGATCGGCAAAAGGACAAGGGCGTGGTTAGAAAGAAAAAACGGAGAAGGTGTCCGAGGATCAAGGGTTCGGCATAAGTCAAAAAACACGGACAGGGAAGCCAATTGGGCTACGTACAGGAGAAACGGGAGAAGAGACAAGGATCGCCCAGCAAAAACGAAAGGTCCGGAAAAAAGACCGTTGCTAAAAAGACTTCTACACACCGCACGGGTCGGAGTCCCTGGTAAAGATCACAAATACAAAATTCCGAAAAAAATACTTAAAAAGGACGATAAACTATAAGCCGTCAGCGCCGGAACATTACCAGTCAAAAAGCAAACAAGGCGGAAGAGATCAAACAAAAAGGAGGAGGAAAAGAGATATCTGGAAAGGGGGGTTCGTGAAAGTCAAAATTTTGTCGGAACGCGGACAAAGGAGAAGTGGTCAAGGACTGCGGAGAAAGCGCACGGCGAACTTAGTCTTTCAAAGAAAGGAAGAAAAGGAAGCGGCTGGGGGATCATGTGAAGATTCGAGAAAGAATACGCGTTGTCCGGAAGCGGGTGTTACTGCGCAGAAGTCGAAGGAGAGGCTAGGGGGGTGCAGATGCGGAACTGCTTCCTTCGCTTTTTAAGGGCCGACACAAAGAACGCAGGTAACACGGACTCCGGAGGGCGGCGAAAAAGATCGGGGGGCATACACTATCGTCTGAGCGATTTCAAAAAAATACGCATTGGGAAAGGAGGGGAGGGGGAAAGAATCCGCGTGGAGCGTCGGTGCAGAGGCTATTCTGAGTAATCGGAGTGTGAGGGTATCGGATTGGTGGAGGTGCGGGACCTAAAACAAGATCACATAGGAGAAATTTGTAAGCGAACGGGGGGATGTGAAGGACTGGCGAGGCGCGGCGGCTTCTATACTGACGAGGGAGGTGCAGAAACGTGGAAAAAGCCTTTGTTGGAGGGAAAACCAGGGAGGTGGGTCGAGGCTCAAAGTAGCGCGAAAAAAAGGTTCTGCGTAAGACTTAGTGAAAAAAGGGCTGAGAAAACAATGGGAAGACGCTAAGCGTGGGAGGAGAGTGAGAGTCCTTTGGTGGGACGGTTTCACTATGGGAGGGGGGGGGCCGGTGCCCGTTCGGGGTAACAAAACACCGAAAGAAAGTTCAACGCTTGAACGCGACTGGAAACCAAGTTCATTGAAGGTGAGTTGAGACATGTCTCTCAAGGCGAAGGGGAAAAGGGGGGGTATTGAAAAATATGGGCTCATGAGAACAAAGCGGTGTTTATCTCAGTCCGCTTTGCTGGAGAAGGGGAAGAGGGAAAAGTCGCAGGGAAAGACGCTAGATTGGACAGCCATCGGGAAGGTGGTCCTATAACGACGAAAGATATAAGGGGGGGTGAGG
>Ga0179593_1346651_pt1 | contig 10197 bp, 6 predicted proteins | sample CZODoug2_1_08_16_FD_185931 | JGI IMG/M metagenome (GOLD analysis project Ga0179593, IMG submission 185931) | Vadose zone soil fungal communities from Angelo Coast Range Reserve, California, USA - CZODoug2_1_08_16fungal (PacBio error correction) | ecosystem: Environmental > Terrestrial > Soil >...
GAAACCGGGGAAGGGAGAATGGTCATGGGCCGCGCGCCGACAGGACTGCGATTGTATTGAGGTCCGGATGGAGGGGGCGCCTGGAGAACGTCCAATACGGGCTGGAAGAGTGCGGTCCCGTTTTCTTGGCACCTTCAAAACATCTGAGAAGAAAACATTTCGAGCAGGATTTCCAGGACAACGTGAAGAAAAGCGAGCACATGAAAGTAAAGGGTGCGAACCTCAGAAAGGCAAGAGGAAAAGGGCTGACAAAGGGAGAAAGTTCGGGAGAGTACACGGGAAATGGCAGCGGGGCGGGGGGACAGGAGCGGGTGGAGAGGGGGGGGGGAGGGGAGTATGAGCGGACGGAAAAGGGGGCTTTTATAAACCCTTCAGCATGCCGGGGAATGAGAGGGGGAAGGGGGCGGGACTGGCCGAGGGCCAGGGGTATGCGGGCCTCTTAGGGACGAGGAACCGGGGTTTGTTATGGAGGTGATGGGCCCTTGGTTGTTGGGATGTCCTGCGATGTTCTGCTGGGGGAACGGGGCATTACACGAGCCCCGAGATGGCGACGGAGATGAGGGGTCGGAGTTGAGAAAGAGAGGGGGGGCGGGAGGAATACCTTTTCTTATGGTTGTTAGCCTAACGGGCCGAGATGTGCGAGTAGAAATACGCGGGGGAAAAACGGGGAATTTCACAGTTCTAAGAGCGGACTTAGAGGGCCTGAGCCTCTGCACTAACTGGGGGAAGGGTATCCGAAAGATCGAGAAGGGATCCCGTTGCGTTCTGAAGGGTAAGAATGGAAAACACACTAAAGTGAAAAAAACGGGTCGCTTCGCCTTCCGGACAATGGGGTGAGAAAAAAGAAAGACAATTCTCTCCAAGGTCATCAGCGGGGAAAAAGGAATCTGGATCAAGTGAGCGCACTATAAAGCAACGGTCAAACGTCGAAGGCGGGTGACCCTCTCAGAAAGAAAAAGGGGATTCGACCTAGAGGATGGTCACAGGAACGCAAGGGGGGCACAAGCGAATGTGAGTACACTTGGAATTCCTCCTCAGGTGACCCGGCACGTAACAAAAGTGGGTCGAAGTTATGAGCAGAAGGGAACTAGGTGAATGGCCGCGACGTACCGCTGCTGGGAGACTGAACGGAACGGGGGGGGGGTCACACACCTCAGACGCCCGGAATCATCAAACTAAGCATACTCGGAACCGGCAAAAGAAAAGATGGACTATCTCGACATTCATACCAGAGGGATCTTGTGTAGAGAACTGGCGAATCCTGCAACGCAGTCTGTACGAAAAATGAATCATGAAGTAGGGAGAAAAAAACTCAACCCAGGGAAAAAACCAGAAGGATCGGTAAGCAAACTCCTGACTCGGGATCACGGATTAAAGTGGAAGAAAGTAAGAAGAAAATACAGGACGCACCAGTGACGAAAACAGCCGGACCAGAAAAAAGCTTACCAGGGCCGCCTCTAACAAAAGGAAAAGAAAGAGAGTAGGATGTAGCTCATTACCTATATAACTGACCTCTAGAGAGTACATCCGGTGGATTTTAAAATCGAACACCGGGTCAACCGCTCATATCCACAAAAGCAGAACGATGCCAATGAACACGAGAAAATGGTGACACGTTTCTGGGGAAAGAGGGCAAACAGCAGACAAATCCGAAGAGTAATGTTCTCGGGAAAGAAGCACACAAGCGGGGGATCACTGATGAACGTGCCGGGGAACAGACTGGCTAAAAATTGTTCCTCGGGGAACGGGGGAGGCATAAACGGCCGAAAAAAAAAGGGCAGGCACAATACGTCCACCCCCGGAAGAACCAGTCCTCCAGGGAGGAAAAAATCCACGCACAAGGACACGAAAACATCCCGTTACTGCTCGTCATATAGTGACATGCAAGGGCAAGATTAGGAAAAGACCCATCTGCGGAAAAGGCAAGAGGAACCTCTCTCGACCGCACGGAGAAGAGAGAGAAAGGACTTAATACCGAAGAGGGACAGGGAAGGCACAATATTTCTAGCAAAATCGTGATCACCAAAAAAAAAGGGGGGGAATTGAAACCACGACAAAAATACTAAAGAACGTACACACCTCCGGGAAGAAAAAAAAAAAAAACTAAAAACAGAACCCGAATAGGGTACCAAAGCTTAAGAAAAACGGATCACTAGAATGCCGGCCCTGGTTTCTGTCATGGCAGGAAGAAGGGAAACCCGGGGGAGGACAGGGGTCGAGTGGCAAACAACCGCCAAAACAGGGCCGAAAAGGACTCGAAAAAACACAAAAAATTAGGGGGCGTAGAACGTATAAGGTTCTGGTTTAGTGGCCTCGCAGGGAGCACTCCTACTCGGGGAAAAACCTTCACGAAACAACTTTAACGTACAGGGACGTGGAAGGGTACAAAGCGGACGGAATCCGACTTACAGAAATAGGAAGGAATAGGGAAGGTCAGGACTAAACCGCTAGGACAATGGACAGTGATGATCATCTCTTCTCCGGAGAGAGGGGGGACTGACATGATCTGGCCTAGTCAGCTCTAGAGGCGAAAGTAACCAATAAAAGTCCACTTTTAGCAGAAATCCGCTAGGCCACATGCCCCGGTGGGAAGTGGAGGGACAACCGAGCAGGGGGGAGTTTCAATTCAATGTCCCGAGAGATACATATATAGATAAGCAGAAATACCAGGGAAAAAAGAAGGTCGTAGTCCTACAAGATAAGGGAGAAACGTGAACCGGTTAGCCAGGAGAAAATCCGGGAGGACCACATCTAAACTCGACAAGAAAACTTCCACACAACAAAAAGCACCCAAAAAGCAAAAAAATTCGATGGGAGGAGGACCAGGGGGAAGGGCATTTGAAGCAGCGAAGAGGGGATCAGAGGTATTCCTTTCAAAGGGGGCTACATCTAAAGAATCACTAGAACGGGAGGTCCGGCGTCACCAAGGGGAACCGGGAGGAGGGACACGGCCGTCAGCCCAGAAAAGAGTAAGGAAAACATAGAGGAAACCACTCTCATACGAGCCCACTAAATAAAAAACGGGTTCGCAGTCAAACTAAAAAAAGGCGCCAATTGCCACGACCAACTGGGCAGAAACGACGGAACCGGGGGCTTTTCTAAAAAACGGTCAACCCCCACACCAAACGGCACCCCCAAAAAGGGAAGAGAGGAGGGAATGCGGAATAAGCAGTGGGAGAAGTCATAAATCATGGTCTTGTATCAGAAGCATGAACCTCGAAAGAACGTCCTTTAGCCAAGCGACGGAGAAAGCGAACCAAAAGGAAACTTTGGGGACAGAAGCCACAGGGGGGCGAAAACAAGAAGAGCCATAACGTAGGGAACCAGGGGAGAAAAAACAATCATGTCCCGAATGACGGCTATACCCCTTATAGGGGGGTCGCACCGAAAGGCCGGCCCGGGGGGGGGGCAAAAGTGAAAAAAAAAAAAAAGAAAGAAAAACAAACACCGACCAAAACCAAAAAAAGAAAAAAAAAAAAAAAACCACATACCCACACTCAAAACCAACTCAAAACCTAGTTAACCGACTGTCAACAAAACTACCCCACTAAGACACGAAAAAATTCACGGACTTGGCCTAACCTTTAATGTTTTTTTCGGGACTGGCTGGGTTCTACATGAGAGAATATAACTCCGCCGAATTCCCAAGATCGTGTGGTGATCTGCACGCAAAAACCCATCGGAAAAGTCTTAATGGTAGGAGTACTAGCTCGAGGTAGTCACTCAGGGCTGGAGGTGATAAATTCTAGATCACCGAAATACTGGGGAGACGCTGGGCCAAGGCGCAGCCACTTGGGGGGGTAGGCAAAGAAAAACAAAAAGACACACCCAGGAGCAATAAGTAGAGAACCTGGGAGGGGAGAACCACGAGAACTGCCTCGGGAAGTGCCCGTCCCTCTAAGAAAGGCCGAAAAATCGGCGAAAGGGCCAAAGCCACGCATCAGAAAGGTTAGTGACTCGGGTCCCACGAGAAAGCAGACTGATAAAAAAAAAAAAAACTAAAAAAACCGCGCCCAGCACTTAACGGAAAGGTGTCGTCCCTGACGAAGGAACCAAACGCACTCCACAGGGAGTGAAAAGAAAATCAAAAAACAAAAAGTTATTAAAGGGAAAATATTCAAGGAGCAAAATCGTCATTCCGTGGAGGTTACTTTCTTGCACTTCTTCCAAAGGAGGGAAAAATGTTAAAGCTCGGGATGGAACTGTTGCTCTGGCCAATCCGCATAAAAGTCGGCGTAAGCTAATAAAACCTAGGGGGTGGAAGTGGCAATAAGTCGGTACCCAGTTCTTTGCAAGGAAGGAACTGACAATCAAGGGCGTTCAGCTGGGTGCCCCATCAAGGTTGGGGGAATCTTAAATAATTGTTCTTGGGGTCGCATACCCCCGCAGTAATGCTAAATTAAAGACTAATTCAGGCGCAAAGAAACTGATTGGTCTTAAGACGGGATCACCAGGCACATAAAGGAACTTCTCGGGATCGCGGAGCCTTAAAGAAAAATCTGGCCGAGGCGGGGGTTTCGAAATATCACCAAGATGGGCCTGCTGGTTTAGGTCGGACCGGATAACACAGAGATTAAAAACTCAAAAAAAAAACGGGGATGCCCGAAACGGACGGGCGTGTCAGGGAGGGGCGGGGGTCGGAGGGACCACGTTGCACGAGAGTGGGGGGCGATGGGGAAGGATAGCATTGAGTCTATTCCTCAGGGGGAAGCATGTGGGGGAAATAAGGAACATTAGTGCGAAACAGGGGGGGGCCTCAAAGGGAAAACTTAACAAACGGCAAACATGTAAGTGTAGCGGGAGAAAGAGGGAAGAGATCAGTTCGGCTCAAGGGGAAAATCTCGGAACTCGGAAACCCTGAGGGGAAAAAAGTCGACCACTAAACGAAGGTGTGCCAGACGAAACGGGGAAGGGGCAAAGAAAGGTTGGGGGTGCTTGGCGAAAATGACTTCTGGGGGCTGACCGTCGTGAAGCGGTGAAATGGACTAGGAGTCGAAGCGTGCGAATAAAAAATGCCGAGAATAGGTGTCTGGGCTGAAAGACTGGCCCAGGCCGGGATAAGAAAAGGCAAATCGTCCGGAAAGGAGAAAAGATAGGGCATTACACGTATGGGGGACCTTCGCCCTTTCAGTAGACCGCCGGAGCGCGCGTAGGGGACCCGGACGGCAGGAGGGAACGTGCACCAACTGCAAAGGGGAGGGGAGGAATCATGACAGTGGGATGCGGATGCTTAGTGAGAAGGCCTAAGGTGATACCTGTAGAACGGTAAGGTTCTCAAGGGCGCTGAACGTACAGGCAGTCCATTTAGACCCCTGGGGTAGGGGTTCGTGGGATGGAAATGCTTCTTCTAACCGGACGGCGGCAAGAGCCATCTAAAGTCGAAAAGAAGCGGACTCGGGGCCCCGGACCCCGTGGAAACTTGCCATAAAGCGAAGGACAATTTCACGGGAGTCTTTAAATTGAAAGTAGGCACGAACAGCGAAAAACTAAAGATAAAACAGGCCGTTCCGCCGTAGCCACTATTAGGAGCAAGTAAGATGAACTACGAACCAAAAAGGACTGGCAAGCTGCTCTGGTGGAGGGGGCACGAGCAGTCTATAAGCCAGGGAAGGGTCAAAGAGAAGCGCGGCAAAGAAAACGGCCCTTGAAATTCAGGTGGGGACGTGAATCGAGAGCAGCTTTCTCACTTGGGAGGGGGGGCAAATCACTGAAACCTCCGCAAGATCAGGAATCCCCCCAGAAAGTTAGTTTCGCGTGCAGTCTTCGACCTTTGAAGGGGGCCGAGAACCCTGGGCTGAGGGAAGAACTTAAACAGACAGACCAGGAAGAGGAAATGAGCGGTTAGGTCAAATTTTGAGTCAGGACGGGGTCCTAGCGAGGGTCCGCGGGGAGGGGTGGCTCCCGTTAGGTTGTTTGGACGTGGAGAGCGGGGAGGTTCAGAGGGTCGTTTCTGACGGTGTTTAGGAGAAAGAGGGCGGGAAGCGTGGAGCCCAATCTGGGGCTATGGCAGGTGAGGAGGAGCGGCAAGGGGTGAGGTGCAAGGGGGGGGCGGGATTGGCCAATAAGGTGTTTCAGGTCCGGAGGAAGGGGTCAATTTAGCTGGGCCTAAAGGAAGTCGGGTTGGGGAGGCCGGGGGGGGTCGCGGTGGGATTGTGTGGGCGAAGGGAAACGGCTTCAAGTGGGTTCGGACGAGGGATGGGAATGGTGATGGGTCGAGGCGAGTGGGGCAGCAATTCGAGAACAGGAGGATAAATCTGTTTCCCCTTTCCCGGACCTAAAAAGAGGCCAAGGGGCGGGATTCTTCCAACTCCGGGACTTTAACCGCTGGAGCGGGAGGGAGGGATGCGTGAACTTGAGAGTGGAGTTACTCTTTTCAAGTTGCTTAGTGACGGATAGGATCGCAGAAGGGGTTCAGAGGTTCTCAACACATGCCGAAACAGCAGAGATAGCGGGTTCAAGACGAGCCTGCCGGGAACTAAGAGCAGAGGGATTCCGGAGGAGGGCAGGAAAAGGCAAAATTTCACAAGAGTGGCCACGGCCGGGGGAGGGCGGGAGCAAGTCGATGTCAGACAGGAGTCGCCCCGTATCGGGGGGGCAAGGCGATAGGGAGGCGAAGAATCGCGGAAGGGGTCTGAAAAAAAGAATGAGGTTTGGGGAAAGGCCGGAAAACGGTAAATAGAACCGAGGAGGGAATACACCGATCTCACTAGACCTCTCTGGCGCTCTTCCTTCAGCCGAGGGAAAAGAACTGGCGGGCAGTAAGAGATGGGAAAAAGGAGTAAAACTTCAGGGGCGGGGGACAAAACCTGCACAATCAGTCTGTACGCAAGTGCCGAGCGACCATGGAAACGAGTAAGTCTGAGACACGTGGGGGCGCGGGAGGAAATGAAAGCTCAGGCAACGGTCTGGCAAGGGTAAAGAAAAGGCAGCGGTCTCTTGGGGGAACTATGGTGAAAGCTGACTAAAACACAAAAAAAACGGGAAGTCGGTCTTCCCAGAGCGCCCCCGAAAACATGACCATGAGATCAGGCCTGAGGCTCGAGAGGGAGCCACGACCACCAGGTCGCAATTATAGGGACGCAGGCACAGGGGAGCCACAAGGGGGCGGAGGGGGGAGGAAGGCGGGGTGGGGTCCACAGACCTTAAGCCAAAAACGGAAAGAAGATCTCAGAAACCAGAAAGCTGAAGGACTACGACGAAGAAACCGAGAAGTGGGACGAGGCGATTCCGACCAAGCGGATCCGAGCGGACGTCCGCGGAACGGGAGGGGAAAAAGACCCGAGAAGAAACGGGGAACATCCGCCGAGGAGTAGGCACCCGGGCATTCCTTCAGAGGGGGAGCACCAAGTAAAAGAAATCGCCGACTAAAGGAAAAACGGGGGGGCCGGTCAACAGAAAGGAACAGGGTCCTTCGGAATCAAACACTTCCCTTCTCACGCAGTGCGCAGGAACGGGAGAACCTGAAACGCTCGAAGGAGACAAATGGGGAGGGTGAAGCAAAATCGAACAAAAGGCAAGATCAAGAAGGAAGAAACGCAAGCAAACTCGCAATCCCCAAACAAGAGAAGGAAGAAATGAAAGACTCCAGGCATAAACGGTAAAAGAAAGCGTACCGGAGAAAGGAAAGATCCTCACGGGGAAGCGAGAGGACCGGGACAGGGAATCTGGATCTACCTTGTCCAGATCAGCTTAGCCAGACCAGGGAAAAACGAAAAAGAGCCCTGGGAAAGGAAGAAGGAACACCAGCACCACAGGAACGAAACAAGCGAAAAAACTGAAAACTTAACGCAAAGAAATCTAAGGGTCCTAGTTACGATTTCCAAAAGAAGACCTAAAACCAGAACGGGCCATAAACACAGCAATGAAGCAAAGAACCCTCCCACTCCGAGGAACCTCACAAGCACATGGCGAAGAGGGGGGAAAAATAGAAATCGCCCGGCAGAAAATCTTCTCGTCAAAGAGGGGGATCATCACAACCTTCAAGGACACCAGAATCAAGCCGGGGGAAGAAAAAACCAAAATACCAGGGAGGCCACCAATAACCCTAGGAGGGGTAAAGACGAACAGAAAAATGAGAAAAATAGCTCTAAGCAGAGTCCTTTTCTTTCGTCAAGGAAGGAACCAAGGGGGAATCGACGGAAGGGGAAACCCGCAGAAAGGGAAAGCTCACGCAAACTATGGGGGGAGGTCACTGGGGGGAGTGGGGGAATAGGCATCAAGAACAATATCATACCCAATAAGCAATAAAAGGTCGGTAATAGGAACTTGCCAAGGAACCTCTCAGGACTTTAAGTAAAGGACAAAGAGGGATTCTTCAAAGAAAGAAAGTGACAGGACCTCTAGGGCCCGGAAGGGGTAGGGAGAAGCTCCTGCAAGCCGGGAAATGATCTTCAGAAAAAGGAGTTCTCATCTCGTAGAACCGTCCAGGCAATACCTCCGGGACAAGGCCGGAAATAACTCCGCCTAGGGCAAGACCACCTTTGGAAACGGCAGAACCTCAGAAAAAAAAGAGCAGTGGAAGGAACAACTTAGAATATAGATCAGAGAAGTGCGTGAAAAAACAGAAATGACACCGGGAAATCAAAAGAGTCCTCAAAGAATCACAGGTAAAATACTCGGGGGATCAGTATCAAACCGAAATGCTTCCCTATCCGAAAGTAACGGCCAGAGGAAAAAGCGAGGAAAGGAACCTCGGGCAGCGTATCATCTCAGGAGAGTGACTCCGACGGAAAAAGGTAAACAAATGCGATGGAAGAAAGTTCGAAAAAATTGGTCTCAGGCAAACACGCGCTGAACGTCATCACCAGAAAGAAGGGAAGGGGGACACAAGACAGCAAATCTAAAAAAAAAACGACCCGCATACAAGAAGGCCACTGCGAAGAGACTCCGGAAGAGAAACGGGAAAAAGACACGCCGGGTCAGTTTCTGGGAACACACCGGCCAAAGTGGGCGAAAGGTCGCCATTGGGAAGGTAAAGGGGAAAGAATGACAGCAGATGACGTGGGATCCGGAATAAAGTCAGCCTCCAATAACAACAGGACAAACTAAAAGAAAGAAAGTGGCGGCCCAAAAGCGTCGATGAGGGCCAACTGGAAAAAAACAAAATTTAAAATGCCCGATCAACCCGCTGAACCAAAAGGAAAAGGACACCAAAAGGCCAATTTCCATCACGAAAACCAAATGGAACATTACAGTCCAAGTGTACCGGGCGTAAAAAGTTCGGTTTGGGCGGACTGGGTGTTAGGCCTCAGGCGTAATAGAAAGTAAGCCGGACCTCTTTGGGACGGAAAAGAACCACGACGAATTGAGGGCTGGGGAGTCCAGAAAAGGCAATGAATCTCCTCCTGAGGAGGGGAAGACAGGATCAGTAAATACTGGCTGGGAAAGGACGTTTCCAGTTCAGGCAGACAAGGGATGGTGATGCCGCCGAAAGAGCAAGAGACTCAACCACACTATGAAGCCCTTTGAGGGGGCGAAAACAAAGGCAAAGGGGGCCTCGGGAAGTGCAAAAGGGGAAAAGGTAAACAGCGGAACATACAAGAAGAAACCGCGTAACCTTACAACAGACGCAGAAGGGGGAAAGGTTCAGCTGCCAGCGAAGGAAGGGGAGGGAGGAACAAGCTTAACAGTCCCCGCGAACAATCAACCTATTACAACGGGGCTAGTCGGGGGCCCAGCGGGACACGCAAAAAGCCCACGACAAAGGATGCGACGGGTGGGCTCATAGAATAAAAAAAAAACGTATGAGATAAAAAGGAGGAGACTGGATCAAAGTCGCCCGGGAGGTAGGATTTGCGTAGTGAAGTAAACCGGATACTGCCGTTTTCCGCGGGATTGGGTAAGCTTTTCCTGTGTTTAACTTGGAACCTGATCAAGGCCACACGCGGGTTAGAACAGTCCGGGAGGGGCAGCGGGCCAGGGGGGAACGATTTTCTTCAACACGGGCAAAAGTAGGACAGGAACTCCGGCAGTTCGCGGTTTGTCAAAACCAAAAGCCGACGGGGCTTCTCCGGTGGGAAAAAGGGGGAAAAGGTCGCAATAAACACTCATGGGAATCTAACAAAGTTCGCGGAATTCTGAAAGCCCGTACGTTTAGACCTAATAATCCTATAACGGGGAAAAATGTTCGGGGAGGCGCTCTCTTTCCCAGACACATAAGATCTGGCAAGATTTCGGGTTAGGAGAAAAGAGATGGTA
>Ga0179593_1479569_pt1 | contig 10197 bp, 10 predicted proteins | sample CZODoug2_1_08_16_FD_185931 | JGI IMG/M metagenome (GOLD analysis project Ga0179593, IMG submission 185931) | Vadose zone soil fungal communities from Angelo Coast Range Reserve, California, USA - CZODoug2_1_08_16fungal (PacBio error correction) | ecosystem: Environmental > Terrestrial > Soil >...
CGCTTCAACTCCTTCGGCATGTTCGGGTCAGAAAAAGGGGGGGCTCAGAAGGACCGAAGAGAAAAGAGTTATCAGGACGGGAGGTGGTGGAAAGCATTTCAGGTCCGGCCTGGCCTCAGGCAATGATTTTCTTCTGGAGGAAGACAGGTCAGGGGGGTAAGTCTCTCTCAAAGGAGGCGAGGGATCTTTTGGGAAAAGTGAGTTCAAGGGGAATAGTGAAAAAGCAGGAAAGAAAGTGAAGGAGGAAAAACAGAGGGAACTACCTGTCTACTCTGGGGACAGAGCTCGTCGCTGAGCTCTGTACCTTTTCCCTTTTTGAGGAAGGTCGGTGGTTCTAGATGGAAACAGGGACCGAAAAGGAAAAGGGGGGGACCGCAAAAGCTCAGGACCTATTCTCATTACCCTGGCCTCTTACGGGGGGAAAATGGACGCGTGTGGCTTCGGAACTCGGAGACGGCTTCCGAGAAGACAGGTCGCTCTGCAAGGAAGGAGGTACCACTGAGAGTTCGCTCATGACTCGGGGATGGAACCTACAGAAAAAAACGATAGGAAAAGGGGGGGGCCCTCGGTCAGCCGCGGAATAACGCTAATGCAGCGAGTAATGGGACGGAGGGAAAGGGGAAACTCGAAGTGACGGGAGGGGAGAGGGGGGGAGGATTTGTAGGTTTTGACTTGAAATGGTGATAACTCATGGGGAGGCGCTTCTCTGGTAAGAGAGCCGAGAAGGGGTATCATCCTTTAAAAAAAAGGAGAGGGGGGGGGTTCCCGACCTACGGTTATCTTCCGTGGTTGTACTTGCGATCAGGCGGGGGCGAAATCGTTTGCGCCAGCGAAAGTTCACGGTAAAAGGAAGGTCTGGAATGGGGAAAAAGGGCCAGGGGGGAAGAGAGGTCAAAGATTATTCCTGTCACCCGGGAGGGAGACGTCGGGTATCTAATACTAGGAAAACAACTCGCATCAGAGGGGGGAAGACCAAACAGAGGGCGTTAAGCTCCGGGCAGCAGCAAGGGGTTCTATAGAGATCTAGCTGGCACCAGAAGGGGTACAAATCTCAAGGAGTAGGCCAAAGAACCAGCAGAAACTATTCCTTTTTTACGAAAGCGGTGGTCGTGAATACCCAAACAAACTGGAACGGACCGAAGTGCGGGGCCAAAGAGGAGCGCCAAAAATGCAGGAGAGCAAGGCGATCTCTAGTCCCACCCGGCTCTACTTTGTCTCCAGGAAAAAATGCGGCCGAAGCGAAGTTCTAACGGACCAAATATGAGGGTGAGCTAAAAAGGAAAAAATTCGAGGAAGCTATGTTAGGTAGTTCCGCGACGAAAAAGCGCTCGATCCAAGTCAGATGTACTGCAACACGAAGGAACGTTCAGAAAACGAGAACCCTGGGGGGGGGGAGGAAAATGAAGAAGATGTGGTCAAATTTAGGAAGAGGCAAATAGCAGGCGTGCAGACATAAGTCCCCGTAGTCGCCTGCTTGCAAGGGGTAGGGGCCTCGGGACGGGGGGAATCGTGAAAAGAAGGCAGTCTTCAATTTGTGGTGGGAAGAAGCGAGAAATGAAGGGAGTAGGAACTCCAAATATGGTGAAAAACGGGGAACTGGGAGAAGGGCCAAAAGCGGTCAAAAAAAAAAGCCGCTAGAGCTTCTCTTTTTTCCTCTAACTCGCTCGTCCCCTAAAAAATGGAGCCGGCTTCACGCAGCAGGATGGTGTGTCCAAAAGAAATCCACGGCGGGAGGGGAAAAAGGGGGAAAACGGTGAAGTAGGATTTCATGGCTTGTGGGAGAGTGAAAGGGGGGGAAGCGGGTGGACTCTTCATCGAGATCGTCGAAAGGTCTATAGACGGCTCTCAGTCGTAGCTGAAGCTGGGGGAAGAGGGCCGCCGTCGGTTGAGGAAGGACTTGTCAGGGGGAGGGAGACGGGCCTCGCAGGGCGAGGAAGAGGTAAGTACGGGGAAGAAAGGGCTGGGTTAAAGCATATGGATCAGGCTCCCACAAAGGGAAGGTTGAGGAATGGGCTCGCCGGGACGAATTACCTCAAATGCACACGTAGGAGAGGCTCGGCGGGGAGAATGGGGACGGAGGGAATCAAAGCGGCAGCGATTCACCTGGAGGAATCAAGAATGTCTGTGGACAAACCGGGGGGGGCGAGAGTGCGCAGGAAAAGGATCCCCGCTCTGAAAGGGAGAAAGCCTGTGCTACAGCAAAGTAACACAAATGCGAAAAGGAAAAAAAGCAATTATGAGAAGGAAAGAGGATAGGAAACGTGAGAACGGAGAGAAAGAAACGAACCAGGTTCATGCATCCGGCATAATTCTAAAGAAGGGGAGTGTGGCCTGCAGACCCAACTCCTGGGGTGGAGGGAACACACCTAGAGGAGAATACAAACAGAGGGTGACCGGAATGTGCAAAACGGCTACTCCCACGAAGGCTTCCACGCGACGCATACTTAGGGGTGGACTGAGGGCACGTTCAGAAAAGAAAAGACCTCCTCCTTGATCGGTGGGAGCCGAAGAGATGAGAGAAAAAAAAAAGTCGGAAAGGAAGGCACCGCGAGAGACCTCCTTCCGCGCGTCGAGCCGCGCAAGAGAAGGCAGAAAAAGCAACAACGCAATCAAAGAAGCCGAGCCGGACACGAACTGCAAGAGACTCCGAGGGAGCCGACCAGAGAATCGCAGAAAGGCCGCGACCACCCTAGGGGGGCATTGGGGTCTTTGCCTACCCCCCTACCACTGCCAGGGAAAAAGAAGATCCCCCCGTTGGGGAGGGGGGGGGACCACTCCGTGGATTGGGACAAAAAAAGGAAGGTCTCGCGAAGACGGCAAACAGGGGGGGGGCCAAATGCGACTCTCCGGCGAGGCCCAGCAACCTAACAGCATTGATGTGTGGGCTTAACCCTCGTTGGCCAAAAAAGGCAAAAGGGGGGAAAACCGAATGGAAGGTTACGAAATGTCATTGAGCGCGGCGGAACAACAACTCACCAATCAGCCTTCCTTGTAAGGTATGTGACCGCCCAGGCCCAGAAAAAAAGGGCCAAGTTACGGGACGCGCGGGGGAGAGACGGGGGGTCGAAACGCCGGCAGAAACTCTACTCTAAGGGCTACCACTTGACTTCCTCGTGTTAAAGTTGAGGGACTTCCCCTACTCACGGGGCTTTCCTCAACAAGGAGGATCGAGCCTTGGGCGAGAGAGAAAAAGCGAAAACCGAGTCGGGCTGGAACAGTTCCTCTCGTTCTTGGGGGAAGGAAGGAAAGGATCTGGTCAGGGGGCAGGTAAATGACCACAGTAGCTCGGGTTGGAAGAGCCAGAGAGCTAGGCCATAAACAGGAAGAAAGACCGGAAGTGAGAGGATAGAGGGGGGACCATCTCGCAACCATGTCCAAGGGGGGGGGGATACTAACAAGAGTCTTGAACATAGGCGTAAGAGGGGGGGGGGGGGGTTTACTAAAGGGTTCGGCCAGAAAGACCTGGCGAATTGGACACCTTTAGGGGTTGCATTTCCGACAAGGGAGAGACCGAAACGATACACCAATGCTTGACTCAGAAACGCCAACATACGCGCAGAGGTAGCGCTGTATTCTCGTGTTCGAAGGAATATGACTAGAGCGCAAGAAGTGACATAAAGAAAGCCTTGGGGACGAAGGAAGAAAGAAACCCAGAAAAGTAACAGAAATAAATACTCTCTTCCTCGAATCAGGAGGCGACCCTGCCGACGAAGGACAGCCCGAGCGCCAGGAAAACCACATTATATCCCCAAAAGGACTGGAACCACCGAAAAAAGACCCGGGGATTGAAAAAAGGGAAAGTTTCCAGAACTCCTAAGATCGAGAAAAAAACTAACCTCATCCTCAACACGCATTATAAAAAGGTCAAACGAAACCCGACCCCATCACCCAGCCAAGAGCAAAAAACGATATGGAACCCCGGACGCTTTTAAACAGGGACGAGAGAACGGGTAGAGCGTGGGTGAAAATTGAGTAAAAGATCGCCGAGGCAAAAACCTTTGAAGGGGGACGTGTAGAGGACATCAACAGCTGATAAAGGACCGCGAAAAAAGCCCGCGGGGGGAACGAAGCGGAAAAAAGAACGAAAACGGGGTACTCCGCACTCCTACTATCGCGGTAAGGGAAACCACACGAGCCATGGTCCGCCAAGTGGGATGCGAAACAGGTCAAGGGAGCCTCCGGCCAGGCGAAGGGCGAGGTGATGGCGGCCGGGGTCCCCTAGCGACCATCACCAGTGGGGAAAAGAAGGGAAGAAAAAAAGACGCGAGATCGGCCCCTGGGGGGGGGGGGGGGGGTGAGTATCAGAAGCGGAGGGGGGACGAACGAAGGGAAAGGTGGGGGAAAGGGCCATACGGTAGGATCTTCAGGAAAAAACCGAGAAGCAGAGAAGGGGCCTTGAGCGCTTAGACACCCATAAGGTGCTTCCAAAAAAAAGCGAGAAACTGCCACCTGCAGGGGGCCCCTGGGAAAAGGAAGCCCACTGACCCAAAACACAAGAGAAGATAACGAGGAGATTTGCCCACCATTAACCTGAAAAAGGGAATGGCGAGGGAGAGAAAGAGCTCATCTCTCCTCAAAAAAGTGATTAAAAGAGCGGAGATTTCCTGTCGCAAGAGGCGCGCTCGCCTGCGGGCAGGTTGACTACCAATGTAGCGGATCGCCCCGCACGCGGGGGATAGGTCTCTTTTGGTTGTAGGAGGAAGGGAGTCCGGAAAAAAGGAGACCTAGGGGGTGCGTATTGTCGGGCGGAGCCGCCGCAACCGCTGGGGGGATAAAGCTTCACGGAAACCAGTGAGGGGTGTCCGTCCCTACTTAAGAGTACCAGGTCGTGAAAAAGGGACCGGAGGGGCGCGGGAAAATCAGCGAAGCGGGGCGAAAAATGGGCAGGGGGGGGTATTCTCAGCTTAAGTGGAAAACTGGGCTGAAAAATGGTGCTGTCGCAGGTGGGGGGGGGAGGAGGACGGCCTAAGACACCGGGAAGAAGACTTCATAGAGTCAGAAAACCTAGTGAGAAGATAAGTGGAGGCACTTCCTCGCTTCCTAGAGGTCAGGGGGGTCCTGGTGAGTACGGAAACTTTTTCTTGATATTTCTTGAGGGAAAATAGGGGGGATGGTAGAGCGAGAGCGGGGGGTGCTCCTTCCGCACAAAAATCTTCCAATGGGCCGCTGCGATAAGAAAAAGAGAATCAAATGAAAAAGAAGGAGCTAGGCACGGGAGGGGTATTTCCTGGGGGTAACCGCTCGTGCGCTAGTTGGGATGTAATTGTGCGGGGGGGGAGTGGGAAACCCTTTTAAAGGGCAGAGGGAAGTAGCGGGAGAGAAAAACAGAGTATTTTGGCATCCATTTAAGCGGGAGGCTGTGGTTAAAACGAATCGTGGGGGGGGAATCTGCCGGGGGTTGGACAAGGATCGATACTCCCACTGAGGTCCGGCAAGGTGAGAAAGCGGTAAGGAAAAGAGAAGAAAGTCGGAGGGTGAGGGGTGGGGGATCTGGGTCAATGCGCATTCTGTAGGACAATCATCCCAGTCAGCTCTCTATAATCAATCAGGGGAACTAGAACACGAGAATCAGAAGGAAGGCCTCGACGCGGAGGGTTGGGGCAACTTCCAATCAAGTGTTCGCTGAGGCGAGAGAGTAGCCAACACAGAACGGGGACAAGACGAAAGGGAGGAAATGGTGCCCTCGCCAGATAAAGCATTCCCCGATACTTGTTCGAAATCGTGGGAGTGAAAAAAAACGGGACCTGTGATGACCTAGGAAACGGGGGGCCCTAGGACAAACCAAGGACGGAGTTGGAATCATTTATTGGGAGAGCGTCAAGCGGAAAAACGCGCTAAGGGTCCCAAGTCAAAGATAAATTCTTCCGCCTCTACTGGAAGACGAACCAAGAAGCCTCACCTGCCCCAAGGGGGGAAGTGACAAGCTGGGGCTCAAGGGGGGCTGGAAGAAGGGAAAACAATCAACAAGTTGAGAATTCGGAAAATTTCATTCACCGACGAGTCGGTAAGACACCAAAGCACCCACTAGAATGCCAATCCGCGGTGGGAACACCGTCAGTGCGATCTTCGTCGTCCTAGGGGGGGAACTCCTTCTCTCCACCTTACGCACGCAGGACAATGGGACTCCAGCACGGGATAAAAAGCGCCGATGCTGGTGGCCAAACGGGGGGGGAAGAAAGCTGACAGGGAAAGAAGTCAATTAAGAGAGGTGTTAACATAAGGGGCTGGTAAAGCACGCGGGGGTCAGCCTCCCTTAGAGGCGAGGGACTGGGGGGGGAGAGGGAGAAGGGGATAGCCAAAGGAACCACCTTCTTCAGCGGAATGAAGTTAAGTTCGGGGAAAAACCTCTCAGCCCGTCAAACGTAGGGGGGATGGACACCTTCACCAAGGGGGGGATCGCGTGGGGCCATGACGATGGAAGGGGTGTTACGTACGACGGGGCAAAAAAACCAGACGCCTCGCGTTTTCTCGGCGCGAAAAGCGGGAAAAGGCAGCTTCTCTCGGCGCAGGGCAGTGTCTTGCTCGGAGAGGGGAGCAGGCGGTGGAGAGGGCCATACGGCCTGGGAAGGCAGGACGTAGAATGAGGGGGGGGAGCAGGGGGGGGCGCGGAAGGGGTGCGCTCGTTAATTAAATAAGCTCGGTGGGGGAGATCATCGAGACTCACCAAAAAGACAGGAGGGAGGGTTACTCGAGACAGTTAAAAAACAACATCTGTCCAACAACTAGAAGGGGCGTCAGGCGGAGGCATTCGGGGAGGCATTTCGGTCTTGCCACACAAGAGGCACCCGAAGATGGACCGCTCGGTTGCGAAACGGCGAAGGGAGTCGGCTGGACACCGCTCAAAAAGCATCGAATACGGAAAGCCTGGAGTCAAGCCGGTCTGGCCGGATACTCTAAGAACGGGGAATCTCTCTCAAAAAAAAAACAACGGATTCATAGATATAGACGGGAGCGTATCTGGACGGCCGACAGGGGAGTGACAACAGCGGGAAAATTACAAGGCCGTGGATCGGGGGTTGAAAAGAACTCACTTCGAAGGGGAGCGAACCACAAAGAGGGGATCAATATGGGTTCAATTTTGTTGCCATACCTAGCTATGATGCAAGAACTAAAGGAGCAAGCGCCTCAGAAGTGTAGGGTGGAAAGTCGGAGGGAGAAACTGACAACTATTAATGGAAAGATAAAAGACAACTTTATCAGTTTTGGTAGACGAGCTAGAGATCTCAAAAAAAAAGAGATTATTAAAGGAATAAACCGAGCTAAAATAGTCCTCCGGTAAAAAGCCGGGAAACCTGATAATGCGAACTTCCACCTGAAAGGAAGGCCAAGATCAACGCAGAGAACAGGAGCACGACAAACAAAAAGCCGAAAAAATAGAGATAACTGGGGATTAAACGGCCCACCCGCATGGGCATAATTGGCATACCTCTCCCTAAAAAAAGTCCATGAATGAAAAAAGAAGACACCAGGGTGGTGGGGTGTCTCACACCCAAGTGTTGATTCTGTAAGGAAACATTACCCGGAATTCCACGAGTGAAGCCTTAGCCTGTGAGGGTCGGAGACAGGGGGGGGAGGAAGACAAAAAGCTAAGAAGCATGGAGGGTCTTAACCCAGGGTGCCATACGCTAACTTAATTGGAACCCTATCTGTAGTGTAACTCAGTACAGTTGCGCGAGAGGAAACCAAAATGAACACCGAGAACGTCTAGTTACATTGTCCCGCCGAGCCGAGCACCGTCCATCGCATTAAGGGGGGAGGGTGGGGTTAAAAGTTCTAACAAAAAAGAAAAAAAATAAAAAAAAAAAAAAAAAAAAAAAAAAAAAAAAAAAAAAAAAAAAACACAAAAAAAAAAAAAAAAAAAAAAAAAAAAAAAAAAAAATAGTCTGGCTCGACTCGACTGGGCTGACCACGCGGATAGCGTCATCGGGGGGAGAGGGGGGGGGAAACGAAACGACTCAGGACGTTGCGCCAATAGCCTCTTTACGAGCCATGTGCTGGTATCTTATAAAACAAAACTGCGAACCCGAGACGGAAGAAAATGTATTGGCTGCGCAAGAGGAGGTTCTGGTGGGAGGAGGCCAAATGCGGACGGGCAGGGAGTTGAAGGGGGGAGAAACGAGATCAGTTAGCCTCTCGCGACTAACATCCATTTCAACGGAATTGAGGACTACGACGGTGCCCGTGGGTCCATGCGTAAGCACCAGGGGAAAAGGGGGGGGGGTAGTCACGACCACCGGGTCGTAACCAAGTAGGGGGAGGGGACAAGGCGAGGGCCACAGAAAAAGAACTTGGGAAAAAACGGGGTGCTGGGTTTATCGATCGCCGCCTACTCGAACAAAGATTGAGACAGGACTCCACAAGCGTTCGGGGTCGCGCTGATATAGTGGGGGAAAGTCCTGCGATCAAAAGCAGGGAGAGGGAAGAGCCGAGGGGAAAAGAAAACCTGGATCGTACCTCCGCACACAAAGAACCCGGAAAAAGGAAGACTAAAGCTGGACCGGAAACGTTCGGGAATCAAGGGCCAGAAGGTCCCCTGATCTCAAGGACAACCACCAAAGGAAAAAAGAAAAGCGGGGGACCACCCTACGGATTAATGATTCCAAAACAAGTCACTCAAAGGTCGAGACAAACCGAGAAGGGGGGCGCACTCCCCGACATAATCATTGGAAAAAAAAACCCAAGAACCATCCAAAACCCAAGAGCGACGCCAGGGGAGGGGGGAAAACAATTACTCTTTTGAAATAATCTCGCGGTGAGTCTCTCTCGATTCAGCAGAAAAAGGGGGGGACGATCTTGGGAGGGGGCCAGCAAACCACGCGATCGAACGATCCAGTAACCTCAAGGCGAAAAGACACACAGAACACGGTCTCGAGAACAAAAAAGATGACAGTAGAAACCCCATGAAGAAGGCCGCCAAGTAAGCTGGACGCGGGGAAGAGGCGCCTCCGGTAAAAAGGAATGGGCGGGAGTAAACAGTTTCACTGAGGGAAAACAAAAACGGCGCCAAAACCTTGGCCAAAACGGTCCATCACGTCAGGCGCAGATCGTCACCGGAGGGAGCAAACAGAGGGGACGCGGAGAAAGCGGAAAGGGCCCGTTCTAGGCACTATTAAGAGCGGGGGAGGGCCACCCCGATCATATCAATACTTGAAAGAGAAACAGACAATTTGCGGAAAGCCCAAAAACAGAAACCTAGCAAACCTGACCAAAGGGCAAATTGGAATTCCCACTCCAATTCACACAAAAAGACGCGATCACAAGAGTAGGACGGGTCTACAGGGCGCGACAGTAAAAGAGGAACGGCAAAGGGAGAGCGCGAAGGGCCATAGAAGAGAAAAAAAGACGGCGGGGAGAAAAGAGGGGAGAAGGAAGGAAAGCTGATATCCGGGACTGGATTTTCGGTCTACTCTGTTTTCGATAAGGATAGACACCGCGTCGACGAAAATTATCGCGGCAGCGGGTGGTTTTCAGGGTTGGGGGAGGGACCGTCAAGTGCAATGACTGCATGGGAAGGGGGGAACGGTGGTATGGAAGAAAAGTTGCGGGGTTGCTCCTCTCTTCAAATGACCGACTCGGATACTGGCCATGCCGCGTGCCGCTACCGTCTGCCAACTTGCCAGGGGAGTCAAGTTGGACAGGAAAAAGAAGAGGGCGAAAGTGCCGAGATAGGAAGAGGACTACCGGGGCTTAGAACCTTTTGAAAAACTGGGCGACGTTAAAGGGGTTTGTTCTCGAACAATTTCCTCGCAATCAACGGCCAAAGAGGAAGGGACCGAGGCGCACTGCTTTCAAAGCTACGGCGGCAATGGGAAGGAGGGGTTCTTCAATCTAGAGGGGTCATGTTTTCAGGAGAAAAGACACGGGTAAGGGGATCTGAGGGAGAGTTCCAGCGTGACTGGTCGCGTGAGGAACAGGGGGTGGGTCGCCAGGACTCAAAATCGAGAATTGTTTAAAAAAGCGGCTCTAACCTCGACTAAAATCCCGCAGATCCTTACTAAATAGTCAAGTTGACCAGGGGGGAGGAGAATTAAATCGGTGAGGCGGCAGCGGGGTTCAGGGGACTGTGCGGGGGTGTTCATGGGAGACTGGAGGGGAGGGCGCGGGAGGAGGGTAGGAGGAGGGCTCCTTTCTTATTGTGCAGCACGGAAAGCGTGGGCGGGGGTGTTCCCGCGTCATCTGGGATATGCCTGGTGGGTG